>Ga0184623_10001015_pt1 | contig 12244 bp, 11 predicted proteins | sample PLM1_100_b1_FD_133138 | JGI IMG/M metagenome (GOLD analysis project Ga0184623, IMG submission 133138) | Groundwater sediment microbial communities from an aquifer in East River, Colorado, USA - PLM1_100_b1 | ecosystem: Environmental > Terrestrial > Soil > Riparian zone | place: USA: East River...
CGATCTGAATCCCCTTCCCGCCACGGACCGACTAGGATCTCGGCCAGTGAGATCGCCGAAAGTATGAGTTCCTTTGTTCCCGCCACCGCTTCCGAGAATAGATGAAGAGTCAGATCGGAATATAGGCGGACGTCTTCTAGATGGTAGATCCAGACCGGCGTGTCTACACCGATTCGCCGCGCGCCGCGCAGGGCCCGCGTGAACCCGGTGAGATCTACCTCGGCCACGTCTGCCGTTCGCCCCTGACGTAGGCGTCGATCGACTCGCGGGATGTCCCGTAGATCCCCCCACCCATCCCGCGCAGACTCTCAGCATACCGCTTTGCCTTCATCAGGATCGCCTCGTTCTCGCCTCCGACGATAACCAGCCGATCCCCGGGTTTGATCCCGAGCCGCCGGCGAATGGCCAGGGGAATGACGACCTGCCCTTTCGTGTTCACACGCACGAGCTCGTATTCGGAAGCCATGTCTGATCCCTCTTTCTTACAAAAAATAGTCGTTCTTACCCAGATTTTCAAGTAAGAAATGATGACAGGCGGAAGGCAGCTCTCGCGGGGTAAATACTACAAGGCTCAAGCATCAACTCAACGAAAGGGAGCGTGATACCCCATGCGGTATCTCATCGTGGCCGTATTCCTCGTCGCTGCGCTAGTTCTACCGGCGGCCGCACATCCGAAGGCGGGTTTCCCATTCAGTCTGACGTTCTTCGGTGACGGCACGATCACCGGGACGTTCGGCGGGGTGCCCGTCACCGGAACACATGCCGGCACCAGTGCATCGGGCACATTTGTTCTTATGGTGGACGGCCAAGCGTTCACCAGTGGCACCTATTCGTGCAACGGGGGATGCACTTTCACCGGAACGCAGGTCCTGGGTACTTCGAAGTCGTTCACCTTCACTTCGACCACCCTAACATCAACGAAATCAGGAATCTTGAACGGGCTATACACCACGCACGGCGCCTGGGTGTCGGGGGTCGCGAGGTGGGCGAAGGCCAACCTGACGTCAATGCGCGTCGGCCAGGTTGTACGCGCCGCGGCAAGCATCCAGGGAAAGAGCGCAAAGAACGCATCTGAGAACTCTGATGCGACGAAGGCGCGTGGGCGAGATAAAGATAGAGATACGGACAGGGGCAGGGGTCGGAACCACTAAACTCAAGGACTTGTTGGTCCCGAAAGGGGAGGCGCATTGCCTCCCCTTTCGTTTTGCGATCAGTGGACAAGCGCGTAATCGATCGCTTGATCCTGCTCCATCGCCCGGCCTCGTGACCAAGCCGACTGAAACGCCGCTGCGGGCAGCTTTTCCCGTACTGTTGCCACGAGACCGTCGTAGTCGCTGCGGATGAACGGTGGGAGCGCAACCTCAATGGACTCTCGGAGCGCTTCCGCTGCGCCAAACAGAACAGCGGCACGCTCAAACTGTTCCTGCATGGTGGCGACGGCTGCGAGACCCACCAGAGATGTCGCAATGCCCCTTTTATCCTTGAGGACTCGTCTCAGCTCGAGGCTCTGGCTGAACAGGTCGGCCGTGCGTTCAAATGCGCGCTGGCTCCAGGCAACGATGCCGAGGTTGCTGAACGAGAACGCAATGCCCCATCGATCACCCAAAGCCTGAAACAGACTGAGCGACTCTTCGAACAGCGACTTGGCCTGCTCGAGATCGCCGCGCTCCCGGAGCACGAGGCCAAGATTCAGAAGCACAAGCGAACTGCGAAGGCGATCTCCCAACGCTCGAAACCGCTCCAGGCTTTGTGTTAGGTGCTCGATCGCGTGAGCACTATCGCCCTCTCCCCGCTCGACAAGTCCGAGAATAGCAAGTCCTCCCGCGATCCCCATTGAATCTCCTAGCTCCTGGCTCAACCGGAGGCTTTCCGCCCCCAGCTCGCGCGCCCGGCTGAAGTTCTCGATGCTGCAGGCCTCTAATCCGAGCAGGGTCAAGCAGACCACGGTACCACGTTTGTCGCCAAGCCTTTGAGACAGCTCAAGGGTCTCCTCAGTAATCGCCCGCGCCCGGGGATAGTCGCCCTGGTCGAAGGCCAGATTGGCGGCGCCCGCGAGGACCTTGATCCGTGACGACCCTTCCACTCCAGCGGTCTTGACAAGCGTCGTTTCCAACCACTCTCGACCCTCGGTCCAGTGCCCCCGGATCTCCCAAAAACGCCACAGGGCGCCGGCCAGTCGCAGAACCGGCTCAACCCCATCATCGGAAGTCATGCTCCATCGGAGGGCGGCGCGGAAATTGTCGTGCTCGAGCTCGAGGCGGTCAAGCCAGGTCTTCAGTCCCGCCCCGGCGAGCGCGGCGTCGGCTTGCTCCGCCAGAAGCAGGTACCAGTCTCTGTGACGCGCGCGCACGGAGGACTCTTCGCCTGCGCTTTTCAACATTTCTTGACCGTACAAACGCACCGTCTCGAGCAGCCGGTAGCGTGCGCCACCGCCTTGTTCATCGAAAACAACCAACGACTTCTCCACGAGACGCGTTAGCAGGTCCAGCACATCCACATCGGGATCGCCGCAAACGGCCTCGGCCGCTTCGAGGTCGAACCCGCCCGCAAACACCGACAGCCGGCGGAGGAGCCCTCTTTCCGCTTCTGACAAGAGATCGTAGCTCCAGTCCAGAGCCGCATGCAGAGTCTGATGGCGAGGCATGTCGGTCCGGCTACCCATCGTCAGTAGCCGGAACCGCTCATTCAACCGATTGGCGATCTGGTCAACAGATAGTACCTTGACCCGGGCCGCGGCGAGCTCGATGGCAAGGTGGATACCGTCCAGTTGATGAACGATCTGCGCCAGCGAGGGTGCGTTCGTTTCAGTCAGCGTGAAGCGTGGCTGGCTGAGGACAGCTCGATCAACGAAGAGCCGGATGCCTTCGTATTGTGCGAGGCGTTCATGCGCGGGAAGCTGCCGTGGATCGGGGATTGAAAGCGACGAGACTTGATAGACGCGTTCTCCCGGTACCCCCAACCGTTCCTGACTGGTCGCCAGGATGTGCAGATCCGGACAGGTCCGCAGCAACATCGCAGTGGTCTCGGCCGACGCATTCAGAAGATGCTCGCAATTGTCGAGAATGAGCAGCAGAGATTTTTCACGCAGGGACTCGACCAGGGTATCGGCCAGAGGCCGCCCTATCTGCTCATGCACCCCGACCGCAGAAGCGATGGCACGAGGGACCATCGACTCGTCGGAGAGGACATCCAGCTCGACCAGCCAGACGCCGTCCTTGAATCTCTCCACAAGATCGGCTCCTACCTGCAATGCAAGCCGTGTCTTTCCTGATCCACCTGAGCCCGTCAGCGTCAGCAAGACTGCTGACGAGATCAACTCTTTGGCTTCCCGCATCTCCCGCTCACGGCCGACGAAACTCGTCAGCTGGCGCGGCAGATTGTTTGGAAACGCATCCAGCGACCGAAGCTGCGGGAAGGCGTCCGGTAATTCCGGAGTGACGAGCTGAAAGATGTGCTCAGGCTGCGCCAGATCCTTTAGCCGGCGCAGTCCCTGGTCGCGTAGGCTGGAGCCTTCGGGCAGGTCGCGCTCGGCCAGCGTCCGCGTCGATTCGGAGATGAGGATCTGTCCACCGTGACCGGCCGACAGAATTCTGGCGATACGATTGAGCGCTGGTCCAAAATAGTCGCCGTCCTGGAGTTGTGCGGTGCCGGTGTGCAGTGCCATACGCACCCGCAGGCCCCCCGGCATTTCCCAGGAGGTCGCCATGAGGCGCCGCTGTGCGCCTCTGGCCGCCGATACAGCGCTCGGCGCATCGGCAAAAGCGGCATAGACACCGTCACCTACCGTCTTGAAGATGTGTCCACTATGGCGTGCGATTTCTTCGCGCAGGATCGTCTCGTGAAGCGTGAGCGCCGTGCGCATATCATCGGGATGCTGCTCCCACAGCCTGGTGCTCCCCTCGATGTCCGTGAAGAGAAAGGTTATCGTCCCGGAAGGCAGCATGTCAGGCCAAGACCTTGAGACTTTCTTCGCGGATCGATTGGTTGATTTGCCGTCGTAGTTTGATGAACATCTCTGTATCTACAGCCTGCACAGTTCGTGGACGCGGCAGCGTAATCGCAACCTCTTCTTTGATCCGGCCCGGCCGCGAGGTCATGATGTACACGCGATCTCCGAGGAGGATGGCTTCCTCGATGTCGTGCGTCACGAACAACACCGTTTTATGGGTCTGCTCCCAGACCGCGAGCAGCAACTCCTGCATGAGCGCGCGTGTCTGCGCATCGAGGGCGCCGAACGGCTCGTCCATCAGGAGAATCTCCGGGTCGTTCGCCAGCGACCTGGCAATCGCCGCGCGCTGCATCATTCCGCCGGACAGCTCCTTCGGATACGATTGCTCAAACCCGCGGAGGCCGACAAGGTCGATATAGCGGCGGGCAGCGGCGGCGCGTTCAGCGTCCGGAACATCTCTCAACCGAGGGCCGAACTCAACGTTCCCCTGCACGGTCAGCCAGGGAAACAGCGTGTACGATTGAAACACCATGCCCCGGTCGGCGCTCGGCTCGCTGACCAGCTGACCATCGAGGAAGACCTCCCCTGTCGCCGGCCGTACGAGCCCCGCGATGACTCGGAGCAATGTCGACTTTCCGCACCCAGAAGGTCCGACGATGCACACGAACTCCTTTTCGCGCACCGTCAGATTCAGCGACTCCACTGCGGCGACGACCCCGCCGCGGCGCCGCTGAAAAGTGACGCTGAGATCCTGCAGCAGCAGCTTACTCATACGAGATTGCTTCGCTCCGCTCGCAATGACCGCTGACTAGACTCTGGGGGACCATGGCAGCATTACCCGATGGAGCCTTTTGAAGAACTGATCGAACAACAGGCCCAACAGTCCGATCGTGAACAGACCCACGAAAATCCGGTCGGTGAACAACCCTCGCATCGAGTCCAGGATCATGTAGCCGAGGCCTCGATCGGCCGCGACCAGCTCGGCCACGACGAGATACGTCCACGCCCACCCCATGGTGATGCGCAGGTTGTCCATCACGCCCGGCAATGTCGCCGGGAGCAGGACGCGTGAAAAGACGGTCCGGCGCTTCGCGCCCAGCGTATACGCGCTGTCCAGCAGATCTTTGCTCACGTTCGCCGAGACATCCGCGACAAGAAGCACCAGCTGGAAAAACGTCCCGATGAAGACCACCGCAACCTTCTCCGCAGGACCAATCCCAATATAGAGGATGAGCAGCGGGATCAGCGCGCTCACAGGAAGGTAGCGGACGAAGGTGACGACCGGCTCGACCAGCGCCTCGACGAGCTTCAATGTTCCCATGAGAATGCCGAGCGGCACCGCGATTAGAACGGCCAGCGCCCAGCCGGTGACGATCACAGTCAGACTGGCAAGCGTATGGATTTGGAGACTGCCTTCACGCAAGAGCGCGACGGCGGCCCGGATCACATCTGTTGGAGATGGTAAAAACAGCGGCGGCACCAGCCCACCATACGTAAGCAGGCTCCAGGAGAGGATGATGAGCACGGGGGTCGTGGACACGCCCCCCAGATACGCACTCCGGCCGATCGGCTCGTGCGGACGCAATGCATCTTGAAGTCCAAAAGCACCCCGGCCCCGCGACTGTCCTTCGCGCGGGGCCGGGGAAACGGCACGCTGGGCTGGTGCCCGTTCCTTCACTTGATATACGACGCGTCGATGATGTCGGACGCCTTCAGTTTCATCTGGGTCTTGCCTTGCCGCGCCCAGAAGTTGATCGCGAAGTCGGCAGTCTTCATGACGCCGCCCTTCGCGCCGAAGTACTGCCGGTTCGCCGCGGCGTCATAGTAGCGAATCCCGGTTAACGTCCCGGCGAAGACCTTGGGATCCTTTAACCAACCGCCGACCGCTTCGGCCATGATCTTGTTGCTCTCGTCGGGGTACGCCCTCCAATAGTCAACGCCCTCGTGCCAGGCCGCGACGACGTTGCGGATGTCGGCGCCGCGCGACCGAAGCACGTCCTTACGAAACACGAGGACGTCCACGATCAGGCCGGGCGTCTTGGAGGAATCCACCAGCAGATGCCCGTGCGCCGCGCCCCTGCCTCTCGTCAACCAGGGTTCCCACGTGACGGCGGCATCCACCTTTCCGGCGACGAACGCCGCGCCCGCGTCTCCGGCGGTCATGTTCACCGACGAGATGTCTTTAAAGGAAAGACCCGACTGCTGCAAGAGATAGCCCAGGAAGAAGTGGCTCACAGACCCCTCGCCGTAGGCGACCTTCTTCCCTTTGAGGCCGGCGACGTTCGTGATCGCCTTGCGCGCGACGATACCGTCACCGCCCTTTGAATCGTCGAAGGCCATGACGGCCGCGATCTGAAAGTCCTTTCGCGCCCGCTGCACCATCGTGTCGATCGTGGTCATCAGGCCGTCGATCTTGCCTGCGGCCAGCGCAACATAGCGGGTTTTTGTGTCCTCCATCAGGACGAACTCCACTTTCACGCCGCGCTTCTGTAAGAAGCCCTTTCGGTCGGCGAGAAACAGCGGGCCGTAACCGACCCAGGTGGGATATCCAATCTTCAGAACTTTCTGTGCCGGCGCCGGAGCCGGCAGCACCAGCATCCCCGCAAACAAAAGCAGTACTACGGTCAGTGACCAGAATCGCCGTGCCATCCCCTCACCCCCCTAGAGATTGCTTCGTCGCTTCGCTCCTCGCAATGACTAGCGGTATGCTTCGCTGCGCTCGCAATGACACCCTCACGCTTCAGGTTGCGGTTGCTTGTGCCGCAGCCGGTTGGCCGCAAGCACAGAAAGGATCTCAAAGAGCAGATTGGCCGCCAGCAGCGATGTGATGCCGGCGTGATCGTAGGGCGGCGAGACTTCGACCACATCTGCCCCCACGAGTTGTAGCCCTTCCAGCGCGCGCACGAGCTCAAGCGCTTCTCTGCTGGTGAGCCCGCCTACCTCGGGTGTCCCCGTGCCCGGCGCGAACGCCGGGTCCACTCCGTCAATATCAAATGAGAGATAGACAGGCCCGTCACGCACCGTCGAGATCTGCTTTTTCACCGAGTCGAGTCCCTCGCGCGCCAGCTGCTCGATCCTGATTGTCTTCACACCGTGGCGCCGCCCAAATTCGAAGTCGTCCGGCGAATACACCGGACCTCGGATGCCGATCTGAATCACGCGGCGCGTGTCCAGCAGATTCTCCTCGACCGCCCGGCGGAACGGCGTGCCGTGGAAGTAGCGGTTCCCGAAATATTCCTCCCACATGTCCTGGTGCGAATCGAAGTGCACCATACCCACCGGACCGTGCCGCCGCACCACCGAGCGCAAGATCGCCAGGGAGATGGAATGATCACCCCCCACACAGACAGGGACTACTCCCAGTTCAAGCATGTCGTCCAGAACCTTTTGCACACGGCCGTGGGTATCTTCAATGTCGAGAGGATTCACGTCCACATCGCCAACATCGGCGACGCGGAGGACGTCGAACGGGCTGACGTTCAGCGCCGGATGATACGGACGGATCAGGCTACTGTGGGCCCGGATCTCGCGCGGGGCAAAGCGAGGTCCAGGCCGGTAGGAAACTCCACCGTCAAACGGGATGCCGAGCAGCGCCACATCAAGGCCGTCAACATTCTCGACATGTGGGAGGCGCATAAAGGTGGCTGGCTGCGCAAAGCGCGGAGAGCGGAACGAATCTCGGGGGCGGAACTCCGGCATGTGGCCTCCCAGCTACCTGTCCTGCTCTTCGGTCGGCCCATCGTAGGAGAATGGAAACTCAAAGCGCATCGGACGCTCGCGCGCATATTCCTCTAATACGTGCGCCGAGAGTCCCACGACGCGGCCGATGATGAATACCGCCTTGCCGGCGGGAGCCGGGAACCCGAGGTCAAACAGGATCGCGGCCATCGCCCCATCCACATTGATCGGTAGCCGGCGGCCAGCATCCGCCAGCGCCGCACTCACCGCCTCCACGAACGCCACGCCGCGTCCGGCAATGCCGTGCTCCTTCGCCAACGAGAAGAGCACCGGCTGGCGGGGATCCACCTCATGGGCGCGGTGACCGAACCCCGGGATCCGCTGCCGCGCCGCGATTGACGTCTGGACCAGGCGCCTGGCAGCGTCTCGCGGATTTGCGCTTTCCTTCAGCGCCTCGGCCATCAATTCCATGAGCCGCTCGCCTGCCCCGCCGTGCACATCGCCGATCGCCAGCACCCCACCGGCAACCGCCGCCTCCAACGCCGCGCGGTTCCCGGAAGCGATCACGCGGGCCGCCGCCGTAGACGGCGGATTGGGCCCGTGGTCGGTAGACGCAATCAGCATGGCCTCAAAAACTTTGGCCTCATTCTCCTTCGGCATGCGGCCCTTCAGCAGCAGGAAGGCCACTGCGCCGAAGGACGCACCGGTCATGAGGTCCTCGACGCGCCGGCCCCGTAGGACAATGCGATCGCGGTCGTACGTCGAAATTGCCGTTCGGAATGTCGGCTCGCTCATATGACCTTCGCCTCCCTCAAAGCAGCTTGCTCGGTTTCCGACAGTCCGAGCCGCCCGTACACCTCGGTGTTGTGCTCGCCGAGCGCCGGTCCGGCATGCTCGATCGCCCCAGGTGTCCCGCTCAGTCTCGGGACGACGGTGTGCATCGCAACCGTCCCACCATGTCCATCCGGCACGTCTACGACGATCTCACGAGCCCGAAAGTGCGGGTCGGACAGAATCCGCGCGATATCGTAGACCTGAATTGCCGTGACACTATGCTCCATGAATAGCGTCTCCAGTTCGGCGCTTGTCCAGCGGACGAATTCTTCCTCGATGAGTCGATCAAGCTCCTCGCGATGTTGGACTCTCGCTCCATTGGTCGCAAAGCGCGGGTCGTCCAGCACACCCTGCAGTCCTAATGCTTTAAAGAATCGCTCGGCCATGGGCTGGGTCGAAGCGGAGACGACAAACCAGATGCCGTCTTTCGACCGGTAGGTATTCCTCGGCGCTGAATTATATGAAAGATTACCGATCCGCTCCCGCACGATGCCGAAGCGCACATATTCCGCTGCCTGCGGGCCCAGGATAGAAAACAGTGGATCAAACAACGGCAGGTCAATGACCTGGCCACCCTGGCGATCGCGCACCCGCAACGCTATGAGAGCGGCCGCCGCACCATATAGCGCCGCGACCATATCGGCGAGAGGGATCGGTGGCAGCACGGGCGGGCGATCCGGAAATCCGGTCAGTGAGGCAAATCCCGAGGCGGCCTCTACCAGCGTCCCGAAGCCCGGCCTTCTGGCGTACGGACCATCCTGACCCCAACCCGATATCCGCACGATGATCAGCCGGGGATTGATATCGAGCAGCGCCTCTGAGCCGAGTCCCCACTCCTCCAACGTCCCCGGCACGAAGCTTTCCACCACCATATCGGCGGCCGCGGCCAGGCGACGGCAGACTACCTGTCCCTCAGCGGCGGCTAGATTCAGCGTGATGGATTTTTTGTTGCGAGCATAGACCAGCCACCACAGCGGCGCGCCGTTCTTCGTCCAGGCCCGCAGCGGGTCGCCGACGCCGGGCTGCTCGACCTTGATCACCTCGGCGCCAAAGTCCGCAAGCACCGTGGTCAACATTCCCCCGGCCACGAGACGGGACAGGTCCAGCACCGCCAGGTCCTCGAGTGGGCGCATGGTCTTCTATGCTGAGGGCACGCACTTCAAGGTGCGGCTGATCAGATCGTCGATCGAGCTATTGTCGAAACCAGCCAGGCTCGAGCGCACGCGGTTGTGGAGAGGCGCAGTCCACTTCTCCGGGATCGCCTGCCGGCCCAACATCGTGCCGAGGATCGAGCCGACCGTAGCGCCATTGCAATCCGTATCGAACCCGCCTGACACCGCGTCACAGATCGACCGCTCAAAGTCGCCGCGCCCGAACAGAAGAGCCGCGGTCACGATCGCGGCGTTGTTCAGCGTGTGCACCCAGTGATAATGGCTGTACCTCTCGTAGATCTGATCCACGGCCTCTTCGTAATCGTCGACGCGTTCCGCCAACTCGCGAACGAACCCGACGGCCTCGGCGAGCCGGCTGGTCGCGGGAACGACGCTGAGCCCTGCATCGATGACTTTGTCCACGTCAGCCGTGGCGAATGAGCCGGCGATCATCGCCGCCACAAACATCTCTCCATAGATGCCGTTCTTTGTATGACTGAGCCGGGCGTCGCGCCACGCGTATTCCGCGGCGCGGACGGGCTCACCCGGCGCCACCCAGCCCCAGAGGTCGGCGCGGATCTGCGCCCCGATCCACTCCCGATAGGGATTGCGGAACATCGCGGTCTCAGGGGGCTGCTTCAGCGCGAGGAGGTTTTGGTACGCGACGCGTTCCGCCGTGAAGACGCGGAGCGCCGGCATCATACGCAGCCACGCCGTGGCGACATCTCCGGACGTGAAGCCTTCGCCGGCCGACTCGAAGATGTAGAGATTCAGCATCGTGTAGTTCGTGTCGTCGTCTTCGGGCATGCACACGATGTTCTCTTTGAGGCTCGTGAGCCGGGCAGTGCGGTTGAACGGGTAGCGCGCGCCGACGTCCTGGGGCACGCCTTGCGCCGTGAAGTAATCTGTCAGCGGCCATTGGTTGCTGCTCTTGAGAATCGCGTGAATACCGTCGCGTGGGACGCTCTCAACGGGTTTGCCCAAGAGGCACCCCGCCATGCGACCGACCCACCCGCCGCCGATCCGCTCGCGGAGGAAACTTTCGGAAAACCTGGCCGGTTCATCGGTGCCAGGCACCGATGAACTTGTTGTCCGGAAGATCTCCCTCAAATCTGAGGGCTCCTCAATGGAGGGACGGCCTGAGGGGGAAACTTCCCATAGACTTATAGCCTCATCCAGGAGACGCTCGGCTTCCGGTCGCAATTTCGCGAGATCCGGTTGCGAACGGTGTAGATCATCCCACTCCCGTCGGAGGGGAGAGGCGTCCACGCCTTCCTCACTGAGCTGCTGGAGCTCTGCCTCGATGCGCTCTTCCGGTTTCAGCCAGGTAACGCGGATCTCAGGTGACATTCCACCCGCCCGATGGGAAGTTCCCGGCTCGCTCCTCCCAGCGCCGCGTGTCGGCGGCGAAAATTTCCACCGCAACCCCGGAGAGCTCATCCGCAATCTCCCGCAGCGTCAACCGGCTGGAGCGACTCACCGTCTCGCGCCACTCTGCGGGAATAGCCACCTCACCATGAAGCGCTCCTGCCATGGCTCCGGCCATACTCGCGATCGAGTCGGCGTCGCGGCCGTAGTTGACGCTTCCAAGAACTGATTCTGACCAGTCTCCCTTTGCCGCAACGAGCATGCCCAGGGCGACGGGAAGCTCTTCAATCGAGTGGGTCCGGCTCGGCCGCCGGGCATCGAGGCCCGGACGGCGGTACTCTTCACCGACAGAATCAAAGGGTCTGATCGCATCGCGGATTTTCGGGATGGCGTCTTCGCAATTTCTGCACTCGCGCGCCGCAGCCACTACTGCCGCAATAGCGTTCCGAGTTCCATCTCGCGCGAATGCTGAGGCAACTCCGACAATCGAATCGACGGTCGCCACCGGTCGCAGCGCTTCGGCGACTGAGGCGGCCATGACCCCTGCCGCCTCGCGCCCGTAACTGGATTGATGCGCTCCTGAGATCTCGATGGCCTCGCGGTACGCGCCCTCGGGGTCACCGGCATTGACGATCCCCACGGGAGCAATGTAAATGGCGGCGCCGCAGTTCACCATGTTCCCGACTCCGGCCTCGCGGGGATCGGCGTGGGCGTGCCGCAGGCGCAGCATCGCCAGATCAACCCCTTGATCACCGGCGGCATAGCCCAGGGAACAAGGATCAGAATTCGCCACAGCCCACCGCATGGGCAGCTTCGCGTTGAGGAGGAGCGCGAGTCCCATCCCCAGCGCGATCTCTCCAAAGGTCACCGTGAATGTCCAGACGAATCCGGTGCGGAACGACGCCCAGAAGTCGCGATCGCCCAGCATGCGTGCATAGTTATCCAGGAAGTTGAAGCGCGGGGGTGTCGTCCCCAGTTTGTAATCGGTGAACCCAAGCCAGATGCCCTGTGCAAGCGGAACGACGGAGAGGACGAGGACCGGGATCAGTAGAGGCAGGTAGAGCGACAATGAAGACCCCAGCTGTCGGGGCCCGCCGTCCCCCTTCATCGGGGAGCTTCCGTGCGCCCCGTGCCGGCGTAGAGCGCGGCGTGCTCAACAGTGACTGCGTAATTGAGGGGCCGGCCCCCAAGAGCAGCAATGGTCTCTGTGCAGGCGCGGGTGAAGCAGCGCTGGTTTGCCTGCACGGTGTTGCCGGCGACGTGC
>Ga0184623_10001017_pt1 | contig 12233 bp, 14 predicted proteins | sample PLM1_100_b1_FD_133138 | JGI IMG/M metagenome (GOLD analysis project Ga0184623, IMG submission 133138) | Groundwater sediment microbial communities from an aquifer in East River, Colorado, USA - PLM1_100_b1 | ecosystem: Environmental > Terrestrial > Soil > Riparian zone | place: USA: East River...
ACAGCGGGCGGCTCAACCGTTTCGGCCGGAGCGGTTGACAGACTCGATCCGGCGGTCGAAATGATGCGCGTTCACAACGTCCATGAGCGGTGCTTCACGGTGCCGTCAGCGCAAGTCGGGGTTCTCCTCGACGCGCTGGCATCGGCGGACGACCGCCTGTGGCCATCGACTCACTGGCCGCAGATACGCCTGGATCGACCACTCCAGGTCGGAGCCGCTGGCGGTCATGGCCCGATCCGTTACGTGGTGGACGCGTATGAACCAGGCCGGAGCGTGCGGTTTCGTCTTCGGGAGCCGCACGGCTTCGATGGATTCCACGGCTTCGAGGTCATTGCCACCAGTGCGCAACGCACGACGCTACGGCACGTGTTGGACATGACTCCGCGCGGCCCGGCGCTGCTGACGTGGCCTTTCGTCTTTCGTCCACTTCACGATGCGCTGGTGGAGGACTGCCTGGATAACGCGGCGCGGGCCGTGGGCGAGACGCCGGCGTCGCGGCCATGGCCGTGGTCCGTTCGAATGCTGCGGCGCGGCTTCCGGTTCCTGGCAGGTCGAAAGAATCAACGTTGATGAGACCGCCGCGACCGATCGATCCTAATCTCTTGTGTCCTCGGGCCCGCGGCGTTGTACCTCTGTGGTGATTCAAGTTGTTTGGCATCAGGAAGAGTGGGATGACTGAGCAATTCGCGGCGCTGATGGCCGAGCTCGAGGAGTTCGGACAGAGGAACGACGCGACGATAACCGACCGCCCACATCGAATGCTCAATGTCACCCGCGACACAGGCGAGTTTCTGAGCGTTCTCGTAAAGGCCACTGCTGCCAGGCGGGTTCTCGAAATCGGCACATCCAACGGTTACTCCACTCTCTGGCTGGCGAGTGGGGCCCGTTCCATAGGGGCGTTGGTCACGACAGTGGAGTCGTCCGAGTTGAAAGTAGGATTGGCCTCCGCCAACTTCGCTCGATCCGGCCTCGCCGCGTCCATCTCTCTCGTGCACGAGGATGCGGGTCAGCTGCTTCAGCGTTCTCCCGATACCAGCTTCGATTTCATTTTTCTCGATTCTGAGCGTCCCGAGTATCCCGGTTGGTGGCCGGATCTGAAGCGGGTGCTTCGGGCCGGCGGTCTACTGGTCGTGGACAATGCCACCTCGCACCCCGAACAGATGGCGCCCTTCGTCGCACTCGTCAAATCCGATCCGGACTTCACGACGAGCCTTGTGCCCGTTGGCAACGGTGAGTTCCTTGCGGTGAGGGCGGACCGGTGAGCATGATTTCCTGCAACGACCGGTGGAGAGGAAATTCGAGTAGACTTCCCGGGTATATCGAACGGGAGGAAACAGTCATGTGCACTTCAACGCCGATGGCCGCGTTCAGCGCCCGCGCGGGGCACACACGAACGTCAACACGAGTGGCTTCGCTCGTCAGTGGCGCGCTCGTCTCGCTGGCGATCGCTACTCTGATCGGCGCGACTGTCCAGGCGGCTGAGCGCCCACCCGTCATGGGGCGCAACGCCGGCATATCGGCTGGCCACCCGCTCACCACCGCAGCCGCATTCGAGGTACTTACCAAGGGAGGCAACGCGTTCGATGCCGGCGTCGCGGCCCTTCTCGTGGGTGGCGTCGTCGAGCAGGATCTCTACAGTCTCGGGGGCGAAGCGTTGGTCCTCGTGTATCCACGCAACACCCGCACAGTTGTCTCGGTCGTCGGGCAGGGCTGGGCGCCGAAAGGCGCCACGATCGACTGGTACACAGCGCGCCGCAAAAATCTGGACGGCGCCGGTCTCGATCCGGCCGTTGTTCCGGGCGCGCTGCATGCGGCGCTTACGGTCCTCGAGCGATGGGGCACGATGAGCTTCGAGCAAGTGTCCGCTCGGGCGATCGAGTACGCCGGACAGGGGTTTCCGCTGCGGCCGCTGACGGCACGGGCGATCGAGAGGGAGCTGAAGTTCCTCGCGGCCTGGCCAGACAACCAGAGATACTGGCTCAAGCCCGATGGCTCGATGTACAAGCCCGGCGAGACAATCAAGTTCCCAACGCTGGCGCACACACTGACGCTCATGGTTGAAGCCGAGCGGGGGGCCGCCGGCAAAGGCCGCGCGGTGGGCATCGTGGCTGCACGGGACAGGTTCTATAAGGGCGACATCGCGCGCGACATGGTCGCGTTTCTCAAGCAACACCAGGCGCCGTTTGAAATTGACGACTTCGCCGAGTTCTTCGCGAGGGTCGAGGAGCCCACGACCACGACCTACCGCGGGTATCAGGTTTACAAGCAGTCGTTCGGAAGCCAGGGTCCTGTGCTGCTCGAGGCGCTCAACATCCTGGAGCAGTTCGATCTGAAGGCGATGAAACACAACAGCGCTGATTACCTTCACACGGTGGTCGAAGCGCTGAAGCTGGCATACGCGGATCGAGACAGCTACTACGGGGATCCCGCGTTCGTGCAGACGCCGGCGGAAGGCTTGCTGTCGAAGATGTATGCGCGGGAGCGCGCCAGACTGATCGATCCGAAGCGGGCGTCGCGTGCATTCGTGGCCGGAAATCCGCTGCCATTCGACTCGAAAGTCAAAGAGTGGAAATACTGGGTCGCGAACATCGCCGACGGGTACCAGCCCAACCAGCCGCAGCCCAATGCCGAGCCGGTCAGCGGCACGACCAAGGACACGACACACATCTCGGTGATCGACCGGGACGGCAATATTTTCGATAGCACGCCAAGCGGCGGCTGGATCCCCGGTGCCGTCATTCTCGGGAAGACGGGCATCGGGATGAGCGTGCGGGGCGAGCAGTTCTGGCTCGACAAGACCCGCGCCGCTCAACTGCGCCCGCGCTCACGGCCGCGCTACACGCTCACGCCGAGCATCGTGCTGCGGAACGGCGAGCCATTCATGGCGCTCGGGACGCCCGGCGGCGACAACCAGGATCAGACCATCCTGCAGGCATTCCTGAACATCGTCGAGTTCTGGCCGGTGTGGTACCCGAACCTGCACGAGGCGTTCGAGTGGCCACGCGTCCAGACGCTGCATTTCTACGGATCGTTCTGGCCCCACGACACCGGTTTCAACAAGTTGAACGTGGAATCGACGGTGCCCGATGCGGTCTTCAAAAATCTCCAGTCCCGGGGTCACGCTGTCAGCAAGATCAGGCCATTCAGCATCGCCAGTTGTGCGACGGCCGTCCTGATTGATCCGGCCAGTGGCAATCGAATCGCCGGCGCGGATCCGCGCCGCGACTGCTATGCGATGGCGTATTAGACAGTTTTCAGTTTTCCATAAATCCGGTTTCCGTGCTTGTTCCGGCACGTGCGAAGGATTCATCCTTTCAGCTTCGACTCGATCCGTCGATCCGGAACGAGCCACATGAGCGCCACGAACACGTAGATCCCGTCGGAAATCCACTGCTCGACGAACGCCAGCGGGATCGCGACGGCATACAACGCCGCGGAGAGCTTCCCCTTCGTTTCGTTGCCGATCGCCGCCGCGAGCTTCGACCCAGGACCTTGCTCCACCACGATCGCGAGTTCAAGGATCAGGTACGCCACGCCGGCCAGCATCATCACTCCACCATAAACAGCAGTTGGTAACGGGGCGAAGTGATTTTCTCCCATCCAGCCGGTGACGAATGGAACGAGCGATAACCAGAACAAGAGGTGCAGATTCGCCCAGAGGATCTTGCCGTTGATCCGACTGGCCGCATGGAGCATGTGATGATGGTTGTTCCAGTAGATGCCGAGATAGACGAAGCTGAGCACGTAGGTCAGGAAGACTGGCAGCAACGGACGGAGCGCTTCCCAGTCTGAGCCGGTGGGAACTCTCAGCTCCAGGACCATGATGGTGATCAGGATCGCCATCACGCCATCGCTGAACGCCTCGAGACGGCTTTTGCTCATTAACCTCGTCGCCTAGTATCGTCGAAGAAGGTGAACATGGCAGGGTATTCCGAACGCCCACTCGTTGAGAAGCTCGGTATCAAGCCTGGCTGCCGCGTTCTTCTGATTAACGCTCCAGCGGCGTACCGAGAAATTCTCCGGCCTCTCCCGGATGGAGTTTCGTTTCTTCGGCGTCCCGCGAGAACTGCGGATTTGATTCACATGTTTGTGACGCGCCGAGCCGAGCTCGAAAAGGAGCTCCCGCGTCACCGTCAGATGATGCCGGAATCCGGCGTCCTGTGGATTTCCTGGCCGAAGAAGGCTTCCGGTGTCTCAACTGATGTGACCGAGGACGTGATCAGGGAAGTGGCCCTGCCGCTGGGTCTGGTCGACACGAAGGTGTGCGCCGTTGATAACGTCTGGTCTGGACTCAAGCTGATGATTCGCCGTCGGGAGCGCATGTCCCCGGCCAGGAAAGGTGCTGGCAACCCGGAACGTATTTGACACATCCGCCCGCGAAAAAGGAATATCCCTATCCATCTACCTCTCAAAATGGGACGTTCATCGCAGTTCGTGCGCGACTCGGGCGGTGTCGGTTTCTGGCACGAGGCGTATTTCATGCGGGGCGGAATGGAGGCTGTCTACGACGACATGGTGGAAGCCACCGGCTTTCTGAAGTTTGCACCCGTCCAGCCGGCACGCGGCAGCATGTTTTCCGCGCGCGGACGAGCGCGCATACCAGGACAGCCCGCTATCGTGGGGCCGCTCGACGAGAACGATCTCTACTCAACACAAGGGCCGGAAAGGGGGAGGCGATAGTTAATTTCGACGTGCCTGCCGGCGCGTGTGACTGCCATACGCACATATTCGGAGACGCGCGGCGCTTTCCGGCCGCACCCGCGCGCACCTACACACCCGCGCCCGCCTCGGTGGAGGAGATGCGTGCCATGCATAGGGCGTTGCGCCTCGACCGGGTCGTGATCGTGCAGCCCAGCGTGTATGGCAGCGACAATGCCTGTACGCTTGATGGACTCCGTCAGCTCGGGTCCAGCGCTCGCGGCGTGGCAGTGATCGATGACATGACGCCCGAGACGACGTTGGACGATATGGATCGGTCTGGTGTTCGAGCGATAAGGGTCAGCCTCGAGAGCGCCGGGCAGACAGATCTCGCTGTCAGCCGCCGGCGCTTCCAGGCGGCGGTCGACCGAATCACCGGTCGCAACTGGCACATCCAGATCTACACGCGGCTTTCTGTGATCGAGGGCATCAACGACCAGGTCATGGGCTCCCCGGTACCGGTCGTGTTCGACCACTTCGGCGGGGCTCAGGGGACGCTGGGCGTTCGCCAGGCCGGCTTCGAGGCTCTGCTGAACCTCGTCCAAGTCGGCAAGGCCTATGTCAAGATCTCGGCGCCGTATCGGAGCTCAACGCAATCGCCGCATTATCCAGACGTCGCACCGCTTGCGAGCGCGCTGATCGCTGCCAACCCGCAGCGTATTCTGTGGGGGAGTGACTGGCCCCACCCGGACGCGTCGCACGTGGCCGGCCGCAAGGCCACCGACATCGCGCCGCCCTATCAGATCGATGACGTGCGCGTCTTCAACCAGCTCGCCGTCTGGGCTCCGGACCCTGCTCAGCGCGAAACGATATTGGTGGAGAATCCCGCGCGCCTTTACGGATTTTGACCTAGCCAAGGAGAGTCGTTCGTCCCACGTCGGTAGAGGCGGGTCTTAAGACCCGCCTCTCTACGGAAACCACGGAAACGCGAGTACTTCGCGTAGGTGAGAGCGCGTTGAGAATCAGGTACAGTTGCGCAACGACCGACCTGGCGCGCGGAGGAGATCGGAGAAGGATGACCACACGGGGCAAGGTTGCGATCGTCACTGGCGCCGGCAGCGGGATTGGGAGGGCGGCGGCGATCGCGCTTTTGCAGGATGGCTACCGCATGGTGCTGGCTGGCCGTCGCACTGAGCCGCTGGAGCAGGTCGTGAAGGAGGCGGGCTCGTCTGGCTTGCGCACGCTCGTCGTTCCGACCGATGTGAGCGATCCGGAGTCGGTACGCGTCCTCTTTGCGAAGACCGCAGACGCGTTCGGCCGGCTCGACCTGCTCTTCAACAATGCTGGCGTCTTTACGCCGGGCGTACCGCTGGAAGATCTGCGGGTCGAGGACTGGAAATCGGCGGTGGCCATCAACCTGACCGGCACCTTCTTGTGCACCCAGGAAGCGTTCAGGATCATGAAGAGCCAGAACCCGCGAGGCGGGCGCATCATCAACAACGGTTCCATCTCAGCCCACGCGCCGCGCCCCAACTCCGTTGCCTACACTGCGACCAAGCACGCGATCACCGGCCTTACGAAGTCGGTGGCCCTGGACGGACGGAGGTACGATATTGCGTGCAGCCAGATCGACATCGGCAATGCCGCGACTGATATGGCGGCAAGATTTGCCGACGGCGTTCCGCAGGCGAACGGCCAAACCGCGGTCGAGCCCCTTCTGGACCTTGCGCATGTCGCCCACCTCGTGCGCTACATCGCCGGGCTCCCGCTCGAGGCCAATGTCTTGTTCGTAACGGTCATGGCCACCAAGATGCCCTTCGTCGGCCGCGGTTAGCGGAACTCTGAGAAGCAGACTTGCACCACTGATCACTCATCATCTGACAAACAGGTGGTTTTCAACGCAGAGGCCGCGGAGGAGCTCTCGCACGCTCGCCCAGGTCGCAGAGACAAGACTTTTAAAACTCTGCGTCCTCTGCGATCCACTGCGTTCTCAGTGTTGAAATTCCGTGCGTTAGCCAGTATCAGTCTGTCTGTTCGAAGTCATCAATCATGGGGCACCGCACCACCGTTCTGATCACCGGCGCGGCCGGAAATCTCGGCAGCCTGCTGGCACGCCGGCTTGTTTCGGGCGACTTCGATCTGCGGCTGATGTACCACCGCAGGCCGTTGCCCTCGGATCTCGCGGACGCATCGAACGTCACTCCGATCCGGGCAGATCTGGCGGATCGGCGAACGCTGCCACCGGCCGTAACTGGAGTCGATGTCGTCGTTCATTTCGCCGGCGTATTGTTCGCTCCGCGTCCGGAACGGTTTCTTCCCGAAACGAATAATCGTTGGTTTTCCAACCTCGTGGCCGCTGCGCTGGAGGCGCACGTCGACCGGATCATTCTGATCTCGTTCCCACACGTCGAGGGTCCTACGTCAGTGGAGCAGCCGGCAACAGGACGACTGGATCGGCAGCCGATCTCGGTCCATGCCCAGACTCGCCTGGAAGAAGAGCGGCTTCTGGTGGCGCGGACTGAGGGAACCGGCACGACGCCGGTCATTCTGCGGCTCGGGATGATTTACGGACGGGGTGTCCTCATGATCGAAGCGGCCAGATGGCTCGCGCAGCACCGGCTGCTCGGTGTGTGGCGTGAGCCCACATTGTTGCAACTGCTTTCCATCGAGGATTATCTGCGCGCGCTGGAGGCAGCGAGTGTGAAGCCGGGGATTTGCGGCATCTACCACGTTGGAGACGAGCAACCGGTCACGCTGCAGCGGTTCCTCGATGAGGCCTGCCGTGCCTGGAACTGTCCGCCGCCTCGCCGGGTGCCCCTCTGGTCCGTGCAGGCGGCGGCGTGGTTCTGTGAGGCGTTCGCGATGATTGCTCGCACGCGATCTCCCCTGACTCGCGATTTCATTCGGATTGGCCGCGTCTCCCATTGGGGCGATACCCGTCGCGCGCGCGAAGAGCTCATTCCCCGGTTGGTGTACCCGACGCTGGAGTCGGGACTCTCGACGCTGGTATAACGGCACCGTAGACCCGGGTCATAACCTCGCCCCCTGCAGGGCGAATCTTCATACGATGCGCCGGAGCTGAAGCTCCCCGCCTCCGCCAAGGCTTCGGCGAGGTGTCGCCAAAGTTCGCCAGAGATCCGGACGAACGAAGGCGGACGGCCTACATTCCGTAGTGCTCTGGCGTTTCAGTATCCGCGGACAACCAGCCCTACGTCACGATGCGGATCGAGAACGCCCTAGGCTTAGTTAGTTAAGGCTAGTGGGTGGCGCTTGCTGACAGGCCGCAGCCAGTGAGGAACCGCGAGGTGCGGAGCCAGGTCTGATCCGGGTAATAGGAAAAGATCACGCCTCCACCCCGAATCCGATCGATAACCTGCCTGGCGATAGCGGGACGGAGGGCGGGACATCCCCAGCTTCGGCCGATGCGTCCCTGCGTGGCCGCCAGTGTCTCGTCAACATACGGGGCGCCGTGCATGACAATGGCGCGTTCGCGGGCATGATCGTTGAAACCGGGCTCGAGCCCGTCAAGGCGAAGTGAATACCCGTTGCTGCCCACGTACGGTGCGTCCGTCACGAACAGCCCGAGACTCGACTCCCGGCTCTCCGCATCATTTGAGAACTGCGTTGCCATGTTCTCGCCGGTGTTTCGACCGTGTGCGACGAGTTCGTTGAAGAGCAGATCGCCTGTCGCGAGATCGAACACCCATAACCGCGGCTCGACCGAGGGTCGCGAGTAATCGATCAGCGTGAGCGTGGGGGGCGCAGCAATGACGCCAGAATTGGCGGCACACGTGACCGCGCCAAGGGCCAGCTTCAGCACGTCGGCGGACACCCCTGCCGCTGCGGCGGCGCTCATGTCGACGGATCCGACCCTCCGGGGCACCGTAGCACCCGCTTTGGTGGCTGCCGCCGCCGGCCGGCTCGTAACCTGCTGACCGGGATGGGTAGTCGTTGAAGCGACCGTAGGATTGAGATTCGTGCCGCTCGCCCGGGTGCTGGTGAATGCCACACCTGCGAGACACAGAGCCGCCGGCACTAGAGCTTGGAGTATACGGGTGCTCAAGCTTGTAACCTATTGAAATATAAAGGTGATCGAGGAAGGACAGTATACGGCATCCGGCCCTCGAATGCAAGCCCTGCGGCGAGGGTAGTCCCGGGATCTAAACTAGCCCTATTTGGGAATCGCTGCGGAACGGCGCCCGATCGACCCTGGTCGAGAGGTGACTGTGGCAAATGAAGGGAAACCTGTGATGGTGGTCACGCAAGATCGGATGCCGCCCATTCCGGCTGAGAAGATGACCGATGCCCAGAAGAAGGCCGCAGCGGAATTTGCGGCAACCCGGAAGGCTGAGGTGTTCGGTCCCTTCGTGCCACTCTTGAGGAGCCCGGAGGTCATGTTGGCGGCGATGGCGATGGGGGACTATCTGCGCTACAGAAGTACGCTGCCGCGTCAGCTCAACGAGCTCGCGATTCTCGTGACCGCGCGTCGCTGGACGCAGCAATACGAATGGAACCTCCACTATGCGGAAGGCCTTAAGGCTGGATTGAGTCCGACGATTGCGAACGCGGTGGCCGACGGTCGACGTCCGGAGTCAATGTCCGAGGACGAGGAGATCGTCTATGAATTCTGCACAGAGCTGCTCCAGAACCAGAGCGTCAGTGACCGGACGTATGGCCGCGCGATTTCGAAGTTCGGTGAACAGGGCACCATCGAGTTGATCGGTGTCGTGGGCTACTACACGTTCCAATCAATGGTGCTGAACACGGCGCGCACGCCGCTTCCCGCCGGCGCGACACCGGGGCTGGTTGCCTTTCCCCAGCGCTCAGACTTCCGTTTTGTGGTGCACGAACAGGCGGAGTAAACCGTTCATCGCCATGTGCAGGAGCATGTACACAGCGAGCGCGACGATGTAAGCAATCCTGAATTCGAAGCGTCCAATGGCTGGATTGGGCAGTAAATTGCGGAATGGCGCCAGAAGGGGCGTGGAGAGAGCGTCGATGAACTGCTTGAAACCTGCCCCCTGGCTCGCGCCGATCGCTTCCAGCAAGACCTCCAACGCGATAATCCCGTAAATCAGGTAAAAGACATAATCGAGAACCTGAGAACCGCGAGCGATCGTCTTGTCGCGTTCCAGTTCCGCTTCAGTGCTGGCCACCTCACGCACAGCCTTCTGCTTCAGCGAGCTTGCCACCGCGTCTTCAGTCGCGCGCTCCTGAGGCGTCGCCTCATCAGCCTTGCGTGAGATCTCGGCGTGCACTTTCCCGCGCACCTCCCCTTTCACTGCCTCGTGCTGGGCAATGCGCTGTTCCTCGTCTATCGCAAGCTTGTCGTCCTTCATTACACACCTTCCCCTTCGCTAGAACCCTGCAAACCACGCGCCAATCACTATAGCTGACACCTGAAGGCCGCTCACCGATAGTTGCCGAACTGCAGCGCGATGCCGAAGTCATGTTCGCGGAGTATCCGAATGGCTTCCTGCAGGTCGTCCTTCGACGGCGAACTGATGCGGACCTGGTCGGCCTGGATCGCTGCCTGCACTCTCTTCAGCTTCTTCTCCTTCAGAAACTTCACAATCTCACGGGCGGCGTCGGTCGGGATCCCTTGCTGAATCGTAATCACGCGGCGCACGGTACTACCGGCGGCGGGCTCACTCGTGCCGACCTTGAAATTCTTGGTCGGAACGCCACGCCTGACCAGTCGGGTGAGCAGAATCTCCCAGAGCGCGTTCATCTTGAATTCGTCGCTGGCGACGAGCGTGAGCGTGTTGTCGGCTTTGCTGAAGTCGATCTCGGCCTTGGCGCCTTTGAAGTCGTAGCGTTGGACGACTTCCTTTCGCGCCTGATTCAAGGCGTTGTCCACCTCCTGGTAGTCCACGACAGAAGTCACGTCGAATGACGCTGCATCAGCCATACAGATATTCTACTCAGTAGTAGTCAGCATTCAGTAGTCAGCATAGGAATGACTTCTCAGGTTACTGACTACTGGCTACTGGCGACGTTTCGAAATCATGCTAACATCACCGGCACGTCCTCGCGGTGACCGGATCAGCATTGAACCGCCCGCTGGTCGCGGCGTCGGCCATCATGACGCCGTCGCCCCAGGTGAGCATCCATCGATGATTAGAAAACTCAAGAGCAGCGGATACCGGCTGTACTCGCGAAAAAAAGATCCGAAGACGGGAAAACGGAAGAACCTCGGCACATTCAAGAGTCGAAAGGCTGCCGAGCAACACGAACGCGCCATCCAGTACTTCAAACGGCACTAGGCAAGGCGATCAGAGCCTTCATTTATTCAGACGCGCGGCAGCTCTCAGCCACCTGACGATGTCCCGCCGACAGCAGACCCGGACGATACCGCACGCCGGACATTCGATCGCGCGCAGGGCCATGTTCGCCCTGCTGAGCTTCGTCCTGGTCGCAATCTTCTACCTCGGCAATCGCGAGCTTCCGACACAGCAGCGTGCCGCCGCGCAGGTGCCGGTTTACGGGTACCAGGTTGTTCACACGTATCCGCACGATCGGAATGCGTATACCCAGGGTCTCATTTATCGTGACGGGTTTCTGTATGAAGGCACGGGCCTCAATGGCCGGTCGACGCTTCGGAAAGTGCGCCTCGAAACGGGTGAAGTGATCGAGCAGCGGGCGCTCGCGAATCAGTATTTTGGTGAAGGGATCACCGATTGGGGCAGGACGCTGCTGCAATTGACATGGCAATCCCAAATGGGCTTCGTCTACGACCTGGGGACATTCAGCGTGACCCGAACGTTCGGCTATGAAGGTGAGGGGTGGGGGTTGACCCACGATGTCTCGACGTTGATTCTCAGTGATGGCACCCCGCGGCTTCGCTTTTTCGACCCATCGACCTTCGAGCAGATTGGAAGTTACACCGTACGCGACGGCAGCGCGCCGGTTGCGAACCTGAATGAGCTGGAATACGTTCGCGGCGAGATCTACGCAAACGTCTGGCAGACGGATCGGGTCGTCAGGATTGCGCTCTCAACGGGGCAAGTGGTCGGGTGGGTCGATCTGAGCGGGCTCTTGACCGAGAGCGACAAAACGGCGCCCATCGATGTGCTGAACGGCATCGCCTATGATGCGCAGACCGATCGGTTGTTCGTGACCGGCAAGCTATGGCCGAAACTGTTCGAGATCAAGCTCGTGCGGCGCTAGGGTCCGAGCCAGAAGTTTGGTCAGATACTCACCGTTCGTGCAGAGCCTGTCGAAGCACGTACTGACCGACTTGTTCGCCCTTCGGACAAGCTCCCGACTTCGCGTTTTCACGCTTCGTCGGGCCGCCGAAGCCTTCGGCGAAGGTGGCAGGGCGAACGGAAATTACTCGCGGACTTCAGACTCGTACATTGAAATGCGGCATGGAACTGATCGCCGAGATTGCTGACATTACGACGCTGAATGTGGACGCGATCGTCAACGCGGCCAATGAACAGCTGGCCGCGGGCGGTGGCGTCTGCGGCGCCATCTTCCGCGCTGCCGGACCGAAACTCGCCGGCGCGTGCGCCGCGCTGGGTGGCTGCCCGGCGGGCGAGGCTCGGATCACGCCGGGATTCAATCTGCCGGCCAGGTTCATCATTCATGCG
>Ga0184623_10001019_pt1 | contig 12219 bp, 10 predicted proteins | sample PLM1_100_b1_FD_133138 | JGI IMG/M metagenome (GOLD analysis project Ga0184623, IMG submission 133138) | Groundwater sediment microbial communities from an aquifer in East River, Colorado, USA - PLM1_100_b1 | ecosystem: Environmental > Terrestrial > Soil > Riparian zone | place: USA: East River...
CGGTCAGAACCGCAGCCGGCCCCCGACGATCGGCAGCACGACCTGGCTCTGTCCTGGCCGGACGGTGAGCTTGGTCCCGGGCTTCGGCCGGAGTGTGTAGTCGTAGTCCGTGGAGAGGACGACGAGGCCGATGCGGTGGCCAGATTCGAAGATGTAGTCCTTGGGCTCCTGCGTCCAGCTGAGCGTGGAAGTCCCGCGCGGCCCGTTGCGAGTGTCGGTCCAGCCACGGGTGACGATCTTGGGCGTCGCACCGGCCGGGCCGTAGTCCACAAGTAGTGCGGTGAGGTTCGCCGCATCCTTGTTGTCGACGCTGGCGCGCAGTTCGACGACCGGCGTGCCGCTGATCCGGGCAGGGTGCCGCAGCGCCGGGGTCACGTACGCGAGCCGGTTGGGGTTGGCCGCGCCGGGATCCAGCACGAGTTGCTCGGCCTTGAGGGTCGCGCCGCTGTCGACGAACGAGTCCTTCGCGTGACGGCGTAGCGCGAGCGGGACGCTGACGGGGCGGGCGGCCGGATCGGGCCAGTTGCGGTACGAGGTGGTCACGCCGCCGGCCCGCTCGACCGTGGCGATCGGCTGGCGCTCGATGCCGTTGCGGACGTCGTATAGCCAGTGGTCGATCCAGCGGTGGACAGCGTCACGCCACTCCTCGAGCTGCGACTTGCCGTGACCGCCCGGATGGAGCCAGAGCTTGCGCGGCACGCCGGCCTTGCCGAGCGCGTCCCACCACTGTGCGAACTGGGTGGTCTTGACGTTCCAGTCCGCAAGCCCGTGGGTGACGAAGACGCTGGCCCGGACGTTCCGCGCGCCCGGCAGGTAGTCACGCTCGCGCCAGAACGTGGTGTAGTCGCCCGTGACCCGGTCCTGCTGCTGCTCGATCCGGTCCATCAGGGCGGCGCAGACCTCGGGATTCTTCCTGGTCAAGACCGCGCGGGCGAGCACGTCGGCGTCCTCCCCCTGGAATCCGCCGGGCGCCACGACCAGACCGTTCGCGCGGTAGTAGTCGTACCAGCTGGAGATCGCGGAGATCGGCACGATCGTCTTGAGCCCGGGGACGCCGGTGGTGGCCACCTGGTTCGGCAGCGTGCCGTTGTAGGAGACGCCCATCATGCCGACGGAACCGGTGGACCAGGTCGCGCTGGCCGGTGCGCCGGTGTCGCTCCAGCCGCGGGCGCGGCCGGTGAGCCACTCCACCACCGCGCGCATCGCCTTGGTCTCCTGCGAATCCCCGCTGGTGGGGCAGCCGTCGGAGTCGCCGCTGCCGATGCTCTCGGCGCGCACGTAGGCGTACCCGCGCGTGACGTAGTACTCCCTGGTCGACACCGGCGGCGCGGTGAGTCCGAGCCCGTCGTGCCGGCCGGCGAGTGAGCGCCGCTGCGGCAGCTCGTCCACGTCGACGCCATGATTCGGCACGTCGAGGATGCCGGCCCAGTACGGGCTGGGTTCGACGATCGAGGCGACCTTGAGCCTGCCGGTAGCGGTCGGGCCCGGCCGCTGGATCGTGGCGTGGACACGGTCGCGCCTGCCGTCGCCGTCGGAGTCGACGGGAGTCTCGATGAACACGGACTCGATGACTGCCTGGTCGTACGGGAAGACCGGCTGCGTGACGCCGTCCTTGACCACGATCCCGTCGGGCGGGCTCTGGTTCGCCGGCGCGGCGGCCGCCGGGACCGTGGCGACCAGGCAACTCAGGAGTGCGACGGCGGCGACAGCTGACGTCGCAGGGAGGCGAGAGCGCATCTGTACTCCGTTTCGCGTGGCAAGTCCGTTCCGCACCGAATGTTAGATACGTCAAGGACCCGGCGGGCTGGATCGAGCACAGTGCGATGATCGGCAGTCGACCGGCTTCGCCCAGGGTCGAGACGCTGGTCGCCTCTCGGCCGTCCTATGTAGAACCGGCAGGCCTGGTCTGGAGCCGTCGGCGGCCGGCGAGGGGCAGGTCAGCGCAGGGTGTAGCCGGCTTCGCTGCGCCAGAGTTCCACGTGGAACGGTGCGGCGCGCACCTCCCGGTGCGGCCACCAGCGCGCAAGTACCGCGCCACTCAATGGTCCGACCTCGTGCGATGGCAACGCGGTCGGATCGACGAACGCCGCCTCGATGATCCCGTCGTCGTGCTGCGGCACCGGTGTGATCGCTTCGTCGTCGGCGGTGGCAAGGTAGAAGGCGCCGATGACCGCCGTGTGGCGATGGGCTCGGAACGACGCGTACGTGCAGACGAGCGCGCCGACTGTCACCGTGATCCCGGCCTCTTCGGCCACTTCGCGGGCGACCGCCTGCTCCAGCGACTCACCCGGATCCTGCCCGCCACCGGGCACCTCCCAGCGGACACCGGTGGCGCGCTTCTGGCGCACCATCAACAGCCGGTCGTCACGGATCACCAGGCCTGCGGCGCCGACCGTGGTCGTCGTCGGAGGCTCGAAGTACGGCTCGGTGTCGGGCACGCCGCCATGCTGTCAGAACCCCGCATCCGAGCTGTGGATATCCGTCGAAGCGAGTAGCGCGGCGCCGGTACTCTGAGTGAGGACTTGATAGGGGTCAGGTCCGCGAACGGGAGGCAGCGGTGGGTGCCGCGACTGCGGTGTTCCTGGTGCTCGGCGGGGTCGGCATCGCCATCCTCGCCGCGTCACTCTTCTTCGGCGAGCTGCTCCACCTGGGGCACGTCGACGTCGACGGGTGGTTCTCCGTCCCCGCCATCGCCGGCTTCATCGGGGCGCTGGGTTTCGCCGGCGCGATCGGCTCGTCGCTCGCGGGCGGCGACGGCATGTCCGCCGCGGTCGCGGGCGCTGCTGTGGGGCTGATGGCCGCGCTGCCGGTCGGCTGGTTCGCCACCCGGCTTACCCGAGGGCTCGCCAACATGCGCACCGACAAGACCCTCGTCCCCGACGATCTGATCGGCGCCTCGGGGGTCGTCGTCACGCCAGTGCCCGCCGGCGGCTACGGCGAGGTCCGGATCGCGATCGCCGGCCAACACCTCAAGTACAACGCCAGGGCCGACAGCGCGCTGCCGACCGGCACGGCGGTTTTCGTCATCGGGGCGCCCACCGAGACCTCGGTGATCGTCATCGAGACCACCGCCACCGAGTAACGCCACGCTCCGTCCCCCACCGCTTGTTGTTTCATCCCTACAGAAGGGCACGACATGGAGCTTGCGGTCCTCATCGCCATCGGCGGCGGCGTACTGCTCGTGATACTGATGGTCGCGCTGGTCGTCAGCCGGCTGCGGGTCGCGAGCCCTAACGAGGCGTTCATCATCACCGGCCGCCGTGGCCGCACGTCGACCAGCTCGGCCGGCGTCACCTCCACCGACCTGTCCGGGCAGAAGGTCGTGCTCGGCGCGTCAGTCTTCGTCATCCCGGTCGTCCAGAAGCTGCACCGCCTCGACCTCTCCAGCCGGCGCATCCCGGTCGGCATCCGCGGTGCCGTGAGCGCGCAGGGCATCCGGTGCGACCTGGAAGGCGTCGCGATCGTGAAGGTCGGCGGCACCGAAGCCGCGATCCGAGCGGCCGCGCAGCGCTTCCTGCACCAGCAGGCCGGCATCGACGTGTTCACGTCCGAGGTGCTCGCCGGTTCGCTCCGGTCGATCGTCGGCCGCCTCACGATCGAGGAGATCATCAAGGACCGCGCCGCCTTCGCGTCGGCCGTCGCCGAGGAGGCCGAGGCCTCGCTCACCAACCAGGGCCTCGTGCTCGACACCTTCCAGCTCCAGGACATCCAGGCCGAGGGCAGCTACCTCCAGGATCTCGGTCGGCCCGAGGCGTCCCGGGTGCTCAAGGAGGCCGCGATCGCTGAGGCGCGCGCCCGCCAGGCCGCCGAGCAGGAGCGGCTCCTCGCCGAGGAGGCCATCGCGATTGCCAACCGGCAGCTCTCGCTCAAGCAGGCCGAGATCCAGGCCGAGATCGAGGCGGCGCGCGCGCAGTCGGCCGCCGCCGGGCCGCTCGCCCAGGCCGAGCGTGACCAGGTCGTCCTCGCCGAGCAGGAGAAGGTCGCCGCGCGCAACGCCGCGCTCACCGAACGCCGGCTCGACACCGACGTCCGCAAGCCGGCCGACGCCCAGCGCTACCGGATCGAGCAGGAGGCCGAAGCCGCCAAGAACGCCGCGGTCTTCAAAGCGGACGCCGACCGGCAGGCCACCATCGCCGCCGCACAGGCCGAGGCCGAGCAGGCCCGCCTCGTCGGTGAGGGTGAGCGCGCCCGCCGTGCGGCGCTGGCCGAGGCCGAGGCGATCGAGGGCGCCAAGCGCGGTGAGGCGGAGAAGGCACGCCGTGTCGCTATCGCCCAGGCCGTCGAGACCGAAGGCGCCGCCGACGCGTCGGCGATCCTCGCCAAGGGCCAGGCCGAGGCCGAGGCGATGGACCAGAAGGCCAAGGCATTCGCCACCTACGGTGAGGCCGCCGTCCTTGACCTGCTCGTGAAGATGCTGCCGGAGGTCGTCCGCGCCGCGTCCGAGCCGCTCGCAGCCGTCGACAAGATCACGGTCATCTCCACCGACGGCGCCAGCTCGCTGACCAAGCAGGTCACCTCCGGGGTGGCGCAGGGGCTGCAGCTCGGCACCGACCTCACCGGCGTCGACCTGGCCGGCATGCTCGCGCGCATCGGCGGCCGCCCCGCCGAGGCTCCGGCCGAGCAGCCTGCGCTCGACACCAAGCCCGCCCGGGCGACCAAGCCGGCGCAGGACACCAAGAAGAGCGGCGCCGACCCGGCCTGATCGGGCTGGCTACGAGGGCCGGGCAGCGGTGCTGCCCGGCCCTCTTGCCGTGGGTGGCGCGGCGCTCAGGCCGGCGCCGCACAGGCTGGCGTTGCCCGGGGGGCGGTCCGGTGCCGCACGCGCCCGGCTCGGCTTTACAAGTCGCCCCCTAGGCTTGGGCGCATGTCTCCGTCCGGGCACCACCTCCGCGCCATCGTCGGCAGGGGTGACTTCCGGAGACTCCTCGGCACCCGGCTCACCAGCCAGTTCTCGGACGGCATCTTCCAGGCGGGCCTCGCCGGCTCGGTGCTGTTCAATCCCGACCGGCAGACCGATCCGCTGGCGGTCGCGCTCGGCTTCGCGGTGCTGCTCCTGCCGTACTCGCTGGTCGGGCCGTTCGCTGGCGTACTGCTCGACCGGTGGAGCCGCCGCAACGTGCTGGTCGTCGCCAACCTGGTTCGGCCGGCGCTGGTGCCGCTGGTCGCCGTGATGGTGTGGCAGGGCCGCGAGGACGGCCTGTTCATGTTGCTCGCCCTCATCGCGATCGGCGTGAACCGCTTCTTCCTCTCCGGCCTCTCGGCGTCGCTGCGCCACGTCAGCGAGGTCGAGCACCTGGCCACCGCCAACTCACTCTCGACCACCGCCGGCTCGGTCGTCTTCTCGCTCGGCATCGGCGCGGCCGTCGGGATTCAGACGCTGGCCGGCGCCGACAACCACGGGTACGCGATCGTGTCGCTCTTCTCGGTCGTCGGCTACCTGCTCTCCTCGGCGCTCGCCACGGGCTTCGCGCGCGGTCAACTCGGCCCGGACGCCGCCGAGCTCACGACACGGTCGACCGTCGCGGACGTGGCGCGCGGGCTGGTCCTCGGCTGCCGGCACCTGCTGGAGCGGCGCGGCGCCGGCGAGGTGCTGCTGGCCACGGCCGCGCACCGGCTGCTCTTCGGCGTCCTGTTGATCGCCACGCTGCTGCTCTTCCGCAACTACTTCACCTCAGACGGCTTCTTCCGGGCGGGCGCCGCCGGTCTCGGCCAGACGATCGCGGCGAGCGCCGCCGGTGCGTTCATCGCGGCGGCGATCACGCCGTGGGCCATCCGCACGCTGACGCCCCGGATCTGGGTCACGGTGCTGCTGGCGGCGGCAGCGGTGGTGGAGATCTTGCTCGGGGCGCCGTACACGATCCCGGCGCTGCTCGGAGCGGTGCTGCTCGTCGGGCTCGCTGCCCAGGGCGTCAAGATCGTCGCGGACACGACGCTCCAGGCCGAGTGCGACGATGAGTTCCAGGGCCGCGTCTTCTCCGTCTACGACATGCTGTTCAACGTCAGCCTCGTCATCGGTCTGATGATCGGCGCCGTGACGCTGCCGGACACCGGCAAGTCGTACGCCGTGCTCGCCGCCGTCTCGGTCGGTTATGCGGCCGTGGCCGCCTGGTACGCCTGGGCTTCGGCGCGCTGGCACCACGGCCACCCGTCCCCGCTCGAACCCGTCCACACCGGAGGAGCCGCCCGATGAGCTGGTCCCCAGGCGACCAGGTACTGCACCGGTTTCTCATGCACGGCGAGGTGAAGGACGCGCGGCCCGTGACGGTGATCGCCGATACCGACAACGAGCTGGTGCTCTGGCTCGCCCACGGCACGCCCATCGTCATGGCCTGCCTGCCCGGTGGCATCGATCTCCGGTCGGTGTCCAAGCGCGAGATGTTCGGCAGCCGCTGGGAGAGCGCACCGCACCGCTGGTCGAACAACGTCGTGATGGTGCTGCCCGCCGGCGCCAGCCACGCCGTGTGGTCGTTCTTCGCCCCGGACGGCGAGTTCCGCTGCTGGTACGCCAACCTGCAGACGCCGTTCGTGCGGTGGGCAGGCGGGGTGGACCTCGTCGACCACCAGCTCGACCTCATCGTCCACCCGGACAACCGCGTGGAGTGGAAGGACGCCGACGAGCTGGCGGCGGCGGTCGAAGCCGGCTGGTTCACCGACGACGACTCCGACGCGATTCACGCCGAGGCACACCGGCTCGCGGCACGGGCCGAGGCCGGCGCGGCGCCGTTCGACGACCGCTGGCGCGCCTTCCGCCCCGACCCGCCATGGCCGATCCCCGAACTGCCCGCAACCTGGGCCGACGTCGAAGCGGAAGTCCACGGCTGACCTCGGTTCAGCTGCTGCCCGGCACCTCGATGCCCTGCTCGGCGGCCCAGCGAAGCAGCTCTGCCTCGGCCTCGTCGCGATCGAGCGGGCCACGGTCGAGCCGGAGTTCCTTGAGGTACTTCCACGCCTTCCCCACGATCGGGCCGGGCGGCACGCCGAGCAGCTCCATGATCGCGTTGCCGTCCAGATCGGGACGGACCGCGCGGAGATCCTCGTCGGCCTGGATCCGGGCGATCCGCTCCTCCAGCGTGTCGTAGGTGGCGGCGAGGGCGGCGGCGCGGCGCTTGTTGCGGGTCGTGCAGTCCGACCGGACCAGCTTGTGCAGGCGCGGCAGCAGGTCGCCCGCGTCGGTGACGTACCGCCGCACAGCGGAGTCGGTCCACTCGCCGCGCCCGTACCCGTGGAACCGCAGGTGCAGGAAGACCAGATCTGCGACCGCCTCGGTGACGTCCTTGGAGAAGCGCAGCGCCTTCATCCGCTTGCGGGTCATCTTCGCGCCGACAACCTCGTGGTGGTGGAAGCTGACACCGCCACCGTCCCCGTGACGGCGCGTCGCCGGCTTACCGACGTCGTGCATCAGCGCGGCCATCCGCAGGACGAAGTCCGGGCCGTTCTCCTCCAGCTCGATGGCCTGCCGCAACACGGTGAGTGTGTGCTCGTAGACGTCCTTGTGCTGGTGGTGCTCGTCGATCTCCAGCTGCATGCCGGGCAGTTCGGGGAGGACGTGCGCGGCGAGCCCGGTGTCCACGAGCATCCGGAGCCCGGTGACCGGGTCGGCGCCGTTCATCAGCTTGATCAGCTCGTCGCGGACCCGCTCGGGTGTGATCCGGGCGATCTCGCCGGCCATCGCGGTCATGGCGGCCACAACCTCGGGCGCCACCTCGAACCGCAGTTGGGAGGCGAACCGGGCCGCGCGCAGCATCCGCAGGGGGTCGTCGCCGAATGAGTCCTCGGGCTTGCCCGGGGTCCGGATGACGCGGGCGGCGAGATCCTGCAGCCCGCCGTACGGATCGGTGAAGTCGTGGCCGGGTACCGAGACGGCCATCGCGTTGACGCTGAAGTCACGCCGCACGAGGTCGTCGGCGAGAGAGTCGCCGTACTGCACCACCGGGTTGCGGCTGACGCGGTCGTACGCCTCGGCCCGGTACGTGGTGATCTCCAGCCGCAGGCCGTTCTTACTGACCCCGACCGTGCCGAACTCGATACCGACGGTCCAGACGCCCTCGGCCCAGCCCTTGACCAGCTCCAGCACCGCTTCCGGCCGGGCGTCGGTGCAGAAGTCGAGATCGTCGCCGAGCCGGCCGAGGAGCGCGTCGCGCACCGAACCGCCCACCAGGTGCAGCTCATGCCCGGCCGCGGCGAACCGGCGCCCCAGCTCGTCGGCGATCGGGGACACGCGGAGCAGCTCGGCGACGGCGTTGCGCTGCACGGTGTTCAACAGGGAAGAAGGACCATCAACCACGGCTGGACCCTATCTGGCGCGCGCCCGCGCCGTCGCCGCCGTTCCACCCGCGCGCCCGCCGCCGTTCCGTCCGCACCAGGCTCGCGCGCCCGGTACGCGAATCGCGGAGAACCGCGCGCCGGGCAGTCCGCGGCGGCAGGGCGCTATGTTTCTCGGCATGGCCCGCCGCAGCTCCCCGCGCCGGCCCGGGCGGTTCGGCCGTCGGCTGCAGCGGGTGGAAGAGACGTCCGCTGGTGGCCTCGTCGTGACCGGCGAGGGCCCGGACGCCCGTGGCGTGCTCATCGGAAAGCTCGATCGGAAAGGCCGGCTGGTCTGGTCGCTGCCGAAGGGCCACGTCGAGGAAGGCGAGAGCCTGGAGCAGACCGCCGCGCGCGAGGCCGAGGAGGAGACCGGCATCGCCGGCGAGGTTGTCTGCCCGCTCGGCGTCGTCGACTACTGGTTCGTCGCCGAGGGGCGCCGGATCCACAAGACCGTGCACCACTTCCTTCTCCGCGCCATCGGCGGGGAACTCTCGAACGCTGATGTGGAGGTGACCGAAGTGGCCTGGGTGCCGCTCGGTGAGATCCCTGACCGCCTGGCCTACCCGGACGAGCGCAAGCTGGTCGCGCGGGTCCCCGAGATGCTGGACCGGTCGGCGTGAACCCGGACGACGCGACTCAAGCACTCCCCGTCGTCGGCCTCCCGGATGACGACGCTACGGCCGTGATCCCGGCCGTCGAGCCGGCTGACGAGGGCGCCGGCAGCGTCGCCCGCAACAGCGGACTCATGGCGATCGGCAGCATCGTCTCCCGCGGCACCGGTTTCGTCCGTAACGCCGCGATCGCCGCCGCGCTCGGCGGGAAGCTGGTCGGCAACGCGTACCAGGTCGCCAACACGCTGCCGAACATGATCTACGAGCTGCTGCTCGGCGGGATCCTCACCAGCGTCGTCGTGCCGCTGATCGTGAAGGCGCGCAAGACCGACAAGGACGGCGGCGAGGCGTTCACCCACCGCCTGCTCACCGCGGCCACGGTGCTCCTCGCGCTGGCCACGATCTGTGCGGTGCTGCTCGCGCCACTGATCGCCTGGGTCTTCACCAGCGACGAGACCAGCGCCGACAGCCGGGGTCTCATCACGGTCCTGGCGTACCTGCTGCTGCCGGAGATCTTCTTCTACGGCATCGCGGCCCTGCTGGCAGCCGTCCTCAACACGCGAAACCACTTCGCCGCCCCGATGTGGGCGCCGATCCTCAACAACATCACGGTGATCATCACCGCGTTCGTGTTCATGGCGCTGCCCAGCCCGGACAAGCTCACGCCGTCGACGATCACACCCACCCAGATCGCGGTCGTAGGCATCGGCACCACGCTCGGCATCGTCTTCCAGTCGTGCGCGCTCTGGCCGGCGCTGCGCAAGGTCGGCTTCCGCTGGAAGTGGCGCTTCGACTTCTACGGCGTGGGGCTGGGCGAAGCCGTCCGGCTCGGTTCGTGGGCGCTGGTCTACGTCGGCGTGAGCCAGGTCGGGCTGCTCCCCGTGATCTGGTTCGCCAACAACGCCGGTGAGCGCGGCGGCCCGGGGCCGATCATCCACAACAACGCGTTCCTGCTGTTCATGATGGTGCACGGCATCGTCGCGGTGAGCATCCTGACCGCGCTGCTCCCCCGGATGAGCGCCGCCGCAACCGAGGAACGTTGGGGCGACGTCTCAGCGAACCTCTCGCTCGGCACGCGGTTGTCGTCGGTGGTCCTGGTGCCGGCGACGGCCGCCTACGTGGCGCTCGGTGTCCCGCTGGCGATCACGGCGTTCCAGTTCGGACGGTTCGAGCCCGAGGACGCCCGCGCCACCGGCTTTGCCGTGATGGCCGCCGCCGTCGGCCTCGTGCCGTTCGCGATCAGCCAGATGCAGATCTTCGCCTTCTACGCGATGCGTGACACGAAGACGCCTGCGCTGCTCAACATCCCGGTCGTCGTGGCGAAGGTGGCCTTCGACCTGGGCGTGTGGCTGCTGCTGCCCGCCGAGTACGTCGTCGTCGGCCTGATGTTCGGCAACACGCTGTCGTACCTGGTGGCCGTGGTGATCTCCGGGCGTCTGCTGCGCAAGCGGATCGGCGCGCTGGACACCGGCCGGATCAGCCAGACGCTGGTGCGGCTCTCGATCGCGGCCGCGGTGGCCGGCGCCGTCGGCTGGGCGCTCGCGTACGGGGTGCAGGCCTGGCTCGGCGACGGCAAGCTCGGTTCGTTCGTCGCGCTGCTGGTCGGCGGCCTTGCGTTGGGCGCCGCCTTCGTGGCCGGGGCTGTCTTCCTGCGGATCCGCGAGGTGACCGAGGTGTGGAGCACGGTCCGGCGGCGGGTCCCCGGGCTGCGTTGAGCCCGGCTCAGCAGGTGATGCCGGCGCTCTGTGCCTCACGCAGGATGTCGGTGAAGCCGGCGAGCAACTTCACCACCTGCTGCGTCTGCGGCTCGTAGAGGAACAGGAAGCTGGTCTTCTCGGCCTTGACGAGCAGGCCGGGGAACGAGCGCTCGCTGGCCGGCAGCTCCTCGGCGTCCGGATAGGCCTTGCGCACGTCGGCCATCGGCGAGTCCACCGTGAGCTGTTCCGGCGTCCGGACGCCCGGAGTGAGCACCCAGACGAAGCCGAGCTTGTCCTGGCCGTTGAAGATCAGATCGGCCGCATCGACATAGCCGGGGATGTCGTACACCGGCTGACCGTCGCAGCCCATCTCGTCGGATGAGGCGACCAGCTTGCGGCCGACGAGCTCCTCGCGGTTCTCCCCGAAGCGGATAGCGCCGACGCCCTCCAGGTGCACGACGTTGGGCGCGTAGCTGGCGGTGGCGGACGGGCGCGTGGAAGGGGTGTTCGGCGCCGCGCCGTCGTCAGTGTCACCGCAGCCGGCGGATGCCAGCAGCACCGAGACGACAAGGATCGCTCGTGTCACACGCATCCGGGCATCACTCCTGTCCGCGCCAGTTTTACCGGGCCGAGCGCCCCACTGGCCACACCCGCGAACGGCGACTACCTATTGTTCACGCAGTATTTGCGAGGAGTGATACACAAACGGGGCACCCGGATTACCCAACGCTAGCGCCCGCGTGCGACACGTCAGCGCCGGCGTCGGGCCGTCCCGAAGATGCTCCGCATGATCTCGCGGCCGGCGGCCGTCGCCGCAGACCGCAGGAAGCCCTTCACTGCGCTGGAACCACCGGGTGGCACCGGCGACGAGGCCGTGGCGATTGACCATTGCGAGCGGGATCCGCAGCGTTGGCGTGACCCACGGTCACTTCCGTGTCACCGCGAAGCTTAGGGTCTGGCGCCGACTTAACGTCGGGTTTGTGACGGTACGTCGTACGGACGTCGCGCCTAATGACGCCTTAGAACTGGATCAATGAGGATCATCCGGGCAACTTCAGGGTATTAGCTTACAGAATGTACTCGCATTGTTACTCCATTGCGTAATCCCGAAATTTCGTTAGGAGATTTCGGACATTGGTTCAATAAGTTCGTCAAAAATGAATGTGGTCTAAATCTCAGACTTGTAACACATACCCGTTATCCCCGATGATCTCGACGGACTGCGCGCACAGGGCGCGCACGCCACCGGGGCACATGCCGAGTCCTACCCGAGCCCCGATGGTGACCGACGAGATTTACCAACGGGTGGGAGCGGGGGACCCAGGTTCCTCGGAGACGGCGGCCGGCCCAGCGCCGGTGCGCATCTCCTCGGGGTGAAGCCGCCTCACCGCGGCCGGGCACCTACACCTTCCCGCCCGAACCCGACAGCTCACCTCGCAGGCGTGCAGGAAGGACTACTTGTGCATTCGGTGTTATCCCACCGTCGCCCGAGAACCAAGCGCGCCAAGATCACCCTTCTGGTCACGCTCCTGAGCGGACTGTTCGTGGCCGGCGCCATCGGCGCCCCGATGGCTCTGGCGGGGAGCGGCTCATGGGCCGTGCTGAAC
>Ga0184623_10001020_pt1 | contig 12219 bp, 14 predicted proteins | sample PLM1_100_b1_FD_133138 | JGI IMG/M metagenome (GOLD analysis project Ga0184623, IMG submission 133138) | Groundwater sediment microbial communities from an aquifer in East River, Colorado, USA - PLM1_100_b1 | ecosystem: Environmental > Terrestrial > Soil > Riparian zone | place: USA: East River...
AATTCGTCAGGGTCGAGGATCTCAAGCGTCCGGTAGAGGGCCTGGTTGTCAAGCAGGATGGCCCCCAGCACCGCCTGCTCCGCCTCAACGTTTTGCGGAGGAAGCTTGAGATTTTGCTCCGTCTGACGCGCTTGCATCGGCTGGGATCCTGTCGGTTTTATCGGCGCCTCTTTGAACGATCCGCCCGCCCGTTCCCGAACGGGTGGGTTCGGGAGGGGGATCCAGCAGGATGGGGCCCCCTCCCGCGATGACTGGTTCGGGAGGGGGGTCCAGCAGGACGGGGCCCCCTCCCGCGATGACTGATGCCGGCCCTCTCGGCTCCCGCATCTGAGACCCTGAGCTGAAGGAGATAGTCTAAATCAAATGCAAAGCCGGTGGAGGGGAGCTCACGACCGAAGCGGCCGATCAGGTGATCGTAGCGGCCCCCGCCGCCGACCTCCCCCCCAAGCCCATCGGCATACAGATCAAATACCAGGCCGGTATAATACTCCATCCGCCGGACCTCTCCCATATCCAGCAGCAAATGCTCGCTCAGGCCCGCTGCCGCGACCCGATCCCACACTTCACGGAGCTGATCCAGCGGCCGCCGGCACTCGTCTGTTCGGGGCGCACACCGGGCGGCTGCATCCAACACCTCTTGCCGACCGACAAGTTTGGGGACCGCCAACAGCGCTTTGGCGACAGCCCCATGGACCCTTGCCGTCCGGAGCAGCGCTTCCATCCGTCCGAGATCTTTGCGCGCGACCGCTTCCCGAAGTCCGCGACGCACGGGCTCGGACAGTCTGGCCCGGCGGAGCAGCGCCTGAAAGAATCCTCCATGCCCGACCGCGACGGTGAAGCGCATAATCCCCAACCGCCGCAGGCATTGCGCGGCCAGGATAATCGGTTCCGCATCGGCAGCAGCGCCCCGAGCGCCGACCAGCTCGGTGCCAATCTGAAAAATCTCGCGATCCCGCCCGACATGCTCCGGCTCGTACCGAAAAATATTCACGCTATAGTAGAGCCGAAGAGGGAAGCGGGTGTCGAACATCCCCATCCCCACCATTCGGGCGATCTGCGCGGTGGCGTCCGGTCGCAGGATCAGGATGCGGCCGGTCGCGCGGTCCACGACTTTGTAACTTTTCTCAATGAGCTCGGCATCCAGGCCGGGCGCCAACACATCCAGATATTCGAAGGTGGGTGGGATAACCTCGCGATAGCCCCGTTCCGCGAACAGCGAAAAGAGAATGGTCTCAACCGCCCGCTTCTCATAGGCGGCGCCGGGCAGAAACGTGGGAACGCCTTTGGGAATCTGGGAACGGGACGGAGTGTTCATCGCAGGTGACCGCCAATGAACTACAAGCGCACGACTTTGACCGAGAGAACGTTCTTGGCGTGCCGAACCGCGCGAAGTACCGGCGGGGGCAAGGGCCCATCCACCCCGAGAATCAGCAGGGCCTTCCCCCCCTTCTCCTCTCGAGAGCATTGCATCCGCGCAATATTAAGCTCATGTTTGCCCAGGATCTGGCCCACCTGCCCGATGACCCCCGGCCGATCGTTATTCAGGATGAAGAGCATGTGCCCTTCCGGGACAATCTCGACCCGGAAAGTGTCCAGTTGGACGATGCGGGGATCGCGCCGGCTATAGAGCGCGCCGGCGATGCGGCTGGTCTTCTTGTCGGCTTCCACCTGCAGCGTGATCAAACTGGTGAAGTCGCCGGCATCGCTGCTTTTCACTTCCTTCACCTCGATGCCTCGCTCCCGGGCGATCACCGGCGCATTCACATAGTTGATGGTCTCCTCCAGGATGGGCGTGAGCAGCCCTTTGAGCGCGGCAATCGTCAGCGGCGCCACATTCACCCCGGCCACCTCACCTTTGTACTCGATCGTGACCCGCTCAATGCCGCCCTCATAGAGTTGCGACTGCAGGAGACCCAGCTTCTCGGCCAGCGTGATGTACGGTTGCAGCCGCGGCAAGAGGTCGGCCGGCACCGAGGGGATGTTGACAGCGCCCCGCGCGATGCCTCGCGTGAGATAGTCGACGATTTGCTCGGCGATGCCGATCGCTACATTTTCCTGCGCTTCCGTGGTCGACGCGCCGATATGCGGCGTGCAGACGAAATTGTCCAGAGTGAGCAGCGGATGACCCGGCTTCATCGGCTCCTCGTCGAACACGTCGAAGGCGGCGCCCCCGACCTTGCCGCTCTTGAGCGCCTCCAGCAGATCCGCTTCATTGATGATGCCCCCGCGCGCGCAATTGATGATCTTGACGCCATCCTTCATGGTGCTGATCGTTGCGGCGTTAATGATGTTCTTGGTTTCGGGCGTCAGCGGCGTATGCACCGAAATGATGTCCGCCCGCCGGAAGAGGTCCTGGAGGGTCATCATTTCGACGCCCATTTTGCGCGCCTGATCCTCGGCCAGATAGGGATCAAAGACGATGACATTCATCATCACCCCTTGGGCGAGCTTGGCGACGTAGCTCCCGATCTGCCCCATCCCCACGATGCCTAAGTTCTTGTTGTAGAGCTCCATCCCCATGAAGCGGTCCTTCTCCCACTTACCGTTCTTCATGGAGACGGTCGCTTGGGGGATCTTGCGGACCAATGCGAGGATCATGGCCAGGGTGTGCTCGGCGGTGGTGACGGTGTTGCCGCCGGGCGTGTTCATCACCACAATACCGCGCTTGGTCGCGGCGACCACATCCACGTTATCCAGCCCGGAGCCGGCGCGGCCGATGATGCGCAGCTTCGCGGCGCTGGCGATCACCTCGGCGTTCACCTTCGTCGCACTGCGCACGATCAAGCCCTCATAGCGCTTGATCTCCCGGAGCAGCTCCTCCTTGGGCATTTTGGCCTTGACCTCTACGGTCAGGCCCGCCTTCTGGAGAATCTCCACCCCTTGCTTGGAAAGACTGTCACTGATCAGAATCTTCATTTCACTTCATTTCTTAAGTAGCAATTCCTGGGCCTTCCCCACACCGGCCCCGAGCTTGATCGGATAGCCCAACCCCTTGAGCACCATTTCGGTTGCGGCCAGCGCCTGGATCACATCGAAGGTATCAATGTACCCCATGTGCGAGATGCGGAAGATCTTCCCCTTCAGATGATCCTGTCCACCCGCCGCCGTGATACCGTACTGTTCGCGGAGGTTCTTGTAGACCGCCTGTCCATCCACGCCGTCCGGCGCACAGACGACAGTGAGCGCGTCGCTCGGGCTCTGCCTGGGAAACAGGGATAGACCGGCCGCCTTCATCCCCTCCCGCATAGCATGGGCCAGCCGGGCATGGCGCGCAAAGATATTCCCCAGTCCCTCAACCTTCAGCATGCCGAGTACTTCTTTCAGACCGACCATCAGGGAGACCCCCGCGGTATAGGCCGTCTGGTTCTTCTGCTGGGCATCGCGCTCCTTCTTTAAGTTGAAATAGAAGGCGGCATTCTTGGCCTTGTCGGCGAATCCCCAGGCCTTGTCGCTCACACTGACAAAGGCAAGACCCGGCGGAAGCATCAGCGCCTTTTGCGAGCCGGCGACTAACACATCAATGCCCCAGTCATCGGTCTTGAGATCAAAGACCCCCAGGGCGGTGATCGCATCCACCACGAGGATCGTCTGCTCCCGGCTTCTCACGATGTCCGCAATGGCCCGGGTATCATGCGCGACGCCGGTGGAGGTTTCACTCGCCTGGATGTAGACCGCTTTGATGGAAGGGTCTTGCTTGAGGGCGCCCGCGACCGCTTGCGGATCCACCGCCTGGCCCCACTCCACCTTGATCTCCGTGGCCTCCACGCCGAAGGTCTTGCACAATCTTCCCCAGCGCTCGCCAAACTTCCCTCCATTCACACACAGCGCCTTGTCTCCGGGTGACAGGAAATTGGAGACTGCTGCTTCCATCGCGCCCGTGCCGGAGGACACCAGTGTCAGTACGTCAGCTTGGGTCTGAAAGAGCCACTTCAGGTCCTGCCGGATTTCGGCAAAAAGCGCAGCAAACTCGGGACTCCGATGATGGAGAATCGGCTTGGCCATGGCCAGTAGAACTTCAGGCGGAATTTGTGTCGGCCCGGGGGCCAAGAGATAGCGTTTCAACATGCCGCTGGTCTCCTTACATCAGGGGAGAGAGGGTCGGAGAAAACTCGGCCACGCTATCATAGAGGGGCAACACTGTCAAGGAACCGGAGGGGCTATAAGTCATGTGAAATCAGGCGATTGAGCATTCGACACGCCCAAAAACCCAGAGGAGTTCTAACGGCGTGGGGCTCTCGAAGGGAGCCTCCGAGCGAATTCGGTCCGGGACCTGCGTTGGCGCTTTTCCCGGTAGCTTTGAAGCTCTTCTCTCATCGCGGAAAAGGTCGCCCGGATCGCTTCTTCGAACGTTTTCTCGGTCTTGCTGGCTGTAAAGGTTCCCCCCCGAACATTACAGACCAGCCTGGCCGACGCAATTTTGGGCCCTTTCTTATGATGGTGATTCTTTTCAAGGATCATTCTGGCATGCAGAATGTCGTCGTGCCCATCCTGAAGCGCATGCAAACGAGATTCGATCTCCTTTTGCCACAGCGGGGTCATCGTCAGGTTGCGGCTTTCGGTACGAATGTCCATTGCCCGTCTCCGTAATAAGAGTTATGATGCGAGGCATCTTCAGCATAACGAAGACTGCGCAAAGTTTCCAGCACTACGGTCCGACCGGGGGGGGAGCATGCCGATTTATGAATATCGCTGTGACGCGTGTCACAAGCAGTCGAGTATGTTTGTTCGCAGCATCAGCCATCCGCCGGCTGTTCGGTGCGGCTTCTGCCAACACGAGCGCCTCACCCGTCTGATCTCGCGTGTCGCCACGCCCAAATCCGAAGAGAGCCGGCTGGACAGCTTGGCGGAACCCGACGCGCTCAGTGGCCTCGACGAGAATGATCCGAAGAGTATGGCGCGATGGATGAAAAAAATGGCCGGCGAGATGGGCGAAGACCTGGATGATGAGATGCAGTCGGAACTGGAATCGGCCACCGAGGAGTCTGCGACCGCAGAGGGCACCGACCCGCCATTCGCCTAAGCGGCCATCGGTAGACTTGTAGAAGCGGTCCTGGTGACGCGATAGGAAATTACGGCTTCAAGGTGAGCTTTCGGATGATGTCCCGCTCTTGAATTTTCGGAAGAATCTCCAAGCCTTCGCTGACCTGTCCGAATACCGTGTAGTTGCCGTCCAGAAATGGTTGGGATTCCAGGCAAATATAGAACTGGCTATCGGCGCTGTCCGGCTCATGCTTCCGGGCCATTCCCACCGTCCCCAGCCCATGGTTCTTTTCATTGAACTCGGCCGGCAGGCTCTGCCCTGACCCGCCGGTTCCGTCCCCGAGAGGATCCCCGGTTTGGATCAGAAACTTCGGCACCACCCGAAAGGTCAGACCGTTGTAGAAGCCCTTCTTAGACAGCTCGATAAAGCGGGCCACGGTCTTCGGCGCCACATCCGGAAACAGCTCCAGCGTAATGCTCCCTCGATCCGTTTCGAGAATCGCACGAGGGAGCTTTCCGAGCGGACCAGCAGCGAGCGGCGATTGAGATTCGGGTTTCCCGGGAGGCGGGCGAAGCTCCGGCGCGGAGGCCCCCGACGCCTCCCCGGCAATCAGGAACCCCGCGAGCAACACGATCGGCGCAAGACCCAAGAAAACGGACCATGTGAATCGTGACAAATTTTAGCTCGCCGGCTTCTCGACGATGGATACCGACATCTCAACGCGCTCGAGCGGCAGATCCCCGGCTTCCTTCGGGAGATTCACAATCTGATCCGCCACTTCCAGGCCTCTGATCACCTCGCCGAAGGCCGTGTATTGCCGATCAAGAAAGTTCGAGTCCTTCACGACAATGAAAAATTGCGAGCCAGCGCTGTCCGGATGGTTGGAGCGGGCCATGGACACCACCCCCCGTTTGTGCGGTTTGGCATTGAACTCCGCCTTCAAGCGCACCCCGGGAGGCCCGCCCATCCCGTATTCGCTCTTCTTATTGGGGTCCTTGGTATTGGGATCTCCTCCCTGGATCATGAAACCCGGAATCACCCGATGAAAGATGGTCCCATTGTACAATCCGGACTTCGCCAGGTTTATGAAATTCTCCACATGTTTCGGCGCGACGTCCGGAAAAAATCGGATCTCCATCTCCCCGAACTTCGTTTTAATGATCGCGTGCGGCTCCATCTTCTGTCCCCCTGTCCCTTTCTTCTGATCCTCGGCCCAGACCGTTCCCGCCGTTCCGAGCAGCATCAGGATGCAGGCCAGCATTCCCCATCGTTGTCCCATGATTCCCCCTTAGTTTCGGCTCAACTGTTCCAGCGCTTGCTTGGCGGCCATTTGCTCAGCCTCCTTTTTGCTCCTTCCCGTCCCGATGCCGTACCGGCTTCCGCGAATCAAGACCTCCACTTCAAACATCTTCTGATGGTCGGGACCCGACTCCCCCGTCGTTCGGTATTGCGGAAGCGACTCAAACTCTCGTTGACAGAGCTCCTGCAGGTCAGTCTTGTAATCAGCGCGCCCCCCCGAAACCTGATCGCAGGAGGCCAACTCATCAGCAAACTGCGTCTTGATCCAGTCGGCCGCCGGCTCCAAGCCTCCATCAAGGTAGATCCCTGCGAGCACGGCTTCGAGCGCGTCCGCCAGGATTGACGGTTTGTCGTGTCCCTGCGTGACGGTTTCGCCTTTTCCGAGACGTAACGCTTCGCCGAGACCCAGCCGGCGAGCCACCCCGGCAAGCGTATCCTCGCTGACGAGTCGCGCCCGCAGCTTGGACAATTCCCCTTCGGTGGCGTCCGGAAACGCCTCAAACAGATAGGCGCTGGTCACCAGATTCAAGACCACATCTCCCAGAAACTCCAGCCGTTCGTTGTCGGCCTCTCCACTTTTTCCTGATTCATTGAGATAGGACGTATGGGTTAACGCTTCGAGGAGCAGAGCGGGCCGCTGGAAACGATACCCCAGCCGGCGCTGAACCTCATCCAGCCCACTCGCCGACATCGCAATTCACGCTGAATGCCGGGCAAAAATCAGACAGGCGTTCACGCCGCCAAAACCGAAGGAGTTGCTGAGGACCGCTTGCACAGACGCCCGCCTGGCCGTATTGGCCACATAATCGAGATCGCAGTCGGGGTCCGGAACGTCCTGGTTGATGGTGGGAGGAAGAATGCCCCGATGGATGGCCAGCACGCTGAAGACCGCTTCCACGCCGCCGGCGGCGCCAAGCAGGTGGCCGGTCATGGATTTCGTGGAGCTGACCGCTAAGCGGGCCGCATGCGAGCCGAACACCTGTTTGATCGCGGCCGTCTCTATCCGGTCGGCCATCGTGGAGGTCGCGTGCGCATTCACATATTGAATCTCCTCGGGGGCCAATTCGGCGTCCTCGAGGGCCCGTCTCATGCACGTGACCGCGCCCCGCCCGTCATCGGGTGGCGCCGTGATATGGTAGGCGTCGGCGGTCATGCTGTACCCCATCACCTCGGCATAGATCCGCGCGTTGCGTCGGCGAGCCGATTCCAGCTCTTCGAGCACCACCACCCCGGCCCCTTCGCCCAACACAAATCCGTCCCGCTCCTTGTCAAAAGGCCGACTGGCGCGTGCCGGTTCGGCATTGCGGGTCGATAACGCGCGGGCGGCGGAAAACCCGGCCACACTGAGCGGTGTAATCGCCGCCTCGGCGCCCCCCGCAATCATGACGTCCGCTTCCCCTCGTTGAATAATCCGGAAGGCGTCCCCGATGCAGTGATTCCCGGTCGCGCAGGCGGTGACCGCACAGGAATTGGGGCCCCGAGCTCCGGTTCTTATGGAGACATGGCCGGAAGCCATATTAATGATGGTCATGGGAATGAAAAAGGGGGTCACACGGCTTGGCCCCTTTTCCATGAGAATCTTATGGTGGTGTTCAATGGCAGGGAGCCCGCCGATGCCCGATCCGATGTACACCCCGACTCTGTCCGCCGTGTCCTCGGTAATTTTGAAGCCGGAATCTTCCAAGGCCATCTGGCTGGCGCCGACGGCATACTGGATGAACAGATCCATCTTCTTGAGGTCTTTCTTTTCGATATAGTCTCCGGGATTGAAATCATTGATCTCGCCGGCGATCTGGCAGTCGTGGGCCGAGGGATCGAAGCGGGTGATTCGATGAATCCCGGATTGGCCTGCACAGAGCGCGCTCCAGGTCTTCTCCACCCCGCTGCCGAGCGGGGTGATCACGCCGACGCCTGTCACCGCTACCCGCCTCCTGAGAATTTCTCGACTCATCATGCGAACCCTGACGCTCCGCTTAAATATTTTCTTTGATATAGTCCACCGCGTCCTGCACCGTCAGGATCTTTTCCGCCTTGTCGTCCGGGATCTCGATATCGAACGCTTCTTCGAAGGCCATGACCAGCTCCACGGTATCCAAGGAATCGGCGCCGAGGTCTTCAACGAACTTCGCGTCCGGGACAACATCGTCTTCTTCCACCCCCAACTGCTCCGCGATGATCTTTTTGACCCGTTCTTCCACTGCTGCCATAGATCCTCCCACCTCCTCCCCAAACGCTGGTGGACGAGACTGCGACGTCTCATCCCATCAGCATCCCTCCATTGACGTGCAAGACATGTCCCGTGATGTACGCCGCGGCAGAGGAAACCAGGAATCGCACAGCCTCGGCGACATCTCCCGGGGTTCCCAAGCGTCCTAGCGGAATCTGCTTCAGGAGCGCGTCCCGCGCGTCGGCCGCCAGCCCGTGAGTCATGGCGGTATCAATAAATCCCGGCGCCACCGCATTCACTCGGACGCCCCGACTTGCATATTCCCGCGCGACAGTCTTCGTAAATCCAATGACAGCCGCCTTGGAGGCCGCATAATTCGCCTGCCCGGCGTTGCCCATCACTCCGACGACCGAGGCAATGTTCACGATAGCGCCACCGCGTTGTTTCATCAGAGCAGGCAGCACGGCTTTGGTACAGTGAAACGTCCCTTTCAGGTTCACATCCAGGACCAGGTTCCAGTCCTCCTCTTTCATCCGCAGAAGCAGACCGTCCCGCGTAATGCCCGCATTGTTGATGAGGATATCCACCCGCCCCAGCTCCATCGCCACCTGATCGGCCATCGCCTTCACGTCAGTCCACTCTGCCACGTTCGCCTTCACCGCAAGCGCCCGGCGCCCCAGCGCGGTCACCGCTGCCACCGTGTCTTGCGCGCGATTGACCTCAACGTCTACCACAGCCACATCTGCGCCCGCTCCGGCGAGCGTCTCGGCGATGGCGCGGCCGATGCCTTGCGCCCCGCCGGTCACAATCGCAACTTTGCCGTCCAGTTCCACGTCCGTACCTCAGAAGGGGAGTTAGGCAGCGAGCGCCTCGACGGTGGATGCCAAGCTGGCCGGATTCTGCACGTTCAGCAACCGCAACTCAGGGGCGATCCGCTTGGCCAGGCCGCACAGGACGGTTCCTGGGCCGATCTCAATGAGCGTTCCGATTCCCATGCGCTGCATGACCCGCACCGAGTCCTCCCATAGGACCGACGAGGCGAGCTGTTTGATAAGAGAGTTCCGGACCTCGGAGGCCTTTTGAATCGGCTTGGCCTCAGCGTTATTGATCAGCGGTACCTCCAGATCTTTCAGCGGCACGCGCATCACTTCAACCGCAAGCCGCTCGGCTGCCGGCGACATCAGACAGGTGTGGACCGGAACGCTGACCGCCAGGGGAATCGCTTTGCGGCAGCCTTTGGTCTTCGCCAAACGCATCGCTTCCTCAACCGCAGCTTTGTCGCCGGCGATCACAATCTGCCCCGGAGCGTTAAAATTGGCCGGCGAAACAACTCCCATGGCCGAGGCTTCCCGGCACACCTCAGCCACGATTTCGCGGTCGAGCCCCAGCAGCGCGCAGACTAATCCTTTCCCGTCTTCGACCGCCGCTTGCATATAACGGCCGCGCGACCGCACGAGCGCGACCGCGTCTGAGAATGCCAACCCGCCGGCCGCCACCAGCGCGGTATATTCGCCGAGGCTGTGGCCGGCGACCGCGATCGGCCTCAGCCCCGCCCGCTGAAGGCAGCGCAGCGCCGCCACGCTGGCCGTCAGGAGAGAGGGTTGGGTGTACTCGGTTAAGTTGAGCTGCTCCCTGGGACCGTCAAAGCAGAGCCGAGCCACGTCATAACCCAGCACCCCGCTGGCTTCGGCGAAGAGCGACCGCGCGTCGGCGTCCTGCTCAAAAAACTCGCGTCCCATGCCCACGATCTGGGACCCTTGACCAGGAAACATCCATGCTGCGGCCCCAGTCATGGCGTACACATATGATGGAATTGCTCACAGCTTGTCAACTGAAAACTACCCCCGATTCCTCCCTCTGGTCGTCACCGCCTCGCGCCACTTGCCTGGTACTGCCGATGCCCTAATCAACGATGAATTCCCCCCCGTCCACACAGATCACATTCCCCGTAATCCAGTGCGCTTTGGCATCGGATAACAACCCGATCGCCTCGGCGACGTCCCGAGGCGTCGTCAATCGCCCGGATGGATTCTTCGCCAACGCCATTTTGATCATCCGGTCCGCGCCTGGAATTTTCCGCAGAGCCGGCGTATCGGTCACTCCTGCCATGATCGCATTCACGGTGACCCCTAACGGCCCCAGTTCCAGAGTCAATTGCCGGACATGGGACTCAAGGGCCGCTTTGGCCGCTGAAACCGCGCCATAGGTCTTCCATACCCGGGCGCCCCCAGCGCTTGTCATGGCAAAGACCCGGCCCCCTGCTCCCATCAAGCGACGCTTGATCAGGTCCTGAGTCCAATACACCAGGGTGTTCGCCATGACATCGAGCGTCATATCCATCTGGGCCTGTGTCAGCGTCTCCTCCTCGCTGTCCGCGAGGAACGGCTTGAGCGTCCCAAAAGCCAGCGAATGCAGGAACACGCGGATCAGCGGGGTATTCTCTACCACTCCATGGTGTTCGCAGAATGCATCCAACACTTCACGCCGCTTGTCGGGATCGGCTGCATTCACGTTGAAAAAGAGCGCGTCACGCCCTTTTGACTTAATTGCCCCCGTGATGCGCTCTGCGTTCGGCATGGTGGACTTCCTGTCCAAGTGCACGCCGAGGATGTTCATGCCCAGAGCGGCAAGCTCCAACGCCGCCGCCTCGCCGAATCCGCTGGACGCACCCAGGATCAGCGCCCAATCGGCCTTTTGCCGCTGCCCTTCCGCGCTCACGGTGTCCCCCTTCTGCCTTCGCCCCTCACCATTTCACGAGAGCCGAGGCCCACGTCAAACCTGATCCGAATGCCGCCATCAAGATCCGGCTCCCCGGTTTGATGCGCCCCGCCTTCAAGGCTTCGTCCAAGGCCAACGGGATAGATGCGGCTGACGTGTTGCCGTAGCGATCCATATTGACAACGAGCCGGTCCCGGTCCAATCCCAACCGCTCCGCCACGGCATGCAGGATCCGGAGGTTCGCCTGGTGAGGAATGAAGAGATCCACATCCTTGATATCCAGGTTGTTAGCGGCCAGGGCTTCGCGGGCGGTCGCTTCCAAGGTTTTGACGGCCACTTTGAAGGTTTCATTGCCCTTCATCTTCATAAACTGCTGCCGATCCTCCAGCATCTTCGGCGAAGCCGGCATGCGCGAACCACCGCCGTACACGCACACCAAATCCCAGAGATTGCCGTCGGAATGCAGATGGGTTGACAGAATTCCAGCATCCCCCGCCGATGCCTCAAGCAGCACGGCGCCAGCGCCGTCCCCGAATAGAATACAGGTGTTCCGGTCCGTCCAGTCCATGATCGCCGACATCACTTCGGTTCCCACCAGCAGGACGCGCCGACAGGTCCCGGAGCGCACATACAGATCAGCCACCGACAGGCCGTATAAAAATCCGGTGCAGGCCGCAGAGATGTCAAAGGCGAAGGCCTTGGCGGCCTTGAGGTTCCGTTGAACGAGGCAGGCCGTGGAAGGCAACGGCATATCAGGGGTGCAGGTCGCCACAAGGATCAGGTCCAAGCTGTCCGGGTCCCAGCCGGCTGTGGCCAAAGCCCCCTGCGCCGCCTCGGTGCCGAGATCGGAACTGGCAATGCCGTCCGACACTACTCGACGCTCGTGGATGCCGGTCCGTTCCCGAATCCACTCATCCGAGGTCGCCACCATGCGCTCGAGGTCCGCATTGCGCAACACGCGCGTGGGGACCGAGGAGCCGGTCGCCACGATGCGCGCCATCATGACCGGCCCCTCATTGCGCGTCGTCTCCGGGGGTACTTTCGAGCATGGTCA
>Ga0184623_10001021_pt1 | contig 12215 bp, 8 predicted proteins | sample PLM1_100_b1_FD_133138 | JGI IMG/M metagenome (GOLD analysis project Ga0184623, IMG submission 133138) | Groundwater sediment microbial communities from an aquifer in East River, Colorado, USA - PLM1_100_b1 | ecosystem: Environmental > Terrestrial > Soil > Riparian zone | place: USA: East River...
CCGCCGTCGGCCCGCTCCGCCCCGCGGCTTTCGATCGATTCGATCAGGACGCCACGACGTCGAGCCGCGTCGCCCACGATGCCCACGAGCGCGCCGGTGGCGGCGAGTGCGTCGCGCTCGGGCAGCAGCCGGATGCGTACCGCTTCGAGCCCGTCGGTCGCGTCGCGCAACTCCCGCGCCAGTCCCGGCCCCTCCCGGAGCAGCGCGCGTTCGCGCGCCAGGAGCTGGCGCTGCTCGGCGACACGGGCCGCCAGCTCGGCACGCGCATGGCGGTAGGGCTTGATCGCTACACTCCACGCAACGGTTGGGAGCAGGACGATCGCCCCCAGCGTGACGGCGCGACGATCGCGCGGAGCAAGACGCAAGCGAAACCTCATGGCGCCAATCGGGCAGCAAATCGGAAGTGCTCTCGGACCACACCGTCCGGCGTGACTTCCTGGCGAATGGGCCCGTCGGCCCGGATTCTCGTGATCCGCGAGATGCGCTCGAGACCCCTGAGTACGCCGGTGGCTTCGCGCGCCACGCCGGTGATCGCGAAGCTGTCGCTCCGAGCCTCGAACGCGGCGACCTGAGCGTCGCGAGGCAGATCATCGGTGAGGTCCGTGAAGAGCGAAGACCAGCTGGGACTCGACGCGTCCAGACGCCCGATCGTCTGCGCGAGCTCCGTCGCCCTGGCGATCGAGTCGCGGAGCTGCATCGCGGCGGCGACCTCGGCCGCGAGTGCCGCGCGGCGCTCGCGGAGAATCCGCAGCTCGCGCCCGAGCCCCCAGTAATCGACGCCGGCCGCGATGAGCACACACACCGCCGCGGCGGCGCCGAGAGCAGCCGACATCCGTTTCGCCGCCAGACGTCGCGCCGCGCGTCGCGTCGCGGAGCATAGCTCCAGGCCTGGCGCTACCCTGGGTGCATATTCCGCGGCCACGGCATAGGGATCGATGTCCGAGATGGTAGCGTCGCCTGGGGATTCTCCCGTGCGTAGGCGCGCCCGCTCGACCAGCCGGCCCTCGCTCACCCGCAGCACTTCGGTTGCGTGCGGCAGCCGCACCGCGTGATGCCCGTTTCCAAGACGGGCCGCCCACGTCACCTGCGCCGGGACAATCGTTCTCAGCGTCCATCCGCATTCAGCGACCGCGCCTTCCAGCTCTTCGACCAGGCGGGCGGGTGCGGCAGCAGCGAGCGACCGATCGGACGCGACGACCTGCGGGTCACGCGCGCCGACAAAATAGCGAGCGGCGTCGCGTTCGAGCACGCGCCGGCGCTCCTCGACGCGAAGCGGAGGCAACGTGACGCGTCGCAGATCGACGAGCGGCGGGATCAGTGCGATGCTGACACGCGCGCTGGCGAGACCGGAAGCTGATCTCAGCTCCGCGAATGTCCGGCGCGGGTCGGCCACATCGGTGCTGTCGAGCTGGCGGCCTCCGGGCAACATGGCGACCAGCCGGTCCGGACCGAGAGCGACTCCGATCGGCGTCATTCGGCGCTGCTCCACACATGGAACACGGCGTTGCGCGCCCGCACGAAGACCCCAATGAGGCGCGAGCGAACGGGACTGCCGGGCAGCCAGCCCTCGCTCGTCACTTCGACTTCGCGAGTTTCGGTTGTCGCCCGGGCGAGAATGGTGGGCAGCTGGGCGGAGAACGACGCGCGGGCGCCGGGGGAGAGATCGCGCTCCAGCTCGGCGATGTTCGCCAGAATCCGGCCCTCGCGCCGGAGGCGCAGCAGTACGGCGACGGCCTCTTCCCCGACCCCCGGCACGGTCAGCAACACGGGCCGGCTCGCCAGGTTGAGATTCACCTGGGCGCTGCCACGCACGGTGAGATAGCGCCGGATCTCGTCGAACAGTCGCGGGGTGATTCCCCGAACCGCACGCAGCTCCTCTACCCGCTGGAAGGGGCCGTTGCGCGGCAGCGTCGGCGCACCGGCCGCCAGGTAATCGGCCTGCTCGGCGCCGCGCGGCCGGTGCAAGTCATCCGCATCACGCCAATCCGCGATCGCCTGCGCGAGACGATCCGCTTCTCCCGCGTCGACCCTGAGGGCGGCGAAGAGCCGGCGCAGGTCGCTCTCCTCCGCCCGATTGAGATTCAGCGCCAGGCCGACATCGCGGACCGTCATGGTGACGCGTGCATCGCCAATGACGAGCGTGTCCACCAGGGAATCGAGACCCCACCACGCACCGGAATAGCCCTCGGCCAGCACTCGATCTTCCAGCAGAGCACGCACATGCTCCACGCCCGCCTGCGCTGCGGCGCGCGCGCGGATGCCTTCGGCGTAGTTCGCCGCGGCAAGCCGGCGGGTGCGCGCTGTTAGCGCGAGCGCCAGGCTTGCGGCCGAAAGCGCGACGAGCAGCCACAGCGCAGTGAGGAGCGCAAAGCCGCGCGTGTTCATCACCGGCCGCCTCGCAATGGCACGACGATCGGAAGCCGCAGTAGGGGCTGCAAGCTGTCGTTCGCAGCCGGGAGGAGCTGTATCTCGACGGCGACCGGCACGATGGTCGAGGAGATCCAACTCGGCAGCCATTTGCGGCCGCCGAGGACGCCGCTCAGGTAGCGCACATCCATTCCGGCCACGCTCGGGTCGAGCTGGACTCGCGCGGTGCGACCGCCGCGCCATTCCGCGAAGCTCGCGACCAGTCCCTGCTCCGCCGTCGTCGTATCGCGGTCCACATACAAGCGGACGATGGTCTCGCCGCTGCCCAGTGGCGTATTAGACGTGGTGAGAAGCTCGATCTCGTCGCGCGGCACTCGGCCCTGCACGCCGTCGAGTCCGCGGAACTGCGGCCCGCTTTCCTCGGCAACGAGCCGTGCGCCGGCAATCCAGGACGCGATCTCCTCGCGTTGCTCGGCGGTGCGCGCGATCGTCGCGACGGCTTCGTCCACTTGGAGGCGCCGGTCGCCTAGCGTGGCGAGCGCGGCGACGCCGGCCGATGCCGCCATGCCGGTCACGGTGAGACCAACCAGCAGCTCGAGCAGTGTCATGCCGCGCGCCGTCACGATCCAGCCAGCGGGCGGGGACGGTACAAGCGCGTGACCACTGTGTAGTCGCCCCGCTCGTTCGCGACCGTAATCGTCACATCGTACATGTCGTGCTGGCCGAGCGTGGGACTCGCGGTGGTTGTCCAGCGAAACCCGTCGAAGGGCACGGGAAAGGCGCCGCGCGCGACGGAGTCGGGTAAGACGTTGACTTTGTCACCCTCGAGAATTGCGACAGCGGTCAGACGATCCTGCGCGAGTGCCGCGAACGTGTATGCCATGACGGCCCGATCTGCGGCGCGGAGCTCGCTTCCCACCGCCTCGATCGCGGCGACGGCGGCAAAGCCGACGATCGCGAGGGCGACGACGGCCTCGAGGATCGTGAACCCGCGATTACCGCGGCTCGACACGTGTATCTCCCGTCCAGCGATCGAACACCAGCGCCCGCGCACCCGTCGGGCCGAGGACGAGCAGCGGGTCAGCGTCGACGACACCGAGCCTGCTGAACTGAACGCGCGGCCGCGGCACCGGGCTTTGCAGCGTGACGGCGCGCCCCAGCAGGATGGCGCCGGAGTCGAGCGGCGTGCCGTCCGCCAGGCGGAGCCAGTAGCGGCCCGATTGCGGGATGAGCGTGACTTCGACCGGGGTCGCGCGCCGCAAGGCTGTGTTGCGGGCGACTGCGATCACTCCATCGAGCTGTGCGGCGACGCTCGTCACATCATCATCGGGCGCCAGGCGCGTGAACGCCGGCACCACCACCGCGGCCGTGATGCCGAGAATCGCCAGCACCACGATGATCTCGGCGAGTGTGAAGCCGCCCCGCCGGCTCACCGGTAGACTCCGGCGTTCACGCCGTAGATCGCCTGGAGCACCGACAGCGCGACCAGGGCGACGACGAGTCCGAACGACATGATCATCGCGGGCTCGATTAACGTGACGAGCCGCTGCGCGCCCCGTTCGGTGCGCTCCTCGAACAGGTCGGCGGCTTTGAGCAGGAACTCCTGTAAGCGGCCCGACTCCTCGCCGACGGCAACGAGCTGTGGCAGGAGCGGATGAAAGAGCCCGCCTTCGCTCACGGCTTTGTGCAGCGACACGCCTTCGCGCACTCGCCCGCGAATGCGGACCAGCTCGTCCCGCGCGAGTGGGTCGGGGAGGCATGCAGCGGCTTCTTCGAGTGCCGAAAGCAGCGGTGCGCCACCACCGATGAGGACGCCGACCAGGCGCGATACGCGGGCGCCCAATGCCTGCCGGCGGAGTCCGCTGATCAGCGGCAGCTCGAGCAGGATGCGCGACGCCAGGCGGCGGCCTTCATCGGTGCGGCGCGCCCATACAATCACGAGCGGCACCGCCACGATCAGTGCGCCGATGACGGGCCAGGCGCTTTTCAGCGCAGTCGCGACGCCCAGCACGATCGCTGTGGAGCGGGGCAACGTCGCGCCGGTGTCGCGCAGCAATTCCGCGAAGCGGGGGAGGACGAAGAACGCGAGGACGCCGAGCGCCACCGTACCGGCGGCCGCGAGGATCAACGGGTAGACGGAGAGCGATAGCAAGCGCGCGTACAGCCGCTCGTCGCGGTCAAGCTGGTCGGCCAGGCGCGCGAATGCGCCCGGCAGATCGCCGCTGCGCTCGCCGGCGCGCACCAGGCCGACATATAGAGGAGAGAACAGGGCTGGATATGCGGTGAGCGCGTCCGCGAGCGACTCGCCGCGTTCCACTCGTGCGCGTACCGCCACGGTGGCGTCCGCTGCGCCGCCCGAGGCGACATGGGCGGCGGCGCCGAGGGCGCGGGCAAGCGGCAAGCCGGCGCGCAACAGCGCGGCGAGAGCGCGGGTGAGCTCCAGGACTGCCTGGCGTTGGCCGAAACCGCTGCCACCCGAGCGTGAGGCGCTCGCGGCACCAACGTCGATCACGATGAGACCGCGGGCCTCGAGGCCGCGCGTCAGGGCGAGGGGGCTCGGTGCCTCTTCCTGCCCGCGGATCCGTCGGCCGCTGACGTCGACTGCCTGGTAGGCGAATTCCGGCATGGTGGGAGCCTATTTCCAGCTCAGGACGTCGGCGGCTTCGCCTTCGCCACCCGGCTGTCCGTCAGCGCCGTAGGACACGAGGTCGTAGCCGGCGGGGTTCTGCTCGCCCGGGCTCTTATAGAGGTACGGGCGGCCCCACGGATCGAGCGGTACGTCCTTGCGCAGATACGGTCCGCGCCAGGCAGCCGGCCGTGGCTCCTGAACCGGGGCCTGCCAGAGCGCGCCGAGCCCCTCGTCGGTGGCGGGGTAGCGGCCGGTGTCCAGGCGGTAGGCGTCGAGTGCGGCGCCGAGCATTTCGATCTGAGAGCGGGCGCTGACGCTCTTCGCTTCACCGACGTGTTTGAAGACGTTGGGCGCGACAAGGCCGGCCAGCACCGCGATCACGACGATGACGACCAGGATTTCGATGAGGGTGAAGCCGGAGTGAGAGAGTCGGATGTTCATGCATGCAGGATTGCGCATGCGGCGGGAAGGCGAAATCCGAAGAGTTACGGAGGCTGTACTCCGTAGAGTTACGGACTAAGATGAATTGGGGTCGAGAGTGCCGCGCTACCGACCAGGCTTACAGGTCGAGTGCTTCCTTCAGTTTCGTGATGACGGCTTGGACGATCTCATCGGGTGTTGCCCCGACGAGATCGTCCCATTTGCATGTGTGGTCGGCGACAATGATCTGTTCGTCCGACGGTTGATCGGAGGGCCGACCCCGTTTCTGCGGAAACGTCGACTGGATCCTGAAAAACTCGTAGCGATAAACGCGCACGCGAAATCGTTGCGCCTCGCCCATTGTCTCCATAACGTCGATACGGTAGTCAAGCGACTCTCCATCCGGGAGTACTATCGGCTCCAGATTGACAACGCGAATCACCTGATGCGCCCTGATGTTGCGCTCTGTCATGGTTCCTGCCCCCGGACATCGCCCTCACGCCTTGGTACACATGCACCTACAATGACGAGCCTGACAACCACGTGGCGCAGATTGAGCGGCCATATACTTCGCGTTCATGCAAGCTATCTGCCGTGACGGTCCACTGCCAAATCCATACAGGAACGGCGGGCAGCAAGGACTGCTGATACTCTTGCCGTGACACTTTGCGTCGCACGACCATCGCCCGCGCTGCCTTGGCCGAGATATGTCATTCGCAATGTCAGCAATTGTCGCGACCGCCGCCGCCACCACGAGTACGACCGTCACGCCTGTCATAACGACTTCCCCAACTGGGCTCGGCTCAACAAGCGCGCCCGTCCAGCCCTTCGCGAGTATTTCGCCAGCCGCCAGCGCCTCCGATTGCTCGCCGCTCGGGTCAATGGAGTTGACGGGGTCGTGGGCGGCGTACGCGAAGGCGTTCAGCTCGGCGGCTAGAATACCCGCAGGATCCTTCGTGGTCCAGCGCCCGACGTGCGCATCATAATCACGCGCTCCAAACCGGATTAGGCCGGTCTGTTCATCGTACAGCCCGCCCGCGAAGGCAAAAGGCTGAAATCCAGGATTTGTATTCTCGATAACGACCCCCCAGGGGTCGTACGTCAAGCGCTGGGCGATTGCACCCGTCGTTGCGTTCACGACCAAGCGAACGCTTCCCAGATGATCGGTTATGAGCTGGTAGGTCTCATTGCCTTTGACAACGTAATCTGGAACATTCGATCGAGTACCATAGATGAATCGACTAACGACTTGCCCATTCTCATCGAGTTCAGCAACGGGATTCAACTGGCTCTGATACAACCATCCGCGCGCCAGAGCACCATTGACCTTCTTGCCGATTCTGCGGTTGAAACCGTCAACGACATATTCGATCGTCGGGCCGCCGGGTAGTACCACCGACTTGAGGTTACCAAGGACATCGTACGAGAAGGTCGTGACCAGTGAGTTGATAGTCTTGGTTTGGAGTTCCCCATTGCGGGTGTAGCTGTATGACAGATTGCCGAACGCCAGCAACCTGTCCTGCGCATCATTCACCGCCGTGATCGCCCCTGATGGCGTGGTCACCCGATGGCGATTGCCGTTCCCATCGTACTCATAGACGGCCGTGGTGATACCATTCTCTGTAAGTGAGCTGAGTCGCCCCGCGAGATCATAGCCGTACGAGCGAGTCGTAGTCATGCCTCCGATCGTTTCCGTTGCCTCCGTAACGCGGTCAAGGGCGTCTCTGGTGTAACTCACTTGGAACAACTCCGAGCTACCATGATGCGCTGCCAGGGTCGCGACCTCGCCGAAGGGTGAATACGACCGGGTTGTTGTGACCTGGTCGAGCGTCGTTCCGGAAATGAATCCGGTGGACTGGGCACGGGTGATCGTGAGATCCCCAGCTTGTGTTAACAGGCCATCCCCATCGTAAGTGAAGGAAACGGGAGTCGTGCCGTTGACCTGCAGAGACTGCGCCTGTAGATCGGCGTCGTAAGTCAGATTGAGAATGCCGTTTACCTCGCCGGCCCACGTCACGCGCTTCAGGACTGATCCGTCGTATTCGAACCCGAGGCTGCCGCCGTATGGTCCGGTCACCGTGACCGGATTCCCAGTGGCAGGCTGGTAGGCATAAGCGATTTGCCCGCCCGGTAGCGTCAGCTCCGTAATCCGTCCGGCCGTGTCGTAGGCGAAGGTCAGTTCCAACCCGTCGGGCCGCAGAATCCGTGTAACGTCCTTGTTGCTGTTTGTGGTGTAACTCGTGCTCCAGGTTCCGCCATCCAGCGCGGGAGGTTGGTAGGAAGCCAGGACGTTGGTGGCGGTGTACTGGAAGCGATGCGCCGGTTGGCCCGATGGAGTTGCCGAGACAAGATTGCCGTTACGGTCGTATTCGTATAGGATCTCGTGCCCGCCCGGCATTACCTTTCTCGTAACCCGATCAGCGAGATCCGCGAAATACTGCGTCGTACGATCCAGAGGGTCCTGCATTGTGGCAAGCCGACCATCATCATCGTACGTGTACAACCAGCGTCGCGAGCCTTGTGTGGTCTGAGCGAGCCGCCCTAAAGGATCGAATGCGTGCTGAGAAGGCATCACGCCGGGCACCGCCTCTTCGATCACGCGTCCGAATAAGTCGAGTCGTTCAACGATCTGTCGATGCTCAGGTGTCTCTCGGACAAAGGTTTGATCCGCGGCCGTATATGTCGCCAAGGAAATACGGTCGTTCGTAATGACGGTATCCAGGAGGCGGGAAATGCTGAACGGATCGGTGGGGTCCGCGAGTTCGACCGTCCTCGACGCCCGTGATCGCGTAACGATTCCCTGAGGCGTTTCAAGGCGGGCGGTGTCGAGTGTTGTTATGGTCGAAAACCGGGGATCCCGGTCCTCGCTCGTAGCCGCGGTCGACCCGTCCGGCGCGATGCTCGTTGTAGCACCGCCTGCATCGCGCGCGCTGGTCGAGGTACCCCCAGCGGCATCCTCCTTCTCGCGTTGCTGACCACCAGTTGAAAGGGAACCAATCTGGTAGGTCGCAATCGGAAGTGTATCACGTCGCATGGTCACCTGGAATCCGGACGCCGTCTCCGTTCGCGTCAGGGTCACCACGATTCCCGAGGCATCCTCGTCACGGATCAGGCGACCAACGCCATCATACTCAAAGTGGCTGGTCCCACCCTCTGGATCCTCAAACGATTGTAGCAATCCTCCAGGCAGATATGTCAGGCTGTATGCTTCGTTGGCCGGATTGGTGATCGTTGCAAGGTTGCCGCTCTGATCGACTCCAAGCATTGTCTGTTGACCGAACGGTGCTGTGATTGATACTGGCTCGTTCGCACCGTTTCGCTGAATACTGGTCGCATTTCCAAATGCGTCCGTGACGGTCGTGAGAAGCCCAGCGCCATTGTAGGCAAATGTCAGGCGATTCGTCCGAGTGAGAGGGTCGATGGTTGCGAGGTGTCGCCCATTGACGTCAAACCGGTAAACCTCGCCCCCTCTGTCCGACGCAATGAGAATCTCACCGGTCCCGAAGTGCGGAAGCGTTGGCTTGATTGCACGGACCCGGTCGTTGGAAGGCTCGATCACAAAAATTGTACCGTCTGGTCCACCCGCCACGTAGCACGCGTCCATACCGGCTGAAGTTGGGGGACCGCCATTACCAGACGCTTCGAACTCTCCCATGCCGCCATATGTGGTAATGATGCCGTCCGGCCCGACGCGGCGGATCCGAGCATTGTTACAGTCGGCGATGAACAGACTGCCCTCACGCCCCAGCGTGACGCTACTCGGGAACGACAACCGGGCCGCAACCGCCGCTTGCCCGTCTCCTGCGAAACCGGCGCTGCCCATCCCCGCCACCGTTTGGATTATCCCGTCCGCCGTGACGCGACGAACGCGATTGTTGCGGGCGTCGGCGATGTACAGCTCACCCTGAGCGGAGAGAGCAACGCCTCCCGGATCATTCAACGTCGCGTTGGTCCCCAGAATGTCGTCGCCGTTGTAGCCCGGAATGCCTGTCCCGGCGACCGTCTGGATGACACCATCGGGGCCGACTCGACGAATGCGGCTGTTCTCGCTGTCGGCGATGTACAAGCTGCCATCCGGTCCAAATACGATTCCCAAAGGATTCCTTAGCAGCGCCGCCGTCGCTGGCCCGCCATCCCCCCCAAAGCCTGGGGACCCGGTGCCGGCCACAGTCGCAATGATTCCTTGTGAATCCACGCGCCGTACTTTGTGCGCGAAGAACTCCGCAATGTAGAGCGCCCCGTCTGGGCCGATCGCTACACCGCCGGGTCCGTTGATCGGCGTTTGTGTCGCCTGGCCACCATCGGGACCGGACGAGAACGCTCCAGTGCCCGCGACGGTCGTGATAATCCCGTCCGTACCAACGCGCCGAACACGTCCGTTGAAGGTGTCGGCGATGTATACAGATCCATCGGCTGCAACAGCACCGCCGTTTGGTCCGTTCAGTCTGGCGTCTGCGGCGGGACCCCCATCGCCGGCGAACCCAGTAACGTCCCCTCCCGCGAACGCGCGGATCGTCTGGCCAAGCGTGAGCGCGCTTCTCCGGGTGCCGTCGCCGAGATAGATGACGCCGCCCATGGGGTCGTATGCGTGATGAACACTCAATGTCCAGCCAGCGAGACCCTGGGCGCGTGCGTCCCAATTTCCGAGTGTGGTGCGACGAACCGAGTTCAAGGTGTTGACGACGCGACTCTCAACCCCGGGGAGTGGATCGCCACCCGGTAGGCCAAAGCTCGTATCGCCGGGCGCAGGGCTGCGATAGACGCCCGGATAGACGTAACCGATTCGGATCGTGACCGGCTGCAAACCCTGCAGAACGCGCCCGTACACATCCTTCCCGTCCCAGGTGAACTGCGTCGTCTGGTTGGGTAAGGGCGGGAACGTGTCCTCGAACACTTGACCCGCAATTCTGACTTCGAGGACGATCGCATCGAGACCTTCAGGCACTTCGTCTGTGCTAATCGGAATCACGAGGTCCCTCGAGGCGAGGCGGCCGGGCACACGATCGCTGCGGTAGTTGAGGGAGAAAGCGGTACCGACGACGTTGACACGCTCGCCCAATGTCTGGTCTTCACACTCGATAATTGAGGCCAGTTCAGGACAGGGATTGTCCTGCTCCGCGGGAGGACTAGCACCGCCGCCTCCAAATGACTTCGCGCCATCGGGCAGCGCGTCGGGGAAGTTTGCGTCCGACGGCGAGAAGTGGGTGACCGGAATGCGCCACAGTTCCTGCGCTGGGGCGTACAGCTCCGCCAACCGCTGCCGCTCGGCGTCGTTCACGCCGAGCACCGACGCGTCGTCGGCGACGCCGTCTCCCGTGATGTCCAGATCAGCGAGACCACCGGCCTCGGCGACAACGCGCACCACCCGACCGTTTTGCGAGGGCATCCAGGCGGCGCGCTTGCGGTCGTAGAAGGCCATCGGGACCGCGATTCCAACCGGGAAGTCGAGGAAGTTCTCGACGTAGAACGGCACCGGCTGGGAGAACCGTACCTCCGTGGCGCCGACTGCAATCGCCTCATCGGCGCTGAGCTCGACGGCGTATGTATAAGCGCTGGCTGGAGGCAGCGGCGCGGGCATTGCCGCCAGGCCGTTCGGTCCCACCGTGTACTCGGTCGCCCGCACGTTGATGGTCGCGCGCGGCTCCAGGGTCCCGTCGGGCAACACCAACGTCGCCTGCGTGTTCTGCTTGAACAACACCGTCGCCTGACGCGTGCCGTCGTCGTCGGTCACCGGTGTGCCGCGGGCGACTTCCACCGGATCCGAGAAATCGATGGTCGTGACCTGGGTATCGAGTGCGACCATGCGCACGTCTGGGACCGGGACGAAATCCTGCCACGGTACGTCCACCTGACGCTGGATCCCGAGGACGCCGGCCTTGGCGAAGTCCAGCGTGAGTGGTCCGCCGCCATTTACGGCCAAATCGTAGCCGCCGTCCGCCCGGCTGAGCGTCTGCCCGAATTCCTCGTGATCGAGAACCCTGACCGTCACACCGGAGAGGGGCGCCCCGTCGCGCGTGAGCACCTTCCCCCGCACCACCGCAGCCCGCACGGGACTGATGGTTCCCGCGGCGAGGCCCGTCTGGATCGGGTCTGCACCGCTATAGAGGAAGGCCGTGGACGCGGCAATCGTCGTCGCCACCGTGGGATCGATCGCCGTCGCCACCGTCGCCGGGTCGGGTGGCAGGCCTCCGGCGTTGCTGACCGTTACGCTCACTGCGCCCGACGTCGTACTCTGACCAGCCGCGTCGCGCGCGACCGCCCGCAGCGCATGGGTTCCGTTCCCGACGCTCGCCGAGTTCCATAGGATCCGGTACTTCGTCGTGAAGTCCCGATTCAACGAGGCATCCGGCCCGACATAGGGGGTCGGGCTCGCCTGCTCCTCCCCGATGTCTTGCCCATCGAGCTGGAACTGCACGCCGGCAACGGCGCGATCATCGACCGCGGTCGCGATCAGCGTGACCGTGCCAGTGAGGATCGTGTCCCCGACGACGCCCGGCTGAAACATGCTCACGATGGGCGGCGACAGGTCCGGCAAGACGGGTGGGTACGCCGCATTCCAGACGGCCACTGCGTTGTCCCACACGGCCACATCCGTAGTCAGTGTGAAGCACGGGGGCAACGGCTCGGGGAAGGGGCCCTGGCCGAGCCAGACCATGATGTTGCCCGAGCACTCCGCCAGCTTCCCGGGCGGAGGCGCCATGTACATCCCGTTGCTCTGGCCTTCCCGCGAGCGGGCGTCGGCCCGAAAAACGTTGTCGAACAGCGAGATCCGCGGCGCGCGGGGATCCCAATCCCAGAA
>Ga0184623_10001023_pt1 | contig 12198 bp, 14 predicted proteins | sample PLM1_100_b1_FD_133138 | JGI IMG/M metagenome (GOLD analysis project Ga0184623, IMG submission 133138) | Groundwater sediment microbial communities from an aquifer in East River, Colorado, USA - PLM1_100_b1 | ecosystem: Environmental > Terrestrial > Soil > Riparian zone | place: USA: East River...
GGCGACGTTCTCCGGGCACGCCGTACCTCAAGGGCCCAGAAGACCCCCGCTGTTTGGCGGCGACCGCGGTCACTGTCGTCAACGCGGTACCGCCGACGATCGACCAAGCCGAGTTACCGCGTTCCCTGCACCGCCAGACCTGCCCTTGTGGCTGTCCATCCTCGGAGACACTGCGGCAGGGCCCGGAACTACGTCGCTGACGGCTGAGCCTCACCGCCGCAGCAAGCAAGGCCCAGCCGTCGTTGATCAGGCGCTGAGGTCGTCGCTGGCGTCGCCCCTCTGCTGAGGTAGCTCACTGGCGCGCTGCGATGGGTCGCAGGCGTGACCCTCGCACCGGCCGGTGCTGCGCTGGCCGAGAAGGACGGCCAGCACCTGGCGAGCCGCCTCGCGTCGCCTCGGGTTCCTCGACCAGACGGCCGGGACCGTGACGATGGCAGTGATAGTCGCGATGACCACCACGGTGAGTAGAAGCTCGAGCATCCTAGATCCGGTCCTTCCACACGATGGACTGACGTAGGGGCTCGCGCTGTTCACCGCTGCCAAACGTGACAGCGCGGGTCCCGGCATCGAGTAAGCAGGGCGCGCGATTTCGCTGGCAACGTGCGGACAATGGGATGGCGGAACCTGATGACAAATCCACTGGTGTACGGCGTGTGGTTGGGTCCCGATGGAAGGGAATAAAGCCCGAGGCCGGCGCGGCCGCAAGCTCGCTGATCGTCCGTCGATGCTGGCTGCCGGGGAGCCACTGGAACGAGTCGAGCTGTCGATGGCGCTCAAGGACCTGCTAACAGATAAGTACGGTGAGAGCGGCCCGATCGTCGAGTTCGTAGCGGACGTGAAGGCGAACCCGCCCGCCGGCATGCGGGTTCCGGCGCACCTCACACCGAAGCAGGTGTCCAACGCAATCGGCGGCCGTCACCGCCGAAACGGCGACATGCCCCCATGGGGGCTCACTCAGCTCATCGTCCGTGCGACCACCGCACCGGCGGATCACCGACAGGAACTTGCCCGCATCGCCGGCTTATGGAAGGCAGACCACGGGCGCAACCCTCCCGACTACTACGGCCGTATCCAGGTGCCGGCGACTCACCCCGACGCCATGCAAGACCCGGCCGTCGTGCTAGAGCGCTTGAACAACCGGCGGCGCCAACTCGATGAGATTCGCGAGCATGCCGCGGATGAGAGCGACCGCCAAACGCGCGGTCGCGAGCAAGAGATTCGAGCCGACATCGGTTACCTGCAGGAGCACCTCGCGCAGATCGCTGCGCTGGACGAGGAGACGGTTTCTTCAGGAGCTGAGCGCGGCCCGGACCGCGCGCTCACGCAGATCATCGACCGTCGCAGCGCGACCTTCGTCGACGACCTGGATGTAGCGGCATCTCCCCCCGCACGTGCTCTCGCCGCCTATCTGCTGGTCTGCGCAGATCTAGGCGGGCACCGCCTGGCGACCCTCGCCGAGGAGATCCACGCCTCCGAACATGAGGTCAGGCGCATCCTGACCGCGCGGCAGCGACCCACTTACCGTCAGGTCGTGGCGATAGCCCGGCGCACCGGCGGCGAACCGGGCCATGCGGCGATGCTTCTCGACCGGGTGACCTCAAAACCGCCGGCCGGTAGACAGGATCCGGTCAGGATTGTCCGCACCGCCGCGGACAATCCCGCCAGCGACGCGTTCGGCATCGCCTCGCGAGATTCTGAGCTGCGGAAACCAGTGTTCGAGCTGCGCAAGACACGGGCGGCGGAGTCGGTTGACCATGCCGACGATGTACTGGCCCATGGGAAGCACCAGGTAGATCAGACACGGATGCTCCGCTTGTGGGTTCAGGTGGGCTGGCTGGTGATCGCATGCGTCAGTGGCATGACCGGCGCGCAGGTGCTGATGCGGGCGCTTGAAGCCGAGGGGTTGGCGATCACCATCTCGTGGTTCTATGCGGTGGCTGGCCTGGCTGGTCTGTGCGTCACGGCGCTTGTCCTGGCCTTCCGGAATCCTTCGCCTTAGCTGAGGTTCGCCTGCGGCGTCGCGACGTCGTGACCAGCCGCGGCGATTGGAGTTGCTCGTACCATCCCCGCCGGGAAGCCGGCCAGGCGTCTTCCGGCGCACGGTCAAGGGCGTACTGTCGGGTGACGACGCCGTACGTCACGCGGTAGGCGAGTAGTTCGACAGCTCGTAGCGTCCACAATTCGTCGTCCTGCCTCAGCCCATCCAGCGCAACCTCGAGCCACAGCGGCAGCACGGCGCCACGCCTGATCGCGTTGGTGAGGCGGGCTCGCAGCCGGACCCTGAGCTCGACGTTGGCGCTCTCGCCGGACCGAATTGCTTCAGCGTGAGCTGACCGCTTCTCGTCGTCGCTATGAAGCCGGAGTTCGGCATCGCGTTCAGCGTCGCCGTGCTGGTCGAGCTCGTGGATCACGATGTGACGGGCCCGACTCGCGACTGCGTAACCCTGAAGCGCGCGACTGTGTTCCTCGCTTCCGTACGGGCTACGGGCAAGGCTCACGCTGGCGGCCAGGGCGTCCTGTTCATAGAGATTCAACCGCTCTCGCCGCCGCGTCTGGCTCTCGATCGTCTGCTGGAACTCGCCGCGTCGCGTCTCATCGAGCAGCTCCATTTTGAGTAATCGGTACGCCTCTGCCTCTTTCGCGAGTCGAGTGATTTCGTCGTCGACGGCGTCGAAGTCGAACTCCTCAGTTCCTTCCGCGGCGTGTAGCCGGCTTGCGAGCAGGCCGAAGGCGCCAATCAAGTACTCCTGGACAGTGCAGATCGCTGCGATCTCGGATTCGAGTTCATCGAAGTCCGTCGTGAGATCGCGGACATCCCGGCCCAGGGACATCAGATGCGCCCGCGCCGATACGTCTCGTCGATCGCTTTCCGTCTTTAGCTCCGTGACTCTGGCCTCGAGCTTCTTGGCGTCATCCGCAAGTTTCTTCAGGTCGGCATCCGCCAGTTGCCTCGTTACCTGCCCAAGCTCGCGCCTGAGCTTGGCGACCTCGGCTGGCGTGTCGCTCGGTTCAGCCATGTCGACGTTGCCTCCGCGCATCGAGCGATTTCTGGCCCGAAGCACCCGCGGTGTCAGAGTCGGAGTACCAGTGGAGCCGCACAACGGACCACACGAAGAAGGGAATCACAGCGCCTAACCACCAGACCGAGACAACACCGTCGGCAAGAAGAAAGACACCAATACCGACAACGGCCACCACAACCGCGGCAACTCGCCGCTCGTCCTGAAGCTCAGCAGGGGCACCCGGCTCTCGCACGCTGGCGGCAACCACAACAGCCAGCGTGGGCACCACAATCAGCAGCCAGACGGCGGCAATCCTGCCCCCGAACATCATCACAATGAGCCCAGCCATCAGCGCCGCGACCGCACTGCAGATACCCATTACGGTTCGAGCCGTGACTCTGGTCCGAGCCGCCATCGCAGGTGTGTTGCTCTCGAAACGGACTAGGTCGTCAGTGACGTCAAAGACCGCCGCCATCCGAATCCCACGTTGCGGGTCGCTCGCGGAGAGCGCGTCTAGCATCTCGTGCTCGTGCAGGAGCCGCTCCTGCAGCGCAGCGACGTTCTGAAGGTAACTGGCCATGAAACGGTCGTGCACACGCCGCCACCTCAACATGGCCATGACCGACACGGTAGGGGACACGCTGGAAGAATGAGACCCGTTCCCGACCTCGCGTCGACCAAGCACGGACGCCGCAAATCACATCGGAGTACCGAAGCACCGCGCCGGGCATGACCTCGGCAGCGTCGCCGTTCGGCCGCTCCGGCGCGCAGCTCCTACGCGCTATCGGGCTCGCGGGGATCAGCTTCGCCGCCATGCCTGCCACCGCCGTGGAGCGTGATCGTGCTCTCGAGCAGCCAGGCGATCCCGGCCCAGGTCGCGAGCCCGACCACGGCCGCGGATCGACCCGGCGAGGCCTGCTTCGCCATCGCAACGCCAGCGGAACCGCCGCCACGCCAAGCCCGATGGCGAATCCCGAGGCGACCCACAGGGCCCCGCGCCGACCACTCCCCGAGTTGGCTCCACGCCAACACGCTGCCGTCCACCATGCCGGCCAGCAGGAGGAGCAGCCCGGCTGCGCCGAAAGCCGCAGCGCTGGCGCGGCCCCACCACGGGCTCACCGCCGAAGCGGACTGATCAGTCATCCGCAAATCGTGGCCGATGCACGTCCTGCTGCGGAGCCAAACCGCACCGGCCGCCGTCCTATGCCTACACCGTGCTGACCTCGCTCGGCGCATGCGCCTCCCCAATGCGGACCTCGAAGATCCCCGGAAAAATCTCGACCGACCCTCGCCGGATCTGCTCCGCCCAATCCGGCGGCCACTGGGTCGTGAGCGACCAGCGCAGCCCTTCGATCGGAACTCCGCCAAGCTCCGCGTCGCGCAGGTCTGCACCTGTGAAGTCGTTGAGGATTGTGTAGAGCTGGGCAAGGACCTCGGCGAGATCCAACGAGCGCGCGAGGGCGACAGCCTCGGCTAGGTCGCGAACGCGGGCGTCGCCAAGGACCAAGGCGAAGTCCTGGATCCGGTCGAGGGCATGGGCAAGATCGCGCGCAAGGTCGCAGTCACGCGCCAGAACGCGGTACAGGGCATCGGTGAAGTGACCGCGGGCGCGCGAGAGGTCCCAAGCGAGCTCGATGGCGAGCTGACGCGTAAGGGCTCGTGTGCGTTCGCGGGCGGCGTGTAGGTTCGGCGTGCGGGCGAGGACGGTCAAGAGGGCATCTGCGGCGCCGCAGACGAAGGTCACGTCGTAGTCGCCGCCGAGATCCAGGCCACGGCCAAGGGCGGAGTAAGAGCGGGCGAGGTCGTCTGAGAGGCGCCGGACCATCACAACTGCCCTACACGAATCGAAGTCGTCCTGATGGGCTAGGGCAACGTCGAGGTCCAGCGCCCTGTTTAGGGCGCTGGCCAACGCGCCAGCCCGAACAAGGATGGCGAATGTGCGGATTGTCCGCAGCGCGAGCCTCGTGCGTGGCGCAGAGGAAGCAACGGCACGAACAAGTTCGTGTAGATCGGTGGCCCAACTAAGGTCCGTTTCAGCGGCGATCGCACTGACCGAGGTGGTCGGCACGATGGCAGCCAGCCCAGCCTGCACGTCGAGGACGTCGCCTAGATCCTTCACCAGTCGGGCGTGCCGGCCCGGAAGCAGCGCGTCGCGAAGCCCTGCCTCCAGGTCGAGGGTGGCGCCAACATCGCCGACCAGCGCCCAGTGCTGCTCAAGCAACCATCGGTCCAGGACTGCGTCGGGCTGGGAGGAGAACTCGTCGTTCATTGTTCCTCCCTCGAGTGGTCGCCGAGATGATTGGCGAGCGTCCGCCGAGCCTTGTACAGAGTGCTGCGTACAGCCTCTGGCGTTATCTTCAACTCGCCGGCGATCTCTGTCGGTGTGTATCCGTCCAGCGTCCACGCCATCACCTGTCGCTGCCGCAGAGGAAGACATTCGAGCAACCGCAAGGCCTCGTGCCGCTGTTCCCATGCCGTCACATCGGTCGTCGACAGCACGAGCGGGTTGTGCTCGGGGACCTGTTCAACCAGGTCCTCGCCAATGCTTGCTATACGGCGAGCCCATGCCCGGGAGGCGACACGTCGCGCCCAAGCCGCACGATGCTCAATCGTCGCCCAGTGCTTGTACGCCTGGATCATCGTCTCCTGGGCGACGTCAGCGGCCTCCGGCAGCCGCGCACCCTGCCAAACGAGAAACGCGATCAAGGTTGGGACGAACGCTCGGTAGAACGCGCTAAATGCCGCGTCTTGCAGCGCATCGGCGGCCTGCTGGGAGCCGGAACGGTCCGTGCCCTTGCTCGGCGCGACTGTGCCGACCTCTGGCGGTTCGCGCTCATCCATCATTGACCTCACGACGCCGCGACGGCCTGATGGCCACTCGGAGCCAGCTGCCCTCAGCCGTCCGCTCATCGATCTGGCCGCCGGCAGAAAGTGCTTGTGCGATTGCAACCAGGTAGCGCCGACGCGCGTGCTCCTGTCGTACCCGCCAGCGTAGGCGCAGCCACAGCCCCAGCAGGGACAACCCGTGCGTAGCAATGACCGCGGCCGGCACGGCGACCGTCGTAATGATCGAGCTCATCTAGACCTCCGCTCACCCGGCCGCGCCGGCTGGGGGCCTTGCGCTGCTGGTCGTGCGCCGCGGCCGGCGCTGATGACTCAGGTGGTGCGGGGTTCACGCCGAGAGCGCGATCGGTGCGCCGCGGGAAGGCCTTCGCCGCGACCTCAGCTGCTGTCGGTGGCTGGGCCGTGAGGAGCCGCTCGGGCCCTTTGAGGGCCACGAACAGGTCGAGAGTGCCGGGCGCCAGCGCGCCCTCCAGACCTGGGAGCCGGATCGGTAGGACTCCCGGATGGTCGAGGTGTGGAACTCGAGCGGGGGCTCGGTGGAGTAGATCGTCCGGCTGAGGATGCTGCCGCGGTCCGTGTGCGCCAGCTCCGCGTCGCTGGCGGCCGGGAACAAGACGTCGTAGCGGTCCGGCGGGAACCGCGAGTTGAACTCAGCGGGGGCCAGCTCGGGCATGGGAACGGCCTCGACGGTAACCCGGTCGGCGATTCCGGCGGTGTCCAGGGCGGCCTGCCAGAGACCCCGCCGTTCCTGGAGGGTCATCGGGTTGCGCTCCGGGACGGTGTTGTTGAGGGCAACCCGGTAGAACTCGGCCAGGCTCGCCGGCGCCTCGGGCGGTGTGACGCGCGGTCGGGCGTCCATGTCGATCACCCCGATGGTCACCTTCGGCCAGTCCCGCAGCATCGTGCGGATGGTGTCCAAGTGAGCGATCGAGACGATCTGGTAGCGGCCGTAGGTCACGGCCTCCCTGGTGTGACTGGGTCCGCGGCCGGCCTCAGGGTGCAGGAGCGGCGTGGCGGCCGCGTGGGCGTGGCGCAGCGCCGCCTGCCACTGCGGTGCCATGCGTGCGGCCAGGCTGCCGTGCAGCCGCAGGAACGCCTCGCTCTCGGCCCGCCCCCACGGGCGTCGCCGGGCCAGTTCGAGCTCATCTCGGGTCGCGGCGGCGTTCATCCACCGACTTGTCGCGTCCCGTCGGTTCTCGTATACCCGGTTCCCGCCGCGCTCGTAGATCGCGATGGCGGACACCCGAGGATCGGCGTCGCACCAATCGGCGACAGCGGCAACGTGCGCGTACCGGTGATCGTGCAGTTCCTCGTCGACGTACCGCCCGCGGCCGGTCTTCTCGCGGCCTACTTGGTAGCGCTCGAGGATGGACAGGCGGCTGACTGCCGCGGGCGTGCTCATGAGCGCGATCTCGATCCTGTACCCGGCCTTGTCGAGGCGGGCCAGCAAACCCTCGGCGACCGTGGTGCTGCGCAGGCCGTGCTCGATGATGATGTTCACCCGGCGGCCGGTCAGGTGCTCCACCGACCGGTCGAGCCATCGCCGGGCGTCGCCGTGCACGACATCGTCTGCGGCGATCTCGTCGTGGGCTTTCATGCGTTCGTAGTCGGGGTAGAAGACCCGGAACATGTCGACGTCGATGCTGACGCTGCCGCCTCGCGCCGCCATCGCGGCCGACAGGTGCAGTCCTGCCAGTTGCGTCTTGCCGGCGCCGGCTTGCGCGCACAGCACGATGGCCATGGGCTGCGGCTGCAGCTGGCCCGCCGCGAGAACGAGAACGGTGGCCGCGATGTCTTCCCGGAAGATCCGTTCTGCCAGCTCCGAGGGCAGCAGGCCCTCACCAGTTGCGCCGGTGTCCGCCACGGTCAGTCGGTGGGCAGCGAACGGAGGATGGCTCCGTCGCGGTCGAGCACGGCCTGCACGGCGGCGGTGTCGGTGACGCGCAGGCTGTGCCACCGCGCGTTCCACTCCTCGCGTCGGCGTTGCCATTCCTCAACGGTGGCCGGGTCGGGGGTCCCCCGATCCGTCTCTCGGCGGATCTGGTCGGAGGCGTAGCCGAGCAGGCGGCTGAGGATGTCCCGCGCGACCTCGAAGGCAACACCGGGATCCTGCGGGTGATCGCTACGGTCGGCTTCGTGGGGCATCGTCATCTCCTGGACGGGAGTCCTTCGTGCACAGTAGTTGCCCCATGCACATGGGCTGAGAATGTTGTCATCGGCTCTCACCGGGCGGTTCCCGCGGTGCGCGAGGTGGTCGCGCGGCCGCGCCGCGGCCCGGCTCGGCGGCGGGTGAGGGCAGGCCGTCGCGGAGCTCGTCGTTCACGTCGGTCCCGCGTGGAAAGGCCTGCGCTGCCCGGTGCGCGGCGACCGTCGAGCCCTGGGATGCGGTCACTTCCGGGTTCTGCAGGTGCTGCTCGACCAGGGGCGCGAGGCTATCGACGACGACCGGTGTGCCGACCACGAACACGTCATGCCCTGCCGGCAGTGTCAGGCATCGTCCGCCGGCGGCGCCGACCAGTGCCCATCCGGGTGAGATGTCCCAGGGCCTGGTCCCCACGCCGATGTAGGCGTCCAGCTGGCCGGTGGCAACCGACAGCAGGTCACAGGATGTCGAGCCGGTGCGCCGGAAGTCCTGGATCTCGGGCAGCAGGTGCTGCAGCAGGCCGAAGCTGATGTCGCGGCGGTCGGCGGAGACCGACACGCTGACCGACACCAGGGCCTGGTCCAGCCGCTCGGTTCGTGACACCGCTACCAGGCCGCTGCCTGCGACTCGGCCGGTCTCGTCGCAGGCAGCCCACTCCCCGCTCGCCGGCCGCACGATGGCGCCGACGCGGGCTTCGCCGGAGATCTCCGCGGCGACCGCGACGGCGAAATCGGTGCGCCCTCGGACGAAGTTGGCTGTCCCGTCGATTGGGTCGACGATCCACCGCACGCCGGTCCGGCCGGCCTGCTGTCCGCTCTCTTCGCCCAGGACTGCGTCGTGCGGCCGGTGGCGCCGCAGGAAGCCCCGGATCTCGTTCTCGGCCGCGTGGTCGACCTCGGTGACGAGGTCACGAGGAGAGGTCTTCTGGGTGACGGTGAATCGGCCGTCGGCGAGGGCTGCGCGGACAACGCCGGCACCCACCCGCGCGGCATCCAGCGCCAACCGGCCTAGCGTCGACAGCGCCCCGTCCTCGACCACGCTCACCCCCCACATCAGACACTCATGACGCTACCCAGGCCCGCACGTGTAAGCAGCGAGTGGCCCTGTGCCCTCGCCCGCCCGGTGATCGCCACGGAGGACCAGCACCTTCTCGACGCGGCCGACGCCGTCACGCTCGCCGCGCAGACCGGCTCAGCCTCCAGCGGGCCGGCATGGTCGGCGCAGGCGTTCCCGACCAGCGCCCGCGATGCCCTCCCGCGGTCAGACGGTCCGCCGCCGAGCCAGCCCCAGCCGAGGAGAGGAGCCGGGCCGGGCCGGGCCGAGCGCGACGAGCAGTCCCGGTGACCGCAATCAGTCCGCAATCAGTCCGCAATCAGTCGGTGGGCCGCCACATCTTGAGTTCCTGGTCGAAATGCCCGTCGCGGACGTCTCGCAGCGTGTTGATGTAGCCGATCTCGATAGCTTGGACGAGCGTCTGCTGCACCTCGAACGGGCTCCCCGCTTTCGCCTCTCTCAGCGGAGATGCTTGGTGAGCGCCAGGTAGAAGACCGCGATCTTGCGGCGCGGCTTCGCCGTGGCGACTGGATTGGTGTCCCCGCTGTGCGTAGGCGGCTGACTTCCCTGGTCAGCGGGGTTTTCGGCATTGTCGTCCGCTGCGGCGCGGCTCGAGTCGTTGGCGGAGTTGTCTGCGTTTTTTTCGGTACCGTTCTCGTTGCCGGCTGGCGCAAGGTTGCCGACGATCTGCTGGAATTCGGTCTCTACGACCCCGCGGAGGCGTTCGCGCAGCAGCTTGTTTTCCTGGCGAAGGCGATCGAGCTCCTTGGTCTGTTCGATGCTCTGGCGGTCGAGCTGCACGGTCTCGATGCCGAGGTTCCGGTTCCGGGCCCTGTACAGGTTCAGCTCGTCCTGGAGCTTCTGCTGCTCGGCCAGCAGTTCGAGGAGCCGCTCTTCCAGGATGCTCTTGTTGTGCTGGGTCGCGCGGAGCACGGTCTTCACCTCGTTCACCTCGTCCCGGAACTGGGCGAACTCGGCCTCAGCTCCGCGGGTCAAGGCGAGCGCCAGCTCGTGGTAGCCGCGCAGTTCCGCGGTTGCCTCGAACGCCAGCTCCTTGACCGCCGTCAGCGTGTCTTCCTCAGTCGAGTCGGGACGCGCCAGCCCCGGCGCGGTGGGTGTCCAGCCTTCTGGCCACGCGCCGTGGATGGCGCGCCACAGCTCGGCGTAGTGCGCCTCGAGCGCGTCGAGGTTGACCGCAGCGCAGCGTTCGGCGTCGTAGTCGCACCAGGTGAGCCAGAAGACAATGAACTCCCAGGTGGGACCGGTCTCGAACCGGGGGTTTGTCTTGCCGCCGAGTTGCTTGGTCATGTCGTCAGCGCTCGGCACGTAGGCGGCGCCCTGCTCTTCGGCCAGGGCTCGAAGTTTCGTGCGGTTCCCCTTGTGGGTCTGGTCCAGGAGCAGGTTCAGATGCTCCAGGAGGGTCCAACACCGGCCTGGCGGTGCCGGGATCGGGTTGTTTGCAGGTTCGGCCGGCCTTCTTCTTGCCTGGTCGCCTGGTCGCCTGGTGCTGGTGCCCCCTGCGATGACGCAGGGGCACTGCGGAGTAGTCACGTGTTGTTCCACTACGTTCTGTGTGGGATTGGATACTCGAAGTAATATGCGCAGGTGAACGGCCGGGGATTGCCCGAGTTCATGAATGTCCAGGCCGGGGTTGGGCTTGGAAGTCGGGCTAGCACGTTAGACCACCACAGAGCTGCCAAGAAGAGCGCCGCGCGGTGTGCGAAAGGGATTTAAGGCATTCACAAGAGAGCCATAAAGTCGATATGACGACACAGAGAGGGCCCCCCGGTTCCCGCCGGGGGGCCCATTCCGTTTCCGCCCGAACCATCAATCAGGGGACCCGGAACCCAGGGTTGCATGTGACCACACTGCGTAGTGTTCTCGCCACTAGCTGCAACGAGTCCTAGTATTGCAGTTCTCTCTATGGGGTGCCAGCCAATCGCGAGAACTGGCGGATGAACTCTCCTCCATCGTTCGGCGGACGTCGGGATGTTCTCGCAGGTCAGCGGCAGTAGTGGCGCAAACCAAAAACCCGGTCTAGACCGCGTCGGAGAAACGAAGAAAAACTCGCAACGACCGGATCGGGTGAGTGACGTGGCGACATGAGTTCCGTGTGCGACCAGGAAAGATGTCGAAGATAAAAAGAACTACTCACTGGTACTGAATGGTCATGTAGACGAGCTTGGAAAGCGCAACACGCACTCAGGGAATGGCTTGCAAGAATATTCAGCCTCCTGGATCATGTGCGATTGGATCGAGAGGTTCAGTTCCCGCTGAGCCTCGCGCTATTCGATCCCGATAGGGGAAATGCCGCCCGAACCATCAAAAGCAACTGGGTGACTTGGAAGGAAGCTATGAGCACGGACGGAACGTTCGACGATGGCGACAGCGACTCGGGGAGAGGTGGGCCGCCGATATGGGCGGTGATCCTCACGCTGCTGGTCGTGCTCGGGTTCATCGGCGTGCTGGTGGCCCTCGGCCTCGACCTCGCCGACCTGGCTGGCGTCGTCGCCGGCACCGCGGTGATCGTCAGCGGTGCCTACAAGCTGCTCGTCATGGCCGCGCAGCGTCAGCGTCGGCGTAGGTCGCCGCTCGGGCAGGTCAAGGAAGACGTCGACCGGACGGAGGAGAACCGGGAAAAGCAGATCTAGCGGCGCGAGGGCGACCGGTGGCCACTGAGCCCGCTCAGTGGCCACCGGACGACGGCGCGGTCGAGGAGGCGGACGCGGTCGAGGACGCGGACGGTGTGCGGGGTGCGGGGTGCGGGGTACACGAGGTGCTCCCCCACCACTGCGATCCGTCTCCAAGCCCGGCACGTTCTCGCGCGCCCATAAACTGCCATCCAAGGGTGGGCACTTTCTGATCGGTAGGAGGTAATCTATAAACAAAGGGTAAGGAATAGAGGTTATTGACGGGAGGGGCGATGATCCATCTCAAGCTTGGTCCGCGACGTGAAGCCGCTCCCGAGGATCCGATGGGCCGCACCTGGGTGGGATGGTCACCCGATCAGTCACCACAGGAGACCTACGAGCGAAACCGTGGCCGCTGGATCCTCAGCAAACGCGCCGAACGCGAGCAGTACACGCTCTTCTCCTCCACCGAGACCGGCAAGGTCGTTCTGGTCGTGGAGAACGAGGGCATCGAGAAGATCGACGA
>Ga0184623_10001024_pt1 | contig 12191 bp, 10 predicted proteins | sample PLM1_100_b1_FD_133138 | JGI IMG/M metagenome (GOLD analysis project Ga0184623, IMG submission 133138) | Groundwater sediment microbial communities from an aquifer in East River, Colorado, USA - PLM1_100_b1 | ecosystem: Environmental > Terrestrial > Soil > Riparian zone | place: USA: East River...
CGCCCACTGCCTGACTGTGTTGGGCGATGAGCTTGGTGCGGATTGGCTCCCGCTGGTCAGACGGGGCGGCGGCGAGTTGCTTGCGGTGCAGGATATCCACCGCGGCAGCGGCGCCCATGACGGCGATCTCAGCGCTGGGCCAAGCGAGTACAGCGGTCGCGCCGAGTGCCCGGGAGTTCATCGCGATGTAGGCCCCGCCGTACGACTTGCGGGTGACGACGGTGACCCTGGGAACAACGGCTTCCGCGAACGCATGGAGGAGTTTGGCCCCCCGTCGGACGACGCCATCCCGTTCCTGGTCGGTTCCGGGTAGGTAACCGGGCACATCAACAAGGACGACGAGCGGGACACCGAACGCATCGCACATGCGCACGAACCGGGCCGCCTTCTCGGCAGCCGCGGCGTCGATGCACCCACCTTTGCGAAGGGGGTTGTTGGCAATGATCCCCACTGTCCGCCCGGCGATCCGGCCCAGGACCGTGACCATGTTGGCAGCCCACTTCGCGTGTAACTCAATGCCGGGTGCGTCCAGCAGAGCCTGCGCGAGTGGCTTGACGTCGTAGGCGCGGTTGGCCCGGTCGGGCAGAAACCGGCCCGGGTCGGTGGCGGTCGGCATGGGGGCGGATAGGCGCCGGTGGCCGAGCAGCACCGCCAGGTCGCGCGCGCGGTCGAGGGCGGCGGATTCGGAATCGGCGATCAGGTGAGCGACTCCTGAGCGGCTGGCGTGGAGTTCCGGTCCACCGAGTACCTCCATATCGGTGTCCTGGCCGGTGACCGCGCGGACCACGTCGGGTCCGGTGACAAACAGGCGGCCCGCCGGAGCCATGATCACCACGTCGGTCAAAGCGGGACCGTACGCCGCGCCGCCGGCCGACGGGCCGAGTATGACGGAGATCTGCGGCACCCGCCCGGACGCGCGCACGATGGCAGCGAACACTTGCCCGACGCCGTCGAGCGCCGCTACACCTTCGCCGATCCGCGCGCCGCCGGAGTGCCAGATCCCGACCACGGCGGCGTGCTCACCCACCGCGGTGTCTATTGCGGCGGCAATCCGCGCGCACCCCTCGGCGCTCATCGCGCCGCCCATCTTCGTGCCATCGGTGCAATAGGCAATTGCCGGCGCTCCGCCGAGTCGGCCCCGCGCTGTCATTACCCCGGCCGCGTCGCCACCCGCGATCAGCCCCATGCTGTTTGGATCGAACAATTTGGCAAGTCGGGATTCAGGATGGCGGGGATCGAGCGGGATTGAACTGGGCAGCCTATCCGTGCGCGCAAATGCAGTCACCAGAGCCTCCGGTCGACCTGGCGTCCAGCCACCGTGGGTCCACGTCTTACTTCGCGGCCACGCAGGTTGTCGGGCTTTGTCGAATTCACCAAACGACTCCGTGATCACTTGGTTTGACATTTTGAGCAGCCGAATAGACAGCCGGGAGATCGACTGGAATCCCTGCACTAAAGTAGAGAATCTGTCTCAGCAGCGGAAGAAGACAACAGAAACATTTCGGTGAGCGGTCACATGTAGCGGGAGAACGGTCGTTGCGCCGTTCGCCGAAAGGATGAACGGTTGAGCGGTCCCCTCGAGCTCCGCGGGCGCAACTGCCAGAACGTGGCCGGACGGTTGGGTTCCGCGCGCCCGCCACGCGCCAGGCCGAAGTTGCGTGGGATGAGACGCGGCGAACCCCCAGTTGAGCTGGGGGTTCGCCGCTTTCGGTGGTGGGTCGTTTTGTCTAGTGGAGTGTCAGCGGGATGGTGGCTCCGATCAGCTCGAAGGCGTGGCGTTGGTCGGTGGTGGGTTCGGCGAGGATCGGCACGGTGGTGTCGGTCCCGGTGAAGCGGGCCTGGTTGCGGGTCAGGGTGGCCAGGTGGGTCAGGAGTCCGCGGAAGCTGCCGCGGCGGAGGTGCCAGACGAGGTGCCGGCGAGCACGCAGATCAGCACGTGGGCGCGCACGCGGTCCTCGAGTCGGTGGTAGACGGGCCGGAGGTCCAGGTCGTCGGTCTTGATGGCCCGGAAGTCGCGTTCGACGTGGGCCAGCCTCTTGTACGCGGCGACTGCTCCGGGCGGATCCAGCGTCCCGGCGGCAGCCCGTACTCGATCTGGGGCTTGCCTTTCTTGCCGTCCCGGGAGTAGCCGCGGGCGGCCAGCGGGCGCTGCGAGCCCTCCATCAACGAGCTGGTCAGGTCGAACAGCGCCAGCCGCGACGGGTTCGCCGGCGAGCCCAGGTGCCGGCGGGCCAGCTGCGGCTCGATGCGAGGCCGACGCGCACCACGTGCGGGACGCTCAACAGGTGGCGGACCGCGGGGGGTGCAGCTGCATCCCGCCAAGACCCGCGTCGTGTACTGCAGGGACGGGACGAGGCGTGGTTCCTGCGAGCACACCTCGTTTACGTTCCTGGGGTACGGGTTTCGATCACGGAATGTCCAGCCGAAACCCCCAGGGCCCGCATCTGCGCCTCCGTCACCACCTGGATCGGCTTGTCCTCTACTTCCGGCGGACGCATCCCTGCCATCGGCGACCGATCGATCTCCTCCTCCTCGGCCAACCAGTGGAAGTACCGCCGAAGCCCCGAGTAGCGGTTGCGCGCGGTCGCGGCCTCGCGGGTCTCCATGACATGGTCCAGAAAACGCCCAGATCTCGGCGCGCCCCACGTCCGCCGGCAAGTCGGGACCGCCGTGGGCAGCCAACCAGTCGGCGAACTGCGGTCACGCACAGCGAGTAGTTTTCAAGCGTCCGCGGAGCCTGGTTCTCCGCCCGCACGTAGGTCAGCCGTCAATGGTGGGCGCAACTGGGTTCGAACCCAGTGACCCCCGGTTTGTAAGGTGCTAGCCGCTCAGCGCTGCGCCGACCAGCGAACACGCCGGCCCCGGGCGGTGGGCGGCAGGCCTACGCCTCTCGCGGTGCTGTCACCGCACGCCGATTGCGAATCGGGCGCGGTCGAACCACCTGCTCCGATCGGCCATGTCCTCCGGGCCACTTTCCCTTCGCTAGCTCGCCAAAGATGGCCCTCGTCCAGTCGAGCATTTCCGAAACAAATGCGGGGCCTTGCAGATTGGCTGGTCCCTCGATGTCCAGCGCCTCTAAGTCGTTCTCGATGCGGCGAAGCGCGCGCCGACCCTCGATCACGAGAAGATCGTGGGGTAGTTCCTCAGAAGCCTCTTCTAACTCGATCAGCACCTTCACGAGATGCAGGAGTGCGCACCAGTCGGGGAATATTGCGGGTAAATCTCCAACAAACTTCTCCAGCGCACTTGATCGCGCCAACGAGTAGTAGAAGCGATTGCCGACGACGCGCATCGACAGCGCTCCGGCCCGCTCCAATCCCTCGCATTCGTCGGCGACTATCCTTTTGGTGTAGGCAGTGGCATCAGCTATGACTGCCACTGTGGCCTGTCTCCCGGTGTGGAATAGGAGATATCGGAGGATCTCTGTACGCGCTGCAATGCCAAATAGAGCTCGGAAGCGGAGACTGACCAAGGACGGTTCGCTGAGCGATCGGAGCGCGGAACGGCCGGTCACCCGAAAGCCAGATCTTTCAGCCTGGGCTCTCGGCCAATTCACACCCGCCCGCGCATTGACGGTCGCAGCAAACTCGCCCCAATGCTCGAGGAACTCTACCGTCTGGTCACGCAAGAGGTTTCGGAGTCGAACACGAGAGACGTACGGGCTATAGTGCACGCACCAATCTGTGGCTTCATCGCGCAGTCGCGGGTCGGCATCGCCCAGAGCCGCAGTATAGATGATGAGTGGCTCAGGGTCGATTCCCCAGTTGGTGTGTGTCCGGCCCCATCCTGAAACGCCGAGTTCCGACCATACCCCCCAGTAGAAGTTCAGGGCCTGATCGAGGGCGCTTCGCTTCGTTCGCTTCCTATATGACATTAGGATCCGCCTCCACACCAAACTCACGCAATGCCGCGTTAAGCTCTTTTCGAAAGCCTTCGGAAGGATCATGAGTGACAGCCCATCGGGCTGCGAGGATCAGTTCGTCGCCTATCGGATCCATGGCGACTAGATCCTTAAAATGCTTGCTCCGAGGACCTTGGTCAACAGCGGCATACAACTTGAAACAGATGTGATCCACGCGCGAAGGAATGTGTAGTTCAAGTGCGCCATATCGCTGAACTGTAACTCGCTCGTGGAAGCCGGCGGGAAGTCCAAAGTCGAGCAAGGAGGATGGGCCGACATTTAACCACCTCCGCCGCGGCGCGCGCCAGCGGCTCAGGAAGCGCCTCGGCCTTGACGTATCGCTCATGTGACACGAAACCCAGTACATCAAGATCGGCCGTGGGTCGTTCGATGAGCCTCAGCAGCAGCATGCTACTGCCGCCCGCGACAACGAGGGCGTAGGAGACTCCGCGTCTGCTGAGCACCCCACCGAGCATCGTGAGGGCTTCGTTGAGGCTGTCAAGCTGTAGCATGTCGAGAACTATACCTGCGCGGTACGCTCAGTCTGGATGCTCGAAACGAGCAGGTAATGTGCGCGTTGTTTGTGAATCCTCAGCCACGCGGGCCGGACGTGAAGGTCGCCTTGGCACTCGTCTACGGGCCCTTTGACCGGTCCGGGCAGGTCATCGACGTGTTCACCCGCGGAGGGCGGACGCCCGTGGGCTGAGGGTGTGACTTGGTCATCGCGTACAACGTCGGAACGTCTCGGGCCGGCCCGAAGACCGAGAAGCCTCGAGAAGTATGCGGCCGACCGCATCGACGCCTGCCGTCATCAGCGCATCACCCACGCCCCGGGACCCTCAGCACCTCATCGCCGAACGGCTCGCCACGCTCGACCCGAACACCGCCACGGACGCCGATTCGTCAGTAGCGCGAGCTCGTTGACGCCGCGCTCGCCCGCCAGGTCGGCCAAGCCGCCAGGCTCCCAGACGGGGAGCCCGGCCCTCCCTCACCGCGGCGCTGCCCGGCCGACGACCCACCAACCCTAGGCCCGCCGCAGAGTGGAACGAACCGCCGCGCGCTCGCCGTCGAGCAGCGCCGCCACTACGAACTCGGCCTTTCCGCGGAAGGCCCGCCACCGCTCGCGCCGGTCACTCCCGTCGAGCAAGCCGTCGGCCACTGACGTCGCGCTGCGCCACCTCTAGGACAGGCTGCAGGCCTACGCGGCGACCCTCGACCTCGCCATCGGCCGAACAACTTGTGCCACGCGATGGACCATGCCCCGACCAACCCGGGGACGCGCGACGGTTGGCGAAGGGTCGCAACACGACAGGCATCCTGTCCGACCGGCATGATCACTGGTCGGCGCAGCGATCGTCGGGTTGTGCCGTCTGGGCGACGATCTGGGTCAACATGCACTCGGCCCGAGATACCAGGCCGCAAAGCCGACGAGAATCAGAGTCTGGGCCGGTGACGTGGACGGGGAGTTGATGCCATATGGACACCAGCAGCCTGGGCCACTGGCCGTCTGTGGTCGTGCTGGAATCCCAGTTGGCCGATCTTCGAGTTATGGGCTCGCTGAGCGCTGTGCTATCCCACCGGGCCGCTGGCACGAATCTATTTGCGCAGGTCAGGCCAAGTATTGTGGGCGCAGAGGGAGTCGAACCCCCGCCCCCCGGTTTGTAAGACCGGTGCTCTACCGCTGAGCTATGCGCCCCAGATCAGAAGATTCGCCGGGTCAGCCTACCGGCGCCGGGCTGACCGAAGCGATGGCGGCCAGCCGACGGAGACTCGGGCCAGCAGCAGCCACACCAGCAACGAAACCCCTGTGGCCACGATCACGCCGCCTGGCGCGCGCCCCTTACGTCCGAAGGTTGCGTATCCGGCCGTCAGGCGCGGCCGAAGAACCGGTCCAGCGCGGCTTCGACCTCATCCGCCAGCCCAGTCGCGCCTTCTGCGACTCCGGGTGCCCGACCAGCCCGGTGCAGGGCGGCGCTCTCCGGCCGCGACTCCCCACACGCCCGGCATTGCGTCTCCCCGAGCAGCCGCACCAGCATCGTCGAGCCGCACTCCTGGCACCGGTCGAGATCGGTCATCCAGTCGCCGCGCACCTGACACGGCGGGCACACCAGCACCTGGACGCCAGCACGGACGCCACGCTTCCACGGGCTGGTGCCTTTCACGGGATCGGTCTGCCTCGCCCCGCACCGATAGCAGGGCACCTCGCCTCCTCAGAGCCTCCTCAGTGCTGTTGCCCCCGACTCCGGATCAGCGCTCCGTCAAGCCGGCGAGCACCTTCTCGTAGTCAGCTGGGTCGCGTGCGGTGCCGGGCGGGTTGACCACCGCCCACCGCACGACGCCAGCCTTGTCAATGATGTAGGTCGCACGAGTCGCGAATCCTCGGTCCGCCAGAAACGCTCCGTAGTCACGGGCCACCGCGCCATGCGGCCAAAAGTCCGATAGCAGGTGATAGTCGACACCCTGCTGCTCGGCGAACACTTTCAGCGCCGATGTCGGGTCGCAGGACACCGCCAGCACCTGCACGCTTTCGTTGCCGAGCGGCGGCTCTGCGTCCCGAAGAGCCGAGATCTCGCTGGTGCACGTCGGCGTGAATGCGAGCGGGTAGAACACCAGGACGACATTGGACCGGCCGCGGAAGTCGGACAGCCGCACGGCCTCGCGATGCTGGTTGCGGAGTTCGAAGTCCGGCGCTTCCTGGCCGACCTCGACCGCCATGCCGGCTCCTCTCCTGGATGCGCGCGGACGCGCCACGGCCACCGGTCACCGCCAGTGTGACACCCGCGCTCCGGACGCCACGCCGACGGCCCCCCACCGCCGGCCTGCGCCCACGGCCGGGTCAGCGCTTGGATCTCGACTTGGGTGACACCAGGCGAGTGCCCGTCCAATCCTGCGCCGCGCTGACAGTTGTCGTCTGGGACAGGCCGGCCGTCGGCGCCGCATCGCCGATGTCGCTCGGCTCGACATGGCCCGCCCGCCCGGTCTTGGGCGTAAGTAGCCACACGACGCCGCCGTCGGCGAGCGTCGTCTTCGCGTCGACCAACGAGTCGACCAGGTCACCGTCGTCCTCGCGCCACCACAGCAGCACGACGTCGACCACGTCGTCGTAATCCTCGTCGACGAGCTCGCGACCGGTGAGCTCCTCGATCGCGTCGCGCAGCGGTTCGTCGCAGTCGTCGTCGTAGCCCAGCTCCTGGATCACCATGCCAGGCCGCAGCCCCAGTCTGGCCGCGGGGCTCGTCTGCTCCGCGTGGTCCGCGGTCGCGCTCACGGAAACTTTCCTCCTGTCGATGGTGCCCCGGCCCGAGCCGGGGCATCGTGCCCGGTAGTCCACACATTCACGGCCCGCGACGCAAGTGAATCCGACGCGAGCCGTGGAACACTCCTCTCGTGGGCGATCATGCACCGGCCGACCACCCCGCGCCTAGCCATCAGCAAGGACCTGTGCATAGGCCAACCGGACATGACCATCATCCACACTCCCATTCCCACGGCCATCCGTCGGGGTTGCTCGCCAGGCTGCGCGAAATCATCGCGCCACACGGCCACGATCCGGGCGTATCCGTCGACTCGGCCCTCGAAACCAGCGCCCGCGGGCTCCGCGCGCTGTGGATCTCCCTTTTGGCACTTGGTGTGACTGCGGCGCTCCAGGCCGTGGTGGTCGTGTTCACCGGCTCCGTCGCCCTGCTCTCGGACACGCTGCACAACGCCGGCGACGCGCTCACGGCGGTTCCGCTCGCGCTCGCGTTCTGGATCGGCCGCTGGCCGCCGAATCAGCGCTACACCTACGGCTACGGCCGCGCGGAGGACCTGGCTGGCGTCGTGATCGTGCTGGTCATCGCGGCGTCGGCGGTCCTCGCGGCGTACGAGTCGACCCGGCGGCTGTTCAACGAGGCCGAGGTGCGCCAGCTCTGGGCGGTCGCACTGGCCGGGATCATCGGGTTCTGCGGCAACGAGTTGGTCGCCAGATACCGGATTGCCATAGGCCGCGAGATCGGCTCGGCCGCCCTCGTCGCCGACGGCCAGCACGCCCGCACGGACGGGCTGACCTCGCTCGCCGTCATCCTGAGCGCCGGCGGCGTCGCCCTCGGCTGGCGATGGGCCGACCCGGTCGTGGGGCTGGTGATCACGCTCGCGATCCTGGTGGTCCTGCGGTCGGCCGTCCGCGACATCTACCGCCGGCTCATGGACGCGGTCGACCCAACGCTCGTCAGCCGGGTGGAGGAGACGCTGCGGGCCACGCCAGGGGTGCTCGACGTCGGCGAAGTGCGCCTGCGGTGGATCGGCCACCAGCTGCGAGCGGAGTGCGAGGTCGTCGTCGACGCTGCAGAGACCGTCGCGCGGGGCCATGCTGTCGCGCTCGACGCGGAGCACCGGCTCCTTCACGACTTGCCGCGGCTGGCGGCGGCGCTCGTGCACGCCGACCCCGGTGGCGACGGGCATGACCACCACAAGCTGACCGCGCACCATCGCGACGAGGAGGCCTAGCCGGCGAGGAACGACAGCCGGACCTGCCGCGAAGGATTGTCGGCGTTCACGTCGACCAGCACCGGCGACTGCCACGTGCCGAGCGCCATCCGCCCTGCGACGACGGGAATCGTGGCGTACGGCGGCACGAGGGCGGGCAGCACGTGGTCGCGCCCGTGGCCCGGCGACCCATGCCGGTGCCGCCAGCGATCGTCGGCCGGCAAGAGGTCGCGCAGCGCGGCAAGCAGGTCGTGATCGCTGCCGGCGCCGGTCTCGATGATCGCTACGCCGGCCGTCGCATGCGGCAGCCAGATGTGCAGCAGGCCGTCTCGCCCGTCGGCGACCTCGTCGAGGAACGCCGCGCACTCCGCCGACAGGTCTCGGACCGTCTCGGCGCTGCCGGTGCGGATGTCAAGGATCCGAGTCTGCATGCGCAAAGGCTTACCAGCCCAGGCCCATACCTCCGCCGCTGCTCCCCCGCCGGGGTGAGCGCGCCGAGCCGTGGTGGCGCACCCACCCCGGGGTAGCAGCGAGCCGCCCCTGCCAGGCCACGCTCCCTCAGGCCTGCGGAAGCGCGCCTGGCTCCACAACGGCGTCGGGCCCCGGAAAGACCAGGGCCTCATGGCCGTCGGTGTACCGCACGAGGTAGGGCGGCTGGCCGTCGGTGCCGCGTACCTCGACGATCTGCGCGATATGTTCGACCATCCCTACATTCCGGCCGTGTACGTGCAAACGATCACCAACCGTCGCGCGCATCGGACCTCCCTGTCGATCGAGGTGTGAACGTGACACCGAGGTGACACCCTGCGACGTGTCTATGGCAAATCCCAGCCTGCCTTGTTGACTCGCCGAGGTGAAGGGGTACGCCCCAATTACCCGGCGGTAGGGATGAAACCAGAGGCCCAACGTAGGACGATGGTGGCAAGAGGTCACGCTGTGCGGGGCAGGCCACCAACCCTGGCCCCTCAGCCGGCCCATGGCAAAAGTCATACACCACGGCACCGACGACAGCGAAGGACCAGCGTGGCCACCGGACGAGAGCGCTTTTCCATCATCAGCGACGGCCTGCCGAGCCAGCTCCCCGATGTCGACCCGGGCGAGACCCAGGAGTGGCTCGACTCGCTTGACGGCGTCATCACCGAGCGGGGTCGCAGTCGGGCCCGCTATCTCATGCTGCGCCTCCTGGAACGAGCGCGGGAGAAGCAGGTCGGCGTGCCCAGCCTGCGCAGCACCGACTACATCAACTCGATCCCGCCGGAGCGCGAGCCGTGGTTCCCGGGCGACGAATACATTGAGCGCCGCATCCGCGCCTTCATCAGGTGGAATGCCGCCATCATGGTCTCCCGGGCCAACCGCCCTGGCCTCGGCGTCGGCGGCCACATCGCGACCTACGCGTCCAGCGCCGCGCTCTACGAGGTGGGGTTCAACCACTTCTTCCGCGGCAAAGAGGGCGGCGAGTCCGGCGACCAGGTCTACTTCCAGGGCCACGCGTCCCCCGGCATCTATGCCCGCGCCTACCTCGAGGGGCGGCTGTCCGAGAACCAGCTCGACGGGTTCCGGCAGGAGCTGTCACACGAGGGCGGCGGCCTGCCGTCCTACCCGCACCCGCGCTTGATGCCCGACTTCTGGGAGTTCCCGACCGTCTCGATGGGCTTGAGCGCCATCAACTCGATCTACCAGGCGCGCTTCAACCGCTACCTCTACGCGCGCGGCATCGCAGACACCAGCCGCTCACACGTATGGGCCTTCCTGGGCGACGGCGAGATGGACGAGCCCGAGTCGCTGGGCGCGATCGGGGTGGCAGCGCGCGAGGAGCTCGACAACCTGACCTTCGTCATCAACTGCAACCTGCAGCGCCTCGACGGGCCGGTGCGCGGAAACGGCAAGATCATCCAGGAGCTGGAGTCGATCTTCCGGGGCGCCGGTTGGAACGTCATCAAGGTGGTCTGGGGCCGCGACTGGGATCCGCTGCTCGCCCAGGACGTCGACGGCGTGCTCGTCAACAGGATGAACACCACCCCTGACGGGCAGTTCCAGACCTACTCCGTCGAGTCGGGCGCCTACATCCGCGAGCACTTCTTCGGCGACGACCCGCGGCTGCGCAAGATGGTCGAGCACCTGTCCGACGACGAGCTGCGCAAGCTGTCGAGGGGCGGCCACGACTACCGCAAGATCTACGCTGGGTTCAAAGCCGCCCGCGAGCACGTCGGGCAGCCGACGGTGATCCTGGCCAAGACGATCAAGGGCTGGACGCTCGGTCCGGCCTTCGAGGGCCGCAACGCGACCCACCAGATGAAGAAGCTCACGAAGACCGACCTCACGATGCTCCGCGACCGGCTCTTCCTGCCGATCTCCGATGAGCAGCTCGAGGGCGAGCTGCCGCCCTACTACCACCCCGGCATGGACTCCGAGGAGATCCAGTACATGCTCGAGCGGCGGCGCGCGCTCGGCGGCTTCCTGCCGGAGCGCCGGGTCCGGGCCAAGCCGCTCAAGCTGCCCGACGACGACGTCTACTCGTCGCTGAAGCGCGGGTCGGGGAAGCAGGCGGTGGCCACCACAATGGCGTTCGTCCGCCTGCTCAAGGACCTCATCAAGGACACCAACATCGGCGCCCGGTTCGTGCCGATCGTCCCCGACGAGGCGCGCACGTTCGGCATGGACTCCCTTTTCCCGACCGCGAAGATCTACTCGCCGCACGGCCAGCGCTACGAGGCCGTCGACCGCGAGCTGCTGCTGGCCTACAAGGAGTCCGAGCAGGGGCAGATCCTGCATGAGGGCATCAGCGAGTCGGGCGCGATGGGCTCCTTCCTCGCGGCCGGCTCGTCCTACGCCACGCACAGCGAGTACATGATCCCGATCTACATCTTCTACTCGATGTTCGGGTTCCAGCGCACGGGCGACTTGATGTGGGCGGCCGCCGACCAGATGGCCCGCGGGTTCCTGCTGGGCGCCACCGCCGGCCGCACCACGCTCACCGGCGAAGGGCTGCAACACGCCGACGGGCACTCGCCGCTGCTGGCCTCGACCAACCCGGCCTGCGTCTACTACGACCCGGCCTGGGCGTTCGAAGTCAGCTACATCCTGCAGGACGCCCTGCGCCGGATGTACTCCCCCAGCAAGGGGCACCCGCACGGCGAGGACATCTTTTACTACCTCACCCTCTACAACGAGCCGCTCGTGCAGCCGGCCGAGCCGTCCGGGCTCGACGTCAACGGGTTGCTGAAGGGCCTCTACCTCTACCAAGGGGCGGAAGGCCCCACCGACCGGCCAAGGGCGCAGATCCTCGCCTCGGGCGTGGCGCTGCCGTGGGCGCTCGACGCCCAGCGGGTGCTCGCCGACGAGTGGGGCGTCGCCGCCGACGTGTGGTCGGCGACGTCGTGGAACGAGTTGCGGCGCGACGCGGTCGAGGTCGACGAGTGGAACCTCCTCAATCCCGACGAGCCGCAGCGGGCGCCCTACGTCACGCGCGCGCTCGAGGGGATGCAGGGGCCGGTGGTCGCCGTCAGCGACTTCATGCGGGCGGTGCCGGACCAGATCTCCCGCTGGGTCCCGGGCGATTACGCGTCACTGGGCACCGACGGCTTCGGGTTCTCCGACACACGGGGGGCCGCCCGGCGGTTCTTCCATGTCGACGCGCCGTCGATCGTCACGGCAGTGCTGCGGGAGCTGGTCAGGCGGGGCGAGGTCAAGCCCGAAGCCGTGCGTGAGGCGATCGACCGCTACCAGCTGCACGACGTGGCCGCGGCCGGCGTCGGCGCGGTGGGAGGCGAAGCCTAACCTCACGCCTCCCACCCCTTCCGCCCACCCCTTCCGCCCACCCCTTCCG
>Ga0184623_10001025_pt1 | contig 12188 bp, 13 predicted proteins | sample PLM1_100_b1_FD_133138 | JGI IMG/M metagenome (GOLD analysis project Ga0184623, IMG submission 133138) | Groundwater sediment microbial communities from an aquifer in East River, Colorado, USA - PLM1_100_b1 | ecosystem: Environmental > Terrestrial > Soil > Riparian zone | place: USA: East River...
TCGACGGCATCCCGGCCTGGCTCACCGCCTACACGATCGTCTCGTCGGTCGTGAACGTAATCCTCTACATCGTCATCATCGTGCTGCTCATGCTGCCGGCGTCGAACGCGTACTTCAAGCCGCCGCAGCAGGGTCAGTTCTACTAGGAGGCCGCATGCCCACCGCTCTCGTCACCGGCGCCACGGCCGGGATCGGCGCCGCGTTCGCACGCCGGTTAGCCGTGGAGTTCCACGACCTGGTGCTGGTCGCCCGGGACGCGAAGCGGCTGGCCTCGGTCGCCGCCGAACTGCGCGATGCGCACGGCGTCTCCGTCGAGGTGCTCTCCGCCGACCTCGCCACCGACGAGGGCTGCGGCGCTGTCGAAGCGCGGCTGGCCGACGCCGAACGGCCGATCGACGTGCTCGTCAACAACGCCGGCATCGGCCTGCGGGATTCGTTCCTCCGCAACAACGTCGAGGATGAAGAGCGCATGCTGCGGCTCAACGTCCGCGCGGTCATGCGGCTCACCCACGCCGCCCTCCCCGTGATGGTCGCCCGTGGCCGGGGGGACGTCGTCAACGTCTCCTCGGTCGCGGGGTTCGGCCCCACCGCGCCAGGCTCCACCTACTCGGCGACCAAGGCGTGGGTCATCAACTTCAGCGAGTCGCTCCACCTGGCGGTGCGGGCAAAAGGCGTGCGCGTCGTGGCGCTGTGCCCGGGCTTCGTCCGCACTGAGTTCCACGCGCGTGCGGGCATCCCCACCAGCTCTATCAAGGACCGGCTCTGGCTGGATGCCGACAGCGTGGCCCGTGCCGCCCTCGCCGACCTGCGCCGCGGGCGCGCGGTCAGCACGCCGTCGCTGCAGTACAAGGTGCTCGGCGGGCTGGTGCGCCACGTGCCCAGGCCGATCTTCATGCGCGTGATCGGTACGGCCGCGCGCCGGGCGGGCCGTGACCACACCTGAGGTTCTGCAGTTAGCGTTCGCGCCGGAGTGCCCGGAGATGTTCCGCTTGGTCGGGCGATCCTAGGTCCGGTCTGCCGCAGTCACTGACCAGTCGTCCGAGGTGACGGGCGCAGCGGCATCCCTATCGTCGAGTGGTGACCGGTGTGGCCATAGATCGCTCGAGCGGGAAGGGGCAGTGATGAAGCGCGCAGGACGCATGGCGGCGGCACTGGCGTTGGGGGCGTTGTGCGCAATGGGGGTGCCGACGATTTCGGTGGCGAGTCCGGCCGTGCACTCCGAGGAGGATGTGACCGGCGACGTTCTGGTGTGCGAAACGGCGACGTACACAGTCATCTCCGGGACGATCAAGATCGCGTTCCACGAGGGCGAGAGCGCTTCGGGCAACGCCAACGTCACCGGGACGCTCACACCGCAGGACGTGGTCGCGGTGGACGAGGACGGGAACCTCTACAGGCTCCGTGGCGCGTTCTGGTTCGGGGCGACGGGGAACGCGCAGCAGGGCACCTTCCAGGCGACTGATACCGGCAAGCTGCAGGTCATCGCCCAAGGCTCGGGGACCGTGGACAGCGTCAACGAGACTTTCCACATCACCGTGGTGAACGGCAACCTCAAGGAGTTCGACTTCGGCACGTGTCAAGAGCCGGAGTAGCAGCCGCGGCTCAGACGGATCGGCTGCGCTGCCCTAGTCCCGAGGGCAACGACTGAACTGGACTGAGCAACATGCAAGGAGAGCCCCGTCTTGGTGGGCGCGTGCCGCCGAAGTCGGGGCTTCTCCGTGCCTGCGGCCCGCTACGGTCGGCTCTCAGCGCGGGCCTGTGGACCACACTTGGCCGCGACACGCCGGCGACACGCAGGCCTCGATGTCGATTTGGCGTGATCCGCGTGTCACCTGATGCTGCTGTAATGTCACGCTGCGTGTTGTTGGTCGCCGCTCGGCACGAAAGGGCCCGCGATCGCCCCGGCGTCAGGTGAACGCCGATAAGCCGGAAACCGCGCGCTGGTAAAAGCCAGCCCACCCCATTAGTGAAATGTGTTATCGCCGAAACCGCATTTGATCTGTAACGCCGTTCACCTGCGACAACACGCTGATCACCCGCAGTAACGAGGAATTCGGAAAGCTGTCCGGAACGCGCGATTTCCGGCTTGCAACGCCCGTACCGATAAGCCATTCTTCTCGGCGTCGGGGCGGACATCCGTGACCAACCGGGTCGTATCTCGACGAATCACTGCAATCCGTTTACCGGCACGCGGACATCACGAGCACGAGGACGGTCGATGAGCTACCAGCCGCAGGACGAGCGCGTTGAACGCGCTACGTCGCGGTGGTGGCGCACTCCCGTCGTTGCGGCATGTCTGCGGCTGATGGCGCTGCTGGGATTCGCCGGACTCGCCTGGTTCGCCGGGATGTCCACCGCTCACGCAGACGCCGGAACCTCGCCCGACCAGGGTCAGGCCCTGGTGCTCTCGACCGCGACGGCGGGTTCGCCCGCCGCGCCGGCCACGTCGATCCTGGGGCCCACGATGGCTCCCGCCACTCGACCTCTGGCGTCGGCGGTCTCTCCGGTCACTCCGCTCGCCACGGCGGCGGTGTCCCCGATCTCGGGGCACACCAGTGGTGCGCTGGCCCCAGCCACTACTCCAGCCTCCGGGGCGTCCGTCGTGACCGGCGCCGCCGAGTTGATCGCCACCCCCGCCCATGCACTCGCCAGCCAGGCTGGGTCCGTGGGCAACCGTGGGGGCCGGACTTCTCCGGGCCTCCTCGGTAGCGCTGCGCTCGTCGATCCGCTTTCGATGACGCAGTGCATCGCCACGTCGCTCGGTGTGGACGACGCAGTCGCGCCGCTGACCCTGGCGGTCCGCCCGTTGGCGGACACCGCCCGGCCGCTGACCGACCGCATCATGTCGGTCGTCTCCGGGCTGCCGAAGGTCAAGGCACCCGCTGTCCGTCTTCCGATCGACGATCTCTCCTCGTGGACGGGCGTTCCGCCCGTGCCGGCCACGGAGGAGCGCTCCATCTCGCCGGTCCAGGCGGCTCTGCCCGCCGCCCCGGCGGTCCACAATGCTGGCCCCGTCGAGCTTTCGCCGGTCCAGTTCGCCGCATTCGCGGTGCACCGCCCGGACTACACGTCCGGCCCCGCTGTCGGTGCCGGTTCTTCGGCCCCGACGTCGCCCGTCCCGGTTCCGGGTTCCATCCCGGTCCTGCCCGGTGCGGCTCTGCACAGCGGGAGCGCGGCAGGCTCCTCCTCGAACCAGCACGACGGTTCTGCCGGTGCTGTCGGCACCAGTAGCCTCGCGACCCGGCTGCTCGCCTCGCGGGCACTCGGGGTCACCGAGGACTCCGGTGTGACGCTGGTTCGTGCCGAGGACCCCTCCGTCTCTCCTGACTGATCCGGCTACGCCCCGGCCTTAACCGGCCCGGGAGACGTCCCGGGCTCGGTTCTGTCCGGTCCAGCGCACCGGTCCTTCCCTGGGCAGTTCTCACCGGATCCCCTGGTGACCTCTGGCCCGACCAGCAGCACCTTTCCGGGCAGCCGACCCTCCTTCTCGTTCGGATGGTCGCGCCCATCCTTCAAACATCGAGTACGAAAGGCACTCCTTTTCATGAACACGTGGATTCGTAGGTCCCTGCAGGTTGGCATCCTGTCGGCCGGGCTCGTCGTCTTCGGCGCCACCGGCGCCCACGCGACCGGCAGCGACGTCATCAGCTCGGGCAACGTCGGCATCGGCAACGGCACCCAGGCGGTCGCGCCGATCCAGACGCCGGTTAGCGCCTGCGGCAATGCGGCCGGTGCGGTCGGCGGCGCCGAGGCAGGTTGCGAGGGCGGCGCGCAGACATCGAGCGGTTCCGCCAACAAGCCGGACCTGACCAGCCGGGGCAATGTCGGTATCGGCAATGGCACCCAGGCGTACGTGCCGGTCCAGGCGCCGGTCAACGTCTCGGGCAACGCGGCCACTGCCGGTGGCACCGCCGCGGCCGGGAGCCAGGGCGGCACTGCGGCCGCCCGTAAGGGTCACGCCGCCACGACGGCCGGCGGGAGCAGCGTGTCGACGACAGGCTCGGCCGTGAGCGATGCGAAGAGCACCGGCAACGTCGGGATCGGCAATGGCAGCCAGGCCATCGCCCCGGTCCAGATCCCCGCGAACATCTCGGGCAACGCCGGCAGCCTCTACGGCACTGCCGTGGCCGTGAGCAGGGCCGGCGTTGCGTCCGCCAGCGAGCGCTCGAAGGTTGCCAAGCGCGCCCGGATCACCAAGGGTGCCAACGCCGGCGTGGTCGACCTGATCAGCGCCGGCAACGTCGGTATCGGCAACGGCAACCAGGTGCACGCCCCGATCCAGGTTCCGGTGAGCGTCTGCGGCAACTCGGCCGGTGCCTCCGGCACGGCAGCGGCTGCGTGCCAGGGCACCTCGAGCGCGGGCACCAGCAGCAAGGGCGGCGCCTCGGACCTGACCAGCACCGGCAACGTCGGTATCGGCAACGGGAACCAGGTGCACGCCCCGATCCAGATTCCGGTGAACGTCTCCGGCAACGCCGTGGGCGTGGTAGGCAGCGCCCTCGCGATGAGCATGGGCGGCGCCGCCGCCCGCTGAGCCACGTACCCGGCTTCGCCAGCCAAGCGCGGCCGGTCGCGTAGGCGTTCGAGCACCAACAACAGGTGCTGGTTCCTCGCGAGGATCGACTCGATGGAACCGGTGACCGATCCGATCGGAAGGTGGGGGTCTTCGCGAGGCACTTCTCGCGGAGACCCCCACCGGCGTGTCCGTGCGCTGTCCCGGGTGAGCTGTCAGCGGATCCGCTGGGCGCGTAACCGCTGGACGGTGCCGCTACGGCCCAGCAAGGCTGGTCCTCATGCGACTACTTGTACTCGGCGGTACCCGTTTCCTCGGCCGCGCCGCGGTCGACACGGCGCTCGCGGCAGGTTGGCACGTGACGACCCTGACGCGCGGTGAGTCCGGTACGCCACCGGTCCCCGTGGACGCCCGCACCGGCGACCGCACCACGGCCGACGGGCTCGCCGCCCTCGACGCGGGCGAATGGGACGTGTGCATCGACACGTCCGGCTACGTGCCGCGTGACGTGCTCGCCGGCGCTCGCGCCCTCGACGGGCGGGTCGGCCACTACGTCTTCGTCTCCTCGATCAGCGTCCACCCCGGCTGGCCGGAGGAGGCCACGAGCGTCGACTCGCCGCAGCACGAGTGCAAGCCCGATGCCGGCCCGGACGACGGCGACTACGGCACGCTCAAGGCCGGCTGCGAGCGCGCGGTCGAGGACATGTTCGGTGCGGCGTCCACGCTGATCCGCGCCGGTCTGCTGGTGGGACCGCATGACAACACGGTGCGCCTGTCGTGGTGGCTGTCCCGGATCGCCCGTGGCGGCGAGGTGCTGGCCGGCGGCTCGCCGGACTTGCCCACCCAGTTCATCGACGTCCGCGACCTCGCCGCCTGGATGCTCCACTGTGGTCAGAACGGTGTCTCCGGGCCGTTCGTCTCCACCTCACTACCCGGCTCGTCGACGTTCGGCCGGATGCTCGCGGCGGCGCGCGCGGTGACCGGTAGCGACGCCAGCATCACCTGGGTCGACGACGAGCACCTGCTGGACTCCGCCGTGGAGCCGTGGACCGAGTTGCCGCTCTGGACGCCGGTCGACAGGGCTCCCCACACCTGGGACGCCGACTCCGTGCCCGCACGCGACGCCGGCCTGGCGTGCCGGCCGATCGAGGAGACGGTGGCCGACACGTGGGCATGGATGCGCGAGGTCGGCGTCGAGGCCGCGGTAGGCACCCGGGTAAGCAACCGCGTGGGCGCCGGCATCGACGCGGCCAAGGAGCGTGCGATCCTCGATGCCTGGCACGGGCGCTAGCCTGACCGCATGGCCGATCGCGATGAGCTTCTTGCCCTGATCCGTGACGTCGCCGTCGTGCACGGGCGGGTCACCCTCTCCAGCGGCCTGGAGGCCGACTACTACGTGGACCTGCGGCGGATCACGCTTCACCACGCCGCCGCGCCGCTCGCCGGCCGGGTCATGCTCGACGCCACGGCCGACTGGGGCTACGACGCGGTGGGTGGCCTGACACTCGGTGCCGATCCGGTCGCCACGTCGATGCTGCACGCCGCCGCCGCGGCTGGGCAGAAGCTCGATGCGTTCGTGGTGCGCAAGGCCACCAAGGCGCATGGGATGCAGCGGCGGATCGAGGGCCCGGACATCGCGGGCCGTCGCGTTCTCGTCGTGGAGGACACCTCGACCACCGGCGGTAGCCCGCTGACGGCGGTCGAGGCGGCGCGGGAGGCCGGCGCCGACGTGGTGGGCGTGGCGGTCATCGTCGATCGGGGCGCCGGCGACGCGATCCGCGCGGCGGGGCTGGAGTACCGCGCCGCGTACACCCTCGACGACCTCGGCCTGAGCTGACGGCTACGGCGCCCGATCCAACCGATTTAGACGGCGGCGCGCTTCTTCTCGCGGCGGCCGCGCACGAACTCGATCAGGATCGGCAGCACCGAGACCAGCAGGATCACGGCGACGGTCGGCAGCAGGTACTTGTCGACCGGGAAGTTCTCGCCGAGCGTGTCGCCCAGGAAGTAGGCGGCGAGGATGATGCCGTCGGTCCAGAGGATGCCGCCGACGATGTTCCACAGCAGGAACGTCCGGGCGGGCATGCCGAGCATGCCGGCCACCGGATTGAGGAAGGTCCGCACGATCGGGATGAAACGCGCGAGCACGACCGCTTTCGCCGGGCCGAACTTGTTGAAGTAGTACTCGGCCTTCTCGACGAACTCCGGCTTGAAGATCCGGGAGTTCGGCCGGTCGAAGAGCTTGCGGCCGTACTTCGAGCCGAGGTAATGCCCGACCTGGGCGCCGGCGATCGCGCAGATCGGGGCGCCGATCAGCAGGCCGGGCAGGCTCAGGGCCGTGCCGAAGAGGCTCTTGCCGATGCTGGAGGCGCCCATCCCCGCGAGGAAGAGCAGCGAGTCACCGGGAAGGAAGAAGCCGATCAGCAGACCGGTCTCGGCGAAGAGGATCACCCACACGCCGACCAGGCCGAAGGTCGTGATCAGGTCCTTCGGGTCGAGAGGGTTCAGCGCAAGGCTGTCGCCGGCGGCACGGATCTTCTCAGTGAGGCTCACGCTCACGAAGGCTACCGGCTCGATGCACGCCACAACGAATGCCCAGTTCTCAGAGCGTGCGGCGACAGGGCGCTGGCGGGCTGCGCCGTTCCTGTCGCCGCACGCTCTAGCCTGACCACATGACCGAACGCCTCGTCGTCCTCGGAGCCGACGCCGCCGGTATGAGCGCCGCCAGCCAGGCCCGCCGGCGCCGCACCCCCGATGAGCTGAAGATCGTGGCATTCGAGCGCGGCCGGCATACCTCTTACTCCGCGTGCGGTATCCCATACTGGATTGGCGGCCGCGTCGAATCGGCCGACGATCTGGTGGCACGGTCGCCGGAGGAGCACCGCGCGCGGGGGATCGACGTCCGGCTGCGCCACGAGGTCGTCGGCATCGACCTCGACCGGCGCGAGGTGGTCGTGCGTGAGCTGGACGGCGGCGGCGAGGTCCGCGAGCCGTTTGACCAGCTGATGATCGGCACGGGGGCGATGCCGGTCCGCCCGGACTGGCCCGGCATGGACACCGCCGGCGTGCACGGCGTGCAGACGCTGGACGACGGGGAATCTGTCCACGACACGCTCGACGCCGGCGCCAAGCGGGCCGTGGTCATCGGCGGCGGGTACATCGGCGTCGAGCTGGCGGAGTCGATGATCCAGCGCGGGCTGGCGGTGACGCTGGTCGAGCGCGGCCGGCAGCCGATGTCGTCGCTGGATCCGGACATGGGCGAGCTGGTCCGCGCGGCGATGTGCGGGATGGGCATCGAGGTCTGGACCGGGGTGACGGTGGACGGGATCGAGGCCGGCGCCGACGGCCGGGTGCGCGCGGTCAGGGCCGGTGACGAGACGTTCCCGGCGGACGTGGTCGTTCTCGGCCTCGGTACCCGGCCCAACTCGGGGCTGGCGCGCGACGCCGGGCTGCCGGTAGGCCTGACCGGCGGGATCGTCACCGACCGGCGGATGCGGGTGCCCGGCCACGACGGGATCTGGGCCGGCGGCGACTGCACCGAGACCGTCCACCTGGTCACCGGTCTCCCGGCGGCGATCCCGCTCGGGACGCACGCCAACAAGCAGGGCCGGGTCGCCGGGATCAACCTCGGCGGCGGGTACGCCACCTTTCCTGGCGTCGTCGGCACCGCGATCAGCAGGGTCTGCGACCTGGAGATCGCCCGTACCGGCCTAACGGAGAAGGAGGCCGAGCGCGCCGGCTTCGCCTTCGCCACCGCGACGATCGAGTCGCACAGCCGCGCCGGCTACTACCCGGGTGCCCAGCGGATGACCGTCAAGCTCCTCGCCGAGCAGGGATCGGGCCGGCTGCTCGGCGGCCAGATCGTCGGCCGCGAAGGTGCCGCGAAACGGATCGACGTCCTCGCCGTCGCGCTGTGGAACCGGATGACCGTCGACGAAATGACCGGCCTGGATCTCGGCTACGCGCCGCCGTTCTCGCCGGTCTGGGATCCGGTGCTGGTTGCCGCGCGGAAGGCGACTGAAGTCGTCCACGGCCCCCGTTGAGTTGTGGAGTTTCGAGGGTCGGGAGCCCCCCGGCACCCTCGAAACTCCGCAACTCGATGTGCGGTCAGCCAGCGTGAGGCGACATCGGCGTCGGCTCCGTTCCGCCGCGAGGTCCGAGCTGCGGAATACTGCCTACTAAGACGTGACGCCGGATGGCTCCGGCCAGATCGAGGAGCACGAGAATGCCCATCGCCACCCCCGAGGTGTACGCCGAGATGATCGACCGGGCGAAGAACGGCGCGTTCGCCTACCCGGCGATCAACGTCACTTCGTCGCAGACCCTCAACGCGGCGATCCGTGGTTTCGCGGAAGCCGAGAGCGACGGCATCGTCCAGGTCTCCACGGGCGGCGCCGAGTACCTGTCCGGCCCCACAGTCAAGGACATGGTCACCGGCGCCGCCGCGCTCGCGGCCTTCGCGGCCGAGGTCGCCAAGAAGTACAGCGTGAACATCGCGTTGCACACAGATCACTGCCCCAAGGACAAGCTCGACGGCTTCATCCGCCCGCTCATCAAGTTGAGCCAGGAGCGGGTGGCGGCGGGTGAGCTGCCGCTGTTCCAGTCGCACATGTGGGACGGCTCCGCGGTGCCGCTGGAGGAGAACCTGCAGATCGCGGCCGAGCTGCTGGAAGAGGTCCGCAAGGCGAACATCATCCTCGAAATCGAGGTGGGCGTGGTCGGCGGCGAGGAGGACGGCGTCGACAACGAGATCAACGACAAGCTCTACACGACCCCCGAGGACTACCTGCGGACCGTCGAGGTGCTCGGCACCGGCGAGAAGGGCCGCTACCTGCTCGCCGCGACCTTCGGCAACGTGCACGGCGTCTACAAGCCGGGCAACGTCAAGCTCAAGCCCTCAATCCTGCGGGACGGTCAGCAGGTCGTGGCGCAGAAGCTCGGCCTTCCCGAGGGCGCCAAGCCGTTCGACCTGGTATTCCACGGCGGATCGGGCTCGCTGCTGGAGGAGATCCACGAGGCGCTCGACTACGGCGTCGTGAAGATGAACGTGGACACCGACACCCAGTACGCGTTCACCCGGCCGATCGCGGACCACATGTTCAAGAACTACGACGGCGTGCTGAAGGTCGACGGCGAGGTGGGCAACAAGAAGGCCTACGACCCGCGCGCGTACGGCAAGGCCGCTGAGGGCGGCATGGCGGCGCGCGTCGTCGAGGCGTGCCAGAACCTCCGCTCGGCGGGCACCGCTCTCGGCAAGTAGCACACTCTTCCGCTTCGGCGGGCGGCTTTCCACAGGCGAGGCCGTATCCACAGATCGTGGATACGGCCTCGCTCGCCGTTGCGCTCCGAGCATCATTAGCTAGCAGGTTAGCTAGCTGCGGCGTACGGTTGGGCGCATGGTGGAGGTCGGTGTGCACGAGGCGAAGACGAAGCTGTCCAAGCTGCTCGCGCTGGTCGAGGCGGGCGAGGACGTGGTGATCACGCGCGCCGGCGTACCCGTGGCGAGGCTGATCCCGGTGCAACGGCCGGGGGATCGGCCGCTCGGCGCGTGGGCAGGCCAAGTCCGGATCGCGGACGACTTCGACCAGACGCCGGAGTGGTTCATCGAGGAGTTCTACAAGTGACCGTACTTCTCGACACGAGCGTGGTGCTGTGGATGGTCATGGCGCCCGATCGGCTGTCGGAGCGAGCCCGCGAACTGCTCCGCAGCGGCGCCACGACAGCGCTGTTCTCCGCGGCGAGTGCCTGGGAGATGTCGATCAAGTGGCGGCTGGGCAAGCTGGACCTGCCCTCACCGCCGCACGAACTGATCCCATCGATGACGACGCTGTTCAACCTGCTGGCGTTGCCGGTCACTCAGCTCCACGCCGTAGCCGTCGCCGACCTGCCGGATCACCATCGTGACCCGTTCGACCGGCTGCTCGTCGCGCAGGCGCAGGTCGAGGGCGTGCCGATCGTCACGGCAGATCCGGCGATCGCGAAATACGACGTGGAGGTGATCGCGGCTACTGCGTGAGCAACTCGATCGCCTCGGCGACGTCGTCGGTGAGGCGGACGAGCTTGTCGAGCACCGGGTCGGCGGCCAACCCGAAGAGCGGGCGGAGCAGCGACTCCACCGGCAGCACCTTCGTCCAGTAGGCGGTGTCGAGGAAGACCATGGGCCCGGACGCGCCGTCGCTGCCGTAGAACGCCTTGGTCGCCGCCTGGAACACTTCCTGCACGGTGCCAGCCTTCCCGGGCGCGAAGACGATCCCGCCACGGCAGACCCGCAGGATCGTGTCCTCGCGGATCGCGTTGGAGAAGTACTTCGCGATCCGGCCGGCGAAGAGGTTGGCGGGTTCGTGCCCGTACAGCCAGGTCGGGATCGACAGCCCGCCGCCGCGTGCCCAGCTCACCAGGTCAGTCTCGTGCGGCGGCAGCGGCCAGCGCTCCCGGACGGCCAGCGCCGCCGCGGTGTACGGATCGTGGTCGTGGAAGGCGGGCGCGGTGGCGAGGTCGGCGATCGCGGCGGGCAGCGCGTCATCCGGTTGGTTGGCGAGATAGGCGCCAAGGTTCGCCGCCTCCATCACGCCCGGGCCACCGCCAGTGAGCACCAGCGTTCCGGCTCGGGCCAGCCCACGGCCGAGGTCGGCGGCCTGGCGGTACGCGGGCGAGCCACGAAGTTCCGCGTGTCCGCCCATCACGCCGATCACCGGGCGTCCACCGGTAGTGGCGATCCAGGCGTCGAGCAGATCGCCGAGGCGTCGTCGATGCCGTGGTCGTGCAGCCGCTGCGCGAGCGCCTCCCGGATATCCGGCAACGGGCCGCCGTGAGCCAGGAAATGCTCGTACACGCGGTTGTCGTACATGCCGGCGAATCCCCCGGCCGCGAAGCCGTCGGCGAGATCGGGCGCGGTGTAGAGGCTGGCCGGATGGGTCGGGTACGGCACCTCGGTGAACGCCCGGACGATCTGTGCACCGCGCTCGACCAACTCGGCCTCGACGCGGGTGGACGCCAGCCGGCAGCCGAGGAAGAGCGTCCCGTTCACGTTGAGACCCGAGAGGTCCACTCCGGTCAGGTCCAAGCCCTGCACGACCGTGCCGGCGATGCTGCCGGTAGCGGCGCGGGCGGCGAACTCGGCAAGTGATTCGAGCTCGTCCGGGGTAGCGTCCATGTCACCCATCCTGCCGCCCGGACGCGAGTGTCCGGGTCTCGCAATGCCAGGCTCGGGTGGCATACCGCACATTTCTTCGACGCCGTTACCAGCGGTTCACCTAACCGCGACAGGATGTAGAACCATGAGCCTCCCACAGAACCTGCTTCCCCAGCCGCCTGAGACGCTGCTCCCGGCAGACCCCGAGGCTGAGGCGGCCGTTGCGGACGCCCGCGCCGGCAAGACGGATCTCTCCGTCGCGGCTGCGGCGCATCCGGCCTTCAGCGCAGCATGGGCGGCCCTCGCCGACCAGGCCTTCGCCGAGGGCGAGGTGGTCGCTTCCTACGCTTACGCGCGCACCGGTTACCACCGCGGGCTGGACGCGCTCCGCCGCAACGGCTGGAAGGGCCACGGCCCGGTGCCGTGGTCGCACGAGCCGAACCAGGGCTTCCTCCGCTGCCTCAACGCGCTCGCCCGCGCCGCCGGCGAGATCGGCGAGGCCGACGAGGCGGCGCGCTGCGCCCAGTTCCTCCGGGACTGCGA
>Ga0184623_10001026_pt1 | contig 12182 bp, 17 predicted proteins | sample PLM1_100_b1_FD_133138 | JGI IMG/M metagenome (GOLD analysis project Ga0184623, IMG submission 133138) | Groundwater sediment microbial communities from an aquifer in East River, Colorado, USA - PLM1_100_b1 | ecosystem: Environmental > Terrestrial > Soil > Riparian zone | place: USA: East River...
CGGTCGACCGCCGATCGCGAAGCGCCGGACGCGGTCGCCCGCGGAGCGCGGGAGGAGGCGAGCGCGACCATGAGCATGGAGCGGCGAGGCGACGAGCAAGCGGAGTGGCTGACTGCCCACCGCACAGCGCCGCCGCAGTCGTCCGCGGAGCGCGGGAGGAGGGGAGCGCGACCATGAGCAGTGCGGAGAAGCAGACCGCCAACGAGTTGCGTGGCCTCGACGACGACGAGCTCGTGGCCAAGCTGACCGAGGCCAAGGCTGAGCTGTTCAACCTCCGGTTCCAGGCGGCAACCGGGCAGCTCGACAACAACCGGCGGCTGCAGGTCGTCCGCCGCGACATCGCCCGCATCTACACCGTGATGCGGGAGCGGGAGCTGGGCATCACCGCCGCTCCTGAGATATCGACATCGAGCGCGGGTGCGGCGTCATGAGCCAGCCCGTGGAGGAGCGGCGAGCCGCAGAGCTCGCGGAGGTCGACCGCGATCGCGAAGCGCGAGACCGTGTCGCCGGCGCAGCGAGGGAGAAGGCAAGCGCGACCATGATTGAGGAGAGTGCCGTGCAGCGAGGCTTCCGCAAGACGCGGGAGGGCTACGTCGTCAGCGACAAGATGGACAAGACCGTCATCGTCGCCGTCGAAGACCGGTTCAAGCACCCGCTCTACGGCAAGGTCGTGCGCCGGACCAGCAAGCTCAAGGCACATGACGAGGCCAATGCATGTGGCGTCGGCGACCGGGTGATGCTGATGGAGACCCGGCCGCTCTCCGCCACGAAGCGGTGGCGGGTAGTCGAGATCCTCGAGAAGGCGAAGTGACATGATCCAGCAGGAGTCGCGGCTGAAGGTCGCCGACAACACCGGTGCGAAGGAGATCCTCTGCATCCGGGTGCTCGGCGGCTCTGGCCGGCGCTATGCCGGCATCGGCGACGTGATCGTGGGCACCGTCAAGGACGCCCTTCCCGGCGCCGGCGTGAAGAAAGGCGACGTCGTCAAGGCCGTCGTCGTGCGCACCGCCAAGGAGCGCCGGCGGCCCGACGGCTCCTACATCCGCTTCGACGAGAACGCCGCGGTGCTCATCAAGGACGGCGGCGACCCACGTGGCACCCGCATCTTCGGCCCGGTCGGCCGGGAGTTGCGGGAGAAGAAGTTCATGCGGATCATCTCGCTGGCGCCGGAGGTGCTCTGAATGGCCAACATCAAGAAGGGCGACACCGTCCAAGTCATCGCCGGCAAGGACAAGGGCGCCAAGGGAAAGGTCATCGAGACCTATCCCGACCGTGAGCGCGTCCTCGTCGAGGGCGTGAACCGGATCACGAAGCACACGAAGGTCGGGCAGACCCAGCGCGGCGCGAAGACCGGCGGCATCATCCACCAGGAGGCGCCGATCCACGTCAGCAACGTCATGCTGGTCGACCCCGAAGACGGCCGGCCCACCCGGGTCGGGTACCGCCGGGAGAAGGTCACGAAGACCCGCGCCGACGGGACGACGTACGAAGCCGAGCGCAGCGTGCGCGTCTCCAGGCGGACCGGGAAGGAAGTCTGATGAGCACGGCCACCGAACAGGCCACTGAGATCCCGCGTCTCAAGCGTCGCTACCGCGAGGAGATCGTCCCGGCGCTGCGGGAGCAGTTCTCCTACAGCAACGTGATGCAGGTGCCGAACCTTACCAAGATCGTTGTCAACATGGGTGTCGGCGAGGCGGCGCGCGATTCCAAGCTGATCGAGGGCGCCGTCCGCGACCTGGCGGCCATTACCGGCCAGAAGCCGGCCGTGACGCGCGCGCGCAAGTCGATCGCGCAGTTCAAGCTGCGTGAGGGGATGCCGATCGGCGCGCACACGACGCTGCGCGGCAACCGCATGTGGGAGTTCCTCGATCGGTTGCTCACGATCGCCCTGCCGCGCATCCGTGACTTCCGCGGGCTGTCGCCGAAGCAGTTCGACGGCAAGGGCAACTACACGTTCGGGCTCACCGAGCAGAGCATGTTCCATGAGATCGACCCGGACCGCACCGACCGGGTGCGGGGCATGGACATCACCGTCGTGACGACCGCCGACAACGACGACGAAGGCCGGGCGCTGCTGCGGCGTCTCGGCTTCCCTTACAAGGAGTCCTAGAACAGTGGCGAAGAAAGCCCTGATCGCGAAGGCTGGACGGCGGCCGAAGTTCGCCGTGCGCGCCTACACCCGATGCAGCCGGTGCGGCCGGCCGCGTTCTGTCTACCGGAAGTTCGGCCTGTGCCGCATCTGCGTGCGCGAAATGGCGCATCGTGGAGAGTTGCCGGGCGTGACGAAGAGCAGTTGGTGAACGTCCGCGAAATGGCACCCTTTACATCCCGCGGAGAGCTGCCAGGCGTGACGAAGAGCAGCTGGTGAGCGTCCGCGAAATGGCACCCTTTACATCCCGCGGCGAGCTCCCCGACGTGACCAAGAGCAGTTGGTGACCCACGATCGCCGTAGGTCCGCAGCCGTGCGCGTGCGGAAACCCCGGCGGGAAAGAGGCCGCGAGGCCGTGACGACGCAATGACGATGACCGATCCGATCGCAGACATGCTGACCCGTCTGCGCAACGCGAACTCCGCGTACCACGACTCCGTCGCGATGCCGTTCAGCAAGATCAAATCCCACGTGGCGGAGATCCTTCAGCAGGAAGGCTACATCGGGGGCTGGCGGGTCGAGGAGCCGGCCGACAGCCCGGGCAAGTCGCTCGTGCTCGAGCTGAAGTACGGCCCGCACCGGGAGCGGTCGATCGCCGGCATCCGCCGGATCTCCAAGCCGGGCCTGCGGGTCTACGCCAAGTCGACCAACCTGCCGCGCGTCCTGGGCGGCCTCGGCGTCGCCATCATCTCGACGTCGTCCGGCCTGTTGACCGACCGGCAGTGCGCCAAGAGAGGCGTAGGTGGGGAAGTCCTCGCCTACGTCTGGTGATGGGGAGGTAGCAGTATGTCGCGCATCGGACGACTGCCGATCCCGGTCCCGTCGGGCGTCGAGGTGACGATCGAGGGCCCCGAGGTCACGGTGAAGGGTCCCAAGGGGACCCTCAGCCACGTGCTCGTGGCGCCGATCGAGATCAGCCGCAACGACGACGGCACGCTGGCCGTGACCCGGCCGAACGACGAGAGCCGCAACCGCGCCTTGCACGGGCTGTCCCGGTCGCTCGTGGCGAACATGGTCATCGGTGTGACCGAGGGCTACAAGAAGACGCTGGAGATCGTCGGCGTGGGCTACCGCGTGCAGGCGCGCGGCCAGGCGCTGGAGTTCTCGCTCGGCTTCAGCCACCCGGTCGTCATCGAGCCGCCCGACGGCATCACGTTCCAGGTCGAGGCCCCGACCCGGTTCCAGGTCCAGGGCATCGACAAGCAGAAGGTCGGTGAGGTCGCCGCGAACCTGCGGAAGCTCCGCAAGCCCGACCCCTACAAGGGCAAGGGCGTCCGTTACCAGGGCGAGCAGGTCCGTCGCAAGGTCGGAAAGGCCGGCAAGTAGCCGTGGCCAGCAGGGAGCGGGAGCGCGACCATGAGTAGAACAACCAAGACCAAGGTGATCAAGGCCAGCCGGGCCACGACGGTGAGCCGGCTCGGGCCGGCCGTTCGGACGCGCAAGAACCGGACCCTGGCGGCGCTCACGCGCCTCGGCCGGGAGCGGCGGCACCTCCGGGTGCGCAAGAAGGTCAGCGGCACGCTGACGCGTCCGCGGCTGGTCGTGAGCCGGTCGGCGCGACACGTGTTCGCACAGGTCGTCGACGACCTGGCCGGACACACGCTGGTCTCGGCGTCGACGATGGAGGCCGACGTCCGCGCGCACGAAGGCGACAAGACGGCGAAGGCCCGGAGGGTCGGCCAGTTGATCGCCGAGCGCGCGGGGGCGGCCGGGATCGAGTCGGTCGTCTTCGACCGGGGCGGCAACCGCTATCACGGCCGGGTCGCTGCGCTCGCCGACGGTGCCCGTGAGGGCGGCCTTGCCCTGTGAAGAGAAACCACATCCGCGATCTTGAGCTTTTTGACAGGACCACCCGCGGGTCGTCCGAAAAAGCTCAAGATCGCGAACGAAGTGAGAGGGAAATCTAATGCCTGGACCCCAGCGTCGCGGTGGCGGCGCCGGTGGCGGCGAGCGGCGTGAGCGCCGTGACGGTCGGCGCGAGGGCGCGGCGGAGAAGACCGCATACCTCGAGCGCGTCGTCGCGATCAACCGCGTGGCCAAGGTCGTGAAGGGTGGCCGCCGGTTCAGCTTCACCGCGCTCGTCGTGGTGGGCGACGGCGACGGCACGGTCGGCGTCGGCTACGGCAAGGCCAAGGAGGTGCCCGCGGCGATCGCCAAGGGCGTCGAGGAGGCCAAGAAGCACTTCTTCAAGGTGCCGCGAATCCAGGGCACGATCCCGCATCCGGTGCAGGGGGAGGAAGCCGCCGGCGTCGTGCTCCTCAAGCCCGCCAGCCCGGGAACCGGCGTCATCGCCGGCGGCCCGGTGCGGGCGGTCCTCGAGTGCGCGGGCATCCACGACGTGCTCTCGAAGTCGCTCGGCTCCTCCAACCCGATCAACATCGTGCATGCCACCGTGGCGGCCTTGCGTGCCCTCGAGCGGCCCGAGTCGGTCGCCGCCCGGCGCGGGCTGCCGCTCGAGGACGTCGCCCCGGCGGCGCTGCTCCGTGCCCGGGCGGCGGGGGGCGGCGGATGACCGGGCACAGCGGGCGTGACGCCGTCCGCCGGCTGAAGGTCCGCCAGGTGCGGTCGGGCATCGGCGGCAAGCAGAACCAGCGCGACACCCTGCGCTCGCTCGGGCTCAAGCGGCTGGGCGACGAGGTGGTCAAGGAGGACCGTCCCGAGATCCGCGGGATGGTCGCAGCGGTGGCGCATCTCGTCACTGTCGAGGAGGTCGACTGACATGGCTGACACGGAGCGGCGAGGCGACGAGCAAGCGGAGCGGTCGACGGAGCGGCGAGGCGACGAGCAAGCGGAGCGGTCGACCGCCGATCGCGAAGCGCCGGACGCGGTCGCCCGCGGAGCGCGGGAGGAGGCGAGCGCGACCGGGAGCACGGAGCGGCGAGGCGACGAGCAAGCGGAGTGGTCGACGGAGCGGCGAGGCGACGAGGAAGCGGAGTGGTCGACGGAGCGGCGAGGCGACGAGGAAGCGGAGTGGTCGACCGCCGATCGCGAAGCGCCGGACGCGGTCGCCCGCGGAGCGCGGGAGGAGGCGAGCGCGACCGGGAGCGCCGCCGATCGCGAAGCGCCGGACGCGGTCGCCCGCGGAGCGCGGGAGGAGGCGGGCGCGACCATGAGCAAGCTGCTGAAGGTCCATCACCTGCGGCCGGCGCCCGGTGCCAACCGGGCGAAGACTCGGGTGGGCCGTGGCGAAGGCTCCAAGGGCAAGACGGCCGGCCGCGGCACCAAGGGCAGCAAGGCGCGCAACCAGGTGCCGGCCCGCTTCGAGGGCGGCCAGATGCCGATCCACATGCGGCTGCCAAAGCTCAAGGGCTTCCGCAACCGGTTCCGCGTCGAGTACCAGGTGGTCAACCTCGACAAGCTGAGCGCGCTGTACCCCGATGGCGGCGACGTCACGGTCGCCGACCTCGTCGCCCGGGGCGCGGTGCGCAAGGGCCGTCGGGTCAAGGTGCTGGGCACCGGCGACATATCGGTCGCGATCCAGGTGAGCGCGCACGCGTTCTCCAGTTCCGCGCGGGAGAAGATCAACGCTGCGGGGGGCGGCAGCACGGAGATCTAGTGCGTCGGGATGGTTGACCGCGCCTGTTAGAGTCCCAGAGTCTCCGATTAAGCCAGAGTCCCCGGACCAAGCCCCAAGACCGCCGGTCGTGGGCTCCGCTATTGGAATCGCGCAGGAGGACCCGTGCTCACCGCATTCGTCCGGGCGTTCCGCACGCCAGACCTGCGCAGAAAGATGCTCTTCACGCTAGCGATCGTGGCGTTGTTCCGGTTTGGCTCGGTGCTCCCCACCCCCGGGGTCGACGTCCGGGCCGTCCGCACCTGCGTCTCGGCCGTCGGCGACAACAGCATCTACGGCATCATCAACCTGTTCAGCGGCGGCGCGCTCCTGCAGCTCGCGGTGTTCGCGCTGGGCATCATGCCGTACATCACGGCGAGCATCATCATCCAGCTGCTCACCGTCGTGATCCCGCGCCTCGAGTCGTTGAAGAAGGAAGGCCAGGCCGGGCAGGGCAGGCTCACGCAGTACACCCGCTACCTCACCGTGGCGCTCGCGGTGCTGCAGTCGACCAGCATCATCGCCCTGGCCCGCACCGGCGCGCTGTTCCCCAACTGCCCGGAAGAGCTCATCCCCAACGACAACATCTTCCGGCTGATCACCATGGTCGTCACGATGACAGCCGGCACTTCGGTGATCATGTGGCTCGGTGAGCTGATCACCGACCGCGGCGTCGGCAACGGCATGTCGCTGCTCATCTTCACCTCGATCGCGGCCGGCTTCCCGGCGCAGCTCGGTTCGATCCTGCGCACCCGCGGCGGCTTCGTCTTCGGCGTGGTGATCGCGATGGGGCTGGCGATCGTGGCCGCCGTGGTCTTCGTGGAGCAGGCGCAGCGCCGCATCCCCGTGCAGTACGCCAAGCGCATGGTGGGCCGGCGGATGTATGGCGGGACTTCGACCTACATCCCGCTGAAGGTCAACCAGGCCGGCGTCATCCCGGTGATCTTCGCCTCCTCGCTGCTCTACCTGCCGGTGCTGGCTTCGCAGCTCATGGAGCCCGGCAACCCCATACGCACCTGGCTCGAGAGCTACCTCGTCGCGGGCGACCATCCGATTTACTGGGCCAGCTACTTCGCCCTGATCGTGTTCTTCACGTACTTTTACGTCTCGATCACGTTCAACCCGCAAGAAGTGGCCGACAACATGAAGAAGTACGGCGGGTTCATTCCCGGCATTCGCGCCGGGAAGCCGACCGCCGAATACCTTCAGTACGTCCTCTCCCGCATCACCCTGCCGGGCTCGCTCTACCTCGCCACCATCGCGATCGTCCCGCTCGTCGCGCTCGGGCTGCTCGGCGGCGGCGGGAACCAGCAGAGCTTCGTGTTCGGAGGCACGAGCATCCTCATCATCGTGGGGGTGGGCCTCGAGACGGTGAAACAGATCGAGAGCCAGCTGCAGCAGCGCAACTACGAGGGCTTCCTCCGCTAGTGCGAGTCGTCCTCGTCGGGCCGCCCGGTGCTGGGAAGGGGACCCAGGCCCAGTTCGTCGCGTCGCACCTGTCGATCCCCAAGATCTCGACGGGCGACATCTTCCGCGCCAACGTCAGCGAGGGCACGCCCCTGGGGCTCGAGGCGAAGAAGTACATGGACGCCGGCGACCTGGTTCCCGACGAGGTCACGATCGGCATGGTGCGCGACCGGCTGACCGACGACGACGCCCAGACGGGCTTCCTGCTCGACGGCTTTCCGCGCACGGTCAGGCAGGCGGAGACCCTCGACAAGATGCTGGCCGAGCGAAGCTCCGCGTTGGATGTCGTCCTCGAGCTGGTCGTCGATGACGACGAGGTGGTCCGCAGGCTCTCCGGCCGGCGCACCTGCCGCCGCTGCGGGCTCGTCTGGCATGTCGACTTCGACCCGCCCAACCGCCCGGACGTGTGCGACCAATGCGGCGGGCTCCTCTTCCAGCGCGACGATGACCGCGAGGAGACGATCCGGCATCGCCTCGAGGTCTACGCCGAGCAGACCGCTCCGCTCGTCGGGTTCTACGCCGACCGGGGCGTCCTGGTCGGCATCGACGCCATGGGCCTGGTCGAGGACGTCACCGAGCGGGCAATCGCAGCGCTACGGCGGTTCGGCAACTGACGATGTTCCGGCGACGGGATCCGATGATCCAGATTAAGAACACGGCCGAAGTGGCCCTGATGCGGCAGGCCGGGCTGGTCGTTGGCCGCACTCTCGCCCGGCTCCGGGAGGAGGTGCGGCCCGGCATCAGCACCGCCGACCTCGACGCGGTGGCCGAGGAGATGATCAGGTCGCAGGGTGGGATCCCGTCGTTCAAGGGCTACCGTGGCTTCCCGGCCTCGATCTGCACGTCGATCAACGACGAGATCGTGCACGGCATACCGCGGCCGGACCACGTGATCCAGGACGGCGACGTCGTGTCCATCGACTGCGGCGCGATCGTCAACGGCTGGCACGGCGACTCCGCGGTGACGGTCGCCGTCGGGGAGGTCCCGGAGGAGCTGACCGAGTTGCTGAGGGTGTGCGAAGAGGCGCTCTGGCGGGGGATCGCCGCAGCGAGGACGGGCGGGCGGCTCACTGACATCGGGCACGCGATCGAGACGTTCGTGCGCTCGGAGAGCGACTACGGCATCGTCGAGGAGTACGTCGGGCACGGCATCGGCACCGAGATGCACCAAGAGCCGCAGGTGCCCAACTACGGCCGCCCGGGACGCGGGCCGCGGCTCCGGGACGGCCTCGTGCTGGCCGTCGAGCCGATGCTCAACCTCGGCGACCGGCACACCCGTGAGCTTGACGACGGATGGACCGTCGTGACGGCCGATGGCACCCGGTCGGCGCACTTCGAGCACACGTTCGCGATCACCGACCACGGCCCCTGGGTCCTCACCGCGCTTGACGGCGGCGCCGAACGCCTCGCCCCGCTCCTGGCCCCGACGGCGCAACCCGCCAACCCGCCGCTGACCCCGCGGCCCACCCCGGGGCGCACCCCGCCCCGCACCCCGCCGCGATCTTGAGCTTTTTCACGGTGGGAGCGCTCCCATCGCGAAAACAGCTCAAGATCGCGGCGGGGTGGGCCGCGGCGGGTTCGGCCGCGGGGTGGGCGGCGGTTCTGGGCGGCGGCGGGCGGCCTCGCGAGCGAGCTCGACCCGCGAACTCAGGCGGAGCTTGGCCAGGATGTGCGTCACGTGCGCCTGCACGGTGTGCCTGGACAGCCGGAGACGATCGGCGATCTGCGGGTTGGACAGCCCGCCGACGACCAGCCCGGCGACCTGTACCTCTGTGCGCGTCAGGCTCTCCCAGCCCTCCTTCGCCCGGCCGTAGGGCGGCTGCTCGCCAAACCGGGCCCGCAGCCGGGCGATGTCCCAGTCAGCGCCGAGTCCCGCGTACGCCTCGAGCGCGTCGGCCATAGCCGCGCTCGCGGCGCTGGCCTCCCCGCGCCCGGCAAGCGCTCCGGCGGTGGCTTCGAGGGCCTGCGCGCGGGGGAGCGGCCGGTGTGCGTCGCCGTAGCCGAGCGCCGCGCTCAACAGCAGCGTCGGGTCGGCGGCCAGCAGGCCCCGGCAATGCAGCGTGATGGCCTCGAGGTGCGGGGTCGCGGCCAGCGACGCCAGCGATTCGGCCAACTCGCTGGCGCGGGCCGCAGTTGCGGCGTCATCGACGACGATGGCCAACCGGACGATGTCGGCGAGCCACCCCACGGACTCGAGTAGCTCGCCGGTGTCGTCGGGCAGCCCGGCGGCGAGTAGGGCGAGCGCCTCCTCGATGTCGCCCGCCTGCTCGAGCTCGAGCGCGCGGGCCAACGTCGAATGGCCGACGACGCGGTCGACCATTTGCTCGGCCGAGGCGGTGGCAGCGGCCAGTCGGCGCCTGCCCTCGACAACGTCACCTCGGTGGAGCGCGATCAGAGCGGCGAGACCATGGCCGACGCTGGATCGGGCCGGGTCGCTGATGTCGTGCGGCGCGTGCAACTCGGCGAGGGCGTCGTCCCAGCGTCCGGTCTCGAACAGCAACTCGGCCAGCCCGTGCCGGGCACGCGCGAGCCGGACCAGGTTGCCCGTGCCCTCGGCGAGCTGGCACGCCTGCTGGAGTACGTCGTGCGCCTCGTCGAACCGGTCGAGATGGATCAGCACGAGCGCCTGGTTGATCTGCAGGTGCACCCGCAGGTCGGTGAGCCCCAGTTCGCCCTCGGTCAGGCCGAGCGCTTCGTCGAACACCGCGAGCGCCTGCGCCACCTCGCCGCGCATCCCTGTGGCGGTGGCCAGCACGGCGAGCGCACCGGCCCGCGCCGAACGGTCGCCCTCGTCGACGGCGCCCAACATCTCGCGCGCGCCTTGCTCGGCGGCGGCGATCCGGCCACGTTCGAGGTGCGCGCGCAGGACGACCAGCCGCAACCGCTCCCGGTGCCGCGGCTGGACGTCCTCCCGCGCCACGACCCGGTTCAGTTCGTCGGCCATCCGGTCCGGGTCGCTGCGCCCCGACCTGGCCTGGCAGTGGTTCAGCGTCTCGTACAGCGACACGAGCACGTCGGGGTCGGCGACGCGGCGCAGCGTCTGGGTGGCCAGCCGCTCTGCGGCTCCCACCTGCCCGCGCCGCACCAACGCGCCGGCGAGATGACCGGCGAGCACATCCCGGCGCTGGTCGCCCCATCGCGCGCTCACGACCGCGGCCTGGAGCAGCTCGACCGCGACGTCCGGTGCCTCGTTGAGTAGCTTGGGCGCCGCTTCGACCAGCCAGTCCAGGGACCAGCTGGGCACCCAGTCGCCGAAGCCCCCGGTGCCCGCGTCGCTCGCCATCCCGGCGGCGGGCAGCAGTTGACGGGCCACCCGGTCAACCGGGGCCGCGGCCTCCGCCAGCGCCTGGGCAGCGTCCCTGTGCCAGGCCGCGCGCAAGGCCAGCGGCAGGTCGTCGTACAGCGCCGCCCGGATCAAGGGGTGCCGGAAGCCCATCATCGGACCGCTTTCGACCAGCACGCCGGCGACCTGCGAGTGGGCGAGCGCCGGCAGGACCTCGCTGATCTTGCGCCGCAGCACGATCGCGAGATCGCCGACGAAGAACTCGTCGCCGAGCAGGGCCGCAGCCTGGAGCACCTGGCGCGCCGGCTCAGGCAGGAACCCGAGCCGGTCGGCGATCGCCGCGCTCAGAGACACCGGCGCCGTGCCACCGAGGCTCTCGGCGATGCCGTCGACGACCGCCAGCCGGCCGCTTCGCTCCAGGGCGGCGATGAGCTCGGCCAGGTAGAGCGGATTGCCGGCCGCGCCTTGGGCGAGCCCACGCAGGGTCGGTCCGGGCGGGCCGCCGGCGAGCGCGCCGACCAGCTCATCGACCGCCTGCTCGGGAAGCCGGCCCAACTCGACGAGGCCCTCGGGACGGAGCGCCGCGTGCAGCGCGCGGACGTCGTCGCGTCGCGGCACCGGGCGCAGCGCGCCGGCGAGCAGCAGCGGCAGTTGCTGGACGGACCGGGCGAGTTGGCCCCAGACGCGGATCGTGGCGGCGTCGGCCCACTGAAGGTCGTCGACGACCAGGGCCGTCGGCGCCACCGCGCAGATGTCGTCGACCAGCGCGAGCAACCGCTCTGCGGCCGCCGCGACCGCGTCTCCCCCGCCGAGCGGGTTCTCCGAAGTCGCGAACTCGCCACGCAGCAGCCGGCGGATCTCGGCGCGACGCGGGTCGGGCGCCCGGTCGTTGACGCGCAGGCCGTCGAGCATCGGCAGCAGCGGGAAGGCCTGGCTCAGCTCGTCACAGGCGCACCAGTAGACCTGGCAGCCCAGCCCGATCGCCTCGGCGCAGGCCATCCGCAGCATCGCGGACTTGCCGATGCCCGGCTCGCCCTCGAGGATCACCGCACGCCCGCGCCCCGCGGCGAGGTCGGATACGAACGTGTGGAGGCGGGTCACCTCGTCCACGCGGCCGACGAGCATCGACGACCCAGGCATGGAATAAGAGTAAGAGCACCGGGAGACCACCAGCGTTCAGCCCAGTCTTGTATTGGGGCAGACTCGTCCTTGTGACTCAGGACCCCGCGCTACGCGCTGGCGACGCTGACCGCGACCGCGTCGCAGACTCGCTGCGCGAGCACTTCGCGGCTGGCCGGCTGACCCAAGACGAGTTGCAGGAGCGGCTCGATGCGACGTACGCCGCGCGGACCTTCGGCGACCTGGACCCGGTCCTGGCCGATCTCCCGGCCCTTCGCTCCTCGCGGTCCGCGCCGGCATCGCCGGCCCCAGCGAGCCGCCCGCAGCGCGTCGAGCGGGTGCCCGGCCGACGCCAGGGGGTCGACAAGGCGCTGCGCGCCAACTGGGCGGCGTGGGTGACCGCGGTGTCGGTCAACATCGTCATCTGGCTGCTGGTCAGCATCACGGGCGGGGAGTTGGCCTATTTCTGGCCGATGTGGGTGGCCGGACCCTGGGGGGCCGTGCTCGCGGCGGCCACGATCGCCAGGCGGCTGAACCGCGACTAGGAGCCTGTCTCGACAGGCACAAGGGCTCGGGGCCGCCGGTTTCGTCTTCTTGGCCCATGTCACGTA
>Ga0184623_10001028_pt1 | contig 12168 bp, 9 predicted proteins | sample PLM1_100_b1_FD_133138 | JGI IMG/M metagenome (GOLD analysis project Ga0184623, IMG submission 133138) | Groundwater sediment microbial communities from an aquifer in East River, Colorado, USA - PLM1_100_b1 | ecosystem: Environmental > Terrestrial > Soil > Riparian zone | place: USA: East River...
CGCGCCGCCCGCCGCGCCGCCCGCCGCGCCGGACGCCGCGACCGATCAGGCCACGACGCGGCCGCCCAGCCGGCTCCCGCGCAGGCTCCCGCGCAGGCTCCCGCGCAGGCTCCCCCGCACGCGCGCCGGTGGGCTGTGGGTCACCGCGGTCGTCGCGGCGGTGGTCCTGCTTTTCCTGCTGATCTTCATCCTGCAGAACGGCCAACGCGTCCAGGTCTCCTTCCTCGGCGTCGAGGGGCAGCTGCCCCTCGGGGTTGCGCTGCTGCTCGCGGCGGCCTGCGGCGTGCTGCTCGTCGCCATTCCGGGAACCGGCCGAATCCTGCAGTTGCGCCGCCAGGCCCGCAAGCGAGCCAGCGCAGCGGCGACCGAGGACAGGGCGGCACAGGAGGAGGGCCGATGAGCACCTACTGGTTCGAGCTTGAGGTCGGGCCGGTCAGCGACTTGGCGGACGCTGCCGAGCGGCGTGCCCTGGGCGGTGAGTCGCGGGGTTCCGGAGAACCTGTCAGAGCGCGTGCTGAGGCGACATGGTCGAGGTCGGCGGTCCCGCCTTCCTGCCGGTGATGGGCGATGTGCTCAGGTCGATGTCGAGGAGGAGTTCGTCGATCCCGCGTAGCACCCTGAGGCGCATTCGGCGTCCTTGGTGGTGTTCGATCGCTGCGTACAGCGCCGCGCTGGAACGCAGCAGCCGTTCCCCTGCGTGCGCGAGGATGTCGCCGGGCTCGATGCCGGCCATCGCCGCGGGGGAGCCGGGCTCGACGGACCTGACGAGCAGCCCGGCGACGGCGGGCAAGCCGACGGCTTGGCGGAGCTGCATGGTCACGTGAGCGGGCTCCAGAAGCAGCCCGAGCCGGCGGTCGGTTGTGGATGCCGGACGTGATCCCTCGAATTCGACGAGGAGCTTGCGTAGCAAGCCGGCAAGGAGTTCGCGCTCTTCGTTGCTCAGCGCCGCGAGCAGACGGTTCTCGTTGGCGAGGTGTACGGGCACGACCTGCTCGAAGAGCTCGTGGCCGGCAGCCGTGAGGGCGATCTGGACGCTGCGCTTGGAGTCGGGATCGGCCGTGCGCACGACGAAGCCCTGTTCGATGAGCCGGTCGATGCGCACGCTGACGGTCCCCGGGGTAAGACCGAGCTCGTCGGCGAGACGCCGTTGCGAGACGCCGCCGTCGCCTGCGATGCGAGCCAGCGTGACGAGGACGGCAAAGCTCGGGGTGGTCAGGCCGAAGCGGCTGAACAGCGCCTCGAGCTCACGGTCGAGATGCGTGCGCACCCGCAGCAAACGGGACACGACGGCCACGGGGGACATGTCAAGGTCCGGCCGGGCCTGTGCCCACGATGCCAGCAGGACGTCGGTCGAGTCCCGAGGCGCGCACTCGCGATCACAGCGGTCATCAGCGGTTTCTCGGGTTGGCACGCAACAAGTCTACGTCCACCATATGCTACTCTGATCGCGACAATTCATCGAGTCCAACCATTGGAGCCAACGTATGAGTGACAGCTCCATCACCCGCGGGGTCTATGAGGCCTTCCAGCGGGTCGAGTTCGACCGCTGGGACGCCGTGATCGCCGACGACGTGCTGATCAATAGCCCCGCCGGCTACGGTCTGCAGGGGCTGGCGACGCTGAAGGAGTTCGCCGCGCAGTTCACCGATCTCGGCTATCGCATCGACCTCGTCGACGAGCACCTGGCGCTCGACGATCAGGGCACCGGGCGTGGTTTCATCACCTTCGTCCTGCACTGGAAGCACACCAAGGACTTCGGCGGCCTCGCCCCAACCGGCCGGGAAGGGACGTCGGTCGAGACGATGCTGCTCACGATCGTCGAGAACCAGATCGTTCGCATAGACGTCGCTGACAACACGCTTGATCTCGCGCTGTACGAATCGGAGCGCGGCTGGCCGATCCCGCACAACGTTCGGCCAGAGCCGCTGGTGGTCGGCGTCGACCGCCGGGGCGCGGTTGGCGCGGGCGGATGAGGATCGGCGTCATCGGCGCCGGGCGCATCGGCGCCGGCGTTTCTCGCCAGCTGGCACAAGCCGGGCACGAGCTGCTGCTGTCCTACAGCCGCGATCCCGAGCGCCTCCAAACCCTGGCGGAGAACCTCGGCGACCGCGTGAAGGTGGGGGCAGTCCGCGACGCCGCGGTCTTCGGAGACGTCGTGCTGCTGTCGGTGCCGTGGAGGCTCGTGCCCGACGTCCTCGAGACTGCCGGCGGCCTGGACAGCAAGGTGGTCGTCGACACCACGAACTACTTCGTGGCCGGCGGCCTGCAGCCGTTGCCGCCCGGACGGACCGCCGCGCGTGTCAACGCCGATCGAATGCCAGGGGCACGCGTGGTCAAGGCATTCAACACGCTGACCGCCGCCTTCCAGCACGCCGAGGCAGGCCGCGCCGATGAGCCGGTCGTCCTGTTCCTCTGCGGTGACGACCCGCAGGCGAAGGCGGTCGTCGCCGGGCTTATCGAGGACGCCGGGTTCTACCCGTGCGACCTGGGCGGACTCGATGAGGCGGCACCCATGGAGGCGCCGCGCCGGCCTGGCGCCGTCTACGGCGAGGAGTACCGCCCCGCTGACGCCCGAGCAGCCCAGCAGGCACTGGCCGCAGGCCGCCCGATCCCGCCCACGCCTCGCTACGGCTAACCTCGATCGTCGGTGACCCATGATCGCAACCGAGCAGCATCGAACGTCGGCCGGATCACGAAGGCTCGTCGAGCGCCTTTGCCAAGCGATCCAGTCCTTCGACCAACTGATCGGTCGGCCCGCCGAAGCCCAATCTGATGTGCTGTGGGCAGCCGAAGCACGACCCCGGGATAACCAGGACGCCATGCTCGTGGAACAGCTTCTCGCAGAACGCGTCGGTGTGGCTCACGGCCGTGAGCCTGGGAAATGCGGCAACGCCGCCGGCCGGCAGGACCAGCGACACGAGCTCGGGGTGGGCATCGGCCCATTGCCTGAGCAACTCGCGGTTGAACCGGGCTTGCTCCAAACGGGGTTGGAGGAACGCGTCGACGTGCTCGAGGACGCCCAGCGCCAACAACTCGACAAGGGGGGACACATGCAGAGTGGTGTAGTCCCGAATCGACACGCAATCCCTGAGGAGCTCGGGCGGGGCAAGGCACCATCCGAAGCGAAGGCCGGGAAGCCCGAATGCCTTCGAGAACGTGCCGAAACCGATGCCGCGGTCGGACCGGGTGGAAACGTCGGGCAGGCGTGGCATGTCATAGGTCAGGTCGGCGAAGGCCGCGTCCCAGAGGACATACGCTCCCACGTGATCAGCCCGCTCCAGAAGGCTCTCCATTTCGTCCGCGCTGATCACGGTGCCGGTCGGATTCTGTGGGAAGTTCACGATGATCGCGCGCGTGCGCTGGGTGATGAGTTGCGCGACGTCGGCGAGCGAGGCGTGCGAGCTTCGTTCGAAGTCCAGCCGCCACTCCCTCGTCCGGCAGCCCAGCGACACGGCGTAGTCGACGAGCAGGTGGTAACCCGGCTGCATCACGATGACCTCGTCGTTCGGTCTGAGGAGCGCCGAGAGCACAAGTGAGATCGCCTCACTCGATCCGTTCGTCGTCATGACCTTGCCCGGGTCGCCGTCGCCCCAGCGGCGAGCTATGGTGTCGCGAACAGCCGGCTGCCCGTACGAATAGCCGTCGTCGAAAACTAAGCCATCGAGCTGCTGGTGGCTCAGGCCGGTCAGTTCCCGCACCTCGCGGAGCGAGTACGGCTGCACACCGCTCGAACTGATGTCGATTTCAGCCGTGAAGTAATAGTCGCGTAACCAGTCCTCGAGTGGCGCCTGGCGTAGGTTCATCTGGCCGAAACCTTTTGACTAGTGTTTCGCGAGGAATTCCAGGATGGCGTCGTTGACCTCGGCTGGGCGCTCGAGGTAGCCGAAGTGCCCACTAGCCTCCAATTCTATGAGGTCACAGTCGGGGATCGCGTCCGCGACCTCGGCGGCGAGGTGCGGCGGCGTGACCAGGTCATCGGCAAAGGAAATGACACGGCACGGCGCCCGCACACCGCGTAGCGCTTCCCGCCGGTCTGGAATATCGTCGGCCCACAGCTGGCCGAGGGCCTTCTTGTTATCGTTCGCAAAGCGCTCGAACGTCTCCAACCAGAGTCCAGCAGCGCGATCGTCCGCCAAAGTCTTCGGCGAGAGCATCAGAAACGCCGAACTGACGGCGTCGAATCGCTGAGGGAGCGAAAAGCCGCTCTCGGCCAGTTCCTGGAACGCCTCTGAATACACCTGGCGCGCGACGTCCGATCTGGGCTTCGTGGCGATAAGCACCGCACAACGCACCAGATGTGGCCAGCGGATCGCCAACTCCTGGGCGATCAGCGCCCCGAGCGACACGCCAACGATCCGGCAGGGAGCGGCGTCGAGGCTTTCGATGAGGCCCTTGGTGTCTTCCACCATGTCGGCCAGCAGATACTTGCCGGGTGGCACGTCAGATGGCGGGATGCCCCGGTTGTCGAACGTGACCGCCTGGTATCCGGCCTGAACGAGCGCCGGCGTCTGATGCATGGTCCATACCCGGCCACTCGCCCCTGAACCCATGATCAGGAGGACGCGCTCACCCCGCCCGTGCCGTTCGTATGCCAGCCGAATGCTGTTCGTAAAGACGTAGGGCATGAGTTTGCCGGCTACTATTCTCCGTCGAGGGCGATGCGGAGGCTCTTGGGTCGCATGTCGGTCCAGTTCTCGCGGATGTAGTCGTCGCATTCGGGCTTGGGGCCGAGCATGCCGGTTTCGTTCCAGCCCCCGGGGACGGGGAGATCGGCGGGCCAGATGGAGTACTGTTCCTCATGGTTGATGAGCACCTTGAATCGGGCCTCTGAGGACTCGAAGTCGAACGTGGTTGTGCGCATTTCCGACCTCCCGGTGGCAGATCCGCTGCCGCTACTTTGCCCTTACCGAAGGCGGTGGGGCAAGGGGGTGGCGCCGATCGGTCCGGCGTTCTACTCTCTCGGTAGCCGAGCCCTCTGGTCGGAAATAGCCGCAAGGTCAGGCCGGAGGATTCAAGCAGTCTCGGTAGCCGAGGTCCAGGCGGGAGGTGTGGGGGCGATGGTGGACGACGGCCCGTTGTTTCTTAGACCTGATGTGATCATCGAGCCGCTGGTCGATGGTTTCTATGCGTGGTTGCATGTGGTGGCGCCCGTGCAGGCGGCGATGAATCTGGCGTTTCTGCAGGTGCCGTTGTTGGAGTCGTATCTGCAGTCCCCGCCGGTGCATATCGCGGCCAGCGCCAATCCTGACCTGCGCGGCGGGTACTTCGTGAACATCGCCGAGGATCGGGTCGGTGAGGTGCGGTCTTTGCTGGCGGCGATCAAACGGGACCGGGCGCCGATGCTGCGGTTCGCCGAGGCGGTTACGGCCGGCGAGGATCTGCTGCGTCAGGCGGCCACCGGGTTCGACCTCACGCCGCTGTACGCCAAACTGCCGGCGGAGCTGTCTGGGTTGGTGGAGTTGGCGTACGACACCAACAACCAGCCGTCGCTCCACTTTCTGGAGCCGTTGGTCTACCGCAGCCCGGTCTACACTCAGGCCCGCCAATCGGTGCAACTGTCGCGCGAGACGGGGATCGAGCGCCCGTTCATCCTGAGCACCCCGCGGCTGTCCGACCCGCATGTGCTCGACCTGCCGGTGCCCTTCGACCATCCGGGGCTGGCCGACCTGTTCGCCGCCCGCAGTAAACCGACCACGCTGGACCGGTTGCGCGACGCGTTCGGCATTGACCGGCAGGAGGACGCCGACCTGCTGCGCGGCCTGCTCGCCGACGCCCCGGTGCTGAGCGCCGACCGGCACATCGACGGCGGGGGGCGGATCCGCTACTTCGGGCACGCCTGCCTGCTGTTGCAGACCCCTGAGGCGGCGATCCTCACCGACCCGTTCCTCAGCGCCGATATGGCCGCGGGAGACCGGTTCACCTACGCTGACCTGCCCGACTACCTCGACCTGGTGCTGATCACCCACGGCCACCAAGACCACATCGTGCTGGAAACCCTGTTGCAACTTCGCGGGCGGGTCGGCGCAGTGGTGGTGCCGCGCTGCTCCCGGGGAAACCTGTGCGATCCGTCACTGGGGCTGTACCTTTCCCATCTGGGTCTGCCTGTGATCGAGGTGGACGACTTCGACGAGGTGCCGGTGCCCGGCGGGCGGGTGGTGGCCTGTCCGTTCCTCGGTGAACACGCCGACCTGGACATCCGCGCCAAGTCCACCTACTGGGTGCAGCTGGCCGGCCGGTCGGTGTTCGTCGGCGCGGACTCCTCCGGGATCGACCCGGCTCTGTACCGGCACATCCGTCAGCACGTCGGCACGACCGATGTGGCGTTCCTCGGAATGGAATGCGACGGCGCGCCGCTGACCTGGCTCTACCAGGCCCTGCTCACGAGGCCCGTCACCAAGAAGATGAGCGACTCCCGCAAGCTGTCCGGCTCCAACGCCGCCCAGGCCGGCGACATTGTCACCGAGCTTGGCGCCAGCGAGGCCTACGTCTATGCGATGGGTGAAGAACCCTGGCTCGGCCATGTCATGGCCACCAGCTATAACGACGACTCCTATCAGCTCAAGCAGGTCGACCAGTTCACGGCCTGGTGCACCTCGCATGGGGTCAAGAACGAGCACCTCCTCGGCCAACAAGAATGGCGTTGGTAAGCGCCTGTTCCGGTTCCGGAACAGGCGCTAAGACGACAGCCGCCATCGATGTGCCCCGTAGGGGAGATGCGGGATGTGACGGCGGACGCCGACCGGAGTGGCGCGTGATCGACGACGCATTCGCTGTCGCAGAGTGTCGGATTACCCGGCCCCATGGCCGCATGCCCGACGAGAGCCAATGACCGGAACTGCGGCAACGCGTTCTCGCGTTTCTGCGCGTGGTCGCCGCAGGCTTCGAGCAATGGCCATCTACCTGGGTTTGGCAATCGTGCCGGTCCTCGCCGCGCTCGCCTTCCTCGACGCCGGGGCAGGCGAGCAGTCGCCTGGGACAGCGCTACCGCCGGGCGGCGGCGGCGCGGGTTCCGAGACATTCACCCGCCTGCTCCTCGCGGTGGCGATCATTCTCGCGGCGTGTGCCGTGGTCGGCGCAGCTTTCGAGCGCCTCGGCCAACCGGCGGTGATCGGGGAGATCATGGCCGGCATCCTGCTCGGACCGTCAGTGTTCGGCGCGTTGTGGCCCGGGGGGTCTCACTGGTTGCTGCCGGCCGAGATCATGCCTCAACTCGCGACGCTCGCCCAACTCGGAGCCATCCTGTTCGTGTTTCTCGCGGGCTTGGAACTCGACCTCGGCAGGTTGCGCGGCCGAGGAAGCATAGCCGTGGTGGTCAGCCATGTGAGCATCGCGGTGCCTTTCCTGCTCGGCGTCGTTCTGGCGTTGGTCGGGTACAGCCGGTTCGCCGGCGACCGTGTCGAGTTCGTGCCATTCGCATTGTTCATGGGTGTGTCGATGAGCGTCACAGCGTTGCCGGTGATGGCCCGCATCCTCATGGATAACGGGTTGATTCGATCGAGCGTGGGCACGATGGCGCTCACCTGCGCACTCGTCGATGACGTGACTGCGTGGTGCCTCCTCGCGGTCGTCGTGGCGCTAACGACAGCGTCGTCGCCGTGGGGTGTGGTCCTCACGATTGCGCTGGCCGGCTGCTTTGCCGTCGTCATGGTCTTCGCCGTGCGCCCGTTCATACGCCGGGTCGCACCGTCGGAAATGGCCGGCTCACGGGGAATCGTTTTCTCGTTGGTCCTCGCCGGGCTCCTTCTGATCGCGCTCACCACTGAGCTCATCGGCGTCCATGCCATCTTCGGCGCGTTCGTGTTCGGCCTGATCTGCCCCCGTGACCTGCCCATATTCGTTTGGATCCGCCAGCACGTGGGTGCGCTCACGACCGCGTTGCTGCTGCCGTTGTTCTTCGCGTCCAGCGGATTGCGCACTCAACTCGGCCTGCTGGCCGATTCAGGGCTCTGGCTACCGTGCCTGCTGATCCTCGCGGTCGCCGTCCTAGGCAAGCTCGGGGGATCGTCCATCGCCGCTCGAATGATGGGCGTGAGTTGGCCGCAATCCCTGCAGCTCGGCGCGTTGATGAACTGCCGCGGGCTGACCGAGTTGGTCGTGCTGAACGTCGGCCTGGACCTTGGCGTGCTGGACGCCGAGCTCTTCACCATGCTTGTGGTCATGGCGCTGGTCTCGACCGCCATGACAGCGCCGATCGTGGTGTGGCTGCAGCGCCGAGTGCCGCAATCTCCAGCTTCGCAGGTTGGATAAGGGGTCGCTGCTCCCTCGCCTCACGCACGTCCTGACGGGGCGCCGCGAGTGGCGGCTTCATAGTCGGGAGGTTGGCGGGCCTGCCGGCGTCGGACACCGGGCTGCGGCGTGTCCCTGCGTTGCCGACACTGCGGGCGGACCGTGGTGTCGCGTGGTGGTCCTGGGTGGTTCGGGCCGCCTGGGTTGGTCAGGCGCCAGAGCGTAGGTGATCGGGCGCGGATCGCCGGGCATGTGGGGAGGGTCGGTGTTGAGTTGGTCGAGGAGGGCTTCGATGGCGGTGGCCGCGTGCGTGCTTTCGGGTCGGGTGAGCGCCACAGCGATCGCTTCCCTGCTGTAGGTAATGGTGCCGCTGTGCCCGTGGATCAGGTCGCCGATGATCGACTGGCACTCCTCCGCGTTTTCGAGCGTCGCGTTGAGCCGGCCGGAAAGCCACCTCTCGGCGTTGGCCGCGATCAGCCGCAGCAACACCGGCAGCAACCGGCGGCTGATGTCCTGGATAGCCCGAACATTGGTGGGATCGGTGCCGTTCGCCGGGATCTGGCTAGGGATCTGATCGCGCGCCGCCTGTGCGGCCTGGAACGCCTGCTCCGCCACGGTGATCCGGTGTTGGTGGCGGCTGATGAGGATCTGAAACTCGGTCCCGGCCAGATTGGCTGAGTCTTGCCGCAGCGCCGAGTAGTCGGCGCGAGCCTGGTCGAGGGCAACGCTGGCGGTCCGGACAGCGGCGTCGGCCGCCCTTCTGGCGGGATTCAGGATCATCCACTCGTACGGAACGATCGTGAAGGCGGAGTCGCCGATCAGATCGGCAGTGTATTGCCGGTAGTCGCCTTCGACCCGGTTCCGGATGCCTCGCCGGTCCATGAATTCAGGCAACAGCGCCTCAGCGCACCTGGCACGGTCGGAGGTCAGGATCTGAACCGCAACCTTGCCGTGCCGGAACACGGTGATCTGCCGGCAGATGCCACTGTCGTTCTCGGCGCCATTGTGGTAGCCCGCCAGCCGCACCAACTCATCCGCCCAGGCGAGCGGGGTCGTCTTCCCGGCTCGGGTGACGGCGCCGATGACCGGAAGGTGCCGGGTTCGAGCCAGCGGCGGGCACCGGTAGGTGATCCAGTGCGCGCGATGGGCGCGGATCTCGCTGAACGCCTCCAAGTGGACTCCGCCGCGGCCGAACCCGAGCAGGATCGCCCGGTCTTCCCGGACGGTCGTGGTCGGGGTGTCGAAGGAGTAGTGCCCGACTTTGTCTTGCCGGGTGGTCAACCCGCTCGCGCCAGACCTGCTCGCGGCGGGGGGAGCGAATCGGTCGTCGATGTAGTGGACCGAAGACTGGTTTACATCAACCCGCATGAAGTTGTCGAAGTAGCAAGTGAGCAGCGCCACCGGGTCGACGCTGTCAGCGATCTGAGCCAGTCGATCCCTTAAGGCGGGCAGGGCTGGCAGCGCCTCCCAGCCAATCAGCGGACCGGCCTGCCTGGCGGGCAGCCGGCTGAACTCCTCCATCGAGGTGCGCAGGCCGAACACCGTCTCAGCAGCGGTCAGCACGCCAACGTCGTCGTACATCGAGGCGGCCGGCGCTGCGGCAACCGCCTTGGCGAACAACGTCTCGGCGCCGATGAGATGCGTGTAGGCATGGACGAGCATCGCCCCCGCGAACCGGCTCGAGAACACCCCTTGCTCGATCCGGTGCCCTGCGGGCGGGACGGTCACGCCCACGTCCGGGCGTGGCCCGCCGCTCCACGCAACACCGGGTGCCCCTTCCCCGGAGCCGCTCCCGCCGCTGCCTGTCCTAGCCGGCTCACCTCTGGTCCGCCCGGGCCCGACCTCGCCGACCTGACGGTCGGGCCCGGTGATGGGACCGCCGTGCCGCTTCAGGGTCTCGGTGACCACCGAGCGGGGGACCCCGAGACGCTTGGCGATCTGTGCGTGGCTGATGCGTCGACCAGCCCAGAGCCTGGCTTGGCGGATCTGCTCGGCGGCCAGCGCAGGGGGCCGGCCAGCCCGCTTGGGCGCGAGCCCGGCGGGACCGGATCTGACGTACTCAGACCGGAGACGTGCGACGTGTTCGGGGCGCACCCCGAACAACCGGCCCGCCGCCTTGCCTGACAGCACCTTCGCCTTGGTCAACGACACCAACACGAAGTTGCGCATCCCGATGTCGTCATCGGCGAAGTCGAACATGAGGAACGGGCCATGTAGCACGCTGACGCGCCCGCCGACGTTGATGACCTGCCCCGTGCAAGGCACCCCGTTTCGTATCATAAATCCAGGCTAGCACCAAAACAAGATGTTGGATAGTGTTTCGACATATCTGTGTGCGATTGACTGTCGGTTTTGCTGTCCGCCAGCGAAGGGCTCCTCCCAGCGGCGGCTCCACGACAGTCGGAGGCGGCTGCGGCGCAGATGTCCACGGCGGTCACCGCTTGGTTTCGGCTTCGATGAATCGCGCGAGACGCGCGACGCCTTCTTCGATGTCGCTTAGCGACACGTAGCTGAACGACAGTCGTATGGCGGTCTCGCCGCCGCCGCCAGGATGGAAGTACGACATCGGTGTCCAGATGACGCCGTAGTCCTGCGCCGACCGCGAGAGGGCGGCGTTGTCGGCCTGGAACCCCACTCGGACGGTGAGAAAGAAACCCCCGCTCGGCGAGTTCCAGCTCACGCCGAGCGCTTCACGGCGGGCCGGCGGGATTTGGTGCGCAAGTTGCTCGAGCGTGGTGGCCAGAGCCGCTGCGTAGTGCTCGGCTGCGGTCGCGTTGAGCTTGGAGATGGCGCCGTCCGCGGCGAGGAGCATGCCAGCGACAACTGCCTGGCTGAGGGGAGGCGTGTTCACGGTCACCATGCTCTTGATCTTGGCTAGCTCGTCCGCGAGGAGGCTCGTCCGGCCGGAGTCGTCGCGAACCTCTTGGTCGGCGACGACGAACCCGACCCGGGCACCCGGAAAAGCGGTCTTGGAGTAGGACCCCAGATGCACGACGTGCCGACCCTTGTCCAGCGACTTGAGCGTTGGCAGCCGCTCACCGGCGCTGATCAGCCGATAAGGGCTGTCCTCCAGCAGCAGGACGCCATGTCGTGCGGCGACATCAAGAACCGAAAGCCGGGCAGGGAGCGGCATCGTGGTTCCTGACGGATTGGAATGGTCGGGCACGACGTAGCAGGCCCGCGGCCGGCGTCCCTGGCTGCGTTCGACCCGGATTACGGTCTCTAGTGCGGTCGGGGAAAGCCCGTTCTCGTCTTCGTCTACAGCAGTCACTGCAATGTCGAGGAGCCGAGCGGCTCCGGTGATACCCACATAGCACGGGCTCGCGACCAGCAGCACGTCGTCCGGCCGCGCGAAGAGGGCACGCAACACCAGCAGCATCGCTTCCTGGCAGCCGACGGTCACAACGATGGCCTCGGGAGGAACGTTCAACTGTTCGTCTGCTCGTAGCGATGCCGCGATCAGGTCGCGGATCTGCCCGGCAGCCGGGCCGTACTGATAGAGCGCGGCCCGGACCTGCTCCGGCGCCTTCCCTTGCGCTGCCAGGTGCTCGAGGTAACGGTGTAGGTATTCGAAGATCTGCTCGGTCTCGAAGAATCCTTCGTACGGACGGCCCGGTGCAAAAGAGATAGCTACGGGATACTGGCTGGTGATCTCGTTGAGGAAGTTCATTGTGTCCATCACCGGGTCGGACAGGCTCCCGTGCAGATCGCTGCGGGCGAGAGCCGGCCCTTCGTCTCCCGGGATCCTGGACGGCGAGCGCAGCCGGGTCGAGCCGCAGTGCTGGCCGGCCGCACCGACCAGCGCTGGGTCGAGTTCGGTGAGGGAACCCGTACCGGTGAGAGCCATCGCGTCGGTAAGTTCGTCGATGATGAGACCCAGCACCTCAGCCACGCCATCGTGTTGCGCGACGGCCAGGCCATGGAGGATCGGGCGTCCCAGGA
>Ga0184623_10001030_pt1 | contig 12150 bp, 5 predicted proteins | sample PLM1_100_b1_FD_133138 | JGI IMG/M metagenome (GOLD analysis project Ga0184623, IMG submission 133138) | Groundwater sediment microbial communities from an aquifer in East River, Colorado, USA - PLM1_100_b1 | ecosystem: Environmental > Terrestrial > Soil > Riparian zone | place: USA: East River...
CGCATGACGACGTCGAGGCCCTGGAGCAGCTTCGGCGCGCTCGTCCACTCCCAAAGCCGGCGCGCGATCTGTTCAGCTAGTGCCATGTGACGCGCTTCAACGCCCACGGCGTCTTGCATGTCCTCCGTGAGGTCGGTGAGGTCGTCTGCCTTTTCGAGCCGGATCTCAAGATTCGCCCAGCGGCTCCCTCCGATGATCGATACCACGGTGCGCGTGATCGCCTCAAGGACAACCTGCTGCTGGCGCTTGGCAAACACATCGGCAGGCAACTCGGCTAGGGCCCACTCGTGGTGCGCACGGACCAGGCGGAGCAGTTGACCCGGGGTCTTGCTCACCGCGGGAATGAACGGATGCCCCGCCCCGCTGAGAAGAAGCTTGTTCGGCTGGGTCGGAAGAATGATCGCGGCACCGGAGTTGCCGGCTGTCGCGCAAACCAGCCCGCCCTGCGGCGGCACTTCGAAGTCCTCGTCCGGGTTGAGCTCGCGGGCCTGCACTGGCATGTCCACTGTGTACATCTCGACCTTCGTGGTCAACCCATCGCTCCGGTCCACCAGCTGAGCGACATGACTGCCATTGTGTCGACGCATCACGCGCCAGCGAAGGGGGCGAAAGCCCCGGTCACAGGTGAGGCTCGCAAAGCCGATACCGGAGCGCGCGACCGTGATGACGGCCGACTCGGCCTCGTCGTAGGTTCCTTCGAATTTCACATCAGCGCGAACCGCCGAGCTGAACTTGGACCAGACTGAAGTCGACATCGGTAGGGGAACCGTTCGCTTAATCTTCGCCAGTTGTGCGCTATCCGCTCCGCACAGCGAGACCTCGACTTCAGCATCGGCTCCCGCCGGGCCCTCGATCGAAAGGGAAGCATGGCCGTCCCACAGATCATTCAGGCTCGGTCGGGTGGGCGATGCCAACATGCGGATGCCCTCCCCCGGACTAGCACCCTCCGGCCGCACCTGCGGGTCGAGGATGGTGATGAAGATCGACTCATCGGCGAGAACCCGCTTATCTGGTGCGATAAGTGAGACCTTCAATGGGTGGGTACCGGTCGGAAGGTGCTCAAGCACGAGGAACAGGGCATGGTCACTCATGGGCCACGCGACGGAGGTCAACTGCCCATCGAGCGTCAAGACACACGTCGCTGCGTCTATCTGGGAGCGGATGCCGAGCATGAGCGGCTCGCCGGCCAATGCCTCGATCGATCCTTCACCGTCCCAGGCGCTGGCGACGGTCCCGACCGGCCGAATCGCGAGGTCAGCAACTGCCGACAAACCAATCGATGCGAGGATGCCAAGATCGGCGGTGGCAAGAGTCGTCGGTACGGACACCTCGAACGCCCATACACCGGCAGTATCCAGCGTGACGCTCGTAATCCACGGGACGTTGGGTATCGACACGGAGCTTCGAACGACCACGATGTACGAGACACCGGGGCGCACGACGCGCCCCTTAATCTCGGTGGCGAGACCAGCACCCCGACGTCGGAACAGCCAGGTCGGGCCCGCGGTTACGACACAATTGTCAGCAAGAAGCTTGTTCACGATGGTCGAACCGCGCTCGATCTGAAAGATCGGGACATCTACGCGAGGCCAGATCGCGAGGCGTACGGACTGCCCGGACCGCAGTAGCTGGCTCCGTGGAATCGGTGCGCCGTCCTTGCCTTCCACCCAGGTACGAAGAATGCGCAGTTCCTCGTACGCCTGCGGAAGCCGAGCGTTCAAGACGGTCAGATCTGGCAGCGCCAAGTAGGCTTGCCAGCGCCCCTCGACGCGCTTGAGCTCGAACTTGGGATCGGTCGATGCAGGCAGCCGATCGCGCTGTCTCAGCGAGGTCGCCGGCTTCACGCGGCGAACAAAGCCACGCGCCCGGACGCGACTCGCCGACGTGCGCGCCGTAGCGAGGAACCTCGCCGACTCCTGTTCGTGCGAGACGTCTTCGATGATCCGGTGCCGAGTGGAATCAAGGAGGTACGGCGAACCTTCGTCATCGCCGGAAAGCAGCGCCACCGCGAGGTGACCAAGCAATGACGTGTTCTCGCAGAAGACGCGGAACCGCTGCGTAAACGTAGCGGCGCGCCCGGCCAGCACCCTGCCAAGCCCTTCGGGGTCGTCGAGCAGTTCCTTCGTCAGGCCGCGACTGAACTCGAAGAGCAGCTTCGCCAGGTTCTGCTGGAGGTCGGTGGGCAGGATGGCGTTGGTAATCGGCCAGGCTATAAGAGTGAAGGTGTCGGCGAACGCTCCCTTCGGAACGATGCCGCCGTACTGCTCGGCGAACTTCACGAACGCGCCACGAATCCGGTCACGGTCGCCACCGCGGGTGGACCATCCTGGCGTTTCGAGCGCGAACGACTGCCAGTACTCCCTGCCTGAGTAGCCGTAGCCAGATTCGGCGGCGTAGACGACGAACGGCAGCCACCATTTGTAGTATTTCAGGCTGAAGCCCTGCGCAACGGCAGCACGCACGGTGGCGAGAAGCTGATCGCGGTCCTCGTCGGTGAGTCCGTGCTCGAGCGCGAACACGGGCGCATCGAGGCTCGCTCGCATCTCTGACAGCGCACGGAAGTGGGTGTCAAGCTGCCCGTGCATCTGCTCCAGGCGCTCCACCGTCGTGACTGGGGCTACGGGCTGCAAGCTCGACACCTCCTCCCATGGGTCGACCGGTGAAATGGATCCTGGAGCTTGCATGCAGTCTGTGCCATCCCACTGACAATTTCGCGGCCCCTCTGCACCGTGTTCTCAACTTCGGTCTAGTGGTCCGCGGCTGATGTTGTTTGACGGTGTGGCGTTACGGGGGATTGCGCCATGGCCGCACCCACGGCTACGACGGCCACGGCCAGGTCGCATAGTGCCTTCGGGTAGTAGTCACGGTAGGTAGTGGTCAGAGGATGAGTAGGAGGGCTCGCATTCGGTCGCGGGCGAACGGTGGCGCTGGCGGTCGCGCCGGGGCGCCGGCTCGGTCCGCATGCGAACGGACGTGTGGGGCAGCGCCTCAACGCTCCCGGATCGTGAGTGTGATCCGTTTGGTGCGAGCCGGCTCCTTGAAGTCCATGCCAGAGCCGTCGGCGAAGATCAGCCTCGCCGTGGGTGGTGTGGCGCGTCCGCTCGGCATCCACGGCTGGGCATCCGTCAGTGGCGTGGCTGTTCCTGCGCGGGCGAGGTCGATTGTGATGGTGGCGCCGTCGACCTGTATCTCGATCTGGCGACCGTCAGCGCTGGCCGAGACGCCGGTAGCGACCTTGCCGGCAAGGTCGGCGGGGGCTGGAGCGATGCTTTTCAGCGAGTTGATTCCGTAAACGTGAAGGCTGGATACCTCCTTCCCGACGATGTGCTCTCGCAGGTCTTCGCTGCTTTGGGGCCGGGGCGGAGGCACACTCATGGTAGGAGAATGCCAGTTGGAAGGAGCGCAGTCTCTCGCCGCCACCCCCATCGCGGCCTCAGCGGTGGGAGGGCTCGGCTGGCGCCCGTCGGGACTGCGCCAGCGATGGAAGCGCCCGCGGCGCTCGGCAGACCTCTGACGAAATTCTTGATCGCCGCTGCGCAAATGGCTGGCTCTGTGGCAGGACAATCTGTGCCTTCGGGGGAGGATTGTCGGTGGTTGCCGCTAGCGTGTGACGCCGTGCGGCTGTACTACGAGCGGGTCGTCGAAAGCACCGTTAGGTGAGGTCGGCCGAACTGTTCTGACAAAATCAGTACAGCTCGAGTTGGTCCACGTCTCCAGGTGCGGGCGGAACGTGGGGGAGCGTCACGCGCGCGCCGTGGCCGACGGGTCGGACGACGCCGTGGCGCGCGGTGGCGGCCAGCACGTCAGATGACTGCGTCCTCGGGGTGAGCCAACGGCGCATCCACCAGTCGGAAATGGCCGCAACGTCGTCCTTGCCAGAGCGGGCACGGAACTTGTATGCCGGTTTCTGGTCCATGCCGAGCAAGTAGGGCAGGAGGTTGTCGACGAGGTTGATGCCGTAGATGATGCGCTGACGTCCGTGCTGAAGAAGCATGTCGGAGGGCCAGCCGAGCAGGTCGAAGCCGTGGCGGACCTTCCGAAGTTTCGGGTTTACGCCTTCTCCGAAGATGCTGTTGACGCGGGCACCTGTTGCCGTCTGCTCGGCGAGTTGTACGAGGGCACGGACTGACTGTGCCGACAGGTGCGAGGTGCCGAAGGATTTCGATCGGCCGAGCTGCCGGTACTCGATCAGGCTCGAGCCGCCGAGTGTCTCAGCTGGGATCCGGATTCGGTTGTACTGGCTGGCCCCTGAGCCGTAGAGGGACGTGGTGCCGACGAACACCAAGTTGGAGCGGCGGCGGATGGGCCGTCCGGCCATCGAGGATGCGATCTCGCTGGCGTAGGTCGAGTATCGGTCGCGGTATGCCTTGGTTACGAAGGGGCTGACGGCGAGCATGCTAACGAGCTTTCCGCCGAGCACGGAGTTGTATGGCGCCACGGCGCCGCAGACCATGAGGTCGGCGATTTCTGTTCCGGCGGCTTCGGCTTTGGCCCGCCTGAGTATCGAGGTGATGGCGCGGCGGGCCTTCGGGTCGTCGAGCGCTTGCGCGAGGCCGGAGCGGGTCGGCTTTGGGTAGAGGTACTGGTCGAGTGCTAGGCGTGCGTTGAGGAGATCGGCAAGTGCAAGGCATCGCTTGCTGCGGAAGAGGTCGGATTCTGCACGGCGGCGCCAGCCGTCGACGTCGCCAGGGTCGCGGACCTTCTTGAACTCGGTGCGGTTGACGAACCGGTGGTGGTCGCGGCGCCGGTTCTGTGCCTCCTGCCGTAGATGCGCGACTGCCTCGGCGGTGGGCGCATCAAACAGCGACGGCCAGTAGAGGCCGTCTTTGACGAGGTCGTCGAGGTGCAATTCGTCGAGGGCTGTCTTGAGCCGCGCGGTGATCCAGCGGGCGATCCGGAGGGTGGGCTCGTTGCGGACGCAAGCGAGGAACGTGGTGGGTTGCCAGCCGATCCATTCGTCGCGTTCCGCGAGCTGGACGACGGCACTGCCGAGGGCGGCGATGCCGATGACGGGGTGGAAGCGAGCGGCCCGGTCTCGTACGAGGAGCATGAGGGTGCGGCCTGGGGTGCTGGTGTACTGGTTGGGCCAGGTGTGGCGGAAGTAGCGCCAGATGTCCATGAGCGTCAGGCCGGTCTCTGTGCACCGGTCACTGGTCACGATCTGCACGTAGGGATCGATGACTGCGCGGAGCGCTGTGGGGTCGCTCGTCGCGGCGCCGCGGACACCTTCAAGGGCGCCGGCGAGTTCCTGACCGTCACGCATGAGGCTGAAGACTGATACGAAGGCGCCGCGGAACTCGCGCGGGTTCTCCATGGACTCGATGAACCTGCGGACCGAGGGAGTCCGGAGTTGCTCATCGCGCTTGAGCAACTCCTGGCTGCGTACTCGCTGCTTCTCCTCCGCGGGATCGGCCGCGCCGAGCGGAGCTGCTACGGCGACAACGTCACAGTCGTCGACCTTGACCGCCCAGCCCTGGCTCGCGAGATCCATGAGCACGTGGGCCGCGGCTATCAGTGCGGTGTTCTCCCGAGCCAAACACCCGTCACGTGTTCGGTCCCGTTCGGTGGCGTCGCCTCCTTCCAGCGCACGAGCGAGGTCGGCGAACGCGCGCCGTTCGGCGCTTCGCCACTCCTGCGGGGCCGGCAGTGAAATCCACACGTCAGTCATCTCACGCATTCATAAAGGTAGCGAGCACATCGCCCCACACCTGACGGAACCGCTGTGCCTGTCCGCGCTCGGCCTGGCGTTGCAATCCGGCCTCGGCCCGGGCCGCCGCAAGGATGGTGAGGGCCATCTGCCGCGCGACTTCATGGTCTTTGCCGGACTCGCTCATCGCGAGAGGTCCGTAGAGGTCGCGGTACCAGGGGTGTTTGGTGTTGAGCAGCAGGATCGTCTGTCGGTTGCGTACCACCACTTCGTAGGCCGTTGTCCTGGGGAGTTCCGCTGCCGCGATCTGGTAAGGCGCGTCGTGGCGGGTCAGGCCCTCCAGGACGTCCTGGAGGTCGTCGGGCACAACCGAGCGGCGTCGCGGGACGGTGGGCAGGGACGCGTCGGCCCGCGCGGCCTGCTGCTCGGCGGCGCTGAGCGGCTCGGTGGCTTTGACGAGCATGAACCGGTTCCGCACGCGGGTGTTCAACGCGCGTGCGATCGGTTCCAGGTCCGGCGCGAGCAGACTCAGGAGTTCTGGGCGAGGGGAGATCGCCTGCTTGGCATGGGTGATCCCGAACATCTCGTCCAGGGCGGGATCGAAGCTCACCTCGCATCGCCACCAGTCGTCGTAGTTCTCGCGCCTCTTGCCTCCCATGAAGAACCAGCCGCGGTCGATCTCCCGGTCCGCACGAACGACCGAGACCGGGTGTCCGGCGGTCACGCCCATCGCCCGTTTCTGCTCCACCGTCAAAGAGTGCCACCGGTCAATGGGCAACTCGCTGAACCGGACCTTGATGACGCCGACACCAGACTCCACCGGCAACTTGTAGATGAGATCGTCCCCGAACGGTGCCGCCCCGGTGAGACGCGAGCCGGGCTGCAGACACAGCGGGTCCGCCGCCGCCACCGGCTCGCCGTTCACTCGCAGGCGCACGCCTTTCGCTAGGAAGTGCCGGTAGATCCGGCCCAGGTCGTCGCTCAGCCGCTTCGCCAGGGACGACGAGCGCTTGTACTCGATGCGGTCGCAGCGGGTCAGTCGGACCACTGTCCCAGACGGTGTGTCAGGCACGAAGCCCGGGCGTTCGATCCGCTCGACGGCCGGCAACGTCTCCTCGCCCGAGCCGGTGAGTTCGTCGATGTCCAGTCGAGCCCACAGCACCTCGGTGCCCCGCCAGGTGTAAACCTCGACGCGGCGGCTGCGGCTGAGCGCGCCGTTCGGTAGACCCATGCCGTACCTGCCGAGCGACGAACGGTCGTTGAAACGGCTCGTACCCCCGAAGGTCAACGCGTCCCCCAGGGCCCGATCATCCATTCCCACGCCGTCGTCGATCACCATCATCTCTGTCGGCCGTTTCGAATCAGGGTCGGCGCTCACTTCGACAGAGATGCAGCGTGCACCCGCCTGCAGGGAGTTGTCGACCAGCTCGGCGATTGCAAGCCCGGTCGTCTTGTAACCCGTGTCACGGGTTGCGAGGAGGAAGTTCACCGGGTTCACAAGGCGGGGCCGAGCGGTCGACCCACTGGCCACCGTGGTCGCCCTCACTACATGCCGCCCTTCCGCCGACCATGCAGCCGGCCCCTCGAAGTCACAAATCACTGATACGTAATGGAGACGTGTCAGACACGTATTAATTGTCCGCGATAGACTACCTCGGTGACCGGAGCTATTGGATGACCCCACGGCGACGAATCAGCGCGGATACGCTTCTTCCGGCATGCCCGGAGAAGCGCATCGGAATCGCTCTGCCTGCGCCCATCAGTGAGCGGCTCGACGATCTCGTCGAGGTGGTCGAAGCCAGTGGGGAACGGACCAACCGCAAGGAGGTCCTCGCCTCCCTGATCCTCGCCGCGCCTACCGCCGGGACTGAGATCTCCGCCCTTGTGCGCACCTATCGTCAGACGGCGGCACGTGGCGCGAGGCTCGACGGTGGCACGGATCAACCGACACTTTTCATCCGATCGCATCCCCCGGGACCCCGGCCGCGCCGCAGAGGCTGAAGTGCAGGGTCGGTCCGCCCGCCGGGGCCCTGAATCTCAACCACCGCAGTTGCGGGCCCACCTAGCGTCCGCCCCTGGACCCGCGCACAGCCCTGCGTTGCCCAATACCCTCGCAAGAGCGCTCCAGCGCGGACGGGCGCGGCTTCTGCCGCTCGATGCGCTGCCCCGTGGCGCGCCCGGCTGGATCGAGCCGATACCCGTTCGCCGAGCGCACATTTCCGTGCGGCTCCGCTGACAGCCCAGGGTCGCTACTGACTGTGCCGTGGCTCCCCCTCCGCAGTCCGGGTGTTCATCCTGGTCCGCCGACTGACTGGTCGTCAGTACTCATCCAGCACGCGCCCCGTGTTCGTTGTGCAGACCATTCTTGTCAGACCCCAGCGATGTAGTTGATCGCTTGGTGGAGTGCCACATCCGTCCAAAACGTGAATGAGGCTCACAGGTGGACCTGGAGCAAGAGGAGTTCAGCACCAGCGACCCGTCGGTCGCGGTCGGAATGTGGGCGATCGATGACGACTACCTGACGGTGACCATGCTGGCTGCCGGCGTTGCGCAGCTCGTTGAGCGGCAGCAGCATGTAGCGAGCGGCGGTCACTCCGACGATGCCCTGCTTCCCGGTGCCTGGCGAGTGGCGTTCGCGCGCCTCTGGTGGCGGTACCACGCTCAGGGCGTGCCGTGCCCGACGAGCGATCTTGAAGTTCTGGCGTTGTGCAACCGTCCCTTCCGCGCATGGCCGGTGGCGCTCGAACTAGCCGAGTCGGACCTGGACAGCGCACTGCTGGAGAACGGCGACTTGTCCGCGTTCGCCGCGCAAGGCGCTCGGCTCGCGCGAGTTGACGTGGAGGCTGAGTGGGTGGAGCAGCGCGTACATCGGGCGCTGCGGACAGCCGCCTCGGCGAATGGCAACAACGATGTCGAGGTGGAGCAGGCGTACGCCTACCTGCGCCGGTACCTGATCGACCACGCTGTGATCTCGGACCTGCAGGTTCAGTCGCTGGAGCAGTGGTACCCGGAGAAAGGCAGCAACGAGCAGACCTACGTTCGGCAGCTGGTGGCAGAGGCCTACCACGCCCGTCCGGCGTCCGGATCACAAACGATCTTGTTGTGCCCTGGGTGCCGCAATGCACTCACGCAGCCGTCCGATACCTGCGGCACCGCTGGTTGCGCCGGCGGCGAGCCAGAACGGACTGTGCTGCGGGCGTTGGCCGTGATCCATGAGCAGCACCGGGCTACTCGCATGTTCATTCACGATCCGGGATTGGTCGAGGCCCGCATCATCGACGCTCTGAACAGCAAACAGCTACATGACAAGGTCCGCGTGACGGCGTACCCGCGCGTTGACTTGCTGGACGTGTTGATTGAGTTCCTCACGCCCGCACCCGACGGCACCCTCACGGTCGTCGAGTCATGGGGGGTTGATGCGAAAGATCAACAGAGCGCGTCGCTACTCGGCCGCGGGTTCAGTTGGCCGGCCCAGATGGACTGCAAGAGACGCCTGCTGGCGCTGCCGATGCACCGCGCTAGCCAGCCGGCGTACATGAGTGACCTGGTCGCTGAGCTGGATGGCCGCGTCAGAGGAGTCGAAGTCATCGACGAGAAGCGTCTCATTGCCGACGTATGCAAGCGAGCGGAGAGGTTCTCCCGATGAGAGACGGATCCTCATGGCGCGCGGCTCTCGAGAGTCAGCTGAAACAGTCGGCGTTCCCCGAGGGGATCATGCCCCGAGCCGCCTTCTGTCAGGTCGAGCTTGGCCTCCACTTCCTGACGACGTACTTCCCCGGCGAGCCGGTCGGTGCGTTGCAGCCGTTGCTGTCCGGCTACGTGCGCGCGTCCGACGACCTGGAGGTCGTCGCGCGCCACGTCCGGCACCGGATGGGCGACGTTGCTCGTCGCGGCTATTGGCGTCGCCTGCTCAACCTGTACACGCGGGTTCCCGCGCAGTGGCGCGCGTTCGAGCGCACCGACGACCCGGCTCGCCGCGTCAGCGACGAAACCGTGTTCGTGGTCAAGCCGACCTCGTACTGCACCGAGCGGCACGATGCCTACGCCAACGCGACGACCGACCGGCTGGAGTACCGGCCCGCGCCGCGATACCGGCCCGCGCCAGCCGGCAAGCGTTACCTGCTCACCTTGTCCGGTGACCGGTCGGAGCACATCGAACTACCGGCAGACCTACCGGTCAGCGCACCGCTGGAGAACCTGCCGACGGTTCCGGAGCGTGCCCGTGAACCATGGAACGTCTCGCTGAAGACGGACCTTGAGCCGACCGCCCGTCAGATTGACGAGAAGCTAGCCGCGCGCCCTGACATCACTAACCGCAACTGGGTCAAGCGACTCACCCGCGACATGCGATTCGCCGGCGTCGACCCGTCGACCGGCGACCTGGTCGATCGGCCCGAGCAATTCGTCATCGACGGGGTCGCTCACGTCGTCGGCCTCATGAACTCCGGCAAGACCACCTTGGCTGACCTGCTGACTGTCAACCGCGTCGAGGAGCACGGAGACCGTGTCGGCCTCGTCGTCGGATCGGTCGGTGACGTCTTCGCTAAGGTGTCCTTCCTCCGCGCGCTCGGCATCAACGCTGTACCGCTCATCGGTCACAGCTCCCGCGGCGAGCACGTCGGCCGGTATTGGCGTACCGCGGTTGAGGACCCGACGGCGCTCTTCCCTGACGGGCCGGTTACCCCCGACCCTGCGGCGGCATATGCCAACGCCAGCTGTTTGCTTGAGCCGTTCAGGAAATCGTCCAACCGCCAGTGGGCGCCGCTAGGGCCTGACGACTTCCCATGCCGCGGCCGCCTCCGCGAGACCGATACCGAGCGGCCCGGGACCTACGATTGCCCGCTGCTGACAGTCTGCCCAGCGCAGAAGGCGTACCGGGAGATCGCCACAGCGCAGGTGTGGGTCACCACCCCACAATGTCTCGTTGCTAGCCGCGCCGAGCCCGCAGAAGCGGCGATGAGATGGTTCGAAGCGGCCCAGCACCACCTCGACCTACTCATCATCGACGAGGCCGACGCTGTACAGCAGGTCTTCGACACACGGTTCGTGCAGACCGAGAACCTCGTCGCCAGGGGCAAAGGCTGGTCGCATCGCATGGTGGCCCACACCACCGAGGCTATGGCCGACCAGAACATGGCCCCGGCAGCGGACGCCGAGGTTGCCCGCTGGCACGCCCTTCTGCAGACGCATGATCATGCCGTCTTCGCCCTCAACCGGCTCGCGCTGACCCCCGACGGGCAACCGCTGGAAGATCTACTCGGCGAGGCGCCGTTCACCTCCCACTCGCTGTTCCGCCAGGTCGCAGGCGCGCTGTATGGCGTGCCGCGGCGTGGAGAGGAAGGGCAGAAGGCGAGCGAGGATCTGGCTGATGAGTTCTATCGAACTCACCTTCAGGATCTGGCTGAAAATCCCTCCGCCGCGCGCGGGCACGGCCTTGAACACGTCATGTCTGAGCTGACAGGGCGTTACCGCGACGATGACGCAGTCGTGGCCGCGCTGGATGCCTGGATCGACACCAATGTCTCCCGCACCCACGTGGCCAGCGACAAACTCGAGCGGGTCCGTCCCATGCTGCGGTTCACGACCGAGGCCGCCGTCTGGGCTGGACAGATCACGACGACGTTCTTCGAGATGACCACGATGTACCCCTCGGTCCACAAGAAACTGAAATTGCCGGATGAGGAAACCTTCTGGGCCGATCAGCCGCCGAGGGATTACCGTCCGCTTGTCCCTGAGGCGCCGATGGGGAACATTCTCGCGTTGCGGTGGGCCCCGCACCGTAACGGCGGGTCCTCATTGCAGCTGCTTTGGGTGCACGGGATCGGCCGATGGCTTCTGCATCACGCACATGACCTGCTCGCTTGCGAGGGTGTCCAGGGCCTGCACGTGATCCTCACGTCCGCGACCAGTTGGGCGCCCGGCTCATCCTTCTACCACGTTCCGATCACCCCGACGATCGTGCTCCGTCAGCCCGACGAGGACCGCGACGCCCTGCTGACATCGACCATGGAGGTCCGGCCCATGAAGGCCGGCGCCGATCCGATCTTCGTCTCGGGGAAAGCCGGCCAGGAGCGCCACGACGCGTTGCGGCAGATGGTGACAGCTCTGTGCCTTCCCAGTGGCGGCCGTCCGCGCAGTGTCCTCGACGAACTGCGCGCCGACCTTCCGGAGGATAGACAGAAGATTCTGTTCACGGTGCTATCCGGGAAAGAAGCGCGCATCGCCGGCGAGCACTTGAACACTCGGGTGCCTCAACTGACGGCACGTGTCGTCGTCCCCGACGCGGCCGGCCCTGACACCGACGGAATCCGGCGCCGGCTCGTCGGGCGCTTCGGCAAGGGCACCGACGACGTTCTTGTCGCCGCCGAGATGTCGATCCAGCGCGGCTACAACATCCTCAACATCAACGACACGGCCGCGCTAGGCGCCGTCGTCTACCTGACCAGGTCACATCCGCCCCCGTTCGACCTGGCATTCCCGCTCTCGCTCGTCAGCCAGTTGGC
>Ga0184623_10001033_pt1 | contig 12138 bp, 20 predicted proteins | sample PLM1_100_b1_FD_133138 | JGI IMG/M metagenome (GOLD analysis project Ga0184623, IMG submission 133138) | Groundwater sediment microbial communities from an aquifer in East River, Colorado, USA - PLM1_100_b1 | ecosystem: Environmental > Terrestrial > Soil > Riparian zone | place: USA: East River...
CCACTATCCGGCTAGGATAAAATCGCTTGACATAGCCCCTGAAATGTGATATGCTTGAATTGTACAGGGACGAGGAGCGTACTGAACAAGGAGCTATTAGTTATCGTACGTTATATACCGTACGATACGTTAGGGACGATAGTCCCGTAAGGAGTATCATGAGAGTATCCCGCGAGGTTACAAAGGAGCGACTCCTCGAATTAGTCGAGGGGGCGATCATCGACGTCGAGGAGAGTGGGTCCGGGATCATCACCACGGAGGCTATGGCGAAGCAAGTAGCCGACGAGGTATGGCAGATGTTAGGCGAGCTGGATGACGAGGATGACCTCGGCATCTTGAAGCTCCAAGAAGAGGACCTCGAACAGGGAGGCTGAGGAAGCGAAGCTTCCTCGAATCCCAGGGGGATTCAGGGTCATGAAGCATCCTGACGTGAAGCTCAAGTCTGGTGGTCAGTACGCCGAGATCTACGGGTCGGATGGGTTGGCCTTCAACTTCCTACACCCGGATACCTTCGAGGCGTACCATTTCCCGACCATGTGCAAGGACTTCTTCACCGATGCGTTCTGGTCCGAAGCGCATGGCAAGGAGACCCGTATCCACGGCTTCAAGTGGGTACCGGGGTGGCTTCCGAAGGGGGCCCGGCGGTTCGAAATGGCGCTGAAGTTCGGCTCCAAACCGATGGGGGAGAAGTCGGAGACGATCCAGGAGTTTCTGAACAAGTGGGAGCGGAGCATGGAGATCCCACTCAGCTTGGTCCGGCCGGATCTGAGCGGCAAGCTGACGGTCATTCAGTTCGACCAGGCCTGGGCGTCCAGGCCGGTGATGATCAGTATGCTGACGCTGCTGATGCGGCTCGCGCCGGCGTATGACGGGGCGCCGATGGACAAGTTCCTGGCCAAGATCGCTCGGAACGGCAATCCTTACGGGATGTACGACAAATCCGAGATCAGCAAGCCGGGGGTACTGGACCTGTTGAACGAAGTCTACGAGAGCGGGAATCACCCCCACCCGAAGCAGACGTACAAGCAGTACGGCCAGGCGGTGACCGCTCACCACAGCGGAGGGCTGATTGCCTACACCACAGGATGCGCAACCGGCTAGTGGTGCGCCGGGCTCCATTGTTTGGTACCACCCAGACGCGGGCATGATAGGAGTTGTTAAAATGCCAGGACAGGGACAGGCAGCAGGTTCGGGCCATCCGGTTGTTAGTGCCCAGTGGCACATAGACTCGGCCTTGGCCCAAAAACAAGCACTGTTCGAGGAACACATGGCTGGACTAAGCTCTAGTCTAGGCAAGACATCCAAACCCAAGATCAAGCCGAGCCTCCCGGATCCGCTCAATCCTTGCGGGGAGCCGAGACACATCCCAACCGTAGTCCGAGTAGACTCGGATCATGTGATCTGTTATGGCTGCGGGGGAATCCGTTTCCAAGTTCTCCATGTCAAGTTCGTTCAGAGAGGATATGCCGCTATGCGGCGGGCAGAAATCAGGTATAGACACAAGAAGTATTCCAAAGGCGGCGGGGACGACGATTTCGATATGCCTATAGCTGAGCCGCCAGACTACGATTCGGACGACGACGAGCCGCCATCGTGAGTCGAGAAGAACGGGTCGAGCGGGAGGACTACCGCCAAGAAGCCGGTAGGGACTGGTGTCATTATCTACCGAGTCGCTACGGAGAGGACACCATCTGGCGAGATTACTTGCGAGGCCGGGGGCTAGATGCCGGCCTAGCAGCGGCTAATCAGTGGTATCCTAGCCGTAATGCGGGGGATATCGAGTACAGGATCGTCATCCCGGCTAGCAGCCTGATCCCCGGGAACGTATTCTGGCAGGCACGGGCGGTCGGAGCCCATATTTTAAAGCGCTACCAGAGCCCCCACTCGCCACGTGGAGACGCGATCGTGTCGGTGTGGCCACTAGACCCCCGCCCGAGGTTTAGCGTGGTTGTGGAGGGCCCTATGGATGCTCTGGCAGCTGCGGGGGAGGGCTGCCTAGGGATTAGCTTGATGGGGGTCACCCCACCAGAGGAGTGTTTACGCTTGACAAGCCGCTTCGCTTATGGTACAATAGCCCTTGTAGTGGCAGACTCGGACTCGGTGGGGGCGATGGCGAAGGTTGCACTGAAGCTGTTGAACTACGGGTTGGCGGTCAAGCTTGTTGATCCACACCCGCACAAAGATCTCGCTGAAGCGCCCCGAGCGGAGAGGAGGAGGATCCTTGGACTCGAACCTGAATTGGTCGACTAAACAGCCTTACGTCGTGTTGTGCAACTACTACCCGGCAAAGCCCTTCCGGGCTTGGAAGGTTGGCCGGGATCTGACCAAGATTACCGCCGAGCTAGGGCTGATCCCATTCCCTAGGATCGGGGGTAAGACCAACGACGGCGCGGCTTGGAACAAACCTGACCTGCACGCGGAGGTTAGACTGACGTCTCACGGTGATGCTGAAGGGGCGTCTTGGCATCAGGACGGCGACAACACCCCCGGCGCCGACATGAACTCAGCGCTCGTGTTGTGGGCTGATCGGCTGCCTACTGAGTTTCAGTCCATCAATAACGGGCAGATCTACCAGCCTCGCCCGTTCGAATTGGTGATCGTACGAAACAGAGGATGCCTGCATCGCCGTCCGCCAAAGGCAGAAGGTTTCCGGATGAGCTTCCGGCAGCGGGTCGTGATCCCCTCGGCAGTTGATCAGCTACACTTGGGGGTGCTGGCATGACTTTGGAGCCCCCGGTTTTAGTTCTTGTCTTTATTGTCTTAGTGCTCGCCTGGGCCCTGTTCTATGACTAGATGGGCCGGTCTTGTCCGTAAGTGCGACGAAAGGACGTGCGCGTTCCCCAAACCAAGGGGCGATAGGTCGTGAAAACACCTGTATGGAGATGGGGGACAAGGGCAACAGCTGACGGTGTAGAATCTGTTGTCGAAGGCACGATCAGCCAAGACGACTATGATGAGATGAAAGTAAAACTGGTGCTGTATGAGCACGCGATCGGGCAGTTGAAGGCAGAGATCGCGCGGCTGAAAAGACAACTAGGGGACGCTTCGGGGGAACCATGATCCATTTCAAGTCAACTGTAAACTTCGATAAGCTACACCCGGCGATCGTGCTGGCGTTGCATATCGCCAACGAGATCTGGGAGTCTCACGGATACTCGGAGCTTTGGATCACGAGCGCCAATGATGGATTCCATGCTGGTCAGCCAGTGTCGGGAGAGAAACTCGATCCACATTTCACAGGCCGGGCTGTTGACATTCGGATCAAGTCGGAACATCCGTGGGATATTCAGATGTTCAGTACCGAAACGAAATCCATGCTCGTCAAGGCCTTGAAATCCCAGCTCGCGCCGCAGTTCGTAATAATCCACGAAGCGAAAGGAACGGACAATGAACACGTCCACCTGCAATATGGACACGTTGCCTGACATGGAGAACAAGTGGGATATCTTCTGGTACATAGTATGGATCTGTACTGTGGTGGCCATTGGCCTAGCTTTTGGCTACGGTCTGGCTTGTCCTTCATGCTGGCACTAAGCTCGGCGCAGTCTAACGCTGTCGCTCGGGAGTTTTGGGAAGCGTTGGAAGACCAGCGGTATCAGTTCGCTGCCGCCATGCTCGATGTAAACAACGATATAGCCTCGGAGGTTCTTGAATGGCCGCAAAGGCCAAGAAAATACCAGAGTTTGATCCTCTTGTTAGTGAAGTACTTGACCGAGCATCTGCCGTACGACCAGGTTGCAAGAGTTGCGGCTTGTATGATCATTGCCAGACTCCGTTTATGCTCCCGTTCGTCCCTGTCGGATGGACTGGAAGATTACTGTTAGTTGGTGAAGCGCCAGGGGAGGACGAAGATGAAAATTCGGGGCGCCCATTTACAGGCCGGGCGGGGAAGCTACTGCGAGATCTGTACATCGCTGCCGGCTATACGGACCTGGACGTTGCGCTGGTCAACAGTATCCGATGCCGCCCACGGAACAACGTCGCTCCGAATATGCGCCAGGTGCGAGCCTGTCGCTCGTTCCTTCTTAGGGTTATTGAACAAACGAATCCTAAGATTATCCTTGGGCTTGGTACCATCGCTCTCCACGCCCTCACCAACAGTGGCGACAGCAACGTTACCGATAGCCGCGGACGACAAATACGAGTACCCGGACTGCCGGATGCTAAGGCCTGGGTTACGTATCACCCCGCAGCTGTCCTCCACGGGGCGACGCACCTCAAAGCCCGGATCTTAGACGATCTAAAGGCGATAGAGAAATCCCGGTTTGAATGGCCAGCCGACGTTTTCCCCGCTGGAAATTTTTGTAGTGTTGACACTGAGTATAGTCCTACAGGCGAGTTGCTTACTGTGGGACTTGCTGACAAGTCACGCTCCCGGGCCGTCGAAGGAGATTTCGGGGAGGCGGCAAAGGTCCTTGCGGGAGTGGAATATCTTGGTGGGCACAGCGTTGCTGGTGATGTTAGTAAGCTTCTGGAAGCCGGTCTTCCTGTCCGTGAGGAATGGGCCAGAGGCGATAAGCTGGTGGACAGTCTATTACTGTCTCGAATGGTTGATGAGAACGATCTAAGTTACGAGCTAGAAAACCAGGTCATGGCGATCCAGCCTACGGCGCCATGGAAGAAGCGAACAACGGAGATCAGCAAGACCGATGCAACCTTGTGGCCTGTCGATGCTCGGGTGGAGCGTTGCCGTCTTGACGCTTGGGGCAGCCACGTTATCAGTAGTCATTTCTGGCCTAGCCTGGCTAGCGTTCCGGCGCTGGTGCAGTATACTCACCAGATCGCTTCCGTCCTAGAGCGCGTCGCCCTCTCGGGCGCCTTCATCGATCTCAACCGATTCAACGAACTCAAGGTAGGGTATGAAACGAAAGTCTTCCGGCTCACAGACGAGCTTAAAAAGATCGCGGCCGCACAAGGGATGGGGGAGTTCAGCCCAAGTAACGATAATCATATCCGCGCCCTTCTTTACGAAAAGTTGGGGCTGCCCATTGAACACCGTACGAGTCACCAGAAGCCGAGGGTGGACAAACTTACACTTAAAGGATTCAGCAATGAAACAGGGGATCTCCTAGCGGAGTATGCCAAGTATGAGAAGCTACTCAGCGTCAATGGCACGGGACTGGCAGAGCTACTACATCCGTGCGGTACAATTGCTGGACAACCTCTGGCCTGGCTCCCCTTCCACATCAATCCACTTGGAGCTAGAACTGGACGGCGCGCGAGTACACGCCCTAATTCTCAAAACTGGCCCGGATCGGTACGCGGTATCGTTAGAACCCGGTGGCCCAATGGGCAGATTGGTGACTTTGATTACCAGAAACTCGAAGTGGTACTTATTGCCTGGGTGTCCGGGGACGATCGACTTCTCCACGATTTCACCGTTGGACGAGGATATCTCGACGTAGCTAAAGATCTCCTCGGTAAGGAGATCAAGAAGGGAACGGTTGAGTACCGGGGTATCAAGGCTATCGTTCTTGGCGTCCATTACAACATGCAAACCGATAAGATGGCCTCCGATTTGTGGAACGGGGTCATTGACGAAGAGGGGCGATTAGTTCCAATCCGGTTCAGCGACAGCTATGAGCTGCACTGGGAGGAAGTAGACAGAATACGCACAGCCTATCTACTGCGATATCGGTACTTAAGTATATATATCCAGGAGCGATCTTCGCAGCTCCTCCAGACTCACTCAAGTTGTTCGTACATTGGCAGGGTAAGACATTTACCGTTGACCCATGGGCGCCAGACACCTGGGCTGGGGCATTTAACCAATCAGGCGATCAACTTCCCGATCCAATCGCTAGCATCGGATGTGACGGGATCCGCTTTGATCGACATCGAAGCCGATCTGCTCGACGTGCATGGGATGAGTTATGTAGAGTACCAATCCCTGCTCTTGGAGGACCGCAGAAAGTTGTTGACAAACCCCCCGAGTCGTGATATAATGGGGTTAGAATTGATCCCTATGACACACATCATCAACGAAGTCCACGACAGTCTTGTCCTAGACTTCCATCCGGATTACCTCAAGCGTGACACCGAGATCGTCGTAGAGGGTATGAAGGCTGTACGCTCCCTTCGGGAGCTAGCCCCGGGCTTTGATCTCAAGCTCGGCGTGGACTTCAAACTTGGCCCGTGCTGGGGAGGTTAGGTTCTGGCTGCCGATCGGGACCTACGTTATTGACTACTACTTCGGCACACTCACCTTCAGTAACCAGAAGTACCATCCAGATCCAATCGTAATCGACGGGCTTAGCGAAGCTAAGCTCTACCAATGGGAGACGTATCTAATGGCATTCGGACAGCAACGGCGTAGTAGCTCTTTTGGCGGCGGTGGTGGCGGGCAGCGAAAGGACTTCACGTCCGTTCGACTGACCGGATTGTTCGCGACGAAGAAGCCCGGCCTGCTGGTCGGGACGGTCGAAGGAGAATCCCTCGACCAACTGATCGAGAAGATCAAGGAGTGTGTCGCTAAGAAGGCGGGCCTGACGTTGTTCATCCGCGAGGTCGACCAGCCGAAGGGCAACTACGTCGCCCAGATCTTCGCTGACGTGGACAACCGACCGGCGCAGGGCGCGCGGCCGGCGTATGAGAAATCCATCCAACCCGATCCCGCCCCCAAGCCAGACACCGCTTCGTATGACCCTTTCGGCCCGCGTAGGTAGGATGTTGATCTGGGGTTTCATCTTAGCGATTATGGCCCTGGTATATAGCGTGTTCCGGTGATCCCAGTTCCTGACAGTTCGAAAGTCGTTCGCAACGAATCTGCCGAGCGGATGCTCGGCGACAAGGCTCGGGGGTGGATCGAAGGCGAGGAGCGCACACCAGGGCTCCACGCCTCCGATCTGCTCGATCCGATGCAAGCGTACTGGCAGGTTGTAGATCCTCAGCCGTTTAGTGACCGTCAGATCACGATGTTCCTGGTGGGGAAGGTGTTACATGCGTTCGTGCTTGGGGCTGTTGCTGGCACTGTCGACCTTGCTACCAGCGATACTGGCAGTAGCTATGACGATGTGGTTGGCATATCTTTCAGTCCAGATGCTAGGCTGGTGGACGGCAAGGTTGCTGAACTAAAAACTAGCAGAGGGTTCTATGAACCTAAAGACGTTAAGGATATTAGCCTCTATCTGGAGCAACTCTTGGTCTATATGGTGGCGACGGGTACGACGGAGAGCCAACTATGGGTTCTCTATCTCAACCTACGAGATCAGTCTGGAAAGACAGCTCCTGCGTTCCGTTGCTATGATTTTACGATTAGCCCCGCTGATCTTGTTGCAACCAGAACGTACCTTCTCGAAGAGAAGTCGCGCCTGGCGGAAGCGTTGGCGACTCGGAATCCCGGAGCCCTCCCGCTCTGCCGGCCGTTTAAATGTGGAGCCGGTAACTGTGTTTGGTACCCGATCTGCAAGCCGAAGGGCCGGTATGGCGACCCCGCGTGGGATGGAACAGCCCCACCGAAGCGTAAGGGATTGGCAAAGAGAGGTGCGTAGTTGATCAAACGTAAACTAATGGCCCTCAGCCAGGATCTGGAGCTCGCGATCCTGGCAGGGATGCTGAAACGGACGGTGCCGCTTGACGCGGTCGAACCAGAAGAAGTCAGTAAGCTTGGTAGAGGTGTTCTTGGAGCGCTCCGGGCGCTTGATAAGCCCACCTCTGCTGACATCCTCCTCCACGCTGTCGAAGTGCAGGGAGCCGGGAAAGATCAGCTGGCTGCGTATCTCCGCGCCGTCGAACTCGCCGGCGCCGGTGTCGAAGCCACGGAGATTCTCAGGAAGGTTCGGGACAAGCAGGTTCTTGTTGATCTTATCAATGAAGCGGGCGAACAACTTCATAAAGGCACACTTGATCTTGGCCTTCTCACCGGGCTATTTTCAAAGGAAGCCGGGGCGTCGATCGACCTACAATCTATTGCTGAAGTGGTCAAGGACGGGCTCCCTCCGAAACCTCAGGGGCTACCGCTGGCAAGTCTTAGGCTACTCACCGAAGCTTCGGGTGGGATCTTGGGCATGTGGGTGGTTGGGGGCGAGCCAGGTGTCGGCAAGAGCACCTTGGCCTGGCAGATTGCTCTGGATGCGGCTACGAGGATGCCTGTTCTCGTGTACGATTTCGAGAACGGGTTCCCGGTGATGATGGACCACACAAGGGAGATCTATAACGGTGATTTGGGAAGCATTAGGGCTGCTACTGAGCGGGTGTATTATCGGGATAGCATCCGCGGTTTGGATGCAGATCTGGCGCGAGTACCGGCGCCGGCACTCATTGTTGTCGATTCTATCCAGAAACTTCCCGGAAGCGTGGAGTTCCGTCGGTCCAGTCTCGATAGATGGATTCACCGCTTGGAGTACCTCAAAAAGCGGGGATATTCACTTCTCGTCGTATCTGAAATTGGAAGAGCAAGCTATGGGCACGACGCCTATATCGGGGCTTATAAAGAAACCGGAGAAATCGAGTACTCCGCTGATTTTGCTCTCCAGTTACTCGACGGAAGCGGTGGCCAGGTTGAAGCTCATATTGTCAAGAATCGCCACCGGCCTAAGCGCGGTCTTGCCGTGATGCTCCAGCGCAAGCGAGCATGGCTGTTCAACGAAGTCGAACTGAACTATGACGGCAGCTTGCCGACGCAGGTGATTAACTGATGCACTGGTTTCATTGCTGCTGGCATAAGATAGAGCCGCAAAGAAAGTACCAGGTAGCATACCGCCGGCCCAGGAATTGTATTCGGGATTATGAGTGGGGAGATCCTAGCTTTGGATCAAGAGAAGAAGAGTGTTGTAGGTGCGGTAAGAAGCAGTTGATATATCGCGGATACGAAGATTGGACGTACAAACACTACAAGGAGGTTCCAACTAGTGCAGCTTGACGCTCAAGATTTTATCAGACTAGTAGAAGCGAATCAGTCGCTGGCGTTATGGGATACAGAGAGCGTTGGTTTCAACGCGGACTACGGCACGCTGTTATGCGGGAGTGTCAAGACGGTCTATGGATCGATCAAGACCTTCCGAGTCGAGCAGCTCGGCAACGACAAGAAGGTCGCCCGCGAGCTGAAGGAGTACCTCGAAACATTCGATGCGTGGGTGACGTACTTCGGGAAGGGCCATGACGTGCCGTTCCTCAACACGCGGCTGCTGAAGCACGGGCTGGCACCAGTTGAGCCTCGGCCGCATATCGACCTGTTCTTCGTTGTCAAGCACCACCTTCGTATGAGCACGAAGTCACAGGCCCAGGTGCTGTCGTTCCTTGAGACGCCCGGACAGAAGATGCACCTGAGCCCGAGCAACTGGTCCGAGCTAGGGATGGACTTCTCGAAGCGGATGAAGAACATCATCGCTCGGTGCGAGAGCGACTGCTCCGGTCTCGAAGACGGCTTTCACAAGATCAAGCACGTCATCCGGGACGTCAAGCGCTGATGTGCTCGCACTCTGGGTGGTCGTTGCATCTGACGAGCTGGATGTTGTGGTGCGTGAACTGTGGTGCGCATTTCAAGGCGCATTGCTACGAATGTAAACGAGGGGATTGGCATTGATGTGGTGGATGCAGTGGTTCGGAGCGCAGTTAACGATCGCGATCGCGGCGTACCTAATAATGCGAATTTGGAGGGTGATTTGACAGTCTATCTAGCTCATAAGTATGAGCAGCGAGCGCTGGGCCTAGAGGTCATGGCCGAGCTCGAAGCGGCCGGGATCACGGTCCTCAACCCGTTCATCCGGAAGGAGCAAGAGAAGTACGACGATGTTATCGCCACGAAAGGCGGGCAGTTTGATGATCAAATCAGTGCAGAGATTGTTAATGCCGACCTCCGGCTTATTGATAAGAGCGACGCTGTGGTTGCTCTTCTTTGCCCTAACGCTATTGGCACTGTTATGGAAATCTTCTACGCCGGGCATGTGAAGCGGATCCCGGTGTTTACTTGGGTGACGTACTCGATGCCGTACCGGCATCCGTGGATCGCCCACTACTCAGAGATGTTTCTAGACAAGGAACCGTTCCTAGCGGTGGTGAAAGGATGGGGCAAGAGTGGCCGATAATCGCCCGACACTGGAAGCTGGGGCGAAGTACGATGGTGAAAAGAACCGCCTCGACCTTCTCCCTTTCGACGCGCTTGTGGAGGTTGGGACTGTTTATACTCTTGGAGCGCGCAAGTACGCCGACCGTAACTGGGAGAAGGGTATCAGTTACATGCGAATCTGCGGAGCGCTACTGCGCCACCTGTTCGCATGGCTTCTGGGTGAGCAGCGTGATCCAGAGAACGGGCAACTGCATATGGCGAGCGTTGCTTGGAATGCACTGGCGCTCCTCAGCTTTGAGCTGCGAGGAATGAACGGAGGAGAATTTGACGACCGAGTCATATCGTCAAATAACCGTTAACATCCCGAAGGGGTTGTTCCAGCAGATGGAGAACACGATGGTCGGGGTGGGCGAGCCAAGCGTTGAGGAGTTCATCCTCAAGCTCATCCTCGGTGGAATCGTCCTGATCGACCAGGAGCTAGAGAAGCGGAAGTTAATCGTTACCCCGGCACTAGTGGCCCCTGATGGCCGCTACGTGGGGAGTAGGAGACCAAGTGGACAAATCAATTTTTAGTATTGAAACACCGGATGACAGCGAATCTGGCGGCTACCTTCTGTTGGTTAGCCGCGGGATGCCATTCGGAGGCGGGGGCGGAACAGCCGTCTTCGTTATTGACAAGATCATCATTCAGAGCGATCCTAGCGGACGAGCCGTGCTCTTCGAGGGAGCCAAAAAGGATGGTACTGTAGTCGCATGTTTTCCTGTCGGGACTGCGTTTGTCGTCGCTCCCCGCGGCCAGACTAAGGGCATGACCGCGCTGGAGTACCATCAAAACGAGAAGGCTGAGGCAGACGAGATCGAGAAAGCAATGGCCCCCATGGCTAAGGTTGTGCCTTCGGCTGTAGGAGGAGGTATGTATCTCTGATGCCACTACCGATGACGCATCCGAGATTTTTACAGATTGGCACCGCAGTTAGACGAGTAGGTACCCAAGACGTAACTTTCCTTTATGGACTAGATGCGCAGGGAGAGGTCTGGGAATATATTCGAGGCGGCGTTCCTAGTAGCTGGGCTCCTCTGCCGGAGATTAAGTTGGCGGAGGTTCCAGTCTAAGTGTCGATAGCTGCTCGACAGAAGTCAGCAGATCGGGCTCGCCGAAGTCGGCTGTGGGAGAAGTATTCTATTACTGTCGAGCAGTATGAAGAGATGCTGAGACTTCAGGGCGGGGTATGCGCGATCTGCGGCAGACCGCCCAAGAAGTATAGGCTTCATACTGATCATTGTCATGCAACTCACCGAGTCAGGGGGCTGCTGTGCTTAAGATGCAACCGGCGGCGCGTGGGCATCGCCAAAGACACCGAAGTAGCGTTGTACCAGCGCGTCGTGGACTACCTCAAATCCAGGTTCGACGGGAGGAAGCTCGTTGTATCAGGTGCGGCAGGAAGTTCCATCCGCCCGAAGTCGTCTCCGGGATCAGCACGAACCACTACCACTCCGAACAATGCGCATTCGAAGATCTGATCAAGCGTCTTGGTTGATGGGTCCTATGCCGGACAAACAAATGCCCACCGGCGAAGATCGCTTGTGGTGGGCAGTAATCAGAAGCGCTGCGAAGGACTTACGCTATGCTAGAAAAAGCCTTGCATTGGATGCTGGAGACTGGCTTACTGGGAGTGGTACTCACCTTGTTTCTTTCTTGTATCATATTGATTGTCGGGTCACTATTCATGCTATTCTCGCATTGATCCGACAGCGTAACCGCTACCATGAGGAACCGATTGAGATACCGGCTGCCGCGAAGAGTTAGTCTAGGACGAGGGTATTGGATCAAGGTGCTGCTGACTGGGCGTAGAGAAATGGCCGACGTTCTCGAAGAGGAAACTTGTAGCGCAGACGCGCTGTGGGTAGAACACCTCGGGGAAGGCCTCGGCTACTCCGGGCGAATTCTGATCTACGATCGGCTCAGCGCGCAGCGTAAGTGGGAAGTGTACTTTCATGAACTAATCCACGCTGTGAATGATATAATGGCCTATGATAGAGAACATCCGCTCATAACATAATGGCGCAAGGCAAAAGGGGAACAGGCGGTAATAACTGGCGGCATCTTAGAAATCGTTATGGTATTACCCAGC
>Ga0184623_10001034_pt1 | contig 12128 bp, 8 predicted proteins | sample PLM1_100_b1_FD_133138 | JGI IMG/M metagenome (GOLD analysis project Ga0184623, IMG submission 133138) | Groundwater sediment microbial communities from an aquifer in East River, Colorado, USA - PLM1_100_b1 | ecosystem: Environmental > Terrestrial > Soil > Riparian zone | place: USA: East River...
CATGTGTTCGCCACCTGGTATCCGGAAGACCGTCGGACCAACCTCCTCGTCGTCATCGACGTGTCCGGCTCGATGGGAGCACGGGCGCCGGCATCGAAGCAGTCGGTGATCGCGCTGGTCCGGCAGGGTTGCCTGTCGCTCAGCCGGCTGCTGCCGGACGACTCGCAGATCGGGCTCTGGAAGTTCGGCTCGCGGCTCAACGGGTGGCGGGACTACCGGGCGCTGCTGCCGCAGCGGCCGCTGGACGACCGGCACCGTTACCGGCCAGGGGTGCTCAACCAGGTGCTGGTCTTCACGGACGGCCGCAACGAGGACGACCCTGGCTCGCGAACGGCCAAGCAGCTGACTGCGCAGCTGCCTTCGTCCATGTCGCCGCCAGCGGCGCGCACGGCCATTGATCGCCGCGCGCGCCCGCGGCGATCAGTGGCACGCGGATACCACACGCCTCAATTACCGGCCAGCTCGTCGAGGAGGGAGTCGGCGACGCGTTCCTCGACGATCGCGGTACGTGTGCGCAGCATCGCCGGGGCCAGGTCGGCGTCCCAAGGGGCTTCGGTGACGCGGCCGACATCAGGACCTGACGGGTCCGCGGCGACGGCCGCGAGGTAGTCGCTCGCGGTCATCTGCCAGGGCTCGGCGGCTGTCTTGGCGAAGACGTAGGCCGCGATCCGAATCCCCTCGCCGTCGAAGTCGCCGTGATAATGCAGGCGGACGCCGTCGCTGCTGAGCGCACGCAGGAGCAGGACGGCGGCGCTGTTCGGCCATCCCGAGCTGCACACCATCGGCGGGCAATGCGCGCCGAAGCGCCGCAGCGCCAGCGCGAGGACGCTCGGATTCTCCACGACGTGCACCGAGCCCGCTGGGAACAGGGCAACCCCGATCGCGCGTACCTGCGCGAGCGTGAGCGCGCACGCCTGGCCTGCGTCGGCGCAGGCGGCAAGCAGCCGGCTGACCAGGCCCGGTCCGGTTGGGCGGAGCCCCGCGGCGAGCACCACCGTGGACAATTCGTCGGCGGCTACCCCCGCGCGCTCCCAGAGCGCCCGGCGCGCTGCGGCGGTGGCCGGCAACTCGACCTCGTAGATCGCCGCCAGCGCCCGCAGCACCAGCGCGGACAGCCGGGTGCCGTCGTCCAAGGCATGGGAGTCGCTCGAGACGTCGGCGGCGAAAACGGGCAGCGGCCGCCCTTGCGCCGGCAGCCGGCGCAGCACCTGCAGGGTGTCCTCGAGCAGTGTCCGGGTGGCCGCGCAGGAACCGCCGACCAGACCCGAGCGGCGTACGTGCTCCACCCACCCGGCCAGGGCGGGCTGCGCGGCGACCACCTCGTGCGCGGCCAGCCAGTCCCACAGCTCGGCGCGTTCGGCGCGGTCCAGATCCCGGCGCGCGGCGTGGTCGTCGAGCGGGCCGATCAGCGCTGTGACGACTGACCTGGTGTCCCGGCCGCAGGCCTCCATGAGCACCGCGTCGAGGTGGGACACGCGCACGGTCAACTCGGCGTCCGGCAGCCGGTCCAAGCCGAGCAGGTCGGCCACGGCTTCGCGCTGCCTGCCATCGAGCAGTCCCACCCGCACCCGGCTCACCTGCCGTCCCGAGGAGAGCCGGTCGTGCATCGCCTGCCACAGCGGCCGCAGCGCAGGTCGGCCCAGCGCCTCCGGGAGAGCCGGCCGCACCGCGCCGGACGGCGACTCCGGTGTCACCGGGGCCGACCGCTCCACTTGCTCGTCGGCTCGTCGCTCCTCGGCGCGGGCTCGTCCGGGAGCAGGTCGGTCCCTGTCCACACGAACCGGGCGGTGGTCACCGCGTCGTCGCCGTCGCCGCCGGTGATGAGCTGGTGGATCGCAATGCCGTCGATTTCACGGTAAGTGCACCACTCGTGGTCCGAGGTGAGCACGATGTCGAGCCCGAGCGAGCCGAGCAGGCCGAACACCTGACCCCGGTTGGTGGTGTCGACGCCGACGAAGACCTCGTCGAGCAAGATCAACCGCGGCGCCTCGGGGACGGACTGGTAGTGCGCCGCCACCGCCGCGAACAGCGGGAGATGCAGGGCAATGGCCTTCTCGCCGCCCGAGAGCGCGCCGTGCAGCTTCTTCGTGAGCAGCTGCCAGCCCGACCCGTTGGCCCGGTCGAGTTTCACCGTGAACTGGTGCCACGCGGTGTAGTCGAGGACGGTGGAGAGCTGCTCCTCCCAGTTGGTGGCGGAGTTCGATGCCTTGGCCTCCTCGATGCGCTCGCGGAAGAAGCGGTGCAACGCGTCGCGGTCCTGGTCGGTCAACCGCACCGGGTCTTTCAACAGCAGGTCACGGGCCGCCCGGGTGCCTGGGGGCAGCGCGGGATCGACCTGCCACACCAGCCGCACCGCGACGCGGGACGCGGTCCGCACTCGCTCCAGCCGCTCGTTCATCGCGTCGACCAGTTCGTTGGCCTGCCGGATCCGTGCCGCCAGGTGCCGCCGCGTCTCCCCGGTCAGGGTCTTGTCGAACAGCTCCCGTTCGGCCGCGGTGATGTCGTCGCGGCTGCGATCGCGTTCCGCGGCCAGCGCGTCGAGCAGCCGGGTGGCGCCGATGCGCACGCCGTCCATCGTCGCGCTGAACACCTGGACGTTCTCGTCCGGCTCCAGGTTGAGCTCGGCCCGTTCGCTGAGCGCCTGGCGGCAGGCGTGCACCGCCTCAGTGAGCCGTCCGAGGGCGTCGGTGAGGTTCTTGGCTTCGTGCGGCAGGGTGGGCCAGCGCGCAGCGACGGCTCGGGCTGCCTCGAGGGTGGCCCGCGTGCCGTCGGTCGACACCAGGCCGAGCTTGATCGCGGCGTCAGTGGGGAATCCGAGCGCGCCGAGGTGGCGGAAGCGCGCGGCGGCGGAGTCTCGGACGGCGACGGCGGTGTCCCTGCGCCCGGCATCGCCGGTGCGTTGATTGTTCAGGGCGCCGATGCGCTCTGCCAGCTTTACCAGCTTCAGGTCCAGCCCGGCCGCGGCGGTCTTGGTGTCGCGCAGCCGGCGGCGGACCGCCTCGATCTGGGCGAGCACCTCGCGGTAGCTGACGCCGACCGTGCCCTCCGTCTCAGCGAGGCGAGCGGCCAGTCGGCGGGCCTTCAGCGTGGCCCGGTCGGCCTCCCCGGCGCGTGCGTCGGCGGCCTCGCGCGAGCGATCGGCGCGCTGCCCGGCGTCGGCTGCGGCCCGCTGCTCCGCGGTGAACTGCCCGTGCGTGTCCAGCCAGCTCTCGGCGACCTCGCGAACGGTGGCGACCGCCTTCTCGAGCGCGTCGAGCGCGGACCGCTCGGCAGGTAGCCCGTGCTCAGCGGCCGTGGCGGTGAGCCTGCGCAACGCCGCGCGGACCGCCTTCTCGCTTTCGGACAGCCGCGCCGCGCGGCCGCGCACAGCGTCGTCTCGTGCGGCGACCTCGGCCTCGGCGCGGTCGAGGTCGCGCTTCGCCGCATCGAGCCGCTGGCGCGGCGGACGATCGTTCCGCTCAGCCTCGAGCCGCCGGCTGCGCTCCGCGAGCAGACGCAGCTCCGCCTCCTGGTCCGCCAGCGTCGCGTCGAGCTCGGCGATCTGCGCGCGCAACTCGGCGAGCCGACGCTGCCGAGCCCGTTCCCGGGCGAGTGCGCCGATGTGGGCCGCCTCGTCCTTCTCCCAGCTTCCGGTGACGGCGTCCAGACGCCAGCGCCCGTCGGCGGACACCGCCGCGCTCCAGCCCGCTGGGAGCGTCTCGCCGTAGGCGACGCCCGCCAGCAGGCGGCGGATCCGGTCGGCGGGCACCGGCGCGTCGGGCTCGGGCCGCAGCACCTCGTCGAGCGAGCGCCCGCCGACCGGTGCGGCAAGCTCGGCCTCGGCCAGCGTGTCATGCCCCGGCACATCCATCTCGGGCCGCGGCGTGACCCAGGCGTCGAGCAGCCCGCTGGCCTGCAGCGCCGCCTCGACTCCGGCCTGGACCGAAGCCGGCACGCCAGCCTGGAAGCCCACGAGCTTCCACAGCGGGGCGCCAGCCATGACGGCCCGGTCGGTCGTCCTCGTCGGCGGCGCCTGCGGGGGCAGGTCGACCGCACGGCCCAACCGCTCGGCCTCGGCGACGAGCCCTTCGCGCTCGGCGTGGGTCCGGTCGCGCGCTGCCGCTGCCGCCGTCTCCAGGGTGGTGATGAGCCGCTGCGCCCGGTGGCTGGCGGCATCGACGATGCGGAGCACCTCGGCCTCGGACGCCGCCTGCGCGGCCAGCTCATCGGCGTCGTCGAAGGCCAACTCGACGCAGCCGGCCGCCCAGCTGCGCAGGCTGTCGGCCTGCTCGGCCAAGGCCGTGTCGTAGGCGTCCGACCTGGCGCCGCGTGTCCGGGTCGCCTCGGCGAGCTGCGCTCTGGCGTCCTCCAGTTCGCTCTCGGCGTTGGCCCGCTCGCGCAGCGCGGCGTCGTATTGGTCCAGGGAGCGGCGAACCGCGCCGATCTGATCCAGCCGGCTGCTGACCGCCCCGCGCAGCAGCGGGCGGGTGTGTTCCCGGCCGTCGGCAAGCGCGGCGGACAGCTCGGCGCAGGCGGCGGTCAGCCCCGCCCGGCGCGCCGCCCGTTGAGTGTCCTCCTCCGCCCGCCGCACTCCCACGGCGAGGGCCGCGGCGCGGCGTTCGACGACGCCGGCGGCCTCGGCGTCGGCCGTTGCGATGCGGCGCTTGGCGTCGGCGTCGGACCGCTGTCGCTCGGCCTCCTGCTCGGACTCGGCCGCCTGCTGACGCAGCTCGTCCAGGGCACGACCGGCGTGATACTCCTCGCGTGTGGTCAGCCCTTCCATGCGCGCCTCGAGCACTTCGGCCTGCTCGTGCAACTCCGCACGGCGTTGCTCGGTCTCGGCCTGCTCGACGAGCGCGGCGCGGTAGCCCTCCTCGCTCTCGCGGGCGGTCCTGGTGAGGTTGTCCATCTCGGTCGTGGCAGCGATCAGGGCCGCCGCCGCGGAGCGCAACACCCGTTGCGCGTAGCCGCGCTGCCGGGCGGCGACGGTCTCGGCGGCCGCCACTTCCTCGGTCAGCTTGTCCAGGTGGTCGCGCTGCCGATCGAGCCGCTCGAATCCCTCGGCCAGCTCGGAGATCTCCGACTGCCCCAGCGGCGGGAGCGCACGAGACAGCAACGTGGACAACAAGGACGGGTCGAGCCGTTCGGAGAGCTTGGGCGTGCGAAGCTGCAGCAGAGCGGTGATCAGCGCGTCGTAGCGCTGCTCGCTGAGCCCGGGAAACAGGGTCCGCCGGACGGTGGCGCGGTATTCCGCGGCGCTCGGGTGCAGCTCGCCGTGACCGGCCAGCGTGTCGGACAGCACGGCCCGGGTAAGCGGCTGGCCGGCGTCGTTCACCAGGGACAGGCCGCCCGGAACTCCGATGCGCCGGTTGGTGGTGAAGTAGTCGACGTGCACGGACGTGGTGTGGGCCGTTGCCGACAGCCGGGCGCCGCAGCAGAACCAGTCGCGCTGCTCGCCTTGCCCGTAGCCGAACTCCAGCCACACGTAGCCGACCCGGGTGACCCCGCTGGCCCCCTCGCCCATCAGGTTCCAGTGCATGGTGCGCTCGGAGCCGCCGAAGGTGGACAGCCGGTTCGGCCGCAGGTTGGCGTCGAACAGGAACGGAAGCAGCACCTCCAGCGCCTTGGACTTGCCGGTGCCGTTGGGGCCACGCAGCAGCAGCCGGCCGCGGTGGAAGGAGAACGTCTCGTCGTAGTAACGCCAGACGTTCACGATGCCGGCGCGGGTGGGCTGCCAGCGCGAACGCGGAGGTTCGGCTCGCGCCGCCGCGCCACCGGCGTCGGGCGCGGGCTCGCCGGCCGGCACGCCCTCGGGACGGTCGGCGGAGCGGGTCGGTGAGCCATCGCCGGGCGGCTCGGGCCTCCTGGGCAGCTCTGTCACGGTCATGAGCCGGTCCCTTCGCCCTTCGTGGAGCTGACTTCCTTGGCGTCTGTGCCGAGCGCCTCGGGCCTGACGCGGTACCTGGCCGATGCGGGCGCCGCCGTCACCAGATCGCCGGTCCGGCGCACCAGGCCGAAGTCGGACAGGACCGCAACGGCGTCCGCCACGAGCCGCGCCGCGCCGTCGGCGGATTGGTACGCCTTGGCCCAACCGGGTGAGCCGCGCAGCAAGCGCTCGGCCGCCGCGAGGAGCTGCTCAGGCGCCGTGCCTTCCGGCGTGATCGCCTCGAGCAGTCGCAGCGCGGCGACCTTGGCGTGGCTGGAGTCGTCGGGGAACTTGCCGTCGGTGGCCAGCGCTTCCGGGTCGACCAGCAGGAAACCCTCGGCCCGCTCCTCCAGGACGAACCCGGCCTGCTCGGTGGCCCGGCGCATGATCTGCCGTCCGGTCGGCGAGACGAGGTAGGCGAGCTGCGCCTCGCTGAGCGTGTCGCGGTAGACCACCGGGTCGTCGAAGAGCCGCCGGAGCACGGAGTGCCGCAGCCACAGGTTGCGCTGCACCTCCGAGATGGTGCCGGGCTCGGCGTCGTCGTGCGCCGCATCGCCGTAGCGGCGCTCCGTCACCAGGCCGGCGAGCAGCTCATCGAAGCGGAGCGGCAGCTCGGCGGCGGGCACGGCGGACTGCGAAGGGCCGTTGGGCGCCGCCAGCAGCCGCATCAGCAGGGTGGAGTTGACCCGGTAGAGGACCTTCGCATCGCTGGACTCCACAAAGCTCTCCGTCGAACCGTCGACCGCTAACAGCACCCCTAAGGACTCGAGCAGGCGCAGCACGTCGACGTAGGCCATGCGTTCCTGGCGGCTCGCGGTGTCGAAGGCAGGCACCACGGGATCGGTGGCGGTCGCCTGCAGGACCCGGTCGGCGAGCAGCCCGATCGTGGTGACCGGGGCGGAGAGCAGCTCCGCCGCCACGACGCACAGCAACGTGTAGCGGCGCCGGTCGAACGGGGCGCGCCCCGAACGCAGCCGCCGTGCGGGGCGGGACGCGTCGGCCTCGGCGCGGACCTTGAGCAGCCGCGCGTAGCCCTGCCGGGGCTCCACCACCACCGTCCAGCCGCAGTGGTAGTCGAACCACTTCGCGATCGGCTCCTGGCGGCGGCGGACCAGGTCGAAGGCGGCGGGATCGCTCCGTTTGGTGACCAACGGGCGGGCCAACAGCGTGCGGATGGCCCGGGCGACCTCGTCGCGTTCGGCGGTGACGAGCTGGTTGGCGAGGTTGCTCATCCTGATGCCTCCCGGAGCGGCGGCGCACGATGGCGCCCGATCCCCGGCGACCGAACCTCGACGACGTAGTCGGGGCCGCTGAGCTGCCCGCGTGCCGTCACCAGGGTGGCGACGCGGTTGTCCGGCGGTGGCCGCAGGATGACCTCCACCCGCCCGTCCCCAGTGACGGCCCGCCGGGCGCCCGACCGGTCGGGCGTTGTGGCGAGCGCCCGCCCGAGGATCTCGAGCAAGCGCTCGAAGACGGTGTGGTCGAGCGCTCCGAAGCCCGACAACCGGACCGGCCCCTCGGTCCGCAGCAGGCTCCACGCGGCGTCGATCGCGGCGCGCTCCGCCTTGGCCCGCTCGGCACGAGCGGCCTTGATTGCAGCCACATCACGGATCTTGCCGGTCCGGCTGAAGCGCTCCGTGCGGCCACTGCTGCGCAGCAGCGCCGACACCTCCACCGGGGGCGACTGTGCCCAGCTCGCCGTGATCGGGACGAGCTCGGGATCGGGATGCGCGAGGTGAGCATGTCGGGACGAGCTCAGGCCGAACGCGGTAGACCAGAGCCGGTGCAGGTCCTCCTCCGAAGGTGCGGTCGCGAACCAGCGAGCCAGTTGCCGGAAGTCCTGGATGGCGCTGGAAGAACGTCGCCGGGACTCGGTGATCCGGTCCAGCACTTGGAGCAACGTGACGATCGCGCGCCTGGCGACGTTGTGGAGCTGCTCAGCCCTGGCCGGCGTTCCGTCGACCGGCCGGAACCACGCGCGCAGGCCTTCCCACCGGGCCCGGCGATGCTCCAGCCAGGCTGGCGCCGGGTCATCTCCCGCGGTCGGCGGAAGCTCGGCGCCACGCAGGGCCCGATGGTGCAGCACGCTCACCCCGTGATCCTCGATCCGGCCCACGCCAAGGGCGATCGCATGCGTGCGCTGGTCGAGGTTGGTCAGGAACTCCTGGAGGTAGGCCACCGTGGCGGCCTTCACCTCCTGGAAGGTGGCCAACTCCGCGCTCTCGGCCCGCAGCAGCCGCTGCAATTCGCCGTTGAACTGCTTGGTGTTGTTGCGCAGGGCATCGAGGTGCCCCTCCAACTCCTGCAGGATGCCGAACACCCGGCGATCGGCCGAGGCGGGGTCCTCGAGCAGCGCGTGCAGGGCGTCGAGCCGGTCGGCAATGGCGTCGAGCACAGCGGTCTGCAGCGCGCCGGTGGCCACCAGCACGGCCATCGCGTGAGCCACCCCCGCGAACGCTGCCTCCCCGCGCCGGGTGAGCGAATACTGCAGGTTGCGGCGCTCGTACTCCTGGGCAGTGCGGTAGTTCTCCGCGTGATTCTGGATGACATCGAGCAGCCGCCAGTCGCGCAGCTGCTTCAGCGCGTCGAGCAGTTCCTCGTCGGTGAGCGCGCCGAACCAGCCGACGGTGCGCAAGCGCTCGCGGATGTCGTCGAGACCGAGCGCGGTCTCCAACCTTTCGTTGGCCTCGCCGAATGCCTGCAGCACGGCGCAGTACAGCTCGGCACGGTCCCCCGTGGTGAACCGGAACATGTCCGGTGGCACCCTGCGTAACGATTCCACTCGACCCCTCGGCGCATCGAAGTCCCATGGCGACCTTTCGCCCTTACCGTACGGGCGGGCACCGACAGAACGCGGCCAGGACACGACGGCCCGTCGCTCAGACTAACCCTCGAGAGTTGACGCAGATGCGAGGCATCGCCGCGATCTTGAGCTATTACGCTGATAGGAGCGCTCCCACGCCTAAAAAGCTCAAGATCGCGAAGAGGGAGGCAGCATGCGTGACGCGGTGATCGTAGACGCCGTCCGCACCCCGATCGGACGGCGCAACGGAAGCCTGCGCGAGGTCCATCCCGTCGACCTGTCGGCACACGTGCTCAACGCGCTGGCGGAACGCACCGGCATCGACCCTGCTGTGGTCGATGACGTGATATGGGGTTGCGTGAGCCAGACCGGCGAGCAGGCGCTCAACGTCGGGCGCAATGCGGTCCTTGCGGCGGGCTGGCCGGAAGAGGTGCCGGGGACGACGATCGACCGGCAATGCGGGTCGAGCCAGCAGGCCGCCCACTTCGCCGCCGCCGGCGTCGCCGCCGGGCACTACGACGTGGCGGTTGCCGGCGGCGTCGAGTCGATGACCCGCGTCCCGATGCTGGTCACGGTCACGAACGGACCTGGCGTGCCGTTTGGCCCGCGGATGCGGGAGCGCTACGACGACGGGCTCGTCCCCCAGGGCCTGAGCGCCGAGATGATCGCGAAGCGGTGGGGCATCACCCGCGAGGACGCCGACCGGATCAGCTTGGCGTCGCACGAGCGGTCGGCTGCGGCGATCGACGACGGCCGGTTCAAGGGCCAGGTCGCGCCGATCGCAGTGCCCGACGACGCTGGCGGCAGCCGGTTGTTCGACGCCGACGAGGGCGTGCGGCGGAGCACCTCGATGACAGCGCTCGGCGGGCTGAAGCCGGCGTTCGCAGCGGACGGCATTGTCACGGCGGGCAACTCCTCGCAGATCTCCGACGGCGCGTCCGCACTGCTGATCACGACCAGTGACAAGGCCCGGGAACTGGGCCGGACGCCGCTGGCGCGGTTCCGCTCGTTCGCGCTCGCCGGGGTCGATCCGGTCACCATGCTCACCGGACCGATCCCGGCGACCCGCAAGGCGCTCGACCGGGCGGGTCTGGGGGTCGACGACATCGGCGTGTTCGAGGTCAACGAGGCGTTCGCAACCGTGATCGCGGCTTGGCTGGCGGAGATCGGCGCCGACTTCGACAAGGTCAACCCGAACGGTGGCGCGATCGCCGTCGGCCATCCGCTCGGTGCCTCCGGCGCAATCCTGATGACCAGGCTGGTCCACCACATGGTCGACAACGGTCTGCGGTTCGGTCTTCAGGCGATCTGCGAGGGCGGCGGCACCGCGAACGCGACGATCCTCGAACTGCTCTGACCGGTGCAGGTCGACCTGATCGTCGGGACCGGCCGGGTTCACTTGTCAAGCGTTCGATCGAGCACCGGCTTCACGTCCACGATCGGCGTTCCGTTGAGCGCCTCCAGGTTCCGCACCCGGACTCTTGTCCCATTGATCGTGATGATCTCTACCCGGTGCAGCCCGACGGGGTTCGGCCGGTCGGCGGAACGGGTGCTGAACACCCCCCGTTCCGCCGTCGCCGGATTGTCGCGAGGATGAACGACCAGGACGTCACGGCGGGCGCGATCCAGCCAGGTCAGCACGAGGACCTCGGTTCCGACCTGAAGGTCGCCAAGGCCCTCGCGCACGGACTGCTCGAACACGAGCCACGCATCAGGCGACCCCTCGTCGCCTTGCTTGGGTGCGCGGTCGCGGTCCACCAAGGGGGATTCGACCCACCCGATCGGATGCAACTCATATGGCAGGTTGGTCAAGAGGACTCCTCTCCAGACGCCACTGCCGGCGCGGGGCCGCCAGGGTCAGGGTTGGCCGTAAGCGGCGAGGAACACGCGGACTCCTGCGTCGGCGAAGTGTTCGAGTTCCTCTGCTGTGAAGCTGTCGTCGTTTGCGCCGAACATCGCCTTGTCCAGTGGTATCCCCAAGATCAGGAAGGCGAAGTGGCTCGCGGCGAGCAGCGGATCATCCAGGCGCAATAGCCCCCGCTCGGCGAGACGCTGCAGCCGGGGCGCCAGCGCGGCGAGCACACGTTGGGGGGCCCGCTCGTAATAGGTGCGCGCCAGTTCGGGAAACCGCCCGGCTTCCCCGACAAGGAGTCGGCGCAGTTGCAGCACCTGCGGTTGCATGACCGAGGTGATGTACCGGCGGGCGAGCTCGCCCAGGTCCTTCTCGAGGTCGTCAGTGTCCTCGAGCATGAGGGTCATAACGTGGACGAATTCGTTGACGCTTTCGGTGACGCCGAGAATTATGTCGCTGAAGAGCCGCTCCTTGTCGGCGAAGTTCTTATAGACGGTCTGCTTGGACACCCCGGCCACCGCCGCGATCTCGTCCATGCTGGTGCCCTGGTATCCGTTGCGCAGGAACAGCGTGGTGGCCGCCTCCATGATCGCCCTGCGCTTGCGGGCCGATCGGCTCTCGTCGTCCGAGCGGCCCGCGCCTGCCGGGATCGAGGATGCGTGTCCCATGGGGTCTCCCTACTCCTCGCGTAATAGTACTAGACGGCACAGTACCCACGAGAGTACTGTGCCGTCTAGTACCGGCCGGGGCTGGGAGAGGGAGCGAATCTTCTACCGAGCGAGAGGGGCAAGACGATGCGATTTCGCACCACGATCCTGCAGGGCGGAAAGACCGCGACAGGTATCCGGGTTCCGCCAGAGATCGTCGAGCGCCTCGGGTCGGGCAAGCGGCCACCCGTCCGCGTCACGATCAAGGGGTACACCTACCGCAGCACGGTCGCCGTTATGGGTGGGGAGTTCATGCTCGGGGTTAGCGCAGCGGTCCGCGAGAACGCCGGCGTGGCAGGCGGCGACGAGGTGGATGTCGACGTCGAACTCGACACCGAGCCTCGCGAGGTGACCGTGCCGCCGGACTTCAAGGAAGCGCTCGACCGTGACGCGGCCGCCAGGCGGTACTTCGACGGGTTGTCCTACAGCAAAAAGCAGCGGTTCGTGCTCCCGATCGAGGAAGCCAAGACAGCCGAGACTCGGCAGCGACGCATCGCGAACGCGGTCAGCAAGCTGCGAGAGGGCCGAATCTAGCGCTTGGTGGCGCGCGCCGCCCGGGCGTTGCTGGCGTACGGCCGGCCGCCTACGTTGTGCCGGGCTTCCCGCTACCTGAGTGTACGGTGCGCAGTGTCCCCAGCCTTTCCGGATGCGGTAGTGGCCCAGAACTCGTCGGCTGACCGCTCCGCAGGCACGGCGCCGCCACCTCCTGCAGCGAAGGGGGCGGATCAGGGAGCGGGCTGGCAGCGGGACCTCCGGAGGCGCCTCGGCATGGATTCGGCGGTCGCCTGGGACGCGATCCGGCTCGCTGTGGTCGCGACGCTGGGTCTACGTCGGGCTCGAGTCGGCAACGTCGTTCGACGC
>Ga0184623_10001038_pt1 | contig 12116 bp, 4 predicted proteins | sample PLM1_100_b1_FD_133138 | JGI IMG/M metagenome (GOLD analysis project Ga0184623, IMG submission 133138) | Groundwater sediment microbial communities from an aquifer in East River, Colorado, USA - PLM1_100_b1 | ecosystem: Environmental > Terrestrial > Soil > Riparian zone | place: USA: East River...
GCCACGCCCATCAGAGAAGGGATGTTGAGTCGCAGCCATTCCGAATACATCGAAGGCGAATCACTGATCGCGATGATCAAGGAAGACCTCGTTGCTGAGCGGATTGCCATCGATAGCTACATCGAAATGATCAACTACGTCGGCAATGACGACCGCACTACGCGCCGCATGCTGGAAGGGATTCTTGCAAACGAAGAAGAGCATGCGGAAGACTTAGCAAGTCTTTTGAAAGATCACAACACGCAGAGAACCTGGCGTCATTTAAAATGACCTTGAGGGTCATCGCAAGAAAGGGAGGTCAGTCATGGGAAAGGGTATCATCCTGTGGTTATTCGGCGTGCCAGTATCGGTGATCGTCATTCTGTATTTCTTTGGATTCCTCCATTAACCCACGGAGTGCGGCAATGATCTCTACCATACCTAAAGGAGGGAGACCCTAATGAACGCTGATCAACTCAAAGGAAAATGGACGCAGTTCAAAGGCGAACTCAAGCAGCAGTGGGGCAAGTTTACCGATGATGACTTGCAGCAGATCGAAGGCAATTACGACAAGTTTGTCGGCAAAGTCCAGGAACGGTATGGCGATCAAAAGGACGAGCTCATGAAGTGGGCGGACCAATGGCATCAGCGGTGTCAACCGGAATCCACGAATGAAAAGACGCGCTGATGGGAAGCAATCAAGAAGAGATGGATCACCAATAAACATCCGGATCGAGGGACTCTTTGACGGTCTCAGCGCGAATGCCAGGGGGTGGATCGCAGGTACGCGAGCTGCCTTCCGCGTTCTGAAACCATGACACCGCTGTTGAAATGGTTGACGGTGACGGCGACAATTCTGGTCCTGCTCGTCGCGGGAAGCTTCATTTTCATTAACCAGCGCCTGGCGCCTTTCATTGAGCACCAACTTGCCACGAACGTGGAGGGCTATCAGTTTACGGTCGGCCAGGCGAGCCTCTCTCCGACCCTGGCGCTCGACATCCGACGATTGACCATTCTTCAAACCGCGCATCCCGATCCTCCGGTCGCAGAGATTCCTCGATGGCATTTCAGCATTCAATGGCGGAAAATTTTCTCGGGGGTGATAGTCAGCGATTACTTGATCGACCACCCGACCTTTCACATCACTCTGCCTCAGGCGAAAAAGGAGGTCCTCGATGAGGTGCCCCTTCACAAGAAGGGCTGGCGCGACGCCGTCTATTCCTTTTATCCCATCAAGATAAATGAGTTAAAGATCGTTGAGGCTGACATCACCTACGTGGATCAGGACCCTTCGAGACCGTTGCATCTGACTCATCTGAACTTTCGCGTCGGCAACATTCGTAACATTCGATCGGCCAACGACACCTACCCGTCCGACCTCAGCCTCGAGGGGAATATTTTTGACTCGGGACGAGTTCGCATGAAGGGCCATGCCAATTTCCTTGCCGAGCCACACGCCGGAATCGATGCCGATCTGGGCCTGGAACACGTTCCCCTCGAGCCTCTCCTCCCCGTGACCGACCGCTATAATTTTCAGCTTCATGGGGGTGTGCTTTCGGCCGAAGGACATTTGGAATACAGCGCCCAAAGCGACACCGAAGTGCACTTGAAGACGATGACGGTCGACAATCTCCATCTGGATTATGTCCACACCGCAGAGGCGACGGCCACGGAAGCACAAATCAGCCAGGTGACCAAGGAGACTGCCGCGAAGCTGAAGAACGCACCGAAAACACTGGTCCGAATCGATCACGCGGTCGTCAACAAAAGCGAGTTCGGCTTCGTGAATAAGGCGGCAAAGTCACCCTACCGACTGTTTTTGACCAAAGGAGAGTTGCATCTCGATAACATCAGCAATCACCTGAGCGAAGGCACCGGCACCATCAAGCTCACAGGCGCATTCATGGGAAGCGGAAACACCGTGATCAGCGGCACCTTTCGACCGGAAGATAAATCGCCCGACTTCGACATGCACATCAAGATTGAGGGGACTCAGCTACGGTCGCTGAACGACCTGCTTCGGACCTACGGGAATTTCGACGTGACGGCGGGTCAGTTCTCGGTGTTTTCCGAGCTGACTGTGAAGAACGGCGAAGTCTCAGGCTACATCAAACCGCTCTTCAAAGACATCAAGGTGTATGATGCTCGGCAGGACAAGGAAAAAAGCTTCTTTCACAAGATGTATGAAGGTCTGGTCGGCGGTGTGGCCCACCTGCTTCAGAACAGACAGCGAGAGGAAGTGGCCACCAAGACGGAGATCTCAGGCAGCCTAAGTGACCCGAAATTCAACACGTGGGAGACCGTGGTCAATTTGATCAGAAATGCGTTCATCAAGGCTTTCCTGCCCGGCTTTGAACGAGAGGTCACGGGCAAGAAAAAATAAGGCCCGGACGCTCACCGGGGTCCGGCAGTGATCCAGGCGGTAGTTGATCCCAATGAGCCTCCTTTACCAGGCAAGATTACAACCGAACAAGCCTTACATTTTGCGAAGGCCTTGGCACGCGGCCAATAAGTTTAAGCAAGCCGATGCACCCTTTGTGGCGGGATGATATATGGCTGATCTCACGAGCGACTCACGCACCGAAAATCCCTGGAAGCTGGGGGGCCTGAGCTGGAAAGAGCTGGCGGTGAAGGTTTGGCGGGAGGCCTGGGAGGATGATATCCTCGGCCGCGCGGCTCAGCTCGCATTTTATCTTCTCTTGGCCTTGTTCCCCGCTCTGTTGTTCCTGACCGCCCTGCTCGGTCTGTTTCCCCTAAACCCGGTCATTCCGCAGCTGATGGACCAAATGGGCCAAGTCCTGCCAGAGGACGCGCTTTCATTGGTGGAAAAGTACCTCCAGCAGATCATGCAGGGAAGCGGAGGTGGCATCCTCTCGCTGGGTCTGCTCGGCGCTCTCTGGGCCTCCTCTAGCGGTCTGACGGCTATCATGGAAACACTGAATATCGCTTACGACGCGGCAGAGTCTCGATCATTCTGGAAAGTCCGGTTGATTGCGATTGCCTTGACGGTGGGCCTGGCCGGCTTCATCATCCTTGCGACCGTGCTCGTGTTGTCCGGCGAACAGCTCGGCGCCTGGGTGGCGAATCTGGTGGGACTCGGCCATGCTTTCACCGTGGCATGGGTGGTCTTGAAATGGCCCCTAGTCATGGCTCTCATGCTCTTTGCCGTGGCCGTCATCTACTACGTGGCTCCAAACGTCAAGCAGGACTGGCGTTGGGTGACTCCCGGTTCGTTGTTCGCGGTGGTGATGTGGTTGCTGGTCTCTCTCGGATTCAAACTCTACGTGGCAAGCTTCGGGGATTATAACGCCGCCTATGGTTCCATCGCCGGCGTGATCGTCCTGCTATTGTGGTTCTACTTGAGCGGCGTGGTTCTCCTAGTCGGCGGCGAGATCAACTCGGAGGTGGGTCGTGCCGTTAATGCGCGGGCCGAACGGGCTCGCGTGAAGATCGTCAAAAAAACCTCCGTACCCCCACATCAATCTGCCCGCGCCCATGCCCCCAAAATGGGTGGGCATCGCTGAACGTACGCGAGGAAGTCTCGAAGTAGGAGGGAAGGAAAGGAAGGTACCCATGGAGAACGAAGACAAAGCCACGGTGATTCGCCGATGGATCGATCCGGAGGAACGCATCACGGTAGATAGAGCGATCAAGGGTGCCTTCGACCATCTGGGCTCCTCTTTCAAGTCGGCATGGACTCCTCTCGGATATTAACCTAAAATGACTGCTTCCCGGTCGGCCAGGCGCGTTCCTACGGCAAGGCTCGGCTGATGATAGCGCTGTAACGGAGCGAGAGCCCGCGTATCATCCATCATTTCTGGATTCAGATTGACAGCCGTTCTGAAGACACGATGAGTACGTTCCCACCACCCACCAGCATTGGCCCTGACCTGGAAGAGCCCATCCGCGCCGAGCTCTTCAGCGTCGAGCGCCTCGAACAGCACGCGGAAAGTCTTGCGGCTGCGCAGATCGTTTTCGCCGAATCGAGGGCGGGTCGGTTGCTCACTCCGCGTGTTCTGGAGAACGGGCGCGTGCTGCTGGAGTCCTACCGGGCCATTGCCCGGGCGATTCAGGAGGAGCATGAGATTACCCCCGCAGCCGAGTGGCTGGTCGATAACTTCCACATCGTCGATGAACAGCTTCGCGAGATCCGCGATGACATGCCGCCGGGCTTCTACCGACAATTGCCCAAACTGGCCTCTGGTCACTTGCAGGACTATCCACGCGTGTTCGGTGTGGCGTGGGCCTTCGTGGCGCACACGGACAGCCGATTCGACCCGGAACTGCTGCGCCGCTTTGTGACGGCCTACCAGCGCGTGCAACCGCTCACCATCGGTGAGCTGTGGGCCGTGGCCATCACGCTGCGCGCGGTGCTGGTGGAAAACCTGCGCAGGCTGGCGGAGCGGATCGTCCATAGCCGCGCCGCGCGCCAGGAAGCCGACAGGCTGGCCGACAGCCTGCTCGGTACAGGCGGCCAGTCTCCGGTGTCCCCAGCGACAGCCCTCCGCCGCTTTGAGAACCGGCCTCTGGCGACGGCGTTTGCCGTGCAGCTCGTCCAGCGCTTGCGCGATCTGGATCCGAAGGTGCGCCCCATTCTGTTGTGGCTCGACGAGCGCCTGGCCGCGCAGGGCACCACCGCCGACAACGTTGTCCACGCCGAGCACCAGCAGCAGGCGGCCATGAGCGTCACCGTGCGCAACATCATCACCAGCATGCGCTTGATGTCTGCCTTTGACTGGCCGGACTTTTTTGAGAGCGTCAGCCTGGTGGACGAGATTCTCCGTCGCAGCACCCACTTCGCCGAGATGGATTTTGCCACCCGAGACAAATACCGTCATGCCATCGAGGATCTCTCGCGGGGCTCGGGCTACTCGGAAATTGAAGTGGCTGAACGTGTCGTGCAGCGCGCCAAGCGGGCGCGCGTTGGGTCGCCCGACGGCGCAGAGCCACACCAGGACCGGCACACGGAGCCCGGTTATTACCTCATCTCGGAAGGACGTCCGGCCTTTGAGCGCGAACTCGGGTATCGCGTCTCCTGGAAGCGCTGGCTGCTGCGTGTGTATGTCCGAGCCGCGGTGCCCGGCTACCTGGGAACCATTGCTGTCGGGACCGCTATGATGCTGGCGCTGCCGCTGCTGTATGCCAGTGAAGCGGGCGGCACCGCGAAGATCCTTGTGCTGTTCGGTCTTCTCGCGGCCGTGCCGGCGTCGGACCTGGCCATTGCACTCATCAATCGCGTGGTGATGGCTCTGCTCGGACCGCGAGCGCTGCCCCGGATGGAGTTACGCAATGGCGTACCGGAAGACTTGCGAACGATCGTGGTCGTCCCGACGTTGCTCACCACGCAGCATGCAATCGAAGAGCAGGTCGAGCGACTGGAGGTCCACTATCTGGCCAATGCCGATGGGGACCTGCGTTTCGCGCTGCTCTCTGACTGGGTGGACGCACCGAGTGAAAGTCTCGCCGGTGATGACGAGCTGCTGGCCGCCGCGGTGGACGGCGTCGTGCGTCTGAACCAGCGCTATGGCCCCGCGTCCGGCGGTGGCGCTCGCTTTTTGCTCTTCCATCGCAGGCGTGTCTGGAACGAGTGCGAGCGCACATGGATGGGATGGGAACGCAAGCGAGGGAAGCTGCATGAGCTGAACCGGCTTCTGCGCGACTCGCCCAACACCACGTTCATAGCCGTCGGGGGGCGGCCCCCGGAAGCACCGCCGGGGGTTCGCTACGTCATCACGCTCGATGCCGACACGCGCCTGCCGCGTGGCGCTGCGTGCCGCTTGGTCGGCACCATGGCGCATCCTCTCAACCGGCCGAGATTCGACGCTCGCGCCGGGCGCGTCGTCGAAGGCTACGCGGTGGTGCAACCCCGCATCGCACCGTCGCTCCCCGCAGATCGGGAGGGCTCGCTCTTCCAAAGATCCTTCTCAGGCCCGAACGGCATCGATCCCTATGCCTCGGCCGTTTCGGATGTCTACCAGGATTTGTTCCGAGAAGGGTCCTACACCGGCAAGGGCATTTACGATATCGATGCGTTTGAGGCAGCCCTGGCTGGCAAGGTCCCGGACAACGCGCTGCTGAGCCACGATCTCTTTGAAGGCATCTTCGCTCGGGCGGCACTGGCCACGGACATTGAGCTGTTTGAAGCATTTCCCTCGCACTATGAAGCCGCGGCCGCCCGACAGCACCGCTGGGCGCGCGGCGACTGGCAGCTTCTGCCATGGATTCTCGGGCGCGGCTGGGCAGCGCCAGAGGAACGCCGCCCTGTCGTCATTCCCGCGATTGGCCGTTGGAAGATGCTCGACAACCTCCGTCGCACCCTGTCGGCGCCCGCCGCGTTCCTGACGTTGATCGTGGGGTGGCTGCAGCCGGCGGCGTCTCCCTGGGTGTGGACGGGCTTCATCCTGGCAACGATTGCGATTCCGGCGCTGCTGTCCTTCATGATCGGGTTACGCCCGCGCCGGCGCGGCATATCCATGCGCAGCCATCTTCGCGGCGTGCTCACCGACCTTGCGCTGGGCGCATCCCAGATCGGCTTGACGGTGACGTTTCTGGCTTACCAGACATGGCTGATGTCTGACGCGATTCTGCGCACCCTCGGCCGTCTCTTGATCACGCGGAAACATCTGCTGGAGTGGGTGACCGCAGCACAGGCCAAGGATGCGTTCGCTCATAAAATCTTCGGTATGTATAAGCGCATGGCAGGCGGCCTTGTCCTCGCCGCTGCGGCTGGTGTGGTGCTCGCTTATGGACAGCCTCGTGCCTGGCCCGCAGCGGCTCCGTTCCTCCTTCTCTGGGCCGCCGCTCCCGCCATCGCGCGGTGGGTCAGCCTGCCTCCGCGGCTTCCCGGGGCAGAGCCCCTGTCGGCGGCCGATGGGCGGGCTCTTCGATTGATTGCACGCCGGACGTGGCGCTTCTTCGAGGCGTTTGTTGGTCCCGCGGATCACGCGCTTCCTCCCGATAATTTTCAAGAAGAGCCCAAACCCATCGTGGCCCACCGCACGTCGCCGACCAATATGGGGCTGTATCTTCTCTCTACGGTTGCTGCGCGTGACTTAGGGTGGCTGGGCACACTGGAGGCAGTTGAGCGGCTGGAAACCACGCTGGCGACGATGAGCCGCCTGGAACTGTTTCACGGCCACTTCTACAACTGGTACGACACGCGCGAACTCCATCCGCTCGAGCCCAAGTATGTGTCCTCGGTGGACAGCGGCAATCTCGCCGGGTCTCTGCTGGCTCTAGGCAACGCGTGCCGCGAGTTCATGCAGCAGTCGTCCGTCGGACCGAATCTGTTCGCCGGAGTGGACGATGCCATCCGGTTGTTGCGAGAAGCGCTCGCCGACATCCCGGACACGCGACGCACGCACACCGTCACGCGGAAGCAGCTCAGCAATGCCATCGACGCGCTGGCCTCCGCGCTTGACCCGCTGCCCGTCGGTGTCGCCGACTGGGCGGCGCGTTTCGTCGACCTGAGGGCGCGTGCCCACACCGTGGCTGACATTGCCCAAGCCTGGGCGCAGGAACGCGGGGACGCTCCCGATTCCGAGTTGCGCGCCTGGGCCGATGCCGCCAGAGCGTGCGTCGAAAGCCACGTCCGAGACGTGGAAATTTTGATTCCATGGGCACGCCTGAGCTCGAAAGAGATTGCTGCCATGGCCGAACGTCCTCCAGACCAAGCGCCCGAGTGGGTGGTGATTGCGCCGTTCTTCCATTTCGTTCCCACGCTGGCGGACGCTTCGGAACGGTGTGAGGCCGCTCTCGGTGAACTGACCGCGCTGCGCGCACGCCTGCTCGATAATGCTGCGGCGAACAGTGACACGTTGGCGCGGATTGATGCGCTGGCCCAAGCCATGCGGCATTCGGCCAAGGATGCCGCCGCGCTCATTCGCCGCCTTTCGGCGGTCACACAGACGGCGGAGCACATGTTTCGCGAGATGGATTTCACCTTTCTGTTTGACCATACGTGCAAGCTGTTTTCCCTCGGATACCGGGTCACAGACGGCAGCCTGGATCCCAGCTGTTACGACCTGCTCGCGTCGGAGGCGCGCCTCACGAGCTTCATCGCCATCGCCAAGGGCGACGTTCCGTCGTCGCACTGGTTTCGCCTGAACCGCGCGCTCACGCCGGTGGGGCACGGTTCCGCGCTCACCTCGTGGTCGGGCTCGATGTTCGAATACCTGATGCCGGAGCTGGTGATGCGTTCTCCGGCGGGCAGCCTGCTGAGCCAGACGTACGAGCTGGTCGTGCGTCGGCACATTGCATACGGAGCGGAGCGCCGCGTGCCTTGGGGAGTCTCGGAGTCGGCATACAATGCGCGCGACCTCGCATTCACGTACCAATATTCCAGCTTTGGTGTGCCGGGGCTAGGGCTCAAGCGCGGCCTCAGCGAAGATGTTGTCGTCGCCCCGTATGCCGCCGCGCTCGCAGCCATGATCGATCCGACCGCGGCCACGCAAAACTTGGAGCGCCTCGCCGAAGCCGGCGGCAGGGGAGCGTATGGTTTCTACGAAGCGCTCGATTACACCAGCACCCGGTTGCCCGAGGGCAAAAGCGTCGCCGTCGTGCGCGCCTACATGGCGCACCATCAAGGCATGTCCGTGGTGGCCATCGCCAACGTGCTGAACGACGGCGCGATGCGGACCCGCTTCCACGCCGAGCCCATCGTGCAGGCCACCGAGCTGTTGCTGCAGGAGCGCACGCCGCGTGACGTGCTGGTCACACGGCCTCGCGCGGAAGAAGTCTCCACGGCGGCGCAGGTCCACGAACTCATTCCGCCGGTGCTACGCCGGTTTACCACGCCGCACGATGGGACCCCGCGGACGCATCTCCTGTCCAACGGACGGTACACGGTGATGCTGACGGTGGCGGGCTCAGGGTACAGCCGCTGGCGGGATATTGCTGTCACGCGCTGGCGCGAGGATGCCACGCGGGACTGCTGGGGCACGTACATCTTTCTTCGCGATGCCCAGACCGGCGAGGTCTGGTCGGCGGGCTATCAGCCCAGCGGCGTCGAACCCGATGCGTATGAGGCCTCCTTCTGCGAAGACCATGGCGAGATTATCCGGCGCGATGGCGCACTGACCACCACGCTCGAAGTCGTGGTGTCGTCCGAGGACGATGCTGAAGTGCGGCGCGTCTCCCTCACCAATCTGGGGGCAGGCACGCGCGACATTCAGGTCACGTCGTATGCCGAGCTGTCCCTGGCTTCCCAGACCGTCGATATGGCACACCCCGCGTTTTCGAACTTGTTTGTGCAGACAGAATTCGTCCCCGATGTCGGCGCGCTGCTTGCGACGCGCCGCAGGCAATCCGAGAAGGACACGGCCGTGTGGGCCGCCCAGGTGGTCGTTGTGGAAGGCGACACCGTGGGCGACCTGCAATTCGAGACGGACCGCGCGCGGTTTCTCGGACGCGGGCACCACAGCCGCAATCCCGTCTCGATGATCGACGGCCGGCCACTCTCGAATACCGTCGGTTTCGTCCTCGACCCGGTGATGAGCCTGCGGCGCACGGTGCGCATCCCGCCAGGCACCACAGCCCGCATTGTGTTTGCCACGATCGTCGCTCCCACCCGCGAGCAGGTCCTGGACCTGGCAGACAAGTACCGTGACCCGAGAGTGTTTGAGCGCACCCTGTCGCTGGCCTGGACGCAGGCGCAAGTCCAACTTCACCACCTGGGTATTGGTCATGACGAAGCGCAGGTGTTCCAGAGGCTGGCCAATGCCGTCCTGTACTCAGACGCGTCGCTACGGCCGTCCTCAGAAGTGCTCAGCCGGAGCACGCTGGAGCGTTCCGCACTGTGGGCCCACGGCATCTCCGGCGATCTGCCCATCGTGCTGGCGCGCATCGACGAGGCGCAGGATGTCGAGATCGTCCGGCAATTACTGCGCGCGCACGAATACTGGCGCACGAAGCACCTGTCCGCGGACCTGGTCATCATGAATGAAAAGCCGCCGTCGTATGGGCAGGAGCTGCAGAACTCCCTGGAAGCGCTCGTGCACGGCAGCCAGCTGCGGCTCTCCCCGGACACCAGTGCCGCCAGCGGTAAGATTGTCCTTCTGCGGGCAGAGCTGGTCTCTGCGCAGGAGCATGCGCTGCTGCAAACCGTCGCGCGGGTGGTGCTGCTCAGCCGGCGGGGCACATTGTTCGAGCAGGTCACTCGGTCGCAGCGCACGAACGCTGCGGCACCTCCGGTGCCGCGACCGCTGCGCCCGGGCAAACGTCTGGATGTACCACTGCCTGTGCCGGACCTCGAATTCTTTAACGGGCTTGGCGGCTTCGCGGAGAATGGCCGGGAATATGTCACCGTCCTTGGCGAAGGCCTGCGCACGCCCCGGCCGTGGATCAACGTCATCGCGAACCCATCGTTTGGCTTCCTCGTGTCGGAATCGGGCTCAGGCTTCACCTGGTCGCTCAACAGCCGTGACAACCAGCTGACGCCATGGTCAAACGATCCCGTGTCCGACCCGTCCGGGGAGGCCATCTACATCCACGATGACAGCACGGGTGAGGTATGGAATCCCACGGCGCTGCCTATTCGCGATGACACAGCGCCGTATATGGCGTGCCACGGCCAGGGCTATAGCCGCTTTCAGCATGGCTCGCACGGCATCCTGTGTGAACTGTTGCAATTCGTCCCGTCTGAAGACCCCGTCAAGATCTCCCGGCTCATCCTGCAGAATGATTCGGGCCGCTCCCGTCGCCTCTCGGTGACCGCGTACGCCGAGTGGGTGCTGGGCAGCTCCCGCAGCGCCTCGGCGCCGTACATCATCACGGAGGTCGATTCGCAGACGAGAGCGCTCCTCGCGCAGAGCGCGTGGGGCGGTGAGTTCGGCGGGCGCATTGCCTTTTCGGATCTTGCCGGGCGGCAGACGTCCTGGACGGGCGATCGCTCAGAGTTTTTGGGTCGCAATGGCACGCCCGAACGTCCCGCGGCGCTTGACCAAGGCGTTCCCTTGTCTGGAAAGGTGGGCGCAGGTCTCGATCCATGCGCCGCGCTGCAAACTTCGCTTGAGTTGCCTCCGGGCGCGCGCGCGGAAATTGTGTGGTTTCTGGGTCAGACGGAAAATAGGGAACACGTGCGCGAGTTGCTCGACCGCTATCGCGCGGCAGACCTGAACGGAATCTTGCGTGACGTCACCGACCGGTGGGACGATCTGCTCGGCGCCGTGCAGGTCACGACACCCGAGCGGGCCATGGATGTGCTGCTGAATCGCTGGCTGCTCTACCAGACGCTGGCCGGCCGTGTCTGGGCGCGCGCGGGCTTCTATCAGGTGAGCGGCGCGTATGGCTTCCGCGACCAGCTCCAGGATGTGATGGCCCTCAGCGTCGCGACACCCGACGTCACGCGCGAGCATCTGCTGCGCGCCGCCGCGCGCCAGTTCACCGAGGGCGATGTTCAGCACTGGTGGCATCCACCCTCGGGACGCGGCGTGCGCACGCGCATCTCCGACGACCTTCTCTGGCTGCCGTACGCCGTCATCCACTTCATTGAAGCCACTGGCGACAGGACGGTGCTGGACGAAGTCGTCCCATTTTTGGAAGGCGCTGTGCTGGCCGAGGGACAACAGGAATCGTACTTTCAGCCGCGTGTGTCGGAGACTCGCGCGACACTCTTTGAACATTGCGCGCGAGCGCTGGACCGCAGGCTTGTCGTCGGCAACCACTGCCTCCCGCTGATGGGCACGGGCGACTGGAACGACGGCATGAACCGGGTCGGCCAGCAGGGCAAGGGAGAAAGCGTCTGGCTGGGCTGGTTCCTGCACACGATTCTCTGGGAGTTTGCCAAAGTGGCGGCCGCGCGGGGCGAGCACCATCGCGCGGAGACCTGGCGGCTCCACGTCAGTGCGCTCAAAGCGGCGCTCGAGCGGGAAGCGTGGGACGGCGACTGGTACCGGCGCGCGTACTTTGATGACGGGACGCCGCTCGGCTCCGCCACAAACACGGAGTGCCGTATTGACTCCATCGTGCAGTCTTGGGGGGTCATCAGCGGCGCGGCAGAACCGGGCCGCGGAGCGCGTGCCATGGCCGCCGTCGACCAACACCTGGTGCGCCGGCCGGAGGGTCTGATTGCGCTCTTCACGCCGCCCTTTGACCGCACGCCGCTGGACCCTGGCTACATCAAGGGGTACGTACCCGGC
>Ga0184623_10001039_pt1 | contig 12095 bp, 11 predicted proteins | sample PLM1_100_b1_FD_133138 | JGI IMG/M metagenome (GOLD analysis project Ga0184623, IMG submission 133138) | Groundwater sediment microbial communities from an aquifer in East River, Colorado, USA - PLM1_100_b1 | ecosystem: Environmental > Terrestrial > Soil > Riparian zone | place: USA: East River...
GAAACTCTCGCACTCGACGATCGTGTAGCCGGCGAGTACCTCCTGGGTTTCGGGGTACGGCCCGTCGGTCACGACCGGAACCCCGTTCTGCAGCTGGATTCTCCTGGCGTGTACGGGGGCGGTCAGGCCTTGGGCGTCGACGAGCTCCCCGGACTCGACCAGATTCTTGTGGAAGGACTCCATGTACGCGTGCATCGCCGCCACGTCGTCCGCGGACATGGCCGGCTTGTCAGTGGGCTTCCCCGCCAGGACGTCGTAGTCCTGCTGCGAGCCGTACAGCATGATCATGTACTTCACGGTCTCTCCTCTCTGCCGGCGCCTTTGCGGTGCCGCTCACCAGAGACGTCGGGGCCGCCGGCCCGTTCCGGACATCCACCCGCCACCGAGTCGCAAATTATTGCCAGCCGCCGTACGCGCTCAGCACGCACCGAGCCTATGAGCGGACCCCGATGTTCACCTTCTGCTGAGTTCATCCCATGCTGTACTATCAGGCCGGTGCTCACAGTTACTTCTCACACCCGGGTGCTGGCTCGGTTCGGCCACGCGTTGTCTGATCCGACGCGCTGCCAGCTGCTGCTCGCGTTGCGGGACGGTCCGGCTTACCCGGCAGATCTGGCTGACGCGCTGGGCGTCTCGCGCACGAATCTGTCGAACCATCTGGCCTGTTTGCGTGGTTGCGGGCTGGTGGTGGCGGCGCCGGAAGGCAGGCGCAGCCGCTATGAGCTGGCCGACCGGCGCCTAGCCCACGCGCTCGGCGACCTGATCGAACTCACGTTGGCCGTCGACCCGGACGCGGCGTGCCCGGTCGACGCCGACGGAACCTGCTGATGGCCGGCCCTCTTCAGCTGCTGCCGACTGCGCGGGTCGGGCCGTCACCGCAACGCAAGGCGTTGCTGCGCCGCCGCATCCGGCTGCTGGTCGCCGCCACCATCACCTACAACGTCATCGAAGCTGTTGTGGCGATTACCGCCGGCAGCCTCGCCTCATCGACCGCGCTGATCGCCTTCGGGCTGGGCTCCATTGTGGAGGTTGCCTCTGCCGCGGCGGTGGCATGGCAGTTCACCGCCACTGACCCGCACCGGCGGGAACGAACCACGCTGCGCATCATCGCCGTCTCGTTCCTCGCCCTCGCTGCCTACGTGGCCGTCGAGTCGGTACGCGCCCTGGCCGCCACCGCCGAGGCGGACCATTCCCCGGTGGGGGTCGGGCTGGCCGCCCTCAGCCTGGTCGTGATGCCGGTCCTGTCGAGTGCGCAGCGGCGCGCCGGGCGCGAGTACGGTTCGGCGGCTGCCGTCGCCGACTCCAAACAGACCCTGCTGTGCACTTACCTGTCCGCAGTGCTCCTGGTCGGTCTGCTCACGAACGCCACGCTCGGCTGGTGGTGGGCCGACCCTCTCGCCGCGCTCGTGATCGCCGCCGTCGCGGTGAGAGAGGGCCGCGACACCTGGCGCGGCGACGCCTGCTGCACACCCGGCGCCACCATCGCCGACAGCTCCAAGCAAAGTGCCGGGACGGACTGCGCCGACGGCTGCTGCACCACACCATCCGGCGGCCCGGGTGCTGCGTGACTGGCTCGTGGGCCGGGCGTCAGCTGGTCAGCAGCGCAGCTCGTCGGCCTGCTTCGCGCCCCGGTGAGACAACCAGGCGACCAGGTCGTTCGCGCCGCTGCGGCGCGCAACGTCGAGCGGGGTCAGGTCGTCGTAGCCAATCCAGTTGATGTCGGCGCCGCGGGCGAGAAGGAACTCCGCAGCCGCCAACTGCCCGCCGTGGCACGCCGACCACAACGCGCCCGTGACCTCCTCCGTCGACGGCTGAACTCCGCCGGCGAAATACTCTTCGATCCCATCCACGAGCCCCAGCCCGGCAGCCTGCCACAACGTGGCCCTCGCGCCGCGCTCGACGAGGCGGCGGGCCGCATTCCACTGCCCGAACGCCACCGCATCCGCCAACGGCGTCCCCTCACCGATCACCCCGCCCGGCGCCTCAATATCAGCGCCGGCATCCAGCAGCGCGTCGAGGACCTCGACATCGTCGCTGCTGGCCGCCCAATGCAACGGCGTCTCCGTGTGTGGGCCGGCAAACCGGGCGTGCACTTCGGCGCCGGCCTCGACCAGCGCGGCGACCGTCGCCGCACCGTTCGGGTAATGCCCGGGCCAGTCGGTGGCCACGTGCAGCAACGTGCGCGACATCCCCGTCGGGTCGCACTCGTCGTTACCCAACCTCACGCCGGCCAGGCCCGGGTTGTCGGCGAGCAGTTGACGCAGCAACGCCACATCGCCGATGTGAATGGCCTCAACCAACCGAGCCGCGACCGGCTCGTCAGTGCCAATCGTCAGCAATCCCGACTCCTATCCCGACCCGATCCACCCGTACGAGCCTGCCACACCGTCCACCGGCTCCCACCGTGCGGTCCCTGCCCAACGCCACCGATCAGCCAGCCTTTGCCGGAGGTGCTCAGCCCATCAGGGACGCGATCAATGCGCCGCCGATGGCAACCGCGTAGCAGGCCGCGGCCAGCGCCACGGCCCGGGTGCGGCGTGACTCGCTCCAGCCGGTGCGCAACAGCAGCCAGGCCAGCGCCGGCAGCACGAGGATCCCGTGCAGGCTTACCCCGTGCACGGGCTTGAGAAAACCGCCGACCTGGTAGGCCAACTGCTGGTCACCGGTGTTCACCGCGGTCACGCCGCGGGCGATCATCGCTGCGCCCGAAGCGAGCCCGATGAGCATGGCGACGAACCCGGCGCGGAGTGCCAACTGCATGCTCGGCGGTAGGTCGGGGTTGCCGCGGAAGGCGTAGACGGCGAAGGTGACGAGCACTGCGATGAGGATGCCGCCGCCCACCGCCAGCATCATCGACACCGACCGGTTCACGGTGGTCTGCAGGTTGAAGTGCGAGGGGACGTGGCGCCATGCCTGCAGGGTGATCCCGCCAACCTCGGCGACGCAGTCGGCGGCGAAGACCCCGAGTAGTGCCGCACGGGCGCGTGAGCCGATGCGTAGGTACGACGCCACCCAGGTGACCGTGATCAGGGTCAGGCCGAACGACAGGCCGAACGTCGTGGGTTTGCGCCAGGACACCGGTCCCTCCCACGGCCCACCGTCGATCGCGAAGACCCCGAGATGGAACACTCCGGCCAGCAGCAGAACCGTCCCCACGAGGTAGCAGGCGCGCTCGATCGTGCGGGCTGCCGCCCAGGACGACGCCAGAGCCGTGAAGCGCCGGCGACGCGGGGCGCCACGGGTGCCATCGGCGGTCGCGGTCGTCACAGTCTGCTCCTCGGGTCGGTTGATGATCGATCGCCCGGGACGGGTCGCGCCGTCTCGGCCACCAGGCGAGAGCGAACCTGATGCCGCCAACTCTTCCGCAGGCTCGGCTGGCGCGCGTCGTACGGCGGGCGGCTCTTGCCGTACGCCAACGGGAGTATCGCGCTCCCGCCGACGGGTCGGAGCCGGGGCCGCGCTATTCTCCGGGCCGGTCGATGAGGGCGCCGAGGCCGTCGAGGACGCGTCGCAGGCCGAAGGCGTAGGCGTGGTCGGGGCTGTAGGCCGCTCCCTGCGCCGCCCCGGCTGCGGTTCCGACGCGGGCGGCGGTGGGGTACTTCGTATGGTCGAAGACACGGGCGAGCAGTGGCGCGTGGGCGGCCCACCACTGCTCGTCGCTCAACTGGCTCTCGCGCCCCGTGGCCTGCGCGTCTGCCGCCGCGCGGGCCGATGATTGGACGAATCCGAGCAGGTAGGTCAAGGCCGCGTCCATCTCGACGTCGTCCAGCCCGGCGCCTTCGAACGCCCGGAGCTCGTGCTCGTACTTCGCCATCAGCCCAGGCCCGAGCGGCGGGCGGCTGGGGGAGACGGTGGCGGCCCACGGGTGGGCGTCGAAGAGCGCTCGGTTGTCGTTGGCGACGGCTTCAAGCCGGCCGCGCCACGGCTTGCCGGTCAGGTCCGTCCGGGCCATCTGGCCATAAACCGCGTCGAGCATGAGGTCCAGCAGTTCGGCCTTGCCGGGGATGTACGTGTAGAGGGTCATGGGCGCGACGCCGAGCGCCTGCGCGACCCGTCGCATCGTCACCGCGTCGAGCCCCTCGGTGTCCGCCAGGGCGATCGCGGTTGCCACGATCTCGTCCACGGACCGGCCCTGCCGCGGTCCTCGCCGGGTCCCGCCCTCGACGGGCTGCCGCCACAGCAACTCGAGGGTCCGCGCCGGATCGCCGGCGCTGCTCCGCTCGGTGGGCATGCAGGCATCCTCTCGCCCAGAACACTGTACGTAGTACGTCGTACACTGTACAATGTAACTTCGCACTGCTCTCCGCCGCACGACCCGAGGGAAGCCCTGTGCAGATCACCGCCTCAGCCGTCTCGCTCAACGTCGATGATGTGACCGCCTCGGCCGCGTTCGCCAAACAGCATTTTGGGTTCAAGGAAGACATGTCGGCCGACGGCTTCGTGGCCCTCTCCAGAGCGGACGCGGGCTTCAATCTCATCTTCCTGCGCAGAGGGCTGCCGAGCTTCAAACCCGAAAGCATGCGCGACAAGCGCGCCGACGGCCTCCTCGTGGCCTTCGTCGTCGACGACATCGATGTCGAGTACGCGCGGCTGCAGGCAGCAGGCGTGACCATCACGACGCCCATCGAGACGGAGCCGTGGGGAGAGCGGTTCTTTCAGGTCACGGACCCGAACGGCGTCGTCATTCAGCTCGTCCAGTGGATGACCGACTGATCCGGTGACTCGCCGGCCAGGGTCCCGGGAGGTGGAGCGGGCACGATGGGCTGATGCAGGTAAGGCCCGTGACACCGGAGCGGCTCGCCGAGGAGCTGGCCGACCGGATCGCGGACCGGCCGGGGCATCCGTGGCTGCGGGTCGCCGTCGACGGGGCGCCGCCGGCCGGGCCCGGCGTGCTCGCTGACGCCCTCGTCGACCGGCTGCGGGTGCGCGGGCGGGCGGTCCTGCGCGTGTCGGGCGGCGACTTCCTGCGGCCCGCATCGCTGCGATTCGAGCACGGCCGCACCGACCCGGACGCTTTTTACGAGGACTGGCTCGACGCCGGCGCGTTGTCGCGGGAGGTTCTCGAGCCGCTCGGCCCGGGCGGCGCAGGGCGCGTGTTGCCGGCACTGTGGAGCGTTGAGACCGACCGGTCCGTCCGGGCCGGTTACGTCAGCCTGGGCGCGGGCGGCGTGCTGGTGCTCGACGGCGCCTTGTTGCTCGGCCACGGGCTGCCGTTCGACCTGACCGTGCATCTCCGGCTGTCGCCGGCCGCGCTCGCCCGGCGCCTGGGGGCCGAGCGGCGGTGGACGCTGCCGGCGTACGAGCGCTACGACCGGGCGGTCGAACCCTTGCTGACCGCGGACATCGTCGTGCGCGCCGACGACCCGCGGCGCCCGGCGCTGGTCGACCGCGTCGCGTCTTGACGGCGGGACCACCTCGGCGGCCGGGAGGGGGCTGGGTGCGGGCCCGCCGCCCGCGTAGGCTTTCGTCGTGATCATGGGCCCGTCGATGCCGGCGGCGAGGGAGCGTGCTGTGGAGCGTCGGGACTGGCCGCCTGAGCCGAGTCTGGCGAAGGTGGCCCGTGCCTGGGCCCGCGCCGTCGTCGCCGTTGACTACGTGCCGATGACGCGGGCCGAGCTCGAGGCGTACCTGTCAGTGCTGGCCGGGCAGCTCGCCGAGGCGCTGGCCGCCGAACCGGTCGACGAGGAGGCCGGCCGGCGGGCCGGCGCTGCGCTGGTCGCCGCGCACATGACCGCGCCCGATGTGCTCGGCGCCACCATCGAGATCGTCCAGGGCGCCCTGATCCCGCCCGACGCCGACGGCGCGGTCCGGCGCCGGGCGGCGAAGCTGCTCGGGTCGCTGGCCGCCGGTTACGCGCGCGCCATGCGAGACCGCGTCCTGGCCGAGCAGGAAGCGTTGCGTCGCACCGTGCTGGCTGCCCACGCCACCGCCGAGCGGGCGCTGCGGGCCAGCGAGGCCCGTTACCGGCGCCTGGCGCTGCACGACCAGCTGACCGGGCTGCCCAACCGGACCCTCCTCCGCAGGCGGCTGCAGTCGTCGCTCGCCGACCCGGCCGGTGGGGCGCGGATCGGGTTGTGCTTCCTCGACCTCGACCAGTTCAAGGCGGTCAACGACACCCTCGGCCACGACGTCGGCGACCGGCTGCTGGTTGAGGTCGCCGCCCGGCTGAACCGGGCGACCAGCGGGCGCGGGCATTTGCTGTGCCGTTGGGGCGGTGACGAGTTCGTCGTCCTGGTCGCCAATTCGGCCGGTGTCGAGGACGTGATCGCGGTGGCCGACCGGGTGCTGACCGCCCTGGCGACCCCGGTCCGCGTCGACGGCTACTGGCTGCCGGTCTCTGCCAGCATCGGCGTCGTGGAGCGCCCGGTGGCCGGCGCGGACCCGGGCGAGCTGCTGCGCGCCGCCGACATCACCTTGTCCTGGGCCAAGGCCGACGGCGGCGGGCGGTGGGCGGCGTTCGACCCGGGACGCAACGCCAGCCACGTCACCCGCTACGAGCTCGCGGCGGCGTTGCCGGCCGCGCTGGGGCGCGGCGAGTTCGCCGTCGACTACCAGCCGATCATCGACCTCGCCACGGGCGCTCTCGCCGGTGCCGAGGCGCTGGTCCGCTGGCGCCATCCCGCGCTCGGCACGCTCGGCCCCAGCCAGTTCATCTACCTGGCCGAGCAGACCGCGCTGATCGTCCCGCTCGGCCGGCACGTCCTCGAGCACGCCTGCGGCCAGGCGAGAAGGTGGCACGACCGCAGCGCGGACCCGCCGTTCGTGAGCGTCAACCTGGCCATCCGGCAGACCGCCGACCCCGGGCTGGTCGAGGACGTGATCCGGACACTAGACCACACCGGCCTGCCCGCCGACCGGCTGCAGCTGGAGATCACGGAGAGCGCCGTGATGGAGAGCGAAGAGGAGACCCTCATCGTCCTGCGCAAGCTGGCTGACCTGGGCGTGCGGCTCGCTCTCGACGACTTCGGCACGGGCTACTCCAACCTCGCGTACCTCGGCAGGCTGCCGATCTCCAGCATCAAGCTGGCCGGCTCGTTCACCCAACGCCTCGACGAGCCCGAGGCGATCGACCGCCGGATCCTCGCCGGCATCATCACCCTCGCCCAGGACGTCGGCCTGCACGTCACCGCCGAGGGCATCGAAACCCCCGGCCACGCCCGCGAACTCGCCGCGCTCGGCTGCGACACCGGCCAGGGCTGGCTCCTCGGCCGGCCGGCGCCGGCCGCCGGCATCCTCGCCCGCTGCGTGCCCGCCACCCATTGATCATCTTCGCGCTCGCGGCGGGGGCGCGGGTGGGTTGGGCACGACGACTCGCCGGTCGTCGGGCAGCCGCCGGGTGGCGCCCCGCCGGTCGAGCAGCTCGAGCAGGGGCACGGCGACCCGCCGGGTCGTTCCCAGCGCCTGGCGGGCCTGGCTGAGCGTGAACGGCTGGGGCAGGCCGGCCAGCACCCGAGTGGCGTCGTCGAGCGCACCGGGGAGGAGCACGAGGCCTTCGGCGAGGCGCAGCAGCGCGCCGGCGCGCGCCGCCGCAGCGATCTCGCGCTGGCCGAGTCCCAGCTCGGCGAGCCGGTTCGCCTCAGGGGCGTGGAACGGCGATGCGGCGAGCTCGGCGCGCACCTGGCCAACGGCGCGGGCCAGGTCAGCCGGCAATGCCCGGCCCCGCCCCGCCACGCCGATCCGGCCGGCACTCATGACGAGCGACGGCCCTACCAGCGCTTCGACCAGGGCGCGGTCAGGCAGGCCGAGAGCCTGCCGGAGCGCCTCGATCGGGCAGCCGGTCTCCAACGGATGCTCGCGGGCGTGCCGCGCCACCTCGGCGTCCAGGCGGCGGCGTAGTTGCTGCCAGCGCTCGGGGTCGGCCAGCCAGTCCCCGGCGACCGGTGGCATGCTCACCGCAACCCCCAGCCGTTCCAGCTCCACCCGCCGCACCAACCCGCGACGGCGGATTTCGGCACGCTCGTCGGCGCGGCCGTCCATCGCCTGCAGGGCCGCCGCCAGCGCCGCCGCCGCCCCGTGTCGCCGCAGTGGCGGGGGAGCGACGTCGAGCACCGTGATGCCGCCGGCGACATGACGCCGGCCCGGATCCCGCAGCAGCGCCCGGTCGCCGATGCGCAACGGCAGCGCCCGGACGAGCCGGAGGCGCGCGGTGTCCTCGCCCAGCGGCCGCACGCGCGCCGCGACGGCGGCCGAGCCGATGTGCAGCATGACCGTGCCTGGCAAGGAGGCGACCGGATCACCGCGCAGCCGGACATCGAGAACGTCCGCGGCCCGGAACCGGCCGGGCGTGACCAGCGCGTCGCCGCGCCGCACCTTGTCGCGGTCCACGCCGCGCAGGTTCACCGCGACCCGGGCGACCGCGCCGACCTGTTCCGCCGGCTCGCCCAATGCCTGCAGCGCGCGAACGTGCACCAGCCGGCCGGTCCCCGCGAGTTCCAACTCGTCGCCGCAACGCACCTCGCCGGCGCCGAGCGTGCCGGTCACGACCGTCCCACTGCCCCGGATCGAGAACGAGCGGTCGACCCAGAGCCGCACGGGCGCAGCCCGGTCCGGCGGCGGCAGCCGCGCGACCAGCCGGTCGAGGGCGTCGCGCAGGTCGGCCAGCCCGGCGCCGGTCACCCCGCTCACCGCCACCGCCTCGACCTTGCTGAGCGAGGTCGAGGCGATCTCGGCGCGGGCGCGTTCGGCCGCCGGCTGGCAGTCTGCGAGGTCCGAGCGGGTCACGGCCAGCAGGCCGTGCCGGACGCCGAGCGCGTCGAGCGCGGCGAGATGCTCGGCCGATTGCGGCATCCATCCCTCGTCGGCCGCCACCACCAGGAGCGCGGCCGGCGCCGGCCCGACGCCGGCGAGCATGTTAGGGACGAACCGCTCGTGCCCCGGAACGTCGACGAACGCAACCACCTCGCCCGAGGGCAGCGCTGTCCACGCGAAACCCAGGTCGATCGTCATCCCGCGCCGCCGTTCCTCCGCCCACCGGTCCGGCTCCATCCCGGTCAGGGCGCGCACCAGCGTCGACTTGCCGTGGTCGACGTGTCCTGCGGTCGCGACGACGTGCACGTCAGAGCCCTTCGCCGGCCCTGGTCACAGCCGCCCGCAGCGCCCCGTCGAGCTCCGGCGGCACGCAGCGCAGGTCGAGCAGCAGCATCCCCCGCTCGACCCGGCCGACCACGGGCGGGTCGCCGCGCCGCAGCGGCCCCGCGTAGCGCTCCGGCAGCGCGAGCGCCCACGACTCCAGCCGCAGCTCCGGAGCGCCGCCGCCACCCACCACGGCCGTGGACGCGACGACGTCGGCGGCGAGCTCGGCACGCATCAGCTCGGCCCGGGCCCGCAACATCGCCGGATCGGCCCGCAGCGCCCGCCAGATCGGCCCCGGCGGACCCTGCAGCGTCGCTTCCAGGGCGGCGAGCGTGAGCTTGTCGACGCGCAGCGCCCGCGCCAGCGGATGCCGGCGCAGCCGCTCGACAAGGTCGGCGCGGCCGAGCAGCAGGCCGGCTTGGGGCCCGCCGAGAAGCTTGTCCCCGCTCGCCGTGACCAGCGCGGCGCCCGCCCGCAGGGTCGAGGCGGCGGCCGGCTCGCCGGGCAGCAGCGGATCGGGCGCCAGCAGTCCTGAGCCGATGTCGGCGACGACCGGCGGGCCGAGCGTGGCCAGGTCAGAAACCGAAACGGCCGAGGTGAAGCCCCGCACGACGAAGTTCGACGGATGCACCTTGAGCACGAAGCCGGTGCCCGGCCCGACCGCGGCCGCGTAGTCGCGCAGCGCCGTGCGGTTCGTCGTGCCGACCTCTCTCAGCCGCGCGCCGGTCGACTGCAGGAGGTCGGGGAGCCGGAAGCCGTCGCCGATCTCCACCAGCTCGCCCCGGCTGACGATGATCTCCCGGTCCTGCGCCAGCGCGGTCGCGGCCAGCGCGAGCGCTGCGGCGCCGTTGTTGACGACGTGCACGGCGCCCGCGTCCGGCACGGCTGCCCGCAGCGCAGCCATCGCGCCGCGACCGCGGCTGGCGCGGCGTCCGGTGCCCAGATCGAGCTCGACGTCGGTGTACCCGGCGGCGCAAACCACGGCCTCGACCGCGCCGGGCGAAAGCGGGGCACGCCCGAGGTTGGTGTGGAGGATGACCCCGGTCGCATTGATCACGGGCTGCAGGCTCGGCGTCCGAGGCAGGGAGGCGGCCGCGAGGTCAGCGACGTCCTCGGGCGCGATCTCGCCGTGGCGCGCGCGGTCCTGGGCAACCGCGATGACCGCCTTGACCCGGCCGCGACCCAGCGTGGCGGCGGCCGCGGCCAGGCGTGGGTCGGCGAGCAGGACGTCGGTGCGGGGCACCCGCCGCCGCGGGTCGTCCGATCCGACCCCCACACGCCACCTCCGGTGCCGGCTTGGCGGAGGCGGACGGGAATCGAACCCGCCTGGCCCGGGTCCCGGGCCACACCGGTTTTGAAGACCGGGAGGGGCACCAGCCCACCGAACACCTCCAGCAGTCACAGTAGTGCCCAGTAAGTTGGGCCTATGACCCTCACCGGGACCTACCGGCTCACCCAGTACGCTCACGGCGGAGGCTGCGCGTGCAAGATCCCGCCGGGCGAGCTGGAGTCCGTGGTCGCCGACCTGCTCGAAGGAGACCTGCCGGACGGCCCGGGGGAGCTGCTCGTCGGCCTGGCCGGCGGCGACGACGCGGCTGTCGTGCGCCTCGAGTCGGGGACCGCCCTGGTGGCGACGGCCGACTTCTTCACCCCGGTGGTCGATGACGCCTACGACTGGGGCCGGATCGCGGCCGCGAACGCGCTCTCGGACATCTACGCCATGGGCGGCGCCCCGGTCGTCGCCGTCAACCTGCTCGCCTGGCCGCGCGACCTGCTGCCCCTCAGCCTGGCCTCCCAGGTGCTGCGCGGCGGGCTCGACATCGCCCGCCAGGCCGGGTGCCACCTCGCCGGCGGGCACAGCGTCGACGACCCGGAGCCGAAGTACGGCATGGCGGTGACCGGCGTCGCCGACCCGCAGCGCCTCATCAGAAACGACGCCGGCCAGGCCGGCCTGCCGCTGACCCTGACGAAGCCGCTCGGCGTCGGCGTGCTCAACAGCCGGCACAAGGCCACCGGCGAGAGGTTCCCGCAGGCAGTCGCGACCATGGCGGCACTCAACCGTGACGCCGCCCGCGCGGCGGTCGCCGCGGGCGTCGCCTGCGGCACCGACGTGACGGGGTTCGGCCTGCTCGGGCACCTGCACAAGCTCGCCAGCGCCAGCAGGGTGACCGCCGTCGTCGAAGCGGCCGCGGTGCCGTACCTCGAGGGGGCCCGCGAGTCCTTGGCGGCCGGCTACGTCAGCGGTGGCACGCGGCGCAACCTCGACTGGGTGCGGCCGCACGGCGACTTCTCCGGCATCTCCGAGGACGAGTTGCTCATGCTCGCCGACGCGCAGACCTCGGGCGGCCTCCTAGTCGCCGGCGAGTTGCCCGGCTTCCCGGTTGTCGGCGAGCTGACGCCCCGCCGTGCCGACGGTGTCAGCGTGGTCGTGCGCTGACCCTTGACCACTCGCCGGAGCGGGCGCCCGCACTGAAAAACAGCTCAAGATCGCGAGGATGATCGCCATTCAGTCGTACGGTGGGACCATGGCGATCTCGATCGGCCTGGTCGGCGCGGGTCGGCGGGCCGCTGGCGCCTATGCGCCCACCCTCGCGTCGTGCCCTGGGGTCCGCTTCGCCGGAGTGTGGGCGCGCTCGCCCGATGCGGCCCGCCGCCTCGCCGACCAGCACGGGGTGCCTGCGCACCGCCGCTACGACGACCTTCTCGAGCAGTGCGACGCCGTCGCTTTCGCCGTGCCGCCGCCGGCAGGTCGATCTCGCGGCCTTCGCGGCCAAGCGAGCCAAGGCGGTGCTCATCGAGAAGCCGATCGCTGGCGACCTCGCCGGCGCCGAGGAGCTATGAGGCCACTGAACAACATCTGTCCGGCTCACGGCTCCCCGCATCCCGACCGGCGGCGTTGTCGTCAGTCGCCGCACAAACCCAGTGCGACTCCCTCCTCCGCCTAATGGGGGTTGCCGGGGGTGAGGGGTCAGCGGCAGCTGGCAGACTCTCCGTCCGGCAGCGGCTATCGGGTGAGCACTTTC
>Ga0184623_10001040_pt1 | contig 12063 bp, 6 predicted proteins | sample PLM1_100_b1_FD_133138 | JGI IMG/M metagenome (GOLD analysis project Ga0184623, IMG submission 133138) | Groundwater sediment microbial communities from an aquifer in East River, Colorado, USA - PLM1_100_b1 | ecosystem: Environmental > Terrestrial > Soil > Riparian zone | place: USA: East River...
CGCTCGAGAACCGGCTTCGGGGCGCCGTCGACGAGATCCTTGGCCTCCTTCAGGCCGAGGCTGGTCAGCGCTCGGACCTCCTTGATGACCTGGATCTTCTTGTCGCCGGCACCGGTGAGCACCACGTCGAACTCCGTCTGCTCCTCGGCTTCCTCGCCGCCCTGCCCGGCTCCCGGGGCGGCCATCATGACCGGACCCGCAACGGCGGCCTTCACGTCGAAGGTCTCCTCGAACTTCTTGATGAAGTCCGACAGCTCCAGGAGCGTCATCTCCTTGAACTGGTCGAGCAGCGTGTCCGAATCCATCTTCTTCGTGGCCATGTTCACTCCTCTCCTTGTTCAGAGGCCTGGGCCTCCGGTGATTCGGCACCCTCGGCCTGTGGGGCCGGGGTCTCGGCTTCACCCTGGATGGCGGACTCAGACGCAGGGGCGGCCTCGGGCTCGGCGGCCGCAACGACCTCGGGCTCGGGCTCGGCAGGGATGGCGACTTCCTCGCCGGGGGGGACCTTCTCCTTGTACGCATCGAGCAGCCCCAGGAACCGGCCCTGAAGGGCCTGGAACATCCCGGCGGCCCGAGACATCTCGGCCTTCATGGCGCCGGCGAGCCTCGACAGCATGACTTCGCGCGACTCGAGCTCGGCCAGGCCCCGAGCCTCGTCGGCGCCCAGCACGCGCCCCTCCATGTAGGCGCCCTTCAGGGCGAGGGCGGGGAACCTCTTCGCCGCATCCACCACCCTCTTGGCCGCCGCCACGGGATCGCCGGCCACGAAGGCGACCGCGGTGGGGCCCTCCAGGAGGCGTTCGAGCTCAGCCACGCCAGCCTCGCCGGCCGCCCGCTTCATCAAGGTGTTCTTCACAACGGAGAACCGGGTGTCCTGGCCGAGGGATCGGCGGAGCTCGGTGGCATCCTGCACGCTCAGGCCCCGGTACTCAGCCAGCAGCAGGGCCTGGGAGCTGTTGATCCGCTCCTTCAGCCTGGCGACCTTCTCGACCTTCTCAGGACTCGGCATCACGCCTCCAGACAAACGAAAACGCCTCCGCAGCAAGCGGAGGCGCACGTCGAACGGCGCTCACCTCATCGCCTCGGCAGGTACCGGCGTGGCCGGATCATGCGGCGCCCCTGCGGTCTGCGGCTGGCCCAGGCTACCAGGCCTAGTGCTTCTTGGTCGTCCCCGGGCTCGTGGAGGATCCGCCCTTCAGGTGGAAGCGGAAGTCGATGCTGGTCCCGTCGTCCAGGTGGACGGACCAGAAGTACGTGAAGCCGCCGTCGAGGCTCTTCGTGTCGATATTCAGCTTCCAGGCGTGGCTGCTGTCCTTGAACTCGCCGTCGGTCCAGGCCTGGTGGAGGACCTCTTCGCCGCCCTGGTCGCTGACCCGCTTGACCAGCTCGAAGCTCTGGACCACGCCGGGCGTCCCGACCGTGTCGCCGTTCGCGTCGCAGACCCGGAACTTGGCCGGCACCGTGCTGCCCGCATTCACGTCGCTCACCGGGTCGCCGGCATTGATCGGAGGCAGGATCTGGCGCCCCGGCGCGCCCTGGCAGTCGCCCATCGCATATTGGATCGACTGGCTGAGCGAGTCGGAGCTGCCGGCGAAGCTCCCGTCACCTGCGTAGATCGCGCTGATCGTGTGCGTCCCGGGCGGAAGAGCGGACGCCGTCATGCTTGCGGAGCCGCCGCTCAGCGCGACCCTCGGTCCGAGATCCGAGCCATCCATCTGGAACTGGATCGTGCCAGCCCGGGTGCCCGCGCCCGGGGCCTTCACGGTGACGTGGGCTGTGAAGGTGACCGAGGAGCCGACGACCGAAGGGTTGGCCGAGGAGACGACCTGCGTGCTGGTGTCCGCCCTGCTCACGGCCTGCGTGAGGGCGTCGCCGCTTCCCGTGAAGTCACCCGTGCCGGAGTAGACGGCCCTCACGCTGTGGTTGCCCACGGGCAGGCCGCTGAGGGTGATGCTGGCCTGGCCCCCGGAGAGGGCGACCGGCGGGCGGGCGTCGCCGTCGATCGTGAACTCGACTGTGCCACCGGGCGTGCCGGCGCCGGGCGAACCAACCGTCACGGAAACCGTGAACGTGACCTGTTGCCCGAAGACGGACGGGTTGAGGTTGGACGTCAGGCGTGTCGACGTGTCGGCTCGGTTCACCGACTGGCTCAGGGTGTCGAAGCTGCCGTTGAAGCTGCCACTCCCCGAGTAGACGGCCTTCACCCCATGGTCCCCGACATCCAGGCCGTCGGTGGAGATGGCGGCCTGGCCGACCGACAGGTCGACGGGCTGGCCGAAGTCCTCGCCGTCGATCATGAACTGGATGGTGCCGCCGGGGTTCCCCGCGCCGGGCGCATTCACGTTGACGGTGGCGGTGAAGGTCACCGGCTGCCCGAACACCGATGGGTTGTAGTTGGAGGCCACGTGGGTCGTCGTGTCGGCCTTGTTGACCGTTTGGGTCAGGCTTCCCGAGCTCGGGTTGAACGTGCCGTCGCCGGAGTAGGCGCCCGTGACCGTGTGGTCACCCACCGCGAGGGTGTCGGTTGAGACCGTGGCCTTCCCGCCGGACAGGTCGACCGGCTGGCCGAACGGATCGCCGTCGATCCTGAACTGCACGCTGCCGCCCGGCGTTCCCGCGCCGGGGTCATCGGACGCAACCGTAGCGGTGAAGGTGACCTCCTGGCGGAAGACGGAGGGGTTCGTCGACGACGTGAGCGCGGTCGTCGTGTCAGGGGAGATCACGGTCTGGGTGAGGACGGCAGAGCTGGCGTTGAATCCGGCGTCTCCCGAATACACTGCCATGACCTTGTGATCGCCCGTGGACAGGACCGCCGTGGAGAAGCTGGCCTGTCGGTTGGCGACGTCGACCGTCACGGCACTGCCCCCGTCGATCGTGAACGTGACCGACCCGGTGGGCGAGCCCGACCCCGGCGGGTTCGGGTTCACGGTCGCGATGAAGGTGATGGACTTGCCCCGCTTGGACGGGTTGTCGGAGGAAGACAAGCTCGTCACGCTGTCCGCCTTGTTGACCGTCTGGCCACCGGCCAAGGCGCCGGTGCTCCCGTTGAAGTTCGCCCCACCCCCGTAGGTCACCGTCACGGCGTGGGTGCCGACGGCCACAGCGTTCGTTGAGATCGAGGCGGTGCCGGCGGACAGTGGAATGGGCCCACCGAGGTTCACGCCACCGACGGAGAACTGCACGGATCCACCCGGACTGCCGGAGCCGGGGGCCACGGGCGCCACCGACGCGGTGAACGTCACCGGCTGGCCGAACACCGATGGGTTCACCGAGGACGTGACGGAGGTGGTGGTGCCGGCCTTGTTCACGACCTGGGCCGCGCCCAAGGTACCGGTGCTGCCGTTGAAGCTGGCATCTCCGGAGAAGACGGCCGCCACGGTGTGCGATCCGGCCGCAAGCGCGGTCGTCGACTTCGTGGCCTGTCCGCCCGAGACTGCGACGGGCGAGCCGAAGTCCACGCCGTCCACCCGGAACTGTACCGTCCCGCCCTGGGGACTCCCCGACCCGGGGGCGATGGGACGGATGACCGCCGTGAACGTGACCTGCTGGCCGAACACGGACGGGTTGATCGAGCTGGACAGCAACACCCTGGAGTTCGCCTTGTTGACGGTCTGCCCGCCGGCGAGCGAGCCGGTGCTACCGTTGAACGCGGCGTCGCCCGAGTACGCGGCGGCCACCGTGTGGGTGCCAACCGACAGCGAGAGCGTGGAGACCACGGCCTGTCCGCCGTTCAGGACGATCGGCCCCCCCAGGTTCGCGCCGTCGACGCTGAACTGCATCGTGCCGGTGGGCGTGCCGGCCAGCGGATCGGCCGGGACTGCGGTGGCGAAGAACATCACGCTCTGGCCGAACACCGACGGGTTCACCGTTGAAACGAGGGCCACCTGCGTGTCGACCTTGGTCACTTGAGCGGCCGCGGGCCCTGCGCTCGCGATCAGGAGGAGGCCGGCCTGGGCCAGGAACGCGGCGGCCAGCGCCCGGCCCAAGAGTCGGGCCCGGTATCTCCTCGGCCTAGTCGCAGTTGGCCCCATATCGTCATATGTATCGGCCGAAAGGGCCCCTCCGGCGCCTCGGGAACTCGGGGCCTTTTGCGGACACCGGCTCCTAGGCCCAAAGGCGAGGGTCGGCGCTCACTCCCGGTCTCGAGCGAGGTCCCGGGGGGCGAGGGCTTCGGCCACCGTCTCCAGGAAGAGCTTCACGTCGAGGGGCTTCGTGAGGAAGGCGTTCGCCCCGGCAGTCATCATCCTCCTCATCTGGCCCGGCGAGCCGTCCGCGGACATCACGATCACCGGTGTCTCGCGGGTCACCGGGTCCGCGCGCAGACCGCTCAGCACTTCCTGGCCAGAGGTGTCCGGGAGGTGGGCGTCGAGCACGATCAGATGGGGCGCGTGCTCTCGAGCGAGGTCGAGACCCATCCGGCCCTGGATCGCGGTGAGAAGCCTCATGTCCAGCCGATCGACCAGGAGCCGCTCCATCAGCGTGTGGTTCGAGGGATTGTCCTCGATGTAGAGCACCGTCCGCCCGCGGATTGAGAGGGGCGCGAACGTCCCGGACGGGGCCTTGTGATCGTGGCTGGGCTCTGGAGCTTCGGTTCGTGGCAGCGACACCCAAAACGAGCTCCCTCGCCCGACCTCGCTCTCCACCCCGATCGACCCATTCATCGCCTGGACGAGGGCCTTGGTCAGCGCCAGTCCGAGGCCGGTCCCCTCCACGCCGCGCTGCTCGGCGCCCAAGCGGTGGAACGGGATGAACAGACGCTCCCGGTCCTCTTGCGAGATCCCAGGACCCGTGTCCGTCACCCAGATGGAGAGTCGATCGGGACGGTCGTCGTGGTAGAAGACCGTAACCGAGCCACCTTCGTGGTTGTATTTGACCGCGTTGGCCAGCAGGTTGAGCATCACCTGCTTCAACCGCTGGCGATCCGTCAGCAGGAAGCAGGACGGATCCGGGGACGGCCCCCGGAGCTCGATGCCTCTCTCCGCGGCAAGTGGAAGGACCAGATCCGTCACCTCACGGATGACGTCGTCGACCGAGACAGGCTCGAGGGACAGCGACAGCTTGCTGGACTCGATCCGGGCAATGTCCAGCACCTCGTTGATCAGGTCCAGCAGGTGCCGCCCGCCCTTGAGGATCTGCTGCACGCTCTCATCGTCGTCGGGTGAAAGCGTAGAGGTCTCCAGCAGCTGGCCGAAGCCAAGGATCGCGTTCAGCGGCGTGCGCAGCTCGTGGCTCATCCGGGACAGGAACTCGCTCTTGGCCCGGTTGGCCCGCTCGGCCACCTCCTTCGCCTCCCGAAGCTCCTGGTTCGCCTCCTCAAGCTCCGCCGTGCGTTCGATCACCCGCCCTTCGAGCGCGACGGCGAGCCGTTCGACGCTGTTCTGGGCTTCCTTCTGGAGGGTGATGTCGACCAGGATGCCATGGTGGAATACCGGGTTGCCTTCGTCATCGAGGACGGCCTCCGCCTCGTCGCGAACCCACACCACCCGGCCGTCGCGGGATCGGAGACGGTACTCGCTCCGGAGCGGCTCGCCGGTCGTGCGGCTACGAGCATCGTCGGCCATGGCCCGCTCACGGTCCTCAGGGACCATCCGCTCGTACCAGAGATCCGGATCGGCCAGCCATTTTTCGGGAGTGAACCCGAGCATCGACTCGATCCGCGGACTCACGTAGTACCACCGCCCGCTCTCGCCGTACTCCGCCGTGTAGACCACGCTCGGGACCTGCTCAACGAGCAGGCGATACTTCCGTTCGGCCTCGCGCAGATGGGCCTCCGCACTCCTTCGCTGGTCGATGTCCTCCACGTGGGTGACCCAGTACAGAGGCCGGCCCGGGTCGTCATACACGGTGGAAGCGCTCAGCTGGGCCCAGAACGCGTCACCGTCGGGGCGAACGTAGCGCTTCTCCAGGCGCAGGGTCCCGATATCGCCAGCCAGGAGCTGGCGATGAGCCTCTCGGCTACGTACCAGGTCGTCGGGGTGGGTGATCGTTTCGAAGGTCGTGGCCAAGAGCTCATCCTCCGACCGCCCGAGCATCCGGCATAGCGACCCGTTGACCCGAACGAAGCCTCCGTCGAGGCCGACCAGGGCCACGCCGATGGGGGCATTCTCGAACGCTCCCCTGAAACGCTCCTCGCTCTCCGCTAAACGGAGGGACGACTCGGCCACCTGGGCACGAGCCTGCTCGGTGAGCCGCCACGAAACCACGTACGCCGCGGCTGCGGCTAGGACGAACCCGGCGTGGATCCCGGCCCAGGTCCAAGGATGCGCCTGCCCCGCCGGATGATGGAACACCGTTTCCGGACTAAGGCTGCCGATCAGCCCGTGGTGGACGACGACATAGCCGATGGCCAGCAGGAACGGGAGCCAATCCTCGTACAGGGTGAGCACGCCAACGATCACGAAGAAGTGGAAGTGCATCTCGATCGTTCCGCCGGAGAGATGCACGAGCACCGCCGACGATGTCAGAAGGCCCAGGGCGGCCATGGCTGAGCGGAACTTGCGCCCCCCTGCGTTAAGGCTCGCGAGGGCGGCGAAGGCCACGATCGGTCCTGTCTCCACCAGGGCGTGGGCCGGGCGAACCCACGGACAAGGGCGAAGAGAGGGATGCCGAAGACATGGCCCCACAGCAGGAGCAGGATCGCTCGGTGCCGGAGCTTCCAGACCCCCTCCGGGAGCGAGCCCCCCTGGGGGAGGCCGGTCCGAGCGAGGCTGACAAGCCTCCTCAGCCCGGAAACCCGCCCGTCAGCCGGGACACCCAACTCGGGGGTGGGTGAGCGGCTCATGTGGTGGTGGGCTCGGAGCCGCTCGACACCTTCGCATCCCCGGAGGCTCCCCGCTGCCACACCGTGTCGACGGTTTCGAGGAACCTCTTCACGTCGAGGGGCTTCGTGACGTAGCCGTCCGCCCCGGCGGCCAGGAGCCGCTTGATCTGCCCCTGAGTGGCGTCGGCGGAGATCATCACCACGGGGACTCCCCTGGTAGCGGGATCCTCCCGAAGACGCCGCAACACGTCCTCCCCGGGGATGTCGGGCAGATGCAGGTCGAGGAGGATCAGATCCGGCCGATGCTGCCGTGCCAGCTCCAGCCCGAGACTCGCCTGCATCGCGGAGAGCAGCCTGACCTGGGGACGGCCTTCGAAGATGCGCTCGATGAGCTTGAGGTTGGACAGGTTGTCCTCGATGCACAGGACGGTCCGGGCCCCCACCTTGCCCCCCTCCGCGCCCTGCCCAAGCTCCCGCTGACGTTCATAGCGCTGAAGGGGAGACTCGGCCAGGCGGAGCTCGACGGTGAACACGGTGCCAGAGCCGGGCTCGCTCTCGGCTTCGATGGCCCCTCCCATGGCCTCGACCAGGCCCTTGCTCAGGGCCAGCCCCAGCCCCGTCCCCTCCACGCTGCCCGTCTCGGCGCCGAGGCGGTCGAACGGAGCGAACAACCGCTTCATCCCCTCGCCGGGGATGCCGACGCCGGTGTCGGCGATCCTGATCCGCAGCTTGTCCGGGGGCGATCGCTCCCACGTGATGGCGACCTCTCCCCCCTCCCGGTTGTACTTGACTCCATTGGAAAGGAGGTTCAGCAGCACCTGCTTGAGGCGCTGACGATCGGCAAGGACGTGGAGCCCGTTGGCGTCCTCCACCCGCACCCGGATCCCCCGCCCCGCGGCCAGAGGCTGGATCAGGTCGGCCGCCTCGTTGAGCGCCTCGGCGACCAATACCGCCTCAGGTGAGAGCGGGAGCCTGCCCGTCGCGATCCGGGTGATGTCGAGCACCTCGTCGATCAGGCCCAGCAGGTGCCGCCCGCCGCTGAGGATCTGCCGCACGCTGTCGTGCTGCTCCTCGGTGAGATCGTCCATCTCCAGGATCTGCCCGAACCCCAGCACCGCCTTCAGCGGGGTCCGGAGCTCGTGGCTCATGCGGGACAGGAACTCGTCCTTGGCCAGGTTGGCCCGCTCCGCCTCGTCCCTGGCGTGGCGGAGCTGTTCGTCCGCGAGCTTTCGCTCGGTGATGTCCTCAGAGATGCCCAGCAGATAGGCCGGCTTCCCCTCCTCGTCCAGGATCGGGATCTTCTTCGTGTGCAGGAAGCGGGTGCCCTTCGACTTCGTGTCGACGGGCTCCTCCGGGATGTCCACGAGCCTCTTTCCCTCCAGCACCTCGCGATCCTTCGCGGTGAAGAAGTCGGCCTCGTCCTTCGGGAAGAAGTCGTAATCGTTCCTCCCGATGAGCTCCGCTCTCGCAAACCCCAGGAGCTCCTCCCCCGCCTTGTTGAAGCGGACGAATCGCAGGTCCTCGACGGACTTCACGAAGACCATGTTCGGGATGTTCTCGACGATGGAATCGAGGAAGGACTGCGTGTGCCGGACCTCCTCCTCGGCCCGCTTGCGGTCGGTGATGTCGAGGGCCACCATCATCCCGGCGATGACGTCGCCGCTCTCAGACTCGACCGGGACGTACTGAACGAGGAAGGTGCGATCCCCGAAGGGTCGCTCGCTCGTGATGCTCTCCCCTCGGAGGGCCGCCCGGAACAGGGGCTCGGCGGTCCGCACCGTGTCGGGTGCGACGTCCCCCAACGCCTCCCGGAGGGTCTTGCCCTCGAACGTCTCTTTCGAGAGGCCGATCGTCGCCAGGGCCTTCCCCTCCATCAACGTGAACCGGAGCTCGTGGTCGAAGAGAGCCACCGCACCGTTGGGGAAGTTCCGGATGAGCGCCCGGTACCGCGCCTCGCTCTCGGCCAGCGTCGCCTGCCGTTCGGCGAGGAGCTCGGCGGCGCCTTCGAGCGCCGTCGCCATCTGGCCGATCTCGTCTCGTGCGGGCGTTGAGGCCAGCAGGGGAAGGCCTTCGGACAACTTGCGGGCGTTCTCCTCGTTCCACCGGACCCGCCGGACAAGTCCTCTCGTGAAGAGCAACACTGCGACCAGGCCCATCAGCAGTCCGAAGGGGGCGCTGATCGCGATCGTCAAGCTCGCCAGCCATTCCGCCCTGTCCGCCGAAGCCCTTCGTTCGGCAAGCAGCCGGTCCTCTTCGGCACGCGTCGCGTCGAGCTTCTCCCGGACGAGAGCCAGAGCCTCCCTGCTGTCCAGGAGGAGGGATCGCTGGCTGTCGGTCGACGGCATCCCCGGCTGGTAGCTCAGCCTCATTCGCTCGAGGACGCCGAGCAGCCGATCGCCGGCCGACTCTGCCTCGTTCAGGCGGTCACGGACCGAGTCCACCTGGATCAGCGCGTCCAGTCGAGCGAGAGCGGACGGCAGCGCATCGACCGCCTCGCGGTAGGGCACAAGGAACTCCGGGGAGGCTGCGACGTAGCCCCGCATCCCCAGCGCGGCCTCCAGGTAGATGAGGCGGACATCGTCGATCTGGTTGTGGACCTCCAGGGTGTGCGCGACCAGGTCGTTCGCTTCGTCAGCCCGTCGCTGCCAGAGGAAGTAAAGCGACCCGAGTGTGAGGAGGGCAGCTAGGGGGATGGCCATCACGAGCATCCCCTTGGTCCGGATCGACCTATTGGCCCAGGCAAGCGTGATCCGCCCGGCTCCCTTCGGGCTCATGGCCTCCTCACGATCATGTCCGGTGCCCACCCAGCTCCACCCCGGTCGGGGGTTCCTCCGTCGGTGTATCGGCACCGGGTCCAGCAGCTAAACCCCGGGTAAAGGGGGCACGCCGACCGGCCGATGAATCCCCTACGGGGGGACGGAGGCATGTGGGGCGAAGCGTCGCAGAACGAGGCTCGGATCCTCGTCGTGGACGACGAGGAGGCAAACATCCGCCTGCTGGCGCGGGCGCTGGCGCAGGCGGGGTACCGCAACGTCCTCTGCACCACCGAGCCGCGTGACGTCTCGAGGTTGGTCGCGGAGTCCGAACCGGACCTGATCCTCCTGGATCTGCTCATGCCCAACATGGACGGCTTCGGCGTGATGCAGCTGCTGGAATCGCTGTCGTCCCGCGATTCGTACCTGCCGATCCTGGTCCTCACCGCGGACACCACCACGGAGACCAGGCGGCGGGCGCTCGCCTCCGGGGCCAAGGATTTCCTCACGAAGCCGCTCGACATCGACGAGGTCCTCCTGCGCATCAGGAACATGCTCGAGATCCGATTCCTCCACGAACAGCTCCGGGGCCAGAACGAGGTCCTCGAGGATCGGGTGGGGACGCGGACCCGCGAGCTCGAGGAGGCGCAGATCGAGACCTTCGAGCGGCTCGCCCTCGCCGCGGAGTACCGGGACGACGCGACGGGCCAGCACACCCGTCGGGTCGGTCGGACGGCGGCCCTCATCGCTCGGTGGATGGGAGTCGCTCAGGGTGGGCTCGAACCGATCGAACGCGCCGCCGCGCTCCACGACGTTGGCAAGATCGGCATCCCCGACGGCATCCTGCTCGCTCGGCGGAAACTGACCCCGCAGGAGTTCAACGTCGTCAAGACGCACACCGTCATCGGAGCCAGGATCCTGTCGGGCAGCAGGTCCCCGCTCCTCAAGCTGGCCGAGGAGATCGCCTTCGCGCACCACGAGAGGTGGGACGGGAAAGGCTACGCGGGGCTCGCCGGCGAGGAGATCCCCCTGTCCGGCCGGATCACGGCGGTGGCCGACGTGTTCGACGCGCTGACTCACGAGCGTCCCTACAAGGAGGCGTGGCCGACCGAGGCCGCCGTCGCCGAGATCGAGGTTGAGCGTGGACGCCAATTCGATCCGGCCGTCGTCGACGCCTTCCTGGGCATCTACCCGGAGGCGACCCTCGACGTGGATCGTGGGAGCGCGGCGTGAAGGCTGGGGTCGAGGCCACCCAAACCCGGGTCCTGGTGGTCGAGGACACACGGGAATTCCGGGAGATGATCGCCGAGCAGCTCTCCCGGGAGGGGTTCCGGGTGGACGCGGCCGCCGACGGCTCGACCGCCGTGGAGTTCGCGCGGGCCAATGGACCCGACGTGATCGTCCTGGACCTCGGGCTACCGGACATGGATGGCGTCGAAGTCTGTCGGCAGATCCGCACGTTCAGCCAGGCGTACGTCGTGATGCTCACGGGTCGGGACGACGAGGTGGACAAGCTGGTCGGCCTATCGGTCGGCGCAGACGACTACATGACCAAGCCCTTCTCCCCACGCGAGCTGGTCGCCCGCGTTCGGGCGATGCTCCGGAGGCCCCGGCCGTCCTCGAACGGCCCGTCCGAGCGGCGGTTCGGGGACCTGACGATCGACCCGGGAGCCCGAGAGGTTCGGGTGGGCGGTGAAAGGCTGAATCTGACGCGGATCGAATTCGACCTGCTGGACGCGCTATCGGAGCGGCCCCGCTTGGTGTTCTCGCGAGCCCAGCTCCTCGAGCGGATCTGGGGCGAGAACTGGTACGGCGACGATCACGTGGTCGACGTCCACGTGTCGAGCCTTCGGCGGAAGATCGGGGACGACCTGCAGTCCCCGCGGTACATCCGGACGGTTCGAGGCGTCGGCTATCGGCTGGCCGACGGGGGCTCCGACTAGGCCCGAAGCGTCGCCAGCTCGGTCTCGAGCACCCCGGCCACTGCCTGGCACTCAGCCCGAAGCTGCTTCACGCGGGCATCTGCGGCCTCGAGACGCCCCCTGCGCCCCAGGGTCTCGAGCTCGGAGCAGACCTTCGCCAGCCGCGACGCCCCAACGGCCGCGCTGGGGGACTTCAGAGCGTGGGCAGCCATGCGGAGCGCCTCGGCGGAGCGGTCGTCGACGCCCTGAAGGATCGCGGCCACACGACCGGGCAGCTCCCGTAGGTAGACCTCCAGGAAGCGCAAGAAGGCCTCCATCCCCAAGTCATGCTCGAGGCGTCGAAGCACGTCGACGTCGAGCCCTTGCGTCGAGCCGTTCGTGGCCGGCATTCGGTGCGAAGTCCGGGGATCGAAGGCGGTCGGCTGGGCAACCGGGTGCCACCGGGCGAGCAACTCGGCCAGGACGTCGATCATCACGGGCTTGGTGACGATGTCGTCCATCCCGGCCTCGAGACATGCGTCTCGGTGGGGCTCAGTGGCGTTTGCCGTCATGGCGATGATAGGGAGTCGCTCGTGGCCGTCGGCCTCTCGGGCGCGGATGGCTCGAGTGGCCTCGAAGCCGTCCATCA
>Ga0184623_10001041_pt1 | contig 12046 bp, 8 predicted proteins | sample PLM1_100_b1_FD_133138 | JGI IMG/M metagenome (GOLD analysis project Ga0184623, IMG submission 133138) | Groundwater sediment microbial communities from an aquifer in East River, Colorado, USA - PLM1_100_b1 | ecosystem: Environmental > Terrestrial > Soil > Riparian zone | place: USA: East River...
CACGATGTCCGAGGCGGAGGTGTTCGTGTCCGCGAGCTTCCCCGCGGGCACCGTCGTAGTCCCGCCCGTCTCATTGTCGAGATCGAGGAGGAGCACGTACGTGTCGTTCGCCTGCCGGAGGTACGCGTTGAAGCCGAAGTACCAGCGATTCGCGTCTCGAGTCGCGTAGAGGTCCGTGAGATCGAGGTCCTGCTTGTCCCCGCCCGGGGACCCCGCGGAGTTGTCCCTCGGATCCGTCCCCATCCGTTCCGACTCCCCGAAGTCGTTCGTGCCGTCGACCGTAATCGTGTGGGTAATCTCGAAGGGGCCGGGTCCCGTCACGGAGGCGTTCGCGTACGAGGTGCCGTCCATGCGGCCCGTCCCCAGGTATGCCGCCATCGACTTCGGGTCGAACGCGAGGGGCCACTGGTAGTAGGGCGACATCGTGTTCCCCTCGATCGCGTACGAGCCGTTCAGGTCCGGGTGGCCGAAGTCGAGCCCCTGGTCGATGACCGCGACGTTCACGCCCTGCCCACGGTAGCCCTGGGCCCACACCGCGGGGAAATTGTGACGGTCGATCGCGCTCCGGAGGAGCGGAGCGGGCCCGGGCCCCGACATCGTCGTGTAGCGGTCGCTGGGGTACGACGCGCGGGGAGCCGGCTCCCATGGGATCCCGGAGGCGGATCGAATCTCGCCGAGGTCCGCGCTGGATACCGATGTGGACGCGGGATGAGAGGGCGACAGGTTCCCCGCCAACGCGTGTGTGGAGCCCCCCGCGGACGCGACATGGGCCGGTAGGACCATGATGGCGATGATGACGAAGACCAGCGTCACAGAAGCTCGAACCAGCGGGCCCCTCTCCCCGGACGTTGCGATGGGGCCGTTCTTATTTGATTTTTGTGGGACATGCACCCGTTCCTCGGAACCTCGGGAGCCATCAACCTCCGTTCCAAACATTTCTTATATCCCCGGAGACTCTAGTCGCCCCCCAAGACAACCTCGGTGGCACGCGTGTTTTGCGGGGGCGGGGGAGAATGCGGGAGTCGTTGAGTGCGCAGTGGGTACAGCTTGCTTCGATCGCCGTCGTCGTCCTGTTCCTCGCCCCGCTTCCGGTGCTCTCCCCCGCCGAGCCTGAGCGGTACGTGATCGCGGAGATCGCGGAGTTCGGCCTCGGCCCCGCCCTCGCGGCCCATGCGGACGTCGTGGAGGTATACGAGGGGACCCTCGCCCTCCTGAGGGTCACGGGATCCGAGGCGGCCCAGTTGCGCGCGTGGGGGATCCCGATCACGGAGCTCGCAGACCGGACCACGATCCGCTTCGACGACGCGGGGATCCGGTTCGACACCGCCGTCGGGGAGCCGATGCTCGCGCCGGGCCTGCGGGCCTCCGACCCACACGCGTTCATCGTCCAGTTCATCGGCCCGATCAAGCCCGAGTGGATGGACCGGATCCGGGGCATGGGAGGGTCCCCCCAGATGTATGTTGCGAACGCCGCGTTCGTCGTGCGGATGAGCGCCGGGACCGCCCAGGCCGTCGCGGCGCTGCCGTTCGTGAACTGGGCCGGGGCGTATCATCCCGCATACAAGATCCCCGCATCCCTGGCCAACGCCCAGGGCCGGACGCGGATCTCCGTCATGGGGTTCGACGACGTCTCCGAGCTCACGCTCGCGAAGAAGGTGTTCGACCTCGGGGCGGACGTGTTCGACGTCGCGAGGAGCCCGCCCCTCGTCCAGGGGTTCGTCGAGGGTTCCCGCATCCCCGCGATCGCGGGCCTCGAGGAGGTCGCGATTATCTTCAACGACCCGCTCCCGCACACCCTCGACCTGAAGGCGGGGATCGTGCACGGCTTCCACCTGGCCTGGTACAAGGAGACGAGCGGGCTCCCCTCCACGCTCACCGGCGTGAGCAACGGGCCCGACGGGATCCGGGGGACCCAGGACGACATCTACGAGATCGCGGGAATCCAGGACACCGGGCTCGACGAGGGCTCCGCGTCCGCGGGCGCGAACGACTTCTTCCGAGGGCCCACGTCCCTCGGACCCCAGAACGACCGGGTGATCTCCTTCACGGACCGGACGGGCTGCTCCACGCCGGACGGCGCCGCGGGGGGCCGGGTGGCCCACGGCACGCACGTGGCGGGGATCGTCGCCTCGAACGGGTACTCCTGGGAGAGGTACCTGATCGAGGACCGCGGCGACACGAGCGTCTCCACGGACGATTTCAAGTGGGACCGGAGCGAGGCGGGCGTCGCCCCGGAGGCGAAGATCACGGTCGACGGCGTGAACGGGTGCGGGGGCGGCGTGATCACGAGCTCCCAGTACTGGCTCGACGAGTACGCGAGCGGCGCGCGCGTGATGGTGAACAGCTGGGGGAGCAACTCCGGCGGGCAGTACGACGGCTTCGCGCAGGCCGCGGACGACCAGATCGACGACAGCGACGGCGACGGGTCGAACAACCGGACGATTGAGTTCTCCGCCGGGAACGACGGTCCCCGGTACAACACCCTCGGCCAGCAGGCGAACCTGAAGAACGGCCTCTCAATCGGCGCGTCGGAGAACTTCCGACCCGACCAGTTCGAGGCGGACAACCCCGACCTCCTCGCCTCGTTCAGCTCCCGCGGTGGGCCCCTACAGGGCCAAGGCCGGATCAAGCCGGACCTCGTCGCGATCGGCACCGCGGTCGTCTCCCTCTTCTCGCGGGGAGAGTGGGAGTCCGTCGGCTCGACGCCGCAGCCGGACTACATCCTGTCCGTGGACAAGTACAACGCGATCACCCTCTCGCCGGGGTCCGACGGGATTCCGGACTACCGCTACCTCCAGGGGACTTCGATGGCGGGGCCCATGGCAGCGGGACTGTATCTCCTCGCCCGGGAGTACCTGCGGGAGGTGAAGGGGATCGCGAACCCGAACTCCCAGCTCATCAAGGCACTCCTGATCAACGGGGCGGTCCGGATGGACTCCGACCTGTACGCGTACCCAGGCTGGGACCAGGGCTGGGGCCGGATCGACCTCCCGAACAGCCTCTTCCCGAATCCCCCGAAGACGGTCCAGTTCGAAGAGGGATCGATCGCGAGCACCGGCGCCACCTGGAACCCGACTTCCATGAACCTGACCATCGCGTCCGGTAACGTGCCCCTGAAGGTGACCCTCGTCTGGATTGACCTGCCGGGGAACGCGCTCGCACGGGACCTGAACCTCCGCGTGACGAGCCCCGGCGGCGGACCCGTGTACTGCGGGAACAACTACGCCTCTGGCTGGTCCCGCGCGTTCGCGGGGCCGAACTGCGGCGCGGGGAACACGACGTGGGACTCCGACGGTAATGGCTGGGACCAGGTGAACAACGTGGAGCAGGTCGAGATCCAGAACCCCGCCACGGGGACTTGGTCGGTCCAGGTGAGCGGCTTCAACGTGCCGCCGCCGGGCGCCGCGAAGTTCGCAGTCATCATCTCGTCGAACATCGGTCCCACGAGCCAGTACCGCGTCGCCCTTTCGACGAACGCGCCGACGACGTTCTCGATCGCGCCCTCCGGGTCCGCGAACCTTCCGTTCCGGGTGACGAACTTCGGGACCGCGGCGGACCGAGTGTTGCTCTCCGCCCCGGGTGCCCCGGGCGGGATCACGGTGCGCTTCTCCCCGACCGGACCCCTGAACATCGTGCGCTCCGGGAGCGAGGACGTCCTCGCGTCGATCCAGGTCGCAGCGGGGATCGCCCCCGGCCTGTACCAGTTCAATCTCCAGGGGACGTCTGATCTCGATCCGAACCCCGCGGGCCCGAGCTCCGACTTCATCCCGGTCAGCGTCGAGGTGACGACCACCCACGTGCCGTTCCCGACGATCGTCGCGAACGGGACGACGGACGAGCTCGATCCCTCCGTCCTCGTGTTCAACTCCACCGCGGGCGTACGCCACGTCTTCGTCGCGTACCGCAAGACCGGCCCCGTCCTCCTCGGCGGAAGGCTCGGCGGGGTGAACGTGTGGGTCGCCCACACGACCCTCGACAACAACGGGATGCCCGCGTTGCCGTTCCAGCAGTCCTCCGTCTCGAGCGCGAACGACCTGCCGAACGACCTCCGGCTCCTCCGGATCCCGTCGGGGACGTTCGCGGACCGGGTCGTCGTCACGTGGACGGGGACGGACCCGAACGTGACGAACCCGGACGCGGCGTCGTACGGACGTGCCGCGTTCGCGGACGCACCGTACACGACATGGAACCTCCGGACGATGGAGACGAACTTCGGTAGCTCGACCTTCAACATCGCGCGGGTGAGCTTCCCCCTGTTCCGCCGCGCGGGCGGGGGAGCGGGGGAGCTGATGTGGCTCTTCGAACACCTCGACTACACGACCCTCACCGGGAACCCGGTGCGGGTCCAGACCCACGTCACGATTTCGACGAATGGCGGGAACACGTGGAGCGTCCCGACACGGGTATTCCCCGTCTCCCCGACGGACCCGAACTTCTACTTCTTCCCGCACGGCGCGGTGGACCAAAACGATGTCGCCTGGATCTACGCGTACTTCCGGACCCCGACGGGGAACGATCGGGACCTCGCCGTGCGCTTGTACGACGGGGCCTGGTCCGCGACGGCGCCCGTCGTGTGGGACACAACGGACAACGTCCAGTGGCCCGCGGTCCTCTCGACCGCCGAGGGGGCTTTCGGCAACCGGATCTACACCGCCGTGACGCGGGACGCGCTCGCGGTCGACCTGAAGCTCTGGATGGTCTACGTCGACGGTGGAGCGATACCGTGGTCCTCGGGGCTCGTGCCCCGGAACGGGCTGCCCCCTCCTTTCGGCCAGGGGATCCCCTGCGGGACCGGCTGCACGATCTCTCCGGATTACGTCGGGCCGTTGGGCCCGTTCTCGTCGTCCGCGTCGAACGCGAACTACAACCGCCGGCCGATCCTGAATCTCGTACGGACCGTGGAGGGCCCGACGACGTACGTCTGGCTGCCGTTCATGGAGAACAGCAATCCGTACGGGACTCCGAACCTCCACACCCTCTACGGGACGGCGGGAAACTGGGCGGCCGCGACGCCGAGCCTCACAAGGATCACGTCGGACGGGTACGCGAAGGGGCACCAGATGACGGACACCCTGACGACGGGCGGGATCGCCCGGCTCTACGAGGTGTACCACGCGAGCCGGACCCCGGAGACCGCCGTGGACTACCAGATCTATCTCGCGATCTACGGGCGGAACTGGGAGGCCTCCGCCGACCTCGTCGGTCCCCCCACAATCAATCCGACCTCGGTCCCCGCCTTGGTCGATCTGTCCGTGACGAACGCGATGCGGATCTCCGCGAACGTGAACGACATGTCGACGGGGAACAGCACGATCACCGCCGCGGAGTTCTTCTTCGATGTCCTGGGCGCACCCGGCACGGGCCGCGCCCTCGTCGCCTCGGACGGGGCGTTCGACTCCCCCACGGAGGGCGTGCAGGCCCTGGCGGGGGTGGAGCCGACCTGGAGCTCGCCGTCGTGCCACTCAATCTACATCCGCGGGCAGGACGCGGCGGGGAACTGGGGGGCGGCGAGCGTGACCCAGGTGTGCATCCAGGGGAACTCGGGGCCGGACACGACCCCGCCGATCGCCCCTGTGATCGCGAGGGCGCGCCTCGCGGGGGCGGGCTTCTCGGACATCGAGGTGACGTGGCGGGCGTCCACGGACGAAGGGTTCCTCGGCGGGACCGTGACGTACCAGGTCTTCCGCGCGACGAGCCTCTCGGGTCCGTTCGCGCAAATTGGGACGGACATCACGGGCGCGGGCCTCGCGACGTACACGTACTTCGACGTGGGGGTCGCGCCGAACACGTACTTCTACTACATCCGGTCCCTCGACGGCGTCGGGCTGATGGCGAACAGCACCCAGCGCGCGGGTCGCACACAGATCGCGGTCGCGGCGGGGATGAACTACGTCTCCGTGCCGTTCGTCCAGGCGGACGAGTCCCTCGGGACCGTCCTTCAGACCGTGAACGTGCGGGGGGCGTGGACGTACGACGGGTGCACGCGGACGTGGTCCTCCTGGTCCTCGGGCCGCCCGGCGGGCCAGAACCCGCTGCAGACCATCTCCCACCTGGTCGGGGTCGTCGTCGACCTCGCGGCTTCGGGGACGTTCGGCGTCGCAGGGATCGTGCCCACGTCGACGACGATCGCCCTCTGTACGGGGTGGAACCTCGTCGGGAACCCGAGCTTCCGGACCGGGTACACGGTCGCGAACCTGAAGGGGGACACGGGCGCCACCGCGGTCCTCGGTTTCGCCCTCGCCGCACCGGGGAACACAGTCGCTCTTTCGGACGTCACGGTCCTCCAGACGGGGGCTGCGTACTGGGTGAAGGTGAACACGCTCTCCGTCTGGATCGTCCCGGGTCAGTGACGAAAGGCTAATCCGACGCAGGAGGGTCGCCCAGGGGATGGCGGAGCCGGAGGTGTACGTGCTCATCGACGAGCGGGGGCAGCGGCACCTCGTCTCTTCGGACGAGCCGATGGCCCGGGTCCAGGGGCTCGGAGTCCTCTCCATCGAGAAGATTCGGGGCGCCCTCGGCCGCAGGCTCATCGTCGGAGCCCGGTCCCTCCTCGTCCTCCCCGCGAGCCGCCGGGACCGGATGGAAGGCCTCGAGCGGAAGGCGCAGGTGATCGGACCGAAGGACGCGGCCGCGATCCTGTTCCATGCGGACATCGGGCCCGGGTCGGTCGTCGTCGAGGCGGGAGCGGGGTCCGCGTGGCTCACGGTCGCCCTGGCGAGCGCGGTGGGCTCGCAGGGCCGCGTGGTCACGTACGAGGAGCGCCCCGATTTCGCGCAGTTCGCGGGGGAGAACCTCCGGCGGGCCGGACTCCGGGCCCGCGTGGAGCTGCGGGTCTCGGACGTCGCCGCGGGGATCGCGGAGAGGGACGTCGACGCGGTCGTCCTCGACATCCCGGACCCCTGGACCGCGGTGCGCGCCGCGTGGGATGCCCTCCGCGTCGGCGGTTCGATCGCGACGTTTCTTCCGAACGTGGAGCAGGTCCGGCAGACCGTCGAGGCCCTCCGGGAGGCCCCGTTCGTCGAGATCCGGACCCTCGAGATCATCGAGCGGGAGCTCGAGGTGAAGGAGACGGGGACGAAGCCTTCCTTCGCGCCCCTCGGGCACACGGGGTACATCACGACCGCGCGAAAGGCTCTCGACAAGTTTTTGTGAAGGGCCCCCTTCGACGGCCGACCCCAATGGCCACGGACCTCTTCGCGTTCACGATCGGGACCTTCATCGCCATCTTCGCGATCGTGAACCCGCTCGGCGCGACGACGTTCTTCGTCGCCCTCACGAAGGGGTACGCGAAGAAACTGCGGCGCCGGGTCGTGGACAAGGCCGTCCTCGCCGCCACCCTCACCCTCGTCGTCTTCGCGTTCCTCGGGAACTACATCTTCGCGTTCTTCGGGACGTCGATCCCCGCCTTCCGCATCGCGGGCGGGATCCTCCTGTTCAGCGTGGCGTTCTCGATGGTCCAGGGGGAGAGGCCGAAGAGCCAGCTCACGGCCCAGGACCAGAAGGACGCCCTCGAGAAGGAGGCCGTCGGCATCGTCCCCTTGGGGATCCCGATGCTCGCGGGCCCGGGGGCGATCACCACGGTGATGGTGCTCATGGCGGACGCCTCCTCCCCTGTGGACCCGCTCAAGGTCTCCATCATCATCGTCTCAATCCTCGTGACGATGGCCGTCACCTTCGGGATGCTCACGTACGCGGACCGGATCTTCAAGCGGATCGGCCGCATGGGGGCGTATGCGTTCTCCCGCATCATGGGCCTGATCCTCGCGGCGATCGCGTTCCAGTTCATCATCCTGGGGATCCAGGGCGCGATTCGCCTGTACTTCACCCCGTGAGGGAGATCGCCTCGTCCCGTACGGGCTGCACGACCCTCGGGGCGAACCGCGTGAACCGCTCCGGGTGCTCCGTGTGGACGGGGACGACGACCTTCGGGGAGATCTCCAGCACCATGTCCGCGATCTCGCGCTCGGACATGTGCCCGCTCGCGTGGTACTGGTACCGCCGGAGCTTGTAGAACTTCACCCAGTTCCGGAGGATCCGCTCGACGTCGTCGTCCTCCTCGATCGGCTCGCTCTTCGAGTGGATGAACGTCGTGCCGGGGTCGGGGCGGATGTCGATCAGCTCGTTCAGGGTCCAGAAGTCGAGCTGGAGGAGGAGCTCCTTCTGGTCCCGGTGCACGTCCTCGGACCGCACGATGCGGTCCCCGAGCTGGGTGAACAGGTCGGATTCCCACGAGGGCTGTCGGTCGAGCTGCCGGTCGTACACGAGGATGTCGTGGTCCCGCAGGACGTCCGGGACCGTGATCCGCGCGTCCCGCTGGAGGGAGACGAGGAGGTGGGCCGCCTTCGACTGGAGGACATACTTCCGTCCGACCTCCTTCGCGACCTCGAGGAACGTCCGCATCCGGTCCACGTCCCGCGGGTAGAACGTCGCGATCACGAGGCGGCCTTTGGACTTCTTCGCGGTCTCGACGCTCCGGGAGCGGACGTCCGCCTCCGAGGAGGTCTGCCTCGTGTCCTTCGGGGTGACCCGCGTCCCCTCCGTGATCAGGACCGCAGGCTTCTCCTTCGCGGCGGCCGCGATGAAGTCCCGGGTCATCTCCGCGTGGGGTCCGTGCTGCCGGAGATCTCCCGTGTAGGCGATCGCCCCCTCGCTCGTGTGGACTAGGAACCCGTACGCGGCGGGGGCGGAGTGGTCCACGTGCACGGGGACGACGTCGACGCCGTCCGTCGGCAGGGTCCGCCCCGTGCGGAACGTGCGGTAGTCGTGCTCCTCGAGGTTGAACCGTCCCGTCTCCTCCCAGGACTCGAGCATGATCTTCGTGCCTTCCCCCATGTGGACGGGGATCCGACGGTCCAGGAACTTGAGGTGGTTCGTGTGGTCGAAGTGGATGTGGGAGATGAACGCCGCGGAGAACCGCGGGGGCTCGTAGTCGAAGCGGGCGCCCTCGAGCCACTCCTCGGAGTACAGGCCCGGAAGCCGCGGGAGGAGCCCGAGCGCGAAGTAGTCCCGGAGGCCGAAGCGATGGCGGAAGTCGAGGAACTCGCCGAAGTAGGCGCCGCCGAACCCGAAGGACTGTCCCATGTCGAGCCAGAGGCGGGCGTCCCGGTCCTCGACGAGGACCTTGTTCCCGCCGATTTCGCGGACTCCGCCATAGCACGTGACCGTTGTCATGTCCCTCCACCCCCGCCTCCGTGGGCGGCCCTCACGTCTTCTCCGCGATCTCCGTCACGATGACGTCCCGCACCGCCCGCATCGTCCGAAACCCGAGGATCAGCCGGCCCTGGGGGTCCGTCTTGAAGAGCCGGGTCTCGACGGTGTCCGCGGGGCTGACGAGGATCGACTCGATTTTCCCCGTCCGCGTGTCCATGATGAAGTCCTCGGCGATCCCGAGGATCTCCCCGTCCTCCGTCATCACGGTCTTGCCCTTGAGCTCCGTCGCGAATTGTTTCATTGGGCCCCTCCCCGCGCGGGTATCCGGGGGTCCTTATTTCTCGATTGCCGTCGGCCGATCGCGTCGTCGCGGTCCTCTCCCCGGCCGTGTGATTGCATGCCATGGCGTAACCTGTTCGTCCAACCGTCCGATGCGGATGCGAACGATTTCGCGACAAACTTTCTTATACCGCCCCCCTCGTTCGATGGCCCCGCTTCCCCCGCGGGAGGTGTCTCCATGGAGAACGTCGTCATCGACCCGGCCTGCTTCGTCGGTCTCGTGACGTCCGCCGTCGAGGCGTACAACCGCGAGACGAACGGCTTCCTGATCGGCGCGGAGCGGGCGCGAATACTCCGGAGGGCACCGAAGGATGTCGCCGTGCTGAAGGCCGCGTACCCGATTCAGACCGCGGACCGGAAGGTGAACTGGGTCGCGAACGGGAACGGCCGCGCGTTCGACCGGGCCCGCCACGCGGTCGCGGACTCTCACGGCGGTCTCGACCTTCTCGGCGGGTACCACAGCCACACCGGCGGCGATGCGCACGCGGGGCTCTCCCGCCTCGACCTCGACTACATCCTGGACGAGTTCCACGTGATGAACCGCGGCCTCGAGGAGCCCGTCCACGACCGGTGGCTCGAGCTCGTCCTCGCGATCCGCAGGCGGGAGTACTCCCGCCCCCACGAGGTGCGGTGGTCCCTCTCCCACTACCCCCGCAAGCTCGGCGCCAAGGTGGTGCTGAAGCCCACGGTCGGGTTCGACATCACCCTCGGCGGGTACTGGGTGTACTGCCAGAAGAACGGGCGCCCCGGGGCGTTCGAGTTGGCGGGCCGGGAGGAAGCGCGGCTCCACGCCCCGTGGTTCAAGCCCCGCTAGCGGACCTTCTGGATTCGGCTCATCATGGTCTGCTCGACGTTCCTCGGGTTCCGGACGGACGCGATCGTCATCTGGTCTTCCCCCGTGTCGACGACGAGAGACCCGATCCCGAGGATCCGGTCGAGGATTCCCTGGCTCAGCTCCACCCGCTCGAGCTTGTTGTACGGCATCGCGTTCTCCGTGCGGCGGAGGATCCCCACCTTCCGGATGATCCGGAAGTCCGTGACGATGTACTTCGTGCCGAACCTCGTGAGCTCCGCGATGAGGACGAGGATCAGGGCCGTGAAGAGGAACAGCCCGACGACCCCGATCGTGACGGCCGTCGCCACGATGGGCCCGATCGCTGGCATCCGGAAGATTCCAAAGCCGATGATGACCGAGAGGATCATCAGCAGGACCGCCCCGACGTAGTACTTGAGGACGAGGACGCGGGAGGGCCGCAACGACAGCAACGTCACCTCGGGGGTCTGCATGGGCGGCGGCGAACGATTGCGGAAGGGGGACAAGAATGTTTCGGCGGCATCCCCGCCCCACGGGACGGCGCGTGGATTTCATATAGTCCGAACGCACTTCGGACCGTATCAATGGGGGAATTCGGGTGACGATTCTCTTCGGGACGTTGGGCTGGCGTCCGCAGAGCCTGATGCCGTCGATCAAGTCCACGGAGGGCCTGGAGAAGGTCGTATTCTACCACAGCGCCCACGAGAAGTCCCGAACGGCCCGGGGGCGGGTCATCGAGTTCTGCAACACCCTGGGCGTCCCCGCCACCGCGGTCGAGCTGAGCGACGCGTTCAACCTGTTCCAGATCGCGGGGCGGATCCGGGAGGACGTCCTGAAGGCCAGGAAGGACGGCGCGACCCCGATCCGCTTCAACATCGCGGGCGGGACGCGATTGATGAGCAGTGCGGCCCTTCTCGTCTGCATCCTCGAGGGGATCCCGACGACGTACGTCCACGACGAGACGAACGAGGAGATCCAGCTACCCCTCTTCCGCATGAACTACGCGGACCACCTGTCCGCGAAGCAGAAGGAGATCCTCGCCTACCTCGTCGCGAACCGGGACCGCCCGCCGAACGAGACGAGCCTCGCGAAGGCCCTCGGGGTCCACAAGAGCACGATGAACCACCACGTGAAGCAGCTCGTCGCGAAGGGCGTCGTGGAGGTCGCGCCGGACCCAAAGGACACCCGCGCACACCTGATCCGCGCGGCGCCGGGGGCGGAGCTCCTCGTGGGCTGATTGCATGGCGGAGCGCGTTCTGATCTCCACGTTCGGGTTCGACCCGGAGAAGGTCCTCCGGGCCCTCCGCTGGATCGCGTACGATCGGCTCGCGCTGATTGCCGGTGGCAAGTCCTTGCGGGAACCGGGGTTCCACCGGCTCGAGGCCGCGGAGCGGGCCGCGGGCGGGACCGTGGAGGTCGTCTCCGTGGACCCGTTCGACTTCCGGTCTTGCTTCGAGGGCACGGTGGGCGCGATCCAACGGCACCGGAGGGCGGGCCACGCGGTCCAGGTGAACGTGAGCGGTGGCACGAAGGTCCTCGCGGACGCGGCCCTGCTCGCCGCCTTCCAAGAGGGCGTGGAAGCGTGGCACTGCGAGGACCGACCCGTCCGGCTCCCCGTCCTCAAGGGGGTCGCCTTCGCGGACCGCCTGACCGCAGCCCAGAGGGCGGTGCTCAGGTTCGTCGAACGGCCCCGGACCGCCGCGCATGTCGTGGATCGTCTGCGGGAGCAGGGGCACGCCGAGC
>Ga0184623_10001042_pt1 | contig 12041 bp, 11 predicted proteins | sample PLM1_100_b1_FD_133138 | JGI IMG/M metagenome (GOLD analysis project Ga0184623, IMG submission 133138) | Groundwater sediment microbial communities from an aquifer in East River, Colorado, USA - PLM1_100_b1 | ecosystem: Environmental > Terrestrial > Soil > Riparian zone | place: USA: East River...
GGGCCACAGGTTCAAATCCTGTCAGGCGCACCAACCGCCACCCTAATCATGCATCCTCCCTGGTGGGCCGTTAGCTCAGTTGGTAGAGCAGCTGACCCTTAATCAGCGGGCCGCAGGTTCGATCCCTGCACGGCCCACCAAACCTCGCTTGCGCGTACCCGGCCTTTCGGTCAAATAGGCCAGGATATGCAATACCACACGTAGTCTTCAAGCTTGTTCATACCGACGCAGGCGCCTTCCATCATCTTGACAAGCCAGGCTCAATGGGATAGGTAGTGAGGCCTGAGAGTGTTGTATGCTAGCGGTTTCTAACAGGAAATGAACACAACCGATTCGACAGTTCGGACGCCCCCGCGCAAATCCGCCGCTCCGGCGAACACCGATACGCTGACCTTACAAGCGCGGTCAGCCTCGCTAACTACCAGACTCAAAACTTATCTTCTTCAGCATCCTGATACGACGTTTGTCATTATCACGATGCTGTCGCTCGTCGTGATCAATTGGATTATCCCGGATAAAATCAAAGTCACGTTTCTGAACTTTTACTTCCTGCCCATCATTTGGGGAGGGTACTACCTGGGCCGGCGCAACGCGGTGCTTGGGGCGATCGCTGTGATCGCCGCGACGGTGTTCATGGTTTCCGCTCGTCCCGAGGCATTTTTAACCGATTCGACCGAAATTGGTCTCTACATTCAGATCCTGACCTGGGGGAGCTTTCTCATTCTTGCCGGCGCGGTCGTCGGCGGGCTCCATGAAAAGCTGGTCATCGAGGTGGAAACCGCGAAACGGCTGAACCAGCAGTTGCAGCTGGAACAGGAACGTCTCCACCACGCCAACCTCACGCTGTCGGCCAACGCCGAGAAGCTGCAATACCTGAACCAGGAACTCCAGCACCATCAGGAAGAACTCAACCGCGCCAACGTCTCGTTGAAGGACTACAGCGAAAACCTCGAAGCCAAAGTCAAGGAGAGGACCGAAGAGGTCAACCGCGCCAACGCCTCGTTGAAGGACTACGCGGAAAACCTGGAGATCAAGGTGCAAGAACGGACCGAGGAGCTGGAAAAGTCCAAGCAATCGATCGAATCGTTGAAAGCCAAGGTGGAGGAGGCGCTCTATTCCACCATGGATTCCTCCGTGGTCAAGTTGCTCATCGAGGGACGGCTGCGAAACGAAAAGCGCAACGTGAGCATCCTGTTCTCCGATCTCGTCGGCTTTACGACCCATTCCGAGCAGAATCCGCCCGAAATCGTGATCCGCGATCTGAATCGTTACATCGGCGACATGGAGCCCATCCTGCTCGCCTATCGCGGCCACATTGACCGGTACATGGGTGACGGCATCATGTGCGAATTCGGGGCGCCGCTGGATTACGAAACCTACCGCCTCCTGTCCGTGCTGGCGGCGATCAAGATGCAGGACAAAGTCGCCCAAATGAATTATCCGTGGGAAATGCGCATCGGGGTGTGCTCGGGATCGACCATCACGGGCCTCGTCGGCAACAAGCGTCTGTCCTATACCGCCATCGGCGATGTGGTCAACATCTCCGCCCGACTGCAGAAGGCCTGCACTCCGGGCAAGGTTCTGATCGACCGGTACACCTACGAGACCGTCAGCCGGTTCATCGACGCGCGCAAAAAGCGCGACCTGCCCGCCAAAGACATTCTGGAGACCGAAAAGGAACGGCACCTGGAGAGGCTGCATGAACAGGTCGCAGCCGACCCCGGCAACCCTCTCCATTACTTCCACATCGGTCAAATTCATTTCGAGCTCAACGAGCCAGTTGAAGCCCTGCAATATTTCGAGAGAGCCTTGCAGATGGATCCCGGCGAGATGCAGTTCAAGCTGGCTTACGCCGAGGCGGGCATCAAAATACGGGAGATCGAAAAGATCAACATCCGGGGCCGGCGGCAGCGTATTGAAGCCTACGAGGTCATCGGCATCAAGGACCCCTTCGAAGACCCGAACAAAGTCGCCCAGAAATTTTCCCAGGAATACCGGTATGTCCTCAAACTTCTCCAGATTCCGTCCGATGTGACGTTGCCTGTGGAGGCCCTGGACGGCAGCATCGGCCATTCCAGGATGGTGGCCATCTTCGCCTATGCCCTGGCCAACTATTTCGGGTTGCCGGATACGGAGAAAATGGATATCCTGCAGGCCGGGTTTCTGGCGGACATCGGCAAGGAGATCATCCCCCATCACCTCTTGAACCGCATGGGGAGCCTCAGCTCCTGGGAGATGGACATCGTGAAAACGCATCCAGCGGAAGGGGCCAGAACCTTGCGGAAGATGGGGTATGACAACGAGAACATGGTCAAGATCGTCTATCACAGCCATGAAAACTTTAACGGCACGGGCTATCCCGATGGTATTAAGAAAGAAGAGATCCCCTTCGGATCGCGGATCGTGGCGGTGGCCGATGCCTATGACGCTATGATTTCGTGGCGCCCCTACCGGGACCCCTGGGAGCGCCATGTCGCGCTGGACGAAATCGGCCGGGGAGTCGGCAAAGGGCTCTACGATCCCAAAGTCGTGGATGCTCTGATGAAGATCATGAGTTGAAGATCCTGTCGCGTCTGCTGCTCTCGGCGGGGGTCCTCGCCCTGTTCGGTCAAGCCTGCTCCGGGCCGACTCTGGCGGATCGGAGTGCTCGCTCTCTTCAGGAAAGTCAGGAGCGATTCGTCCGCGTGGAAGCCCATTCGGGGGATCGGCGTCCGGAGGGCGTGGTGCGGTTCTCGCATCCTGTGCGCTTGAGCCCTGCCGAGTGGGCGCGCATCCTGTCCAGCGTCCGGATCCAAAGCCGCAAAGACAGCTTCATTTTCACGCCAGCCAAGGAGCCGCCGACCGAGGCGTTTGCACCCGAGGAGATTGCCTACCTCAGCAGGACGGTGAGCGAGACGTTTGCCAAGACCGCCCCGGAGCAACGGGTGGTGTTCGGCCTGAGTCGCGTGCTTCCGTCCGGGGTGAATGAAGTCACGACCGGCGGGCTGTTCGTGGTGGGCGCGCGCCTGCATCTCATCCTGGCCAATTACCGGCACAGCGTGACCAAGCCCAGTGTCCGCGAACAGCTGTGGAATGAGCCGCTGCGTTCGATGTCCGCGCCCTTCTATGAGGTGGTTCAGGGAGACTACCACCGCGTGGTGCAGGAGAAAGGGATACTTTCGGGGCTGCGCAACGCAGGGCCGGAGATCGCGATCGAGTATCAGGCCCTGCTGAACGTCAAGGCGAATGTGGCTGCGCCCGCGGAAAAATTGTCCCCAGCGCCGGAGTCATCCAGGATTCCACTTGCGACTGTGGAAGAGCACCTGCGCACGCTCAAGCGCCTGCGGGAGCTGGACCTGATTACCGAAGAAGAATACCGACAGAAGAAGAAAGAAATCCTCGACCGATTCTGAAACCGATGCGCCGTTCACTACATGGGCTTGGCCCCCGGCGAGTCCGTGGCAGTGAGGGGCACGGGCTCCCAGCTGTTGCCCCCATCACGGCTTCGATACAGCCCGCTGCCGTTGGTTCCCAGGTAGAGGGACTTCGGGTCGCTTGGACTGATCGCCAGCGACCGGATGTTGAGGCTCGTCAGGCCCGTGTTCTTCGCCTGCCAGCTCACGCCGCCATCAGTGCTTTTGAAGAGACCCTGACGGCCGGCGACATACAATGTGCCGGACGACGACGGATCGAGCGCCATCACGTTGATCATCTGATCCGGCAGTTCCCGGCCGATTCGTGTCCAGGACCGCGCCCCGTCCACGGTCTTGTAGAGGCCGTTCAGCGTCGCGGCGTACACGGTGTCCGGCCCTTGCGGATCGATGAGGACGGTGTTGACCATGAGGGCACGGCCTGATGACAGGACATCGGGAGAGATCATGCCTTGGTGGACCTTCGCCCACGTTCTGGCCAGGTCCGACGATTTGTACACGCCGCCGCTCGTCCCCGCATACATGATGTCGGGACGAAACGGATCGATCGCCAACGTGACCGCCATCAGAATTTCCTTCATGCCGGCCATGCGCTTGGTCCAGGTGTCACCGCCGTCCGTCGACTCGAAGACGCCCATCGTCGTCGCCGCAAACAGCCCTTTGTTGTTCCTCGGATCGAACACGATCTGGTTCACGACCGACGTGACGGTCACGTCGTCCAAGCCTGTCCTCTGTGAGACCCAGCGCTGGCCGCCGTCGTAGCTCTTGTACACCGCGTCCCCCTTCGTGCCGGCATAGACCGTGGCGGGATACGCCGGATCGATGGCCATCGCGATCACCCGGGAATGACTCATCCCATGTGAGATCGCCTCCCAGGACCGGCCCTTATCGCGGGATTTGTAGATGTAGTCGTTCGTCGCAACGTACAGAATGTCTGGATTTTTCGGATGCAGGGCGATCACGACGATGGCCTCACTGCCGCGGTTGCAGGCGGACAGGCTGAGGAGCGTCGCGAGCAGCAGCAGGACAAGAGGCGGGGCACGCATGACCGCGATTCTAGCATGGGATTGTCCGAGGGTTGCGCCCGACGGAAGAAGCTTAGTATCATCGTTTGCAGGGTCTTCATGAAGACGAACCGCCTCATCGGCCTGCGATTCGCGACGCTGGTCGTCGTTGCCGCGGCAGCCTGTCTGCTGCCGCTCCCCCTTCGCGCCGACTCGTCGGTCGTGGCGACGGTCGGGGATACGCCGATTACCCTGGCTGAGATCGAACAGGCGCTCCGGCTGCCACTGTACGAGCTCGAGATGGAGAAGTATCGCCTGACGAAGCGGCGGCTGGACCAGACGATTGTGGAACGCCTCCTGGCGCGCGCGGCGGCGGCGCGGGGACTGTCGGTGCCGGCCTATGTCGCGGCGGAGATCCAGGGCCGGATTGCGGCGATCACACAAGAGGACATTGAGACACGGGTCCGGGAGGATCGGGCCAACCTACCGCCTGAAGCGGATCGCGCCAGGCTGGAGGCGCGGAATGCCCTGGGGCGCGAGCGCGCCGGGCGCGCGCTGCAGGAACTGGTGGCGCGGCTCGCGCGCGAGGCGGGCGTGTCGATGTCGCTCCAGCCGCCCGATCCGCCGGTCGTGACGGTCCCCATCGGCGATGATCCGGTGTGGGGGCCGTCGACGGCGCCGGTCACCCTCATCGAGTTTGCGGACTTTGAATGTCCGGTGTGCAAGGAGAGTCTACCGGTCCTGCGCCAGTTGCGCGAGCTCTATGCTGACAAAGTCCGGTTCATCTACCGCGATTTCCCCCTCGCCTCGCATCCGCAGGCGCAGTCGGCGGCGGAAGCGGCCCACTGTGCCCATGAGCAAGGACAATTCTGGGCCTACCACGATGCGCTCTTCGCGCACGCGCCAGACCTGAAATCGTCGGACTATGTGCCGTTGGCGGAGCAGCTGCACCTGAACCGCGTCGAGTTCGAGGCCTGCCTCGGCAGCAATCGTCCGAAGGCTGCGGTTGGCAAGGACTTGGCCGATGCGCAAAAGTTGGGTCTTAGCGGCACCCCGACGTACTTCATCAATGGACACTATCTGTCCGGTTTTCAGACTCTGGACGCACTCCGGCAGCAGATCGATCGCGAACTCATGGCCGCCCGCAACGGTTCTCCTGCGCCGGATGCTGCGCAGGGGCCGGTCTCGCGATGATGAAAAAGAGCCTAGCCGTCGTGACGGTGGCGTCGCTCCTCGGTGTCCCACTCGTCGCGTTAGCGGAGTCGCCGAACGCTCCGATCACGGTCCCGCTGATCAATCCCGTTGGAGCGGACAAGAGCGGAACCCAGCCGCAGGGGCTGTTCAGGAAGGTCGTCACCGCCCGCGGGTTCGAGATCGACGACAGCCGCACGGGCTTTCACAACATCAAGGCCATCGGGGCAACCGAGACCTTTCCCTCAGACGCCCCTGAAATCTACGTGGTCATCGAGTTCCTGCAATCGGCCTTCGACATTTTCCGACTCGTCGGGCGGTTCATCCTGGAGGACCCCGGCGAAAAACCGGTCGGAACCCTGCTTCACACCGACAAGGTCCAATTCGAGAATGAAGACATGGGAGGGTATTTTGTCATGAAGCGGCCGACCGGCGGATTCCCCGTCGGGAACTACCGGGTCGAAATCCATTACGAGAACGTGACGGAGATGAGCCTGTTGAAGCTCGCCAAATTCAAAGTCGTCCCGGCAGCCGGCGCTGCCGGCCCGAAGCCGTAAGGAACCCGATGCCGCCCTCTCCCTATACCGCGCCTCCGCTTGACGTGAAGGTCCGCCCCGCTGCCATAGGTGATCTTGACATGCTGGTGCGGTTCAACGCCGCCATCGCGAAGGAGACCGAGGGCCGCACTCTCGATATGGAGCGGCTGCGGAAGGGGACCCGCGCGGTCCTGGAGTCAAGCGAGCGCGGGTTTTATCTGGTGGCCGAAACAGACTCGGTCGTCGTCGGCCAATTGTTCGTCACCTATGAGTGGAGCGATTGGCGGAACGGCTTGTTCTGGTGGATCCAGAGCGTGTACGTCGAGCCTTCAGTTCGGGGCCGCGGCGTGTACCGCGCCCTCCACGCGCATGTCCTGCGAGACGCCCGCGCGCGCGGTGACGTGTGCGGCCTGCGTCTCTATGTGGAGAAGGAGAATGAGGCGGCGCAGGAGGCGTACACCCGGTTAGGGATGACGACGACCCCCTACCGCGTCTACGAACAGGACTTCGTGCTGTAGCCAAACAGGGAGAGGCAGGCGTACTGTGCCCCTCCAACCTTGACGTAGCAAGCCACGATACAGTACAACACAGGGGTGTCTCTCCAGATTCTCTGCGAGAGTGGCGGAACTGGCAGACGCGCGAGACTTAGGATCTCGTGGGCAACCGTGGGGGTTCGAGTCCCTCCTCTCGCACCAAATGACGACATCGCGCTAAGGCTTCACCGATGAAACTTGACGTCACAGAACTGGGTCCCGTGAAACGGGCCGTCCGGATCGAAGTGCCGGCCGAGGATGTGACCAAGCGGTTCCGGGACGCCTACGCCGAACTCAGGAATCAGGTCCACATCCCCGGCTTTCGTCCCGGGAAGGCCCCCCAGGCCTTGCTGGAAAAGCGGTACGCGAAAGCCGTCGAAGACGACGTCGTCCGCCAACTGATTCCTGAGTATTACAGCAAGGCCATGAAGCAGGCCGGGTTCAGCCCGGTCGCCGTGGACCTGCCCCCGCTCGAACGCATCAAGATCAAGGCCGGCGCGCCGCTTGTCTTCACCACCACCGTGGAGATCAAGCCTGTCTTCGAGCTCCGGGAATACAAAGGCGTCACGCTCAAGCAGGACAAACGGACGGTCACAGAGGAAGAGCTCGACAAGGCGATGCAGGTGCTCCGCCATCAGCACGCTCAGATCGAAGTGGTCACGGAGGACCGGGAAATCGCCGAGGGCGACATCGTACAGGTGACGGTCGAGCAGCTCGAAGGGACGAACCAACCTGCGGGGTTCAAGCCGGAGACGCATCTCATCAGGATCGGAGACAAGACCCCGATCTATGGGGTGGTGCTCGACGAGGCGATCCTCGGCAAGAAAAAGGGCGCGGCCATCGAGGTCGAGGGGACGGGTCAGACGGTGCGGGGTACGATCCAGTCCCTTAAGCAGAAAGTCTTGCCGGAGCTCGACGACGAGTTCGCCAAGGACCTCGGCGACTACAAGACCCTGGCCGAGCTGCGTGAAAAAGTGAAGGTGCAGTTCGAGCAGGGCCTGAAGCGGGACATCGAAGAGTCCTACAAGGACCTGCTCATGAAACGGCTCGTGGAGATTCATCACTTCGATATTCCGGAGTCGCTGGTCCAGCGCGAGCTGGACGCCATGGTCCACTCCGAGCAAACGCGGCAGCAGCGCCTCCGGCGCCTGGCGTCGCACGGCGCGGGAGATGACTCCGCCGCGCCCTCGTTCGACGCCCGGAAATTCCGGGAGGAGAGCCTGCCGATCGCGCAACAGCGCGTCAAACTCGGCTTGGTCCTGGAAGCCATTGCGCAGAAAGAGGGGATCGCCGCGACCGATGCGGACGTCGAGTTTGAGTGCCAGCAGATGGCGCGAGCGATGCAGGCCAATGTCGGGGAAGTGGTGAAGATGCTCCGGGCCGGCGGCGAGGACGCCCTCGAGGACCTCCGGGCGCGCATCCTCGCGGACAAGGCCTTGCAGTTTGTCTATGAAAAAGCGATCATTCAGGTGTGATGAATTTAGACGGGACTATGAGATAATACCATGAAGGAGTTTCGCCAAATGCTCATTCCGATGGTCATCGAACAAACCAACCGGGGCGAACGCGCCTACGACATCTATTCCCGCCTGCTGAAGGACCGCATTATCTTCATCGGTGAGCCGATTGACGACAATTTCGCGAACCTCATCATCGCGCAATTGCTGTTCCTGGAGGCGGAGGATCCCGAGAAGGACATCAACCTCTACGTCCACTCGCCGGGCGGGATGGTGACGGCTGGGCTTGCCATCTACGACACGATGCAGTACATCAAGCCAGCCATCGCCACCATCTGCGTCGGCCAGGCGGCGAGCATGGGGGCGTTGCTGCTGGCGGCCGGGACGAAGGGCAAGCGCTTCGCGCTGCCGAACTCGCGCATCATGATCCACCAGCCGACCGGGGGGTTCCAGGGTCAGGCTTCGGACATCAGCATCCAGGCTGAGGAGATCATCAAGATCCGCAAGCGGATGGATGAGATCCTGGCGAAGCACACGAACCAGCCGGTCGACAAAGTGCATAAGGACTCGGACCGCGACTATTTCATGTCCGCCGAAGAGGCCCAGGCGTACGGCCTGGTCGATGAGGTCATCGTGCGTGCGCCGAAGAGCCTCAGGCCGTCCAAGGATGGATCCGACAAGAATTCTGATATAGTGAAGTAGAGGCAGGAATAACCGAGGGGAGGGCGATGGCCAAACAAGAGAAGACCGATGCCCAATTGCGGTGCTCCTTCTGTGGAAAAGGGCGCGAGGAGGTCCGGAAGCTGATCGCCGGGCCCACGGTCTACATCTGCGATGAGTGCGTGGACCTCTGCAATGACATCATCGCGGAGGACCTGGAAGAACGGCAGGAAGCCGTCTCCTCCAAGCTGCCGAAGCCCAAGGAGATCATGCGCACTCTGGACCAGTATGTCATCGGCCAGGAGCGTGCCAAGAAGGTGCTGTCGGTCGCGGTCCACAACCACTACAAGCGCATCTCCGCCAACACGCTGGACGACGTGGAGCTCCAGAAGGGCAATATCCTGCTCGTCGGCCCGACCGGCACTGGCAAGACCCTCCTGGCCCAGACGCTCGCGCGCATCCTCGAAGTCCCCTTCACGATTGCCGACGCGACGACGCTGACCGAAGCCGGGTACGTCGGCGAGGACGTCGAGAACATCATCCTCAAGCTGGTGCAGGCCGCCGACTACGACGTGGAGCGGGCCGAGCGCGGGATCGTCTATATCGACGAGATTGACAAGATCAGCCGTAAGAGCGACAGCCCCTCCATCACGCGGGACGTGTCGGGCGAGGGCGTGCAGCAGGCGCTGCTCAAGCTCATCGAAGGTACCGTGGCCAACGTCCCGCCCCAGGGCGGACGCAAGCATCCTCATCAGGAGTTCATCCAGGTGGACACGGGGAACATCCTCTTCATCTGCGGGGGCGCTTTCGTCGGGCTGGATTCCATCGTTGAGCAGCGGCTCAACCAGAAAGCGATCGGCTTCGGCGCGGAGATCAGGGGCAAGCACGATCGGCGCACCGGCCACCTGCTGGCACAGGTGCAACCGGAAGACCTCCTCAAGTACGGGCTGATTCCCGAGTTCGTCGGACGGCTTCCGGTGGCCGCCACGCTGGACGAGCTGGACGAGAAGGCGCTCATTCGCATCCTGACGGAGCCCAAGAACGCCTTGCTCAAGCAATACGAGAAGCTGCTGGCCTTCGAGAAGGTGAAGTTGAAATTCACCGAGAACGCCATCGCCGCAACAGCCCGCAAGGCGTTCAAGCAAAAGACCGGCGCGCGGGGCCTGCGCTCCATCCTTGAAGAAGTCATGCTGGACGTCATGTACGAAATCCCTTCGCAGCGCGAGATCCGCGAGTGCGTGGTCACGGAGGACGTGATCGAGGGTAAGACCCAGCCGCTGCTCATCCGAGACCACGAAAAGGGCGTCAAGTCGGCGTAGCCGATTAACCAGCTCTTCCCTCTTCTACGCGTATCTCCCGCTTCATTATCAGTTTGGCTCTGTTGCTGGCGTTCTCCGTGGCCGGCGTCCTGCTCTATTGGTTCGTGACGTTGCCGGACGTCTCGATCCTCGCCAAGGCCGACCCGCCCACCACAACTTTCATCGAAGCGAGAAAAGCGGAGGTGGTCGGAAAGGGCCGCTCGTTCGAGTTGCGCTGGATATGGATGCCGCTCGCGCGCATTTCCCCGCACCTCAAGCGGGCCGTCATTGTGGCCGAGGATGCGACGTTCTACCGGCACGATGGGTTCGATTGGGAAGGCCTGAAGGAAGCCGTTACGCGCAACTGGAAGAAGGGCACGCTCCACCGGGGCGGCAGCACGATCACGCAACAACTGGCGAAGAACCTGTACCTCTCTGCCGATAAAAGCCTGTTCCGGAAGGTGCACGAGGCGCTGATCACGTGGAAACTGGAGCGGTCTCTGACGAAGAAACGCATCCTCGAGCTCTACCTGAACGTCGCGGAATGGGGCCGCGGAGTCTACGGCGCGGAGGCGGCCGCGCGCCATTATTTCCACAAGGCGGCCGAAGACCTGAGCCCGGATGAGGCGGCTCTGCTCGCCGCAATGCTGCCCGCGCCCAGACAATACGACCCGCTCCAGATCACGCCCTATCTCGCGAAGCGGCAGAAGGAAATCTTGAAAAAGATGAAGAAAGGCGACTAATGCAGCTTCTCGACGCGCACGCCGATGAGGCGGAGGCACTTGCGGCGCGGATTGTCGCGCCGGTCCAGGAACGGCAGCAGCAGCTTCAACGCTTCGCGCTCCAGGACCGCCGGGATGTTCGCGGGCCGGGGGAGCGTGTGCGTGCGGGTGTGGGTCTCGAAGTCGGCGAACCGGACCTTCACAACCACCGTGCGGAATGCCGCAAAGCCTTCACGGGCGAATCGCTGCATCACTTCCTGGCATAGCGCCTTCAGTCGCTCGCCGATGAACAGTGAATCGCGCGTATCCTGCGCGAACGTCTCCTCCTCGCCGATGGATTTGGGTGCGTAGCTTTCTTCAATCGGTGACTCGTCCTGCCCACGGATCTCGTCGTAGAAATCCAAGCCGCGCTTGCCGAACATCTCCTGCAATTCGACGGGGGAGAAGCGTGTGAGGTCCTTCACGAGCTTGATCCCCTGCTGCGCCAGTTCGGCTTCCGTCTTGGGGCCGATGCCGGGCATCTTCCTGACGGGAAGGGGTGCCAGGAAGCATTCGGCCTCCTCCTCGCGGACGACCGTCAGCCCGTCCGGCTTGTTTTCATTGGAAGCGATCTTGGCCACGAGCTTGTTGGGGCCGATGCCGACCGAGGCTGTGAGCCGTTCCTCGGCCAGGATCTCTTGTTTGATGGCCCGGCAGACCTCTTCCGCTTTGGCGTACGATCCGGCCAAGCTCAGATCGCAATAGATTTCATCGATCCCCGCTTCCTCCACCGTCGGCGTGAAGCTCCGGACGATCGCCATCACCCGCTCCGAGACCGCGGCGTACTTTTTCATGTCCACGCTTAAAAACACGACGGGCGGCTGGCCTTTTCGCCTGGCGTCTTCCGAGAGGCGCCAGGCCGTGGAAACCGGCATGGCGGAGTGGATGCCGTAGTCACGGGCTTTGTAGTTCGCCGCTGCGACGACGCCGCGGCCCTTGCCGTCCTCCGGGTCGGCCCCGACGGCGACCGGCAGCCCGCGAAAGCGCGGTGTATCCCGCTCCTCCACCGACGCGTAAAACGCGTCCATGTCAATGTGCGCGACGATTCGCATGGGAGATTTATTGCATAAGCGGGTGGCGCCGAGCGGGACCCTGGCGGAGCGGAAGAGCGTACAGGCGAGTCATCGGGGCCGCGACGCCGAAACGCTCTGAGCACGTCAGGGTGGCTCGGTGACAGGACCCGCTTATGAA
>Ga0184623_10001043_pt1 | contig 12040 bp, 6 predicted proteins | sample PLM1_100_b1_FD_133138 | JGI IMG/M metagenome (GOLD analysis project Ga0184623, IMG submission 133138) | Groundwater sediment microbial communities from an aquifer in East River, Colorado, USA - PLM1_100_b1 | ecosystem: Environmental > Terrestrial > Soil > Riparian zone | place: USA: East River...
CCCCAGCCAACTAATTTTCGGGTAGCGTCGTTGTCGCGTTCAGCCGGCCCCATCGTCTAGAGGCCCAGGACACGGCCCTCTCAAGGCTGAAACACGGGTTCGAATCCCGTTGGGGCCACCATTGCTGGTGGGCCACGCTTGACCGGCCAAGAGTCCACCGAACGTTCCCTCGCCACGAAACTCCCAGCCACGTCCCCGAAGATCCCTGGACAGCGTCACCTCAAGGCGATCCACCAGGAGCGCCTTGAGCAGGGTCCGAGTCTCCGACGTTGGGTGATCCAGGAGCTGTCTGACGTCGTCGGCGGCGGCCCTGAGAAGCTTCTCCAGTCGCTTCGAGTCGAGCGACGTGATTCGGGCCGTCGATCCGAGGTCGAGGAGTTCTTGCTCGAGCGCCGCCCTCCGCGCTTCCTCGTCCTTGAGGGCTGTGACCAGTGAATCGATTGCCTCTCCGCGCTTGATGGCCTCGACCAGGTGTCCGATACGCTCTGTGACATGCGCCAGGTCCCGCTCGATCGCGACCCGCCGGTCGCCGTCGGCTCGGTGTGCGCTTCCCGACTTCTCGAGCGCCCTGGCAATCGCATTTTCGAGGGCTGGCTGGTCAAGGACCTGAGCAACTCCCAGCAGGACGGCTGCCTCGAAGACTTCCCGGTGCAGATGCAGGTTGTTGTGGCAGATCTCGGGCCCCCGCTTCCAGTTGTAGGCACAACCGTAGAAAAACCCACGGCGCCGGCCATGGTGGCGGCTCATGGCGATGACCGCACCACCGCAGTGTGCGCATCGCACCAAGCCACTGAGCAGGTGGGGGGAGTCGGTGTCGAGCCGCGGAGCCGTACCTGCTACGCCCACCCGTCGGCGGAAGTTGGTCCGAGTCCGCGCCAGTCGCTCATGCGCCCGCTGCCACAGCTCGTCGGACACGATGCGGAGTTGGGGGGCTGGGAGCCGCATCCACTTAGCCTCGGGCCTCTTGCGCTGTTTCTTCGTCCCTCCGCGGACGATCTTCTGGCTCCTGTTCCAGACAATTTCGCCGCGATAGAGCGTGCGATGCAGGATTTCCCGGATGGCCGTCGGTGCCCACCCGTGGCGTCCAGCGCGAGGCGGTGGCACATGCTCGGCGTTGAGGGTCTTGGCGATCTTCGTGAGCCCCTTTCCATCGGCGCACAACTGGAAGATCCGCCGAACCACGTCCGCCTGCGCCGGATTGATCCGATGAACCACTCCAACGCGCCTCGGCCGACCGTCAGGCCCTGGGACGAGCACTTCGACATTGTCGTAGCCGTAGGTCCGTCCACCCGTGACCTGGCCAGCCTCGGCCTTCTGCCGCATTGCATCGTAGGTGCGTTGGCTAGCCTTCTCCCGCTCCATCTCAGCGGCGTACGTGCTTAGCGCGAGGGTTATCTTGTCCATCGCCGAATCGAGCGTGCGTTCGCGGTTCTCGAGGTAGTAGAAGATCCGTACACCCGCATCGGTGATCTGCTGGAGCATGTAGCTGGTCACGATCTGCTCGCGCCCCAGCCTCGATTCTTCGCTCATGACCAGCACCTGGAAGGGGGGACGAGGCTTCAGGGCGTTCATGAGCCGCAGGAGGCCCGGTCGTTTGAGAAACTCGGCGCCGCTCACCCCATCGTCCGCGTAAACGTGTTCCGGGCGCACCGTCCACCCACGCGCCGCCGCATAGGCCTTGGCGCCGGCAATCTGACGCGCGACGGACTTCGCTTCCTCGCTGACGCCAGTCTGCTCTGTGCTCTTCCGCGAATAGACGGCGGCGAAGATCACTCCGACACTCCTCCAGACTCCCGTCGAGCTTCATCACGAACAGAGGCCAAAAGCAGATCGGCGAGCGCCTCGACCACTTCCTGAACCACCTGGTTCGGCCAGAGTGCTGAGGGCAGCGCGATCGAGCGCCTGAATCCCGGTCGGTCGTGGGCGAACGCTGAGGGCCAAAGACCGTCGTAGAGAGGGTGAGGGAAAAGCGGGTGGTAAAGAGATCCTCCGTAAAGCGGCGGGTCGAAAAGACTTGCCCTTGACCGTAGCGGCGACGCGAGCAAGGCCAGAATGGACATCACGCTAACCGGACAGCCAGAGTTCACGAGCGCCACGTCCCTGGCGCGGAGAACGCTGTCGAAGATAACGTTTGACCTCGCCCAGCGAAAGAAGGACTTGCCGTCCCCTGCGAACGACCTTGAGGCGCCCGCCCCGAATTAGGCGGTATACGGAGAGCGGGTGCATGTCGCCCAGCGCCGCCGCGGTTTCCTGGACATCAAGGAGGTCTCTCGGGCCAACTGTACGCTCATAGACCTGACCGCGAATCACCCGTGCGACCGTGCCCCCCTGGGAACGCCCTGGAGGGTTGTCCCACCAGAACGTCACAGCGCGGCCGGGCGTCACGCGGCGGCGACCAGTGCGATTCTGCTGCCTCATGCCTGGAAGTATATTAGGTATTAAACATCAATGCAAACTGACGGATGCACGTGGCGCTTAAGACTTGCGCTTACTCAGAGGCCTGCCCTCCGCCTTGGTTGCGTTGAGAGCCATCCTCCGGCGAACCAACTTGCTGATTGTCGAGCAGCCCCAGTATCCCGTTTGTTCCGTAACTCGGCCTCAATCTTGACCACCCGCCCGCTTGCTCAGCGAACTAAAAATCGTACTCGGGAACATCGGCGTTGTGCGCTAGGCTCGAAGCATGCCTCCGTCACCCGCAATAGGTGGGGCGTCCGAGGTCCCGACGCAAGTCTTCGAGAGATTTCTCGAAGCCCTGAGTGCCACAGACATCCCGGCTGAAGTGGTCGCTCGCCTTAGGAAGACCCTTGTGGAGGACAAGACCTTTACCGACCGCGCCTTGAAGGCTGCCGTTCTTTCCGAGGAACCCCTCCCGTGATCCGAATCGATTCCATCACGATCAAGGAGTTCCGCGGCATCCGCGACCTGACCCTCGACTTCGAAGGGAAAAGCTTCGCCATTTGTGGGCCGAACGGAACCGGCAAGAGCGGCATCGTTGATGCCATAGAGTTTGCGCTCACGGGTATCGTGTCGCGGCTCTCTGGCGAGGGGAGCGGGGACCTGTCGCTCAAAGGTCACGGGCCTCACGTCGACAGCCGTAACGCGCCAGACAAGGCCCAAGTAAGCGTGAAGGTGACGATTCCCAGTTTGGGCAAGACGGTTACCGTTGAGCGGAGCGTGAAGGTACCAAGTCCTCCGCGAGTCACCCCAAGCGACCCCGCGGTGCTCGCCGTCCTCGGCCAAGTAGAGTCGCATCCCGAGATTGTCCTTTCACGCAGGGAGTTGATCCGATACGTGCTTGCCACGCCTGGCAAGCGGGCCGAAGAGGTGCAGGCGCTGCTCCATCTTGATCAGGTCGAGCAGGTCCGCACTGGTCTCAAGAAAATTGCCAATGCGTGTGAGAAGCAACTATCCGGGCTCAACGGACCCGTCACCGAAGCCAGGGCTAACCTGTTGCGCGCGCTTGGCATCACGGAGCTCACGAAGGATAAGGTGCTAGCGGCTGCGAATGCGCAGAGAGCTATCCTCGGCCTTCCGGGCCTCACGGAGCTAGGGGATGCGACATCGCTGAAGGACGGGCTGGCGACGCCAGGCCCGGCACATCCACGGCATAGCTCGAAGAGCCAGGCGCTGGCAGATATTCGAGCGGCCCGCGAAGCGTTGGCGGAAATCGTCGGCGTCACGACCACGGCGTGTGTGGCGGAGGTGGAGGCCGACGTGCGGGCTCTGGCCTCAGACCCTACGGTCGCGACCGGCGTCGCCCAGGACGACTTCTATGCCGCTGGCATGGGGTTGATCGCGAACGACGCGTGTCCGTTCTGTGATACCCCCTGGGATTTGGACGACCTCAGGGCGCACGTTCAGACCAAGATCGAGCACTTGGAGGGAATTTCCCGAAAACGCGAGGCAGCGGAGGCGAAGATCGCGCCGCTGGTGGTGCTCCTACGAAAGAACCAGTCTGCGCTCGACCTCCTTGTCCGCTATGGACCCCTGGCGAAGCCTCCGCTAACCCTTCGGGTAGTACGAGACTACATCGAGCAGTGTGCCGCTAATGCTGCAACCCTCGAGGCCTTGCTGCCTTTGGCCGACACGATTGCTGCCCTTGCCGCTATGTCGACAATCCCGGAGGCGGTGCTGGAGGAGGTCGCGAAAGTGGAGGGAGCAGTCTCCGGGTTTCCGGAGCCGACAAGACAGGACTCTGCCCGAGACTCGCTCGCCGTGGCGCAGGAGCGGCTTGAGGTCTACCGGAGCGCGATGAGGCAACAGAAGACCGCGAGGGAACAGGCTCAGCGGGCGCGTCAGGTTTCCGACATCTATGCAGCGACTAGCGACAAGGTATTGGCGGGTATTTATACCGATGTCCAAAGGGACTTCGCTAGCCTCTACAGCTTTGTGAATCGAGACGACGAGGACAAGTTCAAGGCTCAGCTTGTACCCTCGATGGGTAAGCTCGGGTTCGACGTTGATTTTTACGGACGCGGCTTTTTCCCGCCCGGCGCGTATCACAGCGAAGGGCATCAGGACAGTATGGGTCTGTGTTTGTACCTCGCGCTTATGAGGCACCTCTATGGGGCTGGATTCACCCTGGCGGTGCTTGATGACGTCCTCATGTCCGTGGACGCAGGTCACCGTCGCGAGGTCTGCGCCCTTCTCAAAAAGGAATTCCCTGGCACGCAGTTCATTATGACGACACATGACCCGATCTGGCTTCAGCACCTGAAGACGGAGGGTCTCGTCTCAGGGCGCGCAGCTATCAAGTTCAGGCGCTGGAGCATCGACCTGGGGCCGGCCCGATGGGACGAGCGGGACGTGTGGGCAGAGATCGAAGATCGCCTGAAGCAGGATGACGTCCGATCAGCCGCCGGGTTTCTCCGTCACTACCTCGAGTACGTCGCGACGGAACTATGCCACCGCTTGCGTGCCGTCGTGGAGTTCCGCGGTGATGCTCAGTATCAACTAGGAGAGCTTTTGCCCGCCGCGATCAGGCAAATGCGAAAGCTGTACAGCCTTGCGAAGGACTCGGCCAACTCTTGGGGCCACCAAGAGCTCGTTGCTGACCTCTCGGTTCGAGAGTCTAACTTCGTGTCACTCGCGGCTGTTTCGAAGGCTGAGCAGTGGCAGGTCAACGTCGCAGTACATTTCAACTCGTGGGAGAATCTCGGCGCCAAGGACTTCACGCCGGTTGCGAAGGCGTTTCGTGATCTGCTTGGGGGCTTCTCTTGTTCGCATTGCGGCGAATTCTTCCGTGCGACGCCCGAGCGTGAGACTTTCGATTCGATGCGATGTGATTGCGGCAAGACGAACATGAACCTTCTCAAGAAGAAGTAGCATCCGACTGTAGTTGGATAGCCGTCGGCGTTTGTGTCTTACACCCAGTCCGTGGTAGTCCAGCATTTGGTCGATGAACGACTCGGGCTCGTTGCACGGTATCGTTTTTGGAGGACCTTGAGCGAATGACGGACGCGGCCAGTCGACCTCCGGAAGAGCCAGCAACTCAGGAGGCAGGCGCGTCCCTCACACCGGTACGGGCGGTATCTCCCGACGCTGTTGCCCTCCGCATCCTTGCATCGGTCGATCGATGGAAGCGACGCCTCCTCGATCTCACTAAGCGGAATCGGGGGCTGAACTTTCGGCCCACACGAGTTTCGACCGTGGCCATTGTCGATGAGCACCCTGCCGAGGTCTTCCGACTCCTAGGCGTCGAGGAGGTTGCGCTTCGCTTCAGGGCGACAAAGCCTCCGGCGGAGCGCAGAGAGGTGGGCAGACCCGACTCGGATGACGTCGACAGTGACCTGGAGTGGACAGCAGATCCGGAAGGGGAAGTGAAACTTCCCGCGACTGCCGGCTTTGCCCCCTACGATCGGTCGGACCTCGACCCCTCTCAGACCGATCGCGTCCTGCAGGCTTTCGTGACTCCTGAGCAGCTAGACAGATCGCTGAGGAGGCTCGATGAACAGGCGCGGCTGTCGATCGAAGAGATGGGTGTCAATACGCTGTTCATGGCGCTTGGAATGCTCCACTACCGTGAGGCACAGGATTCGGAGGAGACCTTCCGAGCCCCGCTGATCCTGTTGCCGGTGGAGCTGGAGAGAAGGTCGGCGCGGGTTGGGTACGCAGTGTCCGCGACGGATGACGATCCCATCGTGAACCCGGCCTTGGCGGAGTACCTTCGCCTGACGGTTGGCCTCGAACTGCCTGAGCTACCTCCACTGGGTGAGGAAGGCTCCGACGTGCAACCGTGGCTATCCAAGGTCGTCGATGTGATTTCAGGCCAGCCGGGATGGGAGGTTACCAACGATGTCTTTCTAGCGTTGTTCGCCTTCCAGAAGCTGGTGATGTACAAGGACCTGGAAGTCCATGCGCCAGCGTGCGCCCAGCATCGATTGATCCGCCAACTCGTCAGTGGCGGAGGGCGCGAGCTAGGCCTTCCAGACGATGTGCGGGAGTTGGACCTCGACCGTGAATACCCACCAGAGCGCACAGTCCAGGTGGTCGATGCCGACTCAAGCCAGCTCCGGGCGATCGCTACGATGACACGTGGTTACGACTTGGTGATCGACGGACCTCCGGGGACGGGTAAGTCGCAGACGATTACCAATCTCATCGCTCAAGCCGTGGCGGATGGGCGCTCTGTGCTCTTTGTCGCGGAGAAGAAGGCAGCCCTGGATGTGGTTCACCGACGCCTCGTCCAGGCCGGACTCGGGGAATGCTGCCTCGAGCTCCACTCGACCAAGGCCAACAAGCGTGCGGTGATCAAGCAACTCGCGGACGCCCTGGACGCCTCACTGCAGCAGCCCGCCGTTCAGGAGGTGTCGGCGCAACGCCTGAGCCAGGTAAGGGACGAGCTGACCCAGTACGTGAAGGCAGTGCATGAGCCCTACGGCGGATTGGCGTGGAGTCCATATCGCGTGTATGGGGAGTTGGGCCGTGTGCGCGAGGCTCCACGGGTGGCATGGCCTGGAGCGGTGGAGCCAGTAACGACTGCCCAGCTGGCCGAAGTACAGCGGGATCTCAGGGACCTGGCTCAAGCCGCGTCAGTGGTTGGTAACCCGTCCGAGCATCCGTGGCGCGATGCCCAACGGCAGTACTACTCGGAGTCGGATCTCGATCGAATCCGTGAGTTGATCCCGGTGACCCGCAGCTGCCTCGGTAAGCTGCAGACAGTGGCGAGAGACGTGGAGACGCTCCTCGGACTCCCGGTCAAGACCTTCACGGGGGTTGACCGGGCCGTACAGGCGGCGGAGGTACTCGGTCGATCGCCGGGGGCTCCCGCCGCGGTTCTGCTCAGCACGGCTTGGGATCGCGCGCCAGCGGAGGTCGTTGCGCTCGTCGAACGTGGCAAGCGCCTATCCTCGCTGAAGCGCGAAGTCTTGGCGCGCTTCAATGCTGAGGTGCTTGACCGGGGCCACGCGGACGACATCGCGTTTGTCAGGGCCAAGCTAGAAAGCCAATGGAGCTTCCTCGCCCGGCTCGATGGCCGCTACCGCGAGGTCGCGCGCCGCTGGAAAGAGTATCGACGCTCGATCTATGAGGCCACCCTGCCGGAACAGGCGAAGCAATTGGAGGTTGCCGACGTTGTGCGCGCAGAGCGACAAGCCCTGGCCCAGGCAGAGGGCGCCGCCAAGGCCGCGTTTGGTGGGCACTGGCGTGGCGAGCAGTCGGACTGGAAAGCCCTTGAGGGCTACGTTGCCTGGGTCGTCGAGTTCCGGCGAGTGGCTCAGGAATGTGACCTGGGGGCGCAGGCCGCTCAGTTGGCTGAGAAACCAAGGCCTACCCTTCCCGCTGTCAGCCAGCTTCAGGTAGCCGCAGAGGCTCTCCGGCTGTCCCTCGGCGAGCTTCGGGAGGTCGTCGGCTGGCCGTCGGACTACCTCGGTGATGTCGACTTCACGGCGATCGATGGCCGATTGACGGTTCTAGGCGAGGGCCTGAGTCTGGCTCCGCGGTGGGCCACATTTGAGGCGGCTCGGGCGCGAGTCGTCCAGGGTCTGGCCGCCGACCTGCTGGCGCCGGCCGTGACCGGCCAGATGCCGTTTGCCAGCCTTTCGGACGCGTTCCTGAGGGCCTTCTATCAGAAGTGGCTGGACACCGTGGTCCAACTCCGGCCTGCCCTGCGCGCCTTCCATACGTTGAGCCACGAGCAACGCGTCGTGGAATTCCGCGCACTCGATCGGGCAGTTCTCCAGACTAACCGGACGAAGGTGATCGCTGGTCGCCGGGAAGCACTGCAAAGGCAGCTCCGGTCTGACCCCTCCTGTGTCGAGGCGATGACGGTCCTCCGTAAAGAGCTTGCTCGTCAGCGCGGGCACGCCCCGCTAAGGGTGACCGTGCAACGTGCTGAGGCCGCCATCCGGGCGATCAAGCCCTGCTTTCTGATGAGCCCCCTGACCGTGGCCCAGTACTTGCGCGGGGCGGATCCGTCCTTCGATCTGGTCATCTTTGACGAGGCCAGCCAGCTTCCTCCGGAGGACTCGGTCGGCGCAATCGTGCGGGGTCGGCAGCTCGTCGTGGTCGGCGACCCCAAACAGCTGCCTCCGACGAACTTCTTCACCACAATGCTGGGCCAGCCGGCCGCGGTGGATGAGGAAGGCATGCCCATCTACGAGGACACCGAGAGCGTGCTCGAGCAGTTCAGCGGCGCTGGCATCGCCCGTACGCGGCTTCGCTGGCACTACCGCAGCGTTCACGAGTCCTTGATCGCGTTCTCCAATGTGAGCTTCTACGACGCCGACCTGCATACCTTTCCGAGCATCGAGACCGACTCGGATCTTCTCGGACTCCAATTCGTCTTCGTTCCCGACGGGGTCTATGAGGGCAAGGGGCTGAACCAGGCGGAGGCACGTCGGGTCGCCGACGCCGTGGTGGAGCACGTCAAGCGACACCCAGACCTGTCGCTCGGCGTCGGCACGTTCAACCTTCGGCAGCAGCTCGCGATACTTGATGAGCTCGAGGCTCGCAGGCGAGCCGATCCTTCGATCGAGTTCTTCTTCTCGCGATCAGGCGCCGAGCCCTTATTCGTGAAGAACCTCGAAAACATTCAGGGCGATGAACGGGACGTCATCCTGATAAGCGTGACGTACGCCAAGGGCCATGACGGCCGTCTCCGCTACAATTTCGGGCCGCTGAACTCGCAGAACGGGTGGCGTCGTCTCAACGTGCTCATCACACGCGCGCGCCGCCGCATGCGCGTCTTCGCCTCCATCAAGGCGGAGGACATCAACCCCACGGCGACTAGCTCGGAGGGCCCTAGGCTGCTCCGGGACTTTCTGCTCTATGCGGAGCGAGGCCGACTGGACAGCCCGACGATCAGCGCGAGGGCGGATGCAGAATCGCCTTTCGAGCGAGAGGTGCTTTCGGAGCTGACGCGGCAGGGCCTGCGACTTCAACCTCAAGTCGGCGTGGCTGGCTACCGGATCGACTTCGGCGTTCTGGACGACGTGGCCCAGGGCCGCTTCCTGTGTGGGATCGAATGCGATGGCGTCGCCTACCACAACTCCGAGACGGCTCGCGACCGGGACCGGCTGCGGCAGGAAGTGCTTGAGGCACGGGGCTGGATCATCCACCGAGTCTGGTCGACGGACTGGTTTAAGGACAGGGCCGGCCAGGTCGAACGCCTGCTGCGCCTGATCGAGGAGACAAAGGTACGGGTTCGCGAAGCGTTGGAGGCAGAGGTGGAAGCCAAGGCCCGGGCTGACGCCGACGAACAGGCGGCTAGTCCCGCGGAGCGGCCTGACGAAGGGGGGCAGGGCGCGCTAGGAACGGAGGAAGGGCGCTCCGAGCGAGCGTCTTCTGGCGTTCTCGTGGACGGGGCCTCGCCCTATCGGATGGCTCAAGTGAAGGCACGTTACATCGGACAGGAGATCCTTGACGCACCTTGGGCTCGGCTCACCGACATCATCAGGGAGGTGGCGATGGTGGAGACACCGCTTCACGTGGCCGACCTGTCGGCACGTGTCGCCGACGTCTGGGGCGTAGGCCGTGTGGGCTCACGGATCGCTGCGAAGTTGCAGGAGGCGCTGAGACGTGCGGCTGCGTCGGACGTGGTCGAAGTCAGAGGCGACTTCGTCTGGATGCCCGGCCGCAACTGCGCAGTACGGTCCCGTGTCCGAAACCAGGATTCCGGCCGAGCGCATCCCACCGGAGGAGTACGAGGAAGCGGTACTTCTTGCTCTCAAGACGGCAGGACCCCTACCGCGTGAAGATCTGGTCAGTAGCGTCCGAGCCCTCTTCGGCTTCAGTCGGACTGGGCCCGTGCTCGAAGAAGCCATTGCGCGCACGATTGAGGCCCTCCTCGCTACGGGGTTGATCGGTGAAGGGAGTAGCGGAATTGCGATGAGAGGGTAGGGCGACGCCCGTTCCCAGGGACCAGAAAGTCGGGCCCGAGTCGGCTGGTACACAATGTACCAGGGACTGGAAGTCGCATTCTTCATCAGGTGCCGACTCTCTCCCGGCACGGAGGTTGATAATGGGGTTCTACCTTCGCAAGGGCTTCAACCTCGGACCACTCCGATTAAACCTTTCCAAGTCGGGCGTTGGGTTCTCGGTGGGCGTCAAGGGCGCAAGAGTCGGCGTCGATCCACGCGGACGGGCCTACGTTCACGCCGGGCGAGGCGGATTCTACTTCCGCGAGACTCTCAATCCGCCAGCGCAACCAGACAGACAGCCGAGCCGTGCGATCCCCGAGGCCAGTTCTATCCGCGATTTCGAAAGTGGAGAGTCGTGGAGCCTCACCGACGAGAGTCAAACCCCGTTAGTAGCGGAACTCACACGGGTCTATCGGCGTATCTCGCGCGTAGGGATTGTCGCTTCCATCGCGGCGCTTCTTGTCGCGGCCGGACTGGTAGTCGCTGTGGGTGAAGTCCTTCCTCTCAATCCCGTGGCGTGGGGCTTTGTAGCCGTCTCCGCGGTGGTCGTGCTCGGGTTCGCGTTCAAAAAGGCCAGAGAGGCCGATGAGCGGCACGGGAACGTGAACCTCACGTTCGATCTTGATCCCGAGGCTGAGCGCCGCTTCACGGCCTTGTGTGATGCTCTCCAGGCCTTCGCGGCGTGCGAGCGTGTCTGGCAAGTGCAGACGGAACAGAAGACAAGCGACTGGAAGCGCAACGCGGGAGCGACGAGCCTCATCAGCCGCAATCTGGTGCAACCATCTTCGGCTCTGCCCAAGGGCGTCAAATCAACACGTGCTATCACGTGCCTGCCCGCGGGTCGCCAGACACTCTACTTCTTCCCGAACGCCGTGCTTGTGTACGACTCCAGCGGTGTTGGGGCCGTCTCGTACAGTCGTCTCCTGTCCGAGACGTGGATGGTCTCGTTCACTGAGGAAGAGGGCGCGCCGAGGGACGGGCAGGTGATCCGACACACGTGGCGTTACGTCAACAAGAGCGGAGGACCGGACCGGCGCTTCAACAACAACTCCGAGCTTCCGGTTATGCGCTACGGCGCGCTAGGCCTGACTAGCGAAACTGGTTTGAACGAGTTGTTCTACACGTCGAACCCGGAGGCGGTAGAGCCGCTCCGGGAGGCGCTCGCTGCGCTGCGTGCGTTGACCGTCGAGTGGAGGCGGACCGCAACCGAGAACGGGGAGGCGAGCTAGGCGTGAAGCGGCCTTCGCCGCTTCTGAAGGTCCTGGTGCACAAGTGTACCGGGGGCTGGGAGGCGCATTCTGAGCCTTGGAACATAATGTACCAAAGGGGCTAGAAGTCGCATCCGTGTCACGGGTGTTCCACGGTGGAACAGCGGGCTCGAATCAGCGTTCGAGTCGACGAACCCAGGGTCGGCATCAAGAGCGATCGGGCTGGGCCGGGCACGGGGCACGGATCCGTGCTCCCACTCGTGTTCAGAAATCCCCGTGTTCCATATGGAGGAGAAGATCGCGAAGAGACGATCGCCCGCGAAGCGAGTTCGAGGCGTTTAGAAACCACTAAGGGTTCGTAAGACAATAAATGAAGGATTCTGAGCGACCGGAGGGTAGATTCACGTGAGTGGACCTCCGGGGTTGTCGGGCGAAATACCGGGCGCTGGCGTCGACGCTGACGGAGCGGTCGCG
>Ga0184623_10001045_pt1 | contig 12022 bp, 11 predicted proteins | sample PLM1_100_b1_FD_133138 | JGI IMG/M metagenome (GOLD analysis project Ga0184623, IMG submission 133138) | Groundwater sediment microbial communities from an aquifer in East River, Colorado, USA - PLM1_100_b1 | ecosystem: Environmental > Terrestrial > Soil > Riparian zone | place: USA: East River...
CTACCTCCTGCCTCGGCACCTCCTCGCCGGTCAGGCGCGCCTGGCGAGCTGGCTGCTGGCGCCCACCGCCGCCGCCAAGCTATCGAGGCGGGTGGACCACCTGACCGCCACGAGAGCCGCCGCCGTTGACGCCGCCGCCGTCGAGCTGCGCCGGGTCGAACGCGATCTGCATGACGGCGCGCAGATGCGCCTCGTTGCACTGACGATGAACCTCGGCATGGCCGAAGACATCGTCGAGGCGGACCCGGCCGGCGCCAAGGCGCTGCTGGCCGAGGCAAGGGCCGACGCCGGCGCCGCCCTGTCGGAACTGCGCGACCTGGTACGCGGCATCTATCCACCGGTGCTCGCCGATCGTGGCCTGACTGGCGCCGTGCAAGCCCTGGCCCTTGCCAGCGCCATCCCGACCGAGCTGGATCTGCGACTCGACCGGCGCCTGGCCGCTCCGGTGGAGTCCGCGGCGTACTTCGTGATCGCCGAGGCGCTGGCCAACGCGATCCGCCACAGCGCCGCCCATCGCATTCACGTCACCGTCATCGACGACGGCCCCGCACTGCGCATCACCGTGCGCGACGACGGCCACGGCGGCGCCAACCCCTCGCGGGGCACCGGGCTACGTGGCATCCAACGCCGGCTGTCCGTCTTCGACGGAACCCTCGGCATCGCCAGCCCGCCAGGCGGACCCACCGTGCTGGACATGGAGCTGCCATGCGCGTCTTGATCGCCGAGGACCAGCTGCTGCTGCGGGACGGACTGTCCCGGATGCTGACGGCGTACGGCTTCGACGTGGTGGCAACCGTCGACGACGGCTCGCGACTGGCCGAGACACTCGTCTCGGTCCGTCCCGACGTCGCCGTGGTCGACGTGCGCCTACCGCCGACCTTCTCCGACGAAGGACTACGCGCCAGCATCGCCGCCCGTGCCGAGGTACCCGGCCTTCCCGTCTTGATCCTCTCCCAGTACGTCGAACGGCTCTACGCCCGCGAACTGCTCTCCGACCGCGCCGGTGCCGTCGGCTACCTGCTCAAGGACCGGGTCGGGGACGTACGACAGTTCATCGACGCGGTCCACCAGGTCGCCGCCGGCGGCACCGTCATGGATCCCGAGGTCGTCGCACAGCTCCTGCGCCAGCGCGACACACTGGCCACCCTCACCCCACGAGAACGGGACGTACTCCGGCTGATGGCCGAAGGCCGCTCCAACGCCGCGATCGCCGCCCGCATGGTGGTCACCGAGAAGGCGGTCAGCAACCACATCAACGCACTCTTCGCCAAGCTCGGCCTGCCGCCCTCCGGCAGTGACCACCGCCGCGTACTCGCCGTCCTCGCCTACCTCGACCACTGAAATCGACGGCAGCACCTGGAACTCGCCGAGCACCGCTACTCCGTGGCCATGCGGTAGCCGGCGCCGCGCACCGTCTGTATGCTCTCGCGCCCGAACGGGCGGTCCAGCTTCTCGCGCAGGTACCGCACGTAGACGTCGACGACGTTGGATCCGCCCTCGTACGCGCTGTCCCACACGTGATCGATCAGGTGGGTTCGGGAGAGCACCTCACCCGGGTGGCGCATCAGCTCGTACAGCAACGTGAACTCCTTTGCCGAGAGCGCCACGGGCACGCCGTCGCGAAGAACGGTGCGGCGGGCCGGGTCCAGCGTGATGCCGGCGACTGTGAGAGTGACCGGGCGCTGGGACGGCGCCCGGCGTGTCAGGGCCCGTACCCGTGCATGCAGCTCCTGCAGCGCCACCGGCTTGACGAGGTAGTCGTCGGCGCCGGCGTCGAGCGCGGCGACCCGGTCGGCGACCGCGTCCCGTGCGGTGAGGATCAGGATGGGCACCCAGCGCTCCTCGCCGCGCAGCGTCTGGGTGACGGCCACCCCGTCCGGCGCCGGGATCATCAGGTCGAGCACGACGAGGTCGTACGCGTGCTCTTGGGCCGCCCACAGCGCGTCCGTCCCCGTCGCGGCCATGTCGACCGCGTGGCCCTCGGCGATCAGGCCGCGCCGGAGCACGTCGGCCAGGCGAGCGTCATCCTCGACCAGCAGCAGCCGCACGGCGACTACCGTACGCCGCGTGAGGGCGTAGCTGCGCAGGCTTGCACCGGGAACCCTTCGGGGCCGCATCACCGCGGTCTATGCCGTCGGGCTCGCCGTCGTCGTCGGCGCCGGCCTGCTGATCGGGTACGCGGCTCTGGCCGGTCAGCTGCGGGCGGCGGCCACGGATGACCTGATGGTGCGGTTGGGCGACATGGCCGCCGCGGTCCAGGCGGGTGACCTGGCTCCCGTCCTCCGTGACCCGTACGCCCAGCTGCTGGCCAGCGGGTCGGTCGCGGCGCACTCCGCGGCGGCGCCCACCACTCCCATGATCACCCCGGCGGAGCTGGCCCGGGCTGCCGACGGCCAGCTGCTGGTGCGCCGGCCCGAGCCCGGGCTCGGCGTCGACGCACTCGTCGGCGCCCGCAGGCTGCCCGATGGCCGCGTCGTCGTCGTGGGGTCCAGTCTCGCCACGGTCAACGCGGCGGCGAGGCGGGTCCTCACCGGGCTCGCCGTCACCGGGCCCGCGCTGGTCCTCGTACTCACGTTGGCAGTGCGGCGGTTGGTCGACGCCGCGCTCGGCCCGGTCGCCGCGCTCACCGCCGAGGCCCTGGCGTTGACCACGACCGAACCGGATCGTCGGCTTCCCGAGCCTCCCGGCACGGACGAGATCGCCACCCTCGCGCGCACTCTCAACGGGATGCTCGACCGGATCGACGCAGCTCACCAGCGCGAGCGGGCGTTCCTCGACGACGCCGCGCACGAGCTGCGCACCCCGGTCGCGGTGCTGCGCGCAGAGCTGGAGCTCGGTCTTACCAGCGCAGACCCCGAAGCAGCCAGGCAGGCGCTGCGCGGCGCGGTGTCCGAGGCCGACCGGCTGAGCCGGCTCGCCGCCGACCTGCTCGTGCTCGCTCGAGCCCGGGCCGGAACGCTGGAGCTGGATCGCCGACCCACCGATGTCACCGCGGTGGTACGAGAGGCCGCTGGCCGCTTCGCCCGGCTGCGCCCGATCGCGGTCGAGGTGTCCGGCGAGGAGCTGGTCGCCGAGGTCGACGGCGCCCGCCTGGAGCAGATCGTGACCAACCTCGTGGGCAACGCCGTGCAGGCTGGCGCCCAGCTCGTACGGTTGCGGGTCGAACAGTCCGTTACCGGTCTGACGCTCACCGTCGACGACGACGGACCCGGCTTCGCCCCAGACCTGACGCCGTTCGTGTTCGACCGGTTCAGTCGAGGCGCGTCGGCGCGCACCCGCGACGAACCCGGCGGTACCGGCCTGGGCTTGGCGATCGTCGCCGCCGTGGCGCGCGCTCACGGCGGGCACGCCGAGGCGAGCAACGACTCGGCCCTGGGCGGCGCGCGGCTACGGGTCGTGCTGGGCTGACCCGCCGGCTCTCACTGTCCTCTCATCGCCGTATCGGCAGTCTCGAGAACCGTGCCACCCCCGCCGGATGAGGCTCGGAGGCCGCGCATGACGCCCTATCCGCTGTCTCCAGCGCTGTCCGGCCTCGTCATGGGGGCACCGTTCTGGGCCCTCACGGCATGCACGATCGCCTTAGGAGCGGGGCCGGTGACCTCCTGGCCGGCCGGCCTGCCACCCACCCGCGCTGAACATCGGTCACGGCATGGCCTGCGCATCGGCGTCATCGGTGGTGTCGTGCTCGCCGTCGTCTCCGACGCGAGCCTGCCGCGCTGGCGTCTGGCGGACCGGTGGTGGGGATATGGCGGCGGGCTGGTGCTGGCGGCCGCGGGGATTGCGCTGTTGGGCTCGGCTCGAGCCCGCCGTGACGGCGCCATGGTGCCGACGGCGGGCCCGTACCGGGTGGTCCGCTACCCCGCCTACGCGGGGATCCTGCTCGCCGCCTCCGGCCTCGGCCTCGCGCTGGACAGCTGGCTCTCCCTGCTGGTGGGCTTCGCCGTGCCGTTGGTGGGGTTGGCCTACCGGATCGTCGTGGAAGAGCGTGCCCTCGACGCTGCGCTCGGGGTCGAGTACGCACGCCACCGCGACCGGGCTGCCCGACTGATCCCTGGAGTGTGGTAGTCGGCCGGTGGCTCTTTCATCGTCGTCTCATGATCCGCGTCCTACGTTCGTGTCGACCTTGACCGATTACGGAGGCGCGAGATGACAGCTCGACGATCCAACCGGACGAAGGGCGTGGCGGCCCTGGCCACGCTGTCCGCCCTGAGCCTCGCCGTCGCGGGATGTGGCACCACCGGCCACGGCAGCGGCAACGCGGGCGCGCAGCTGACACGGGGCGGGACGCTCAAGCTGCTCGGAAGCAGCGACGTCGACCACCTCGACACCGCGAGCGCCTACTACACGGCCAGCTACACGCTGGAGCGGGCGTTCACCCGCCAGCTGTTCAGCTACCCAGCGACGACCGACCTCACCAAGGCCAACACGCCGGCGCCCGACATCGCCAGCGATCTGCCGACCAAGGCCAATAGCGGGATCAGCGCCGACGGCAAGACGTACACGATCCACCTCCGGTCGGGGGTGCAGTGGGACACCAGCCCGGCGCGTGACGTGACCGCGCAGGATGTCGTGCTCGGGCTCAAGCGGCTGTGCAACCCCGTGAGCCCGGTCGGCGCGCCCGGCTACTACGAGAACACGATCGTCGGGATGAAGGGGTACTGCGACGGTTTCGCCAAGATCAAGGGTGACGCGGCCGCGATGGCGGCGTACATCAACGGCCATGACGTCGCTGGCGTGCAGGCCACCGACGACCGGACCGTGGTCTTCAAGCTGACCCAGCCCGCAAGCGACTTCCTCAACATCCTGGCGATGCCGTTCGCATCACCCGCTCCGAAGGAATACCTCAACTACGTTCCCGACGCGACCTTCCGGCAGCACACGATCTCCGACGGGCCGTACAAGATCGTGAAGTACGTCGCCAACAAGGAGATCGACCTCGACAAGAACCCGGCATGGGGCCAGAGCTCGGACCCGCTCCGACACCAGTACGTCGACCACGTCAAGATCACCATGGGTCAGGACACCGGGCCCGTGCAGCAGCAGATCCAGGCCGGTACCGCGGACATGGAGTGGGACACCGTGGTGCCGACGGCCAACATTCCCCAGTTGCGGACAGCGAAGGACCCCAGGCTGGGGCTCTTCCCGGCACTGGACACCAACCCGTTCCTGGTGCTCAACCAGCAGAGCCCTCGCAACGGCGGGGCGTTGAAGAACGTCGCGGTGCGACGCGCCATCGAGTACGCCATCGACAAGGTGGCGGTCGGCCAGATCTACGGCGGGCCGAACCTCAACACGCCGCTCGACCAGGTCATCCCGCCCGGCAACCTGGGCTACCAGCAGTTCGACCTCTACTCGACTGCTGACCACCGCGGCGACCCGGCTAAGTGTCAGCAGATGCTCGCGGCCGCCGGCTACCCCCAGGGACTCATGCTGAAGGACGTCTACCGCAACGCCGGCAATCACCCGGCCGTCGCTCAGGCGGTGCAGGCCGACCTGAAGAAGTGCGGCATCACCGTCCAGCTCGTGCCGTCCAGCCGGGGCGACTACTACGGCAAGTACCTTGCCAGCCCCGACGCGGCCCAGCGCGGGGTGTGGGACATCTCCGAGCCCGGCTGGGTGCCCGACTGGTACGGCAACAATGGCCGCGCGGTCGTCGAGCCGCTCTTCGACGGGCGGACCTACGGTCCCAACTCCGTCGACTGGGGCGACTACAACAGCCCGGTGGTCAACGCTCTGATCGACAAGGCGCTCGTCGAGAGCGATCCCACGAAGGCCGGTCAGCTGTGGCACCAGGCCGACATGCAGATCATGAAGGACGCCGCGTTCGTGCCGTTCGAGACGCAGAAGACGGCGCTGTTCCGCTCGAGCAGGGTCCACAACGCGATCGACCTGCCGTTCAGCCAGAACTACGACATCACCCAGGTCTGGCTGAAGCCGACGAGCTGACCGTCACCAAGGAGCTCCAGTGAGACTGCTCGAGGTCAGCGACCTCACCGTGGCGTTCTCGACGTCCGACGGGGTAGTCCGCGCCGTGCGCGGCGTCTCCTTCGGCGTCGATGGGGGACGCACGCTCGGGGTCGTCGGCGAGTCGGGCTCGGGCAAGAGTGTTGCGGCGCTCACCCTGCTCGGGCTCTCGCGGGGCGCCAACGTCTCTGGTACCGCGCTCTTCGAGGGACGGGACCTGCTCACGCTCGCCGACGACGAGCTGCGGCGAGTCCGCGGTGCCCGGATCGCGATGGTGTTCCAGGACCCTTTGTCCAGCCTGCATCCGCACTACCGGATCGGCTGGCAGATCGCGGAGATGATCCGCGCACACGAGAGCGCCAGCCGGTCTGCCGCCCGCCGGCGCGCGATTGAATTGCTCGGCCTGGTCGGGATCCCGCGGCCGGAGCGGCGCGTCGACGACTATCCCTACCAGTTCTCCGGCGGGATGCGGCAGCGCGTGATGATCGCGATGGCACTCGCGCTGGATCCGAGGCTGCTGATCGCCGACGAACCCACGACGGCGCTCGACGCGACCGTGCAGGCGCAGATCCTGGACCTGCTCGTCGGGCTCCAGCGGGAACTCGGCACCGCGCTCATCATGATCAGCCACGACCTCGGCGTCATCGCCGAGATGGCCGACGAGGTCCTCGTGATGTATGCCGGTCGGGCCGCCGAGGTCGCCGACCGGCGTACGGCGTACTACCGCCCGCACCACCCGTACACCCTCGGTCTGCTGGCCTCGATCCCTGGGTCGGCGGCGGCGGGCGGCGACCACGGACGCCCGCTGCGGCCGATCCCCGGCCAGCCGCCGAGCCTCATTACGCTGCCGTCGGGATGCGCGTTCCACCCGCGGTGCCGTTACGCGATGGACCGGTGCCGGATCGACGAGCCACCGTTACGGCAGGTCGCTGGCGGGGTGGCGCACCGGTCGGCCTGCTGGCTGCCGCTGAACGCCGTCGGCACCGGGGAAGAAGCCGAAGCGCAGCGGCAGCGGGTGGCGGAGAGCGGTCGGGCCGCGAGCCGGGCCACGGCGGACGGTGTGACATGAGTGACCCCGATGTCGTGCTTACGGTCGAGAACGTCGTCAAGCACTTCCCGATCAGGCAGGGCATCGTCGTCAAGCGGGAGATGGGACGGGTGCACGCGGTCGACGGGGTGAGCTTCGCCGTGCGACGCGGGGAGACGCTCGGCCTCGTCGGGGAGACCGGGTGCGGGAAGTCGACGCTGGCCCGCTGCATCACCCGGCTCTACGACCTCACGAGCGGGCGGGTCATCTTCGACGGCGTGGACATCTCCCGGTTGTCCCGGCGCCAGCTGCATCCCTTCCGTCGCGAGATACAGATGATCTTCCAGGACCCCTACGGCTCGCTGAACCCGCGCCGCCGGGTCGGCTCCATCATCGGCGACCCGTTCGCGATTCACGGCATCGCCGACGGATCGCAGCGCAAGCGGCGGGTCCAGGAGCTGATGGAGGTCGTGGGGCTCAATCCGGAGCACTACAACCGGTTCCCGGCCGAGTTCTCCGGCGGCCAGCGACAGCGCATCGGCGTGGCGCGGGCGCTCGCCCTCCGGCCGAAACTCGTCATCTGCGACGAGCCGGTGTCGGCGCTCGACGTCTCGATCCAGGCCCAGATCATCAACCTGCTCGCCGAGCTCCAGGACGAGTTCGGCCTTACCTATGTCTTCATCGCACACGACCTGTCCATCGTGCGGCACGTGAGCGACCGGGTCGCGGTGATGTACCTCGGCAAGGTCGTCGAGATCGCACCGGCCCGCGATCTCTACGACCGGCCCCGTCACCCGTACACCGCCGCGCTGCTCTCGGCCGCGTCGGTGGCCGATCCGGACATCGCCGACCGGCGGAAACGGATCCTCCTCGCCGGCGACGTGCCGTCGCCGGTCGACCCACCGTCAGGCTGCCGGTTCCATCCGCGCTGCCCGAAGGCGCGGGCGCGCTGCGCCGTCGAACCACCGGAGCTGGTGCGGCGGCCGTCCGATTCGCCCAACCACCTCACCGCCTGCCATTTCCCCGTCGAGGCGACGGACGACCTGGCCCGAGCCGCCGGCACCGGCGGCCCGCCTGGCGGGCAGGGGAGGAGCCCCCGATGAGCGCCGTCCCGCTCGAGGCGCTGCCGACCGAGCCGGCGCATGTCGAGGCCGTGCGCATCATCGAGGGCCGCAGCCCGCTGCGGCTGGCGTGGGCACGGCTGCGCCGCGACCGCGTTGCGATGGTGTCGGCGGTGACGATCGCGATCCTCGTCGGCGTCGCGCTCGGCGCGCCGGTCATCGCACACCTCGTCGGTCACGATCCCAACACCCAGTACCGCGAGACCGGGCTCACCCCCGACGGGCTGCCGGTCGGGCCGAGCCGGCGGTTCCTCCTCGGCACCGACAACCTCGGCCGGGACCTGTTCATCCGCGTCGTCTACGGCACCCGGATCTCGCTTCTGGTCGGCGTGGTGTCGACGGTGCTCGCGGTCGCGGCGGGGGTTGCGGTCGGCCTGGCCGCTGGCTACTTCCGCGGTGCGGTCGACACCTTCCTTGCACGCTTCATGGACGTGGTGCTGTCGTTCCCGTTCCTGCTCTTCGCGATCGCGTTGGTGTCGATCGTCGGGCCGAGCCTTACCGTGTCGATCTTCGTGATCGCGTTCTTCTCGTGGGCCGCGGTCGGGCGCATCGTGCGGGGTCAGACGCTGTCGATCCGGGAGAAGGAGTATGTCGAGGCTGCGCGCTCGCTCGGCGCCGGCGACCTGCGGATCATGTTCGTCGACGTGCTGCCCAACCTCATGGCGCCGGTCATCGTCTACACGACGTTGCTCATCCCGACCGCCATCGTCTTCGAGTCGACGCTGTCCTTCCTCGGCCTCGGTGTCGTACCGCCGACGCCGACCTGGGGCAACATGCTCTCCGACTCGCTGCAGTTCTACCAGGTCGCCTGGTGGTACGTGCTCTTCCCGGGCCTGGCGCTGCTGACCACCACCCTGGCCTTCAACCTGCTCGGCGACGGCGTCCGCGACGCGCTGGACCCCAGCACCGAGCGCCTCTTCGCGGCGAGCTGAGACGGTGGGAGACAGCGATGGTCCGGTTCATCATCCGCCGCCTGCTCTTCGGCGTCCTCGTGCTGTGGCTGATCAGCGTTGCCGTCTTCGTCCTGTTCTTCGTGGCGCCGCACGACCCGGCGCGGGGGATCGCCGGCCGGCTCGCCACTCCCGAGACGGTAGCCCTGGTCCGTCACCGACTCGGGCTGGACCGACCGGTGCTCCAGCAGTACGGCCATTTCCTGGCTCAACTCGCGCACGGCAACCTCGGCTACTCCTACTACAACTCCGAGTCGGTCCGGTCTCTGATCGTCAGCCGGTTGCCGGTCACCGTCTCGCTGACCCTCGGGGCCGCCGTGATCTGGCTTGTTGCGGGAGTCGGCATCGGCGTCCTGGCCGCACGCCGTCCGCGCAGCGCGGTCGACCGGGGAGCGACCCTTTTCGTGCTCACCGGGCTGTCCATGCCGACGTTCCTGGTCGGGCTGCTTCTGCTCTACTTCCTCTTCTTCCGCCTCCACCTCGCCGGCGTCAACTCCTTCCCCGGCGGCGGCTACGTGCCCTTCACCGAGGACCCTCTGCTGTGGGCGCAGCACCTCGTTCTGCCCTGGCTGACCGTCGCCTTCGTCTCGGCCGCGACGTACTCCCGGCTGACCCGCGGGTCGTTGCTCGAGGTGCTCGGCGAGGACTACATCCGGACCGCGCGCGCCAAGGGCATCTCCGAGCGCCGCGTCGTCTATCGCCACGGGCTCCGCAGCGCGCTCACCCCGGTCGTCACGCAGCTCGGGATCGATGTCGGCACCCTGCTCGGCGGCGCGATCGTCACCGAGAACGTCTTCGGCCTGCCCGGCCTCGGCCAACTCGCCGTACAGTCGGTCACCACCCAGGACCAGCCGGTCATCATCGGCATCGTGCTGCTCGCGGCGTTCCTCATCGTGCTGGCCAACATCGTCGTCGATCTTCTGTACGCGGTCCTCGACCCGCGCGTACGGCTGTCCTGAGCGTGCCCCTGAACCCAGCGACAGTCTTAGATCAGGCTCCCCGCCCAGCCGATCCGCGGGACCGCGTCCCAACGTCTGAGTGACGGTGCCTGGGCGTGACCCGGGGCTTGGTCCGAGAATGGGATATCAGGGCACCGTCCGTCTCGGGAGGCGAGGACTCCCATGAGCTACATCGCCGTCACCGCGTTGAGCCACGCCGGGCTGGTCCGCGACCATAACGAGGACAGCCTCGTGGTCGGGCCGTGGACGCTGTCGGCCACCGAGACAGAGACCCCGCAGACCCTGGTCTTCCCGCTCGGGACACCACTGGTCGTCGCGGTCGCCGACGGGCTCGGCGGACACCCGGGCGGCGAGCTGGCGAGCGCACTGATTGTCCGGCAACTCGCGCAGGTCGGCCCGCTGCTCGACCGCGAGGAGACGATCCGCGAGGCGCTGGGCGCCTGCAACCGCGCGGTGTACGCGGCCGCCGCCCGCGACCCGGAGCTGACCACGATGGGGACGACGGTCGCCGGCCTTGTCATCACGCCGAACCGCGCAACCACGTTCAACGTCGGCGACAGCCGTGTATACGTCGTCGTAGCGCATCAGCTTCGTCAGGTGAGCGTGGATGACAGCCCTCCACTGACCGTTGGGCAACGATCCACGGCCATCGTCACGCAGACGCTCGGCGGACACGCCGAATTCACTGCAGTCGACCCCCACGTGGCCAGCGCGCCGCTGTCCGAGGACGCGCGCTACCTGGTCTGCACCGATGGCCTGACGGATCTCGTCCCGCCCGAAATGCTCGGCGACATTCTGACCGAGCATGAGGACGGCCGGGCGGCGTTCGAGCTGTGGAAGGCGGCGATGGCCGCGGGGGGCACCGACAATGTCACGCTCGCCGTGGTTCGTCTCGGGACGTAGGGCAGCGCACTAGATGACTTCGGGTGCCGGGTCCACGACGATACGTACGTCGACGTTGCCCCGGACGGCGTTCGAATAGGGACATACCCGATGCGCGTCGGCGACGACCTGCTCGGCCACGTCCGCGTCAATCTCGGGGAGCCGAACATGGAGCTCGACGGAGAGCTGAAATCCGCCCGAGTCGTCCGGCCCGATTCCCACTCTGCCCGTCACCGACGCTTGGCCGACCGGCATCTTCTTGCGCCGGGCGACCAGCCGCACGGCGTTTTCGAAGCAGGCCGCGAAGCCAGCAGCGAAGAGCTGCTCAGGGTTGGTCGCCAACCCTCCGGGCCCACCCAGTTCCTTGGGGATCACGAGGTCGAGGTCGAGGGCCCCGTCGGTCGACCGGACGCGGCCCTCGCGGCCCCCGGTTGCGGTCGCCTCCGCGGTGTAGAGGACCTTCATCTGCTGCTCCTTTGCCACTCGTGGCTGCGGCTTCGAGGGCGGCCGCCAACGAAGGGTCACTGTCAAGTGTGCCCCGAACCCGTCCACCGACAGACCGCGTTGACGACAGCCGATGCTCCAAACTCGACTATCTGCGAGCCCGAGGGGAGCCCGAGCTTTCACCCGAGCTCACCCTCGTGCCCGAGGCACCAGTTTGGCGGTGGCTTCGGCGGCTTAGCGGGCGACTGGCCGCCGATCAACCGACACGCGCGAGCGTTCCCGGACCGAAGACGGGCGCCGTGACGTATACCGTCCCGTCCTTACCAACGTCGACACCGCCCGGGAGCACGAGTTCGCCGGGCGCGAGCTCGACCGGTGTACCGCCACCGGGCGGGATGCGGAATAGCCCGCCGAGCGGCGGGTTGACGAGGCCCAGCTCCCACTTCAGCCAGCTCTGCTGGACCAACTCGAGGACGTAGATGCTGCCGTCGCGTCGGGCGCCGAGATCGACGATCGACGTGAACCCGTCGGCGTAGCGTCGGCAGGCACCGGTGTTCGGTGCCAGAGGATCGCAGACCGCACTCACCGATCCGGGTGCGATCCGCCACACCTGTGAGGTTCCTGGTGTCGCCGGGAATCCGCGCAATTCGCCCACGTAGTAGTAGCCGTCGGCGC
>Ga0184623_10001046_pt1 | contig 12011 bp, 8 predicted proteins | sample PLM1_100_b1_FD_133138 | JGI IMG/M metagenome (GOLD analysis project Ga0184623, IMG submission 133138) | Groundwater sediment microbial communities from an aquifer in East River, Colorado, USA - PLM1_100_b1 | ecosystem: Environmental > Terrestrial > Soil > Riparian zone | place: USA: East River...
ACTGCGAGGGGGGTTCTCACGGCGGGGTTCTCACGGCGGGGTTCGGGCGGTGGCAACGAGCTCGACGACCCCGACGCGGTCCTCGGCGAGGCTGCGCTGGTAGTTGACGGCCATCTCGACGAAGTCGGGACCCAACAGGACGTGCAGCCCGAGCTGCGGCAGCCCTTGCTCAGCGATCCGCTGCGTCAGCTTGGTGAAGAACGCCAGGCCCTCGGCGGTCCTGTCGCGCCAGCTGTCGATCGCGAAGCCGGCCCCCTCTACGCGCGCGCGCAGCTCGTCGCGCGTGGCGAGGAAGCTGTACTCCGGCGCCCTCGCCCACGGTTCAGGAAAGTGCGGCGGGCCGGCCGGCCCGGCGACGACGTCGTAGACCGCCAACGTGCCGCCCGGCCGGAGCACCCGGCGGAACTCTGCATACATCGCCGCCTTGTCGGGCACGTTCATCGCCGCGTGCTGGGTCCAGACGACGTCGAACTCGCCATCGCCGAACGGCAGCGCGCAGACGTCGCCCTGGCGGTACTCGACCAGGTCGGCCAGCCCGAGCCGGTCGGCGAGCATGGTGGCGACCTCGCAGAACTCCGCCGACAGGTCGACCCCGACCACCTGGCAGCCGAACTCCGACGCCAGGTGCCGGGACGGGCCGCCGACCCCGCTGCCGGCGTCGAGCACCCGGGCGCTGACATCGACTCCAGCCCGCTCGGCCAGCTCGCTCGTCGCGTCGCGGCCCCGCGTGTGGAACTCGTCAACCGGCGCGAGGTCGGCTGGAGTGAGCCGGTCGAGGTCCTTCCCGGCGGCCGCCAGGGCCGTGCGGATCGCGGCGCCGACGCCGCCGCGCCCATAGTGCTGCTCGACCGTTTCCCGCAGGGTCATCCGCCCATTGTCCATGTCAACCTTGAGCGCAGCGGCCCAGGCGCCTGTACCGCGCCAGCCGTGCATCGAGCCGGGCGGCCGGGTCGGCCCGCAGCAGAGCTACCAGCTCTCCTTCCAGCACCCGCGCGAGGCGGTCCAGGAACTGTTGCTGCTCGTCGGCCGCGTCCGGCCGCTCGGCGACGATCCGGTCGACGATGCCGTTGCGCAACAGGTCGAGCGAGCGGACGCCCTGCCGGTCCGCTAGCTCGGGCGCCCGGTCCGTCGTGCGGTGCAGGATCGCCGACGCGCCCTCCGGCGGCAGCGGGCTGAGCCAGCCGTGCTGCGCGCACAGCACCCGGTCGGCGGGCAGCAGGGCCAGCGCACCGCCGCCGGCGCCCTGGCCGAGCAGCACGCAGACGGTCGGCGCGGCCAGGAGCACGAGCTCGGCCAGGCACCTGGCGATCTCGCCGGCCAGGCCGCCTTCCTCCGCCTGCCGGCTCAGCGCGGCGCCGCCCGTGTCGATGACCGTCACCAGCGGGAGGCCGAGCTCGCGGGCCAGCCGCATGCCCCTGCGCGCCTCGCGCAGCCCGGCCGGTCCGAGCGGCTCGCCGACCGACTGCCGCCGCCGGTCCTGGCCGAGCACGACGCACGGCGCCCCGCCGAATCGGGCCAGCGCCAGGAGCAGGCCCGGCTCCGCCTCGCCGGCCCCCGTGCCGTGCAGCGGGGTGACGTCCTGCCCCGCTCCGCGCAGCAGGTCGCGGACGCCAGGCCGGTCCGGCCGCCGGGTGCGCTCGATCGACTCCCACGCCGGGATGTCGGCCAACGGCTCGAGCGGGACCTGCGGGACTTCCGGCAGGCCCTCGCGCGGCGCGCAGAGCACGTTGAGCGCGCGGTGGGCGATCTCCGCGATCTCCTCCGGCGGCAGCACGGCGTCGACCAGCCCGTGACGGTAGAGGTTCGCGGCGACCTGAACGTCCGGCGGGAACGGCTCGCCGTACAACGCCGCGTATACCCGCGGGCCGAGGAAGCCGATGAGCGCTCCGGGTTCGGCGACCGTCACGTGCCCGAGCGAGCCCCAGGATGCGAACACCCCGCCGGTCGTCGGGTGCCGCAGGTAGACGAGGTAGGCCAGCCCGGCCTCCCGATGCACGGCGATGGCCGCGCTGACCTTCACCATCTGCAGGAACGCGACCGTCCCCTCCTGCATCCTGGTGCCGCCGGACGCCGGAGCGGCCAGCAGGGGCAGGCGGTCGGCGGTCGCGCGCTCGACTGCGCGCACCAGCCGCTCGGCCGCGGCGACGCCGATCGAGCCGGCGAGGAACCCGAACTCGCACGCGACCGCAGCCACCCGCCGCCGCGCAGCCGGCCCTCCCCGGTCAGCACCGCCTCGTCGCAACCCGTGCGCTCGCGGGCGGCGGCCACCTCGGCGGCGTACCCGGGGTCGCTGTCGAGCTGCGGGACCGAGATCGGGGGGACGTCCCACGAGACCCAGCTGCCGGAGTCGAGCACCCGGTCGATCAGCCCCCGTGCGGTGAGCCGGCCGGGCTCAGCGGGCGGCATCGGCCGACCGGTCGAGCTCGTCGAGCCAGGCCCGGATCGCGTCGCTGTGCTGACCCAGCTTCGGCGGCGCGGTGTGTGCCACGTCCGCGTCGTCGTCTAACCGCAGCGGCGGGCCGGGCAATCGGATTCGGCCCAGCGTCGGATGCTCGGTCTCGATGAGCAGGCCCTGCGACCGCGTCTGCTCCCACGCGTAGACCTGGTCCAGGGTGCGCACCGCGCCGGCGGGGACGCCGATCTCGGCCAGCCGGGGCAGCCAGCGCTCGGCCGGGTGCGCCGCGAACGCGCGCTCGATGAGGTCGACGAGCTCGGCACGGTGCTGCACGCGGTCGGCGTTGGCCGCGAACCGCGGGTCGTCGGGATCGATCCCGGCCAGCGGGGCGAACCGCCGCCACAGGCCCTGGCTCCCGACCGCAACCTGCACGAACTGGTCGGCGGCCCGGAACGCGCCGTACGGCGCGATCGACGGATGGTGGTTGCCGGTCGGCACGGGCACCTCGCCGGCCACGGTCCACCGGGTGCCCTGGTGCGCGTGCACTCCGACCACGGCGGCGAGCAGAGATGTCCGCACGACCCGCCCGCGCCCGGTGCGCTCCCGGTCGTAAAGCGCGGCCGCCACGCCGTACGCGCCGTACATCCCGGCGAGCAGGTCCGAGATCGGCACGCCGACCCGGGTCGGCTCGTCCGGCGAGGCCCCGGTCAGCGACATGAGCCCGCCCTCGCCCTGGGCGATCTGGTCGTAGCCGGGCCGCCCGCCCTCGGGGCCGTCGTGGCCGAACCCCGTGATCGACAGCACGACCAGCCGGGGGTTGAGCTCGTGCAGGCGGTCGACGCCGAAGCCCAGCCGGTCGAGCACGCCGGTGCGGAAGTTCTCGACCAGCACGTCGGCGTGGCGCACGAGCCGCTCCAGCGTCGCGCGGCCGTCGGCGCCGGCGAGGTCGAGGGTGATCGACTCCTTGTTGCGGTTGCAGGACATGAAGTACGTCGACTCGCGCTCGCCGTCGGCGCCGAGGACGAACGGGGGGCCCCATCCCCGGCTGTCATCGCCGCCGTCGGGCCGCTCGACCTTGATCACCCTCGCGCCGAGGTCGCCGAGGATCATCGCGGCGTGCGGCCCGGCCAGGGCGCGGGACAGGTCGAGGACAACGACGCCGGCGAGCGGGGCGGTCACGAGCGGTCGACCGGCGCTTCGGCGCGGGGCGTCTCCACCGTGTGGCCGGCGACCCGCAGGGCGGTGGACGCCGGGCGCACGTCGCGAGCCCGGACGAGGACGTAGTCGGTGTCGAACGTGGAGATCGCGAAGACGTTGATCCGGGCGTCGACCAGCGGTTGGAGGAGGGAGTCGAGGGTGCCGACGATCTCGATGTCCAGCGGCCCTTCGACCTTGAACGCCCGCCAGCCGGTCTCGATCCTTGCCCCGCGTGGGGTCTCGTCCGCGTCGCAGATGACGGTCACCTCCTCAGGGGTGACGGTCAGTGACCACAGTGGGCCCCGCCCTGGCTTCGTGGGGATCGGGTCGGCGGGGTCGAGGCGGCAGATCGCGAGTTCGTCCGGCAGTACCGAGATGGTCATCGATGGCGGCATCAGCATGCTTGGATCATGCCTCGCGCTCGGGCGCATGTCGCGGACGGCCGACGGGTAGGCTGACTTGTGACCAGATCGCCCGGCCGGGGCGCGATGTCACCAGTCCGCGATCTTGAGCTTTTTGCGGTGACACGCCGATATTGAACGAAAAAAGCTCAAGATCGCGGTGGTTGTTGGCGCTCACAGGAGGTCGACGTCGGCGTGCGACGCGCCGCCGGCCAGGCGTGGGTACCCGGGTCCCCGGTCGAAGAACGGCTGGTCGCCCGGCCGCTCCGCGCGCATCGCCGCGCGCAGCTCCTCGGTCGCCGCCAGATCCGCTGCGGGCTCGCCGTCCTCGCCCGCAGCGAGCACCACGCCGTAGTCGCGCCGCGCGCCCGCCGCCGACACCTTGCCCCAGCGGACGTCCTGCGCCACCAGCTCGACCGGCCGGGCCAGCGGGTCGCCCCAGCCGCCGCCTCCCGTCGTCCGGATCCGGATCACCTCCCCCGCCGTCACCGGAGCGTCGTCGACCAGCCCGGCCATCTCCCGTTCGCGCGGCCCACCGGGGTCGATCGTGACCTGGAACGGCCGGCTCGCCTTGCCCCCCGCCACGCCCCAGCAGGACAGGATCGAGCGATCGGCGACGGACATGAACGACGCGTCGCGCAGCATGCGAATGTGCTTCTCGTAGCCCAGCCCGCCCCGGTGCTCCCCCGGCCCGCCGGAGTCGACGGCCAGCCCGAGCCGCTCCACGATGAACGGCCAGCGCGACTCCGCGAACTCCGCCGGCAGGTTGCGCGAGTCGGGCACCACGTGGATGGTGTCCTCCCCGTCGGCGTACCACCGCCCGCCTGAGCCGCCGCCGAGCACCTCCCGCATCAGGTAATGCTCGCCGTCCGCATCGACGCCGTACACCCCGGTGTACCGGATCGTCTCCTGGTCGGCCGGCATCCGCCCGCCGGTCGCCTTCGCCAGCACCCCGGCGAGCACGCCGAGCAGCCGCAGGATCACGAAGGTCCGCGCGTTGGTCGGCGCGGGGAAGACGGGCGTCAGCAACGTCCCGGGTGGCGGGAACCGCATCTCGATCAGCGGGACGACGCCCTCGTTGACGTCCAGCGCCGCCATCCGCTCCGGGCTGTCCGCCAGGTTTCGCAGGATCGGCGCCAGCCACTTCTTCAGGAAGTTGCCTTCGGCGAAGTCCCCGCAGTGGTTGATCGGCCCTTTGGCCTGAGGTGATGTCCCGGCGAAGTCGACGACCAGGCGGTCCGGCAGCCGGGTCAGGGCGATCCGCTGCCGGTGCAGTTTGGGCGGGTCGACTCCGTCGTGCTCGGCGTAGTCCTCCCAGACGTAGGTCCCCTCGGGGATCTTGGCCAGGAGCTCCCGCCGGAACGTCTCGGTCGTCTTGTCGATGATCGCGTCGAAGCAGCCCTCGACCGCCTCCCGCCCGTACCGGCCGAACAGCTCCCCCAGCCGCTGCCCGCCCATCAGGCAGGCCGAGCACTCGGCGTCGAGGTCGGCCGCCAGCGAGTCGGGCATCCGGGAGTTGCGGGTCATGATCCGCAACGCCGCGTGGTTCGGCACGCCCTGGTCCCACAGCCGGATCGGCGGGACCATCAGCCCTTCCTCGAACACGCTGCGGGCGTGCGACGGCATCGAGCCGGGCACCGCGCCGCCGATGTCGTCGTGGTGCCCGAACGCCTGGACGAACGCCACCACGGCGGCCTCGTGGAACACCGGCACCGTCACGCACAGGTCCGGCAGGTGCCCGATGCCGCCTTCGGACAGGTAGACGTCGTTGTGGAAGAAGACGTCCCCTGGCCGCATGGTCTCCGGGGGGTAGTCGCGGACGATCGGGTGGACCAGCGCGGAGTACGACCGCCCGGTCAGCTTGCGCAGCTTCCGGTCGTGGATGCCGGCCCGGAAGTCGTGCGCGTCGCGGATCATCGGCGACCGCGCGGTGCGCCCGATCGCGGTCTCGACCTCCTGCTCCACCGATGCGAGCGTGCCTTCGACGATCTCGACGAGCACCGGGTCGGCCTTGGTCATCGGGTCACCACCAGGTTGCCGTAGTCATCAACCCGCGCCTGGAAGCCCGGATGCACCGGCAACGTCGAGCCGAACTCCTCGACGACCGCCGGCCCGGCCACCACGTCGCCAGGCGCCAGCCGCGGCCGCCAGTAGACCGGCGCCGCCACGTCGGCCTCGAAGAACACCTGACGCGCGCCGGTGCGGGCGCGTTCGGCGCGGCCGTCTCCGGGCCGACGGGCCGGCACGTCCGGCCGCCGGATCGGTCCCACTCCGGTCACCCGCAGGTTGACCCACTCGACCTGCTGCCGCGGATCGTCGCGGAAGCAGTAGCCGTACAGCCGCTCGTGGGCGTCGTGGAAGCGGTCGGCGACCGCCGCCGCGAGCGCGCCGTCGACCGGGCCGGCCGGCGCCGCCACCCGCACCTCGAACGCCTGCCCGTAGTACCGCAGGTCGGCCGACCGCAGGTAGCGGCGCGCGGCCGGGTCGAAGCCCTCCGCCGCAAGCGCGCCGGCCGCCTGCTCCTGCAAGGCCGCGTAGGCCGCGCCGACGCGATCCAGGTCGAGGTCGCGGTGGCGGCTCACCGCGGTCTGGACGTAGTCGTTCTTCACGTCGACCGTGAGCAGGCCGAACGCCGAGAGGTTGCCGGGCTCGGGCGGCACAACTGCTGCCGGCAGGCCGAGCACGTCGAGCAGCCGGCACACCAGCAACGGCCCGGAGCCGCCGAACGCCGCGAGCGTGAAGTCGCGCACGTCCAGCCCGCGCTGAACGGTCACCTGGCGCAGCGCGTTGGCCTGGTTCCAGGCGGAGATCTCCAAGATCCCGCGGGCGCACGCCGTCACCTCGAGGCCAAGGTCGGCCGCGAGCTTCTCGAGGCCACGGCGAGCGGTCGCCACGTCCAGCGGGATCTCGCCGCCCAGCAGGTGCGGCGGGATCCGGCCCAGCACGACGTGCGCGTCGGTCACGGCCGGCTCGACCCCGCCCTTCGCGTAGCACAGCGGACCCGGGTCGGCGCCGGCGGACCGGGGGCCGACCTTGAGCGTGCCCTCGGGCGACACCCAGGCGATCGAGCCGCCGCCCGCCCCCACGGTGACGACATCGATCATCGGGATCTTCGACGGGTACTGCCCGACCGAGCCCTCCGTCGTCAGCGTCGGCTCGCCCCCGACCACGACGGAGACGTCGGTCGAGGTGCCCCCGCCGTCGAGCGTGAGCACCCGGTCGAAGCCCGCCCGCCCGGCGACCAGCGCCGCGCCGAGCGCGCCCGCCGCCGGGCCGGACAACACGGTCGTGATCGGCTGGTGCACGACCTCGTCGGCCGACAGCACCCCGCCGTTGCTCTTCATCACGTAGAACGGCAGCCCTGGCCGGATCGCGTCGAGCCGCTCCCGGATCCCGGCGACGTAGGCCGCCATCCGCGGCTTGACGGCCGCGTCGACGAGCGTCGTCACCGACCGCTCGTACTCGCGGTACTCCCGCAGCACCTCGCACGACAGCGACACCACGCAGTCCGGGTGCTCCCGCCGCAGCGCATCGCGCATCCGCAGCTCGTGCTCGGGGTTGGCGTACGAGTGCAGGAAGCAGACGCCGAGCGTGCTGATGCCCCGGTCGCGGAACCACCGCGCGACGCCGGCCGCCTGCTCCTCGTCGAACGGGCGCAGCTCCCGGCCCAGGTGGTCGAGCCGGCCGCGGACCGTGCGCACGAGGTCGGCCGGGACGATGCGCGGCGGCTTCACCCAGAAGTAGGAGTTGCCGTACCCATCGGGCACGCTCTGCCGGGCGATCTCCAGCACGAACTCAAAGCCCTCGGTCGTGACGAAGCCCAGCGGGCCGACCCGGCCCTCCAGCAGCTGGTTGGTCGCCACCGTCGTGCCGTGGCTGATCGAGGTGATCGCGTCGGCGCCCACGCCGAGCAGCCCGAGGACCTTGTCGACGGCGGCGAGGAACCCGTCGGCCGGATCATGTGGCGTCGAGGGCGTCTTGGTGGTCACCAGCGCGCCGCTGTCCGCGTCGAGCGCCACGACGTCGGTGAACGTCCCCCCGGTGTCGATGCCGATCCGAACGTTCATGGACGCAGCCAGATCAGCGTGCTCAGCCAAGGCCGGTCGAAGGCCGGTACGTCGGGTGGTCGAACTGCGTGCGGGCCGGACGGGTCAGCTCGTCGGCGTACGTCGCGTAGAGAGCGGTGTTTCGGTCGGCCAGGTGGTCGAACAGCTGCGGCTGGGACGATCCCGGGCTCATCCGCTGCATCGCGTCGGGGTCCAGCCGGGCGGCCGCCCAGCCCTCGTGCGTCGTGCCGCGGGCGACGACATCGGCGATCGGCGTGACGATCAGCGAGTTGCCGAAGTAGAGCACGCCGGCCGGGTCGGCGCCGACCGAGTTGGCCCCGATGACGAAGACGTGGTTGTCGTAGGCCCGGGCGCGGGTGGTCAGCTCCCAGATGTCGGCGGAGCGCAGCAGCGCCGACGGCCGCGCGATGATCTCGGCGCCCTGGACCGCCTGGATGCGGGCGAGCTCCGGGTAGTCGCCGTCGAAGCAGATCACCATGCCGAGCCGGCCGAGCGGCGTGTCGACGACCGTCACCCGCTCGCCCGGCGTGACCCAGCCGCCGGCGTCGCGCCGCTCCCCCACGAACAGGTGGGTCTTCCGGTAGACCCCGAGCACCTCGCCGGACGCCCCGATCGCGACCGCCGAGTTGTAGACGACGCCGCGCTCCTCGCCGCGCTCGTAGGTGCCCCAGACCAGGTGGACCCCCAGCCGCCGCGCGACGTCCTGCAGCGGCTCGGTGACCGGGCCAGGCACCTCGCTCACGAGGTCCCACAGCTCCTCCGGGGAGACGCCGGGGGTGAAGCCGGTGGTGGCCGTCTCCGGCAGGACGAGCAGCTCGGCGCCCGTCTCGGTCACGCACCGCTCGACCCAGCTCACCGCCTTGGCGCAGTTGGCCTGCACGCTCGCTGGGCTGAGCGGGCCGGGTTCCGGCGCGATCTGGATCGCGGCCGCGGTGCACGCTCTCATCCCCACCTCCGAACCACCCTTCCGCGATCTTGAGCTCTTTTCAATTTGGGAGCGCTCCCACGCGAAAAGAGCTCAAGATCGCGGAGAACGTGCGGGCCGGGTCGGCGGGCGATGGCGGCTCCGACGACGGCGCCGGCCAAGGCCAGCGCCGCGCCGAGCAGCAGGCCGCGGACGAACTCGCCTCCGGCCGGCGCGGGCGGCCGTGCAGGGGCGGTGAACACCCCCGGCTGGCGCGCGGCGGGCGCCTCCACTTCGCCAGGCGCCGCCTCGGGCGCCGCCGCTCCCGTCAGCACATCGTCGACGGCCGTGAAGAACTCGCCCGCCGTCTTCTTGGCCACGCCGACCAGCACGCGCTGCCCAACGCCGCCGATCATGCCCCCGACCACCGCGTCGGCGTCGTACTCCAGCCGGGTGCTCCCGTCGCCGAGGTCGGCCAGGGTGACCTTGACCTCGGCGTTCACCGTGCCCGGCGCACCCGACCCCGAGGCGTGCAGGATGAAAGAGCCGGGCGGCTGCTGGTCGGTCAGCCGCACGTCGCCGCGGTAGCTGCCCTTGATCGACGCCACGCCGGCGGTGACGATCATCTGGTACGAGTGGTCGCCCACCTCTTCGAGCCGCTCGCAGCCCGGGATCGTCCGCACCAGCACCGCCGGGTCGTTGAGCGCGTCCCACACCCGCTCGGCGGGAGCGTGCAGGGTCGCCTGACCGGTCACCTTCATGTCTGCCCCAGCAGGTAATTTGGCTCCTTGACCGACGGGCGGCGCAACGCCGGGATCTCCCCGGCGGCGAACCGCTGCCGCAGCTCCCACAACTCGCTCGGCGAGATCGGCATGCGGTCGATGTGGAAGCCCTCGGCGTCCTCGACCGCCGACGCGAGCACCGCCATGCCCGGGATGACGCCGGCCTCCCCTGCGCCCTTGACGCCGAGGGGGTTCAGCGGCGAGGGGGTCTCCAGATGCCCGGTCTCCACATGCGGGACCTCGCTCGCGTAGGGCATGAGGAAATCCATGAACGAGGCGTTGAGCAACTGCCCGTTCTCGTCGTAGGCCATCCGCTCATAGAACGCCCCGCCGACGCCTTGGGCCACCCCGCCGTGGATCTGCCCATCCACGATCTGGGGGTTGACCAGCACGCCGCAGTCGTGCACGACGCAGTAGCGCAGGATCTTGATCTCCGCCGTCTCCGGGTCGGTTTCGACGATCGCGGCGTGCATCCCGTTGGCGACCGTGGCCCGGACCGGCGAGTAGTAGTCGGTCCCCTCGAGCCCGGGCGCCTCGTCGTCGGCCACCGGCGGCCGGTCGGGGTCGAACTTGGCGAACTGGGTCGCCTGCTTGGCCGCCTCGTCGAAGGCGTAGCGCAGCGGGTTGGACAGCACCGCGACCGTGCGCAGCGGGAGGGCGACCGAGGGGTTGCCCTTGACCCGCACCTGGCCATCGACGATCTCCAGGTCGCCCGGATCGGCTTCGAGCGCCTCGCCGGCGATCTTCAGCGCCTTCTCCCGGACCCGCCGCGCGGCCAGGGCTAAGGCGTTGCCGCTGGTGACGATCGCGCGTGAGGCGAACGTGCCCACGGCGTAGCCGAAGCGCCGCGTGTCGCCGGTCGTCACCTGGACGTCCTCGATCGGCACCCCGAGCTCGTCGGCGACGATCTGCGCGAACACCGTCTGGTGGCCCTGGCCCTGGCTGGTCAGCCCGGTCGACACCACGACCCGGCCGGACGGCTCGACGAGGACATGCCCGCCCTCGTAGGGGCCGACCCCGGTCCCCTCGACGTAGCCCGCGAGCCCGATGCCGACCCGCCGGCCCTCCGCCTCGGCGCGCTCGCGGTAGGCCGCGAAGTCGTTCCAGCCGATCATGTCATTGACGACCTGCATGGACGCCGGGAAGTCGCCGGAGTCGTAGACCACGGGGCGGCCGTCCTGGCCGATCAGCTGCCGGTCGTAGGGCATCTCGTCGGGCTGGATGAGGTTGACCGCCCGGACTTCGGCGCGGTCCTTGCCCAGTTGCTCGGCGACGCGGTCCATCGCGCGCTCCATCGCGAACACGCCCTGTGGCCGGCCGGCGCCCCGGTAGGGGGTGACGATGACGGTGTTCGTGTAGAGGCTGCGGAACTCCGCCCGGTAGGCGCCGACCTTGTACGGGCCGACGAGGTGGGTGGCCGTGTTGATCGGGACGATGATGCCGTACGGCGTGTAGGCGCCGTTGTCGTGCAGGAACTCCACATCGAGGCCGAGCAGCCGGCCGTCGTCGTCGAAACCCACCCGCACGGTGAGCTGCTGCGCGCGCTCGTGCGCCGAGGCGATGAAGTGCTCGCGGCGGTCCTCCGCCCACTTGATCGGCCGGTCGAGCAGCCGGGCCGCCCACGGCACGAGCAGCTCCTCCGGCCACGGGTGCATGATCTTCACCCCGAAGCCGCCGCCCACGTCAGGGGCGATCACCTCGACCTTGTGCAGCGGGAGGTCGAAGCGCGCGGCCAGCGCCGCGCGCACGCTCGTCGAGGCCTGAGTGGCGGAGTAGACGCGCAAACTGGCGTCGGCGGCGTCCCAGCGGGCGTAGACGCCGCGGCCCTCGAGCGGCATCGAGGCGCTGCGCTCGACGTCGAACCGCAGCTCCAGCTGGTTCGGGGCGGCGGCCACCGCCGCCTTGGCGTCGCCGACCTCCTGGACCATGTGCCCGGCGACGTTGTCGGGCACATCGTCGTGCACCGCGTGCTCGGCCCGGCGGGCGGCGTCGATGCCGACGACCGGCGGGAGCAGGTCGTAGTCGACGTGGATCAGCCCGCAGGCGTCCTCGGCGACGTAGCGGTCGCGCGCGACGACCATCGCCACCGCCTCGCCGACATGCCGGACGGTGTCGCGCGCCAGCGCGTAGCCGGTGCGGCCGGCGTGCAGCGCGGGGTGCGGAATCAACAGCGGGAGCGGCGCGCCGAGCGCCTCCGGCAGGTCTTCGTAGGTGTAGATCGCGCGGACGTCGCCGGATTCCAGCAGGTCGAGGGCTGCGGCTACG
>Ga0184623_10001047_pt1 | contig 12011 bp, 15 predicted proteins | sample PLM1_100_b1_FD_133138 | JGI IMG/M metagenome (GOLD analysis project Ga0184623, IMG submission 133138) | Groundwater sediment microbial communities from an aquifer in East River, Colorado, USA - PLM1_100_b1 | ecosystem: Environmental > Terrestrial > Soil > Riparian zone | place: USA: East River...
GGCTCAGTGTGTCCACGAGCCGGGCTTTGTCATTGGTATAGATCTGCGCGTCGTAGCGGCCACGAGACACCGCCACGTACGCCAATCGCCGATTGATGAGTTGCTGCCCGGCTCGTCCCGTGTCCACATGCACGAGGACACGATCTGCGGTCTGCCCCTGGCTGCTGTGGCTCGTGACCGCGTACCCGTAATCGAGATGACGATGCTCGCCGGCCGGCAGCGCGACGCTCCGGCCCGAGTCAAGAGACAGACGCAGCTGACCGCCCGCGTCTATCGTCTCGATGGTCGCCAGCTCACGATTCGCGACGTGCCGCTGCCGGTCTGGTGCGGTGAACTGCACGCGATCACCGGTCGCGAAGGCCCGGTCCGTCTCTCGATACAGCGTCACGCCCTGTAGCCGGCGAGGGTCGTACGTGATCCGCTTGCCGTCGTTGCGTGTGACGATGACGAGATTGTCCTTGGCGGTGACGTGCTCGACGCGCGCGTACTCACCTGCGTCGATGCCCAGTGTCTTGCTGCCTTTGGTATAGCGCACGACATCGCTCGGGTCGTACTGCTCGGCCCACTGCCGGTCTGCGCCCGTGATCTCCTGCCGCGCCACCAGCACACGCACCCGATGCTCTTGTTGGTCCACCTGTCCCGCGTTCTGCATCGCACGATGGATCACCTGGTTGATGTCCATACGCGATTGGTTGTCCGGTGACACGACGAGCGTCCCTTCCCGATTCTTGACATACTCGTGTGCGATCGCCCTGAATCGCCCTTCGCGGTCCGCGATTTCGTGCACGCGGCCCTGCGCGTCGAGCTCCTGAATCGCATCTCCTATCTCGCCGCACGAGAGTAGCTCGACCACTTCCTTGAGCGCCGGGTCCTTCTGTCGCACGATGTCGTCAAGCCGCGCGGTCGTGATCCCGGCTTCCTGAAGCTGCTGATACGGTCGGCCAGCGTCGACGGCCTGGTGTTGGCGCACGTCACCCACGAGCAGCACCCGGTCTCCCGTGTCGAGCCGGCGCAGGAATGCATTCATCTGCTTCGTACTCGCCAGGCTCGATTCATCCAGCACGTAAAAGTGCTTCTGGCTATTGTGCGGCTCCTCGCTTCGCGTCAGATGCCGCTGAAGTGTGCCTGACGTGATGCCCGCTTCGCCCAGTTTCTGGGCTGCGCGGGAGGTCGGCGCGAACCCTTCGACCTGGTAGCCCTCGCGCTCTGCCATGTCGCGGACCGCCGAGAGCGTCGTCGTCTTCCCGGCGCCGGCCACGCCCTCCAGCGCCAGGACCTGGTCGCGACTGGCAAGAATCTGACCAAGCGCAGCTCTCTGGCTCTCGTTCAGATGTCGATAGTCGTGCTCGATGTCTCCGCGCGTGTGAATGCTCGCTACCGCCGACAGCGTATCCTGGCCTGCGCGCATCATCCGGATGGTGTCCCGCTCGAGATCGAGCATCTCGGACGTCGTGAACGCACGGCCGGCTTCGCCTGGCTTTTGGTCCAGCGCAACGAACTCAGCGGTCTGCACGCACTTCTCGAACTCCGCTTTGATCTCGGCGACCGCTACATCCTTCATTGACCGCATCAGCGCATCGCGCACGACCGCCCGCTCGTCGACGACCGCTTCACGCTCCAGGTTGCGCTCCTTCGCAAACGTCACGGCTGCGTGTGCCGACACCCGAGGCACTTCGTGTTCGACGCCGTGCCTTCGCTCCTGAGCGCCCGCACCACCTGCACCGGCTGATCGGCAAACGCCTTCGCCATCACTCGGTGCTGCTGTTGCACCTCGTCGTGTGACAGGTCGACCTTCGCTTCCCGCGTCTGATGCGCCGCGATTTGCGACGCGGCGGCTCCCTGCCGGTGATCTTTGGCGAGGTGTTCTTCAATCTGCTTCCGGCGCGGACTTGAGGCGTCGACGTACTCGTGACTGTACCCCGTGATATCCGGCTGACCGCTCTTGCCGCGTTCGATCTCGTAGCCCAAGGTGGTGAGGCGCGTGGCGAGCTCCGATCGGTACACCGCCGTCGCGTATTGCTGCGTTTTGTACAGTTCCCGCGGTTGCACCGGGCGGATAGCTCCCTCGCCGGTGTGCGTCAGATTGAAGACGACGACGTGCGTATGCAGTTGAGGTGCAGCGTATCCGTTGACCGGCCTCGCGCTGTCATGCTCGAACTTCGCAGCGACCCAGTTCCCGGTCGTCTTTGCCGGGCGGTTGCCGCCGAGGCGCGCCTGGACATATCGCTCCAATTCGTCGAGCGCGACATCAACGCTTGCCTCATGCGCTTTCCGGACACGTGCATCGTCGCCCACCAGGGCCGTCAATGATACCGTCTTCGGTGCCGAGAACGTCGCATCCCATCCCGCGCGGTGTTCCATCGTCGTGACGGCCTCGCCCCGCGCGTTGGTCGAGGTGCGCGCTGTCTGATGGCGGACGAGTGCCTCGCCAGTGATCGGGTGCTGTCCCTCACTGAGCCGTTGAAAATGTTCTTCGCGGACGTCGCCGCTCAATCCCCAATCGGCGGCGAGCTTCCCGTGCCACACGCCTATGATCCGCTCGCCTTCCGCGTAGTAGTTCTCCCGGGCGTTCTGGAACTCTTCCGCGTGATACCGCCTCGCCTGTTTCGCGCTCAAGGGTTTGGAGATGGTCAGCATCGGAGGGCTCTAGCGGAAGAAGGTCTCGTGCACCTGGCTTGATGGCGATTGTGCGCGCTCAGGCGTCTGTATCAGGTTTCGCGGCGTGAGGCGCTGTGCTGGCGTCTCGGTCGATTCCACGGACGCCGCGACTGGAAAAGCGGCGGTCGGTGTCTGGATAGGCCGCTCGATGAACGCTGGATGGCGACTCGCGAGATCGAGGAACGGCACGTGCAGGCGAACCACCAGATTCCCGAGCTTCAGATAGCCCCTCAGCGCCGCGAGGCCGCTAATCTCGCTCGCCATCACCAACGGCTCGACCTGGCGCTCCAGTCCGTAACTCTGCTGGCCCCATTGCGCATTCGAGCGGCTCTCCCGCAAGCGCTCGATTTCGACCTCGCCGATCGTGTCCGCGATCCACTTGGCCGCATGCGGCTCACTGGTGCGGAGGAAGATCTTCGTCGCGGGTTGCGACAGCATCGCTTCGGCGTCGTGGCCGTAGCGGGTCTCGAGTTGGCTGCGCCCCTGGAAGCCGAGGACCACCGGATTGTTCGACTTCCGGTTTTCCGTGATCGCGGTGTGCAGCTGCGGCAACCGCTGCAAGCTCGCGAGTTCATCCAGGATGAACCACACGGGACGCCGACTCGGCTGCCCCAGATTCATTAGCCGCAGCACCAGCATGTCCAGCCACAGGCTCGTGAGCGGGACGAGGCGTGCGCGGGTCTCCGGTGTGCTCGTGAGGAAGAGCCAGCCTTGGCGCTCGCGCGCCCATGCCGCCGCGCTCCATCGCCGGGTGGTGTCTTGTTCGGCCGGCAACAGCTTGAGGGTGTCCGCCACCATGTTCAGCGAGGCGAGCACGCCGCTCCGCTGCGCCGAGTTCGTCGCCGGGACTCCAGTACGGGCCGCGCGTATCGAGCGGATTGAGGATGACGTCGCCGCGTTCTGGCGTGTAGAACTGCGGCGTGTACTCGAGTGCGGGATCGTAGACGATCGCCGTGTCCCCCCGCTCCTCGAGCTGGCACAAGATCTGTCGGATAAGGGCCGACTTGCCGGTACCTGAGTCCCCCATGATCAACAGGTGACTCGACTCGATCGCGCGGGGGACCTGGACCCAGCGCCGTCGGCCGCTGACGCGCCCCGCGAAGCTCGGCACCTGAACGAACCCGATGCCGTTCGCGTGCGTGCGCCGGTTGAAGAGCACCGCGGTCACCAGTTCCGGACCCTTTAGGCGTCGCCCATGCCGGCGGGCGCGAGCCCGCGCGAGGTCCTTTGGAATCGCGATCACCAAGCCGACCAGGAACACGACGGCACTCCCCCACAGGGCGGGCATCGCCAAGTCGGTGAGCGTCTGATCGCGATAAATCCATTCGCGCAAGGCCGCATGCAACGTCGCGTGGTCGTACGACCGCTCCTGCCACGCCAGCCGCAGATTCCCGGCCTGCACGCCGAGGTCGCTGATTGCGAATGTGGTCTCATCCGTCGTCAGCGGCTGCACCTCTTCATCAAGCGGCAACCGGCTCCCTTTGCGGTCGATGACCAGCAGGAGGCGGTATCGGCCCGTTTTGAAGGCGAGCGCGCTCGCGAACTCGCTCCGGAGATATGGGGAGAGGAAGAGACGCTGCAAGGGCGTCCAGATGACCGCGTAGCGATACATGCCGACCGCGGCGCCGCTCACCATTGCCGCTAACAGCAGCGCGAGCGTCCAGACGGGCTTTGGACGCGGCCAGGTCCCTGCCGTGTTGGCGCGGCCCCATTCCTGGCTCATCGCTCCCTCCGGACGTCCGTAGAGGCGAGACATTCACGCGCGTGTAGGATCTTCTCTTGGTCGGCGCGGTCGATCAGCCGGCGCATGCTCTCGGCCGTCACCGGTTCGCCGCTGCACAACGCGAAGTGCAGGTTCAGCAGAATCGTGCGAAGCGCCAGCAGTTCGGCCAGGAGGACCGTTTCAGCCGGATTCGGCGTGGCGGCCTTGAGCAGGACCGCGCGCACCCACTCACTGATGGTCTGCTCGCCAGCGAGGCCTTCGAACCTGGCGTACTCCTCGTCGGTGACTTTCGTGCTGATGCATTTCGTGCGCAGGACGGGCATGCGAGTCTTCCCCCGTGTGGATAGCGGCACGGCCCGGACTCTGTCCGAACTCCCGACAAATAAGAACGTTCTTCGCGGGAGACCACAGGTTTCTCTACAGAAACCGGCGAGGCGGCGCTGGCTGTAAGTGGTTGCAGGAGCCGTCGTTGACGTAGAGAAACCTTGGTTTCCATACAGCACCCAACCTGGGGTGACGTGTCACAAAAACTGCCGCTGCGAAGCAGCGCCGGATCACAGCTCACCGTACTCGAGCGTCAGCCGGTCCCAGGCCGATTGGATGTCCTGCGACTCCCACGTCCGCGAGAACAACGCCTGCACGGCGGTCCATTCCTCCACCGAGAACCCAAACGTGATGCCATTGTCGTGCGCGCGAAACCAGAGTTCGCTGACCGGCTGCGGATGCCAGGATCGCGGTCCATGATTCGCGGGACACCGCGTTCGGCGTCTTGGCGGAATACGCTTCAACACCCTGCTGCACAAAATGGGCGAGCACGGTCCACTCGGCCTGTGACAACGGAAGTTGCGCCTCACCCTTCCGACGGATCTGCAGCAGCGCGGTAGTCGGATCGGCGAGCAGGTCGACGACTTCGAGGCGGTCTTCGCGCGCCGACTCAAGGAGCTGCTTGGCGATCTCAGACGTGGAGACGCTGTCCCCCGTTTTCGAAGCCAGCTTCCTCGCACGTTCCAGGCGCGCGCGCAACGTGTCACCGATGCGCACGGACAGCGTCTGTTGCTGCAGTTTATCAGCCATCAAGCCCAGCCCCTGTCTGCTGGCGTATAATCGTGGGGACGGCATGAGCATCAAAGTCTCGTACAAAGACGGCGTCTTCGAGCCGCTCGAGAAGGTCGAAAACGTGAGGCCCGGCAATATCTATACGGTGTTCTCCGACGAGGAGCTCCGCGACATCCGCGAGACGCTCGGCTGGCTGAAAGCCGCCGAAAAGAGCTTCGACTTCTGGAACAACCCGGCCGATGCCGTCTACGACACGCTATAAACGCGGCGATATCGTTCTCGTCTCTTTCCCCTTCACCGACCTCAGTTCCTCGAAAAAACGCCCCGCGTTGGTTGTCTCACCCGATTCCTTCAATCAGGCGATGCAGGATCTTGTCCTCGCCGCGATCACCTCACAGGGTACAGAGGACAGTGCGCTCACAATCGACCAGGGCGATTGCATCGATGGAATACTTCCGAAGAAATCGGTCGTGAAGCCGGCGAAGCTGTTCACGATGCACACAACGCTCGTCCTCGAGAAAATCTGCGCGCTCAGCCCCGAAAAGCTCCTCCTTGTCCTGACCGAGATCCGACAATTCTTCTCGTAGTCTCTGCTCACCGCTGATCCGCACCGAGAGCGTCTGTTGCCGGGTTGCGGGGCTTTTCTGGCCATCTGGACGCCCACGCCGCCTCGAATATGCGTTCGCGCCGATCGTATTGGTGGATTTCCTTACACTCGCCTCGCGACAATGCTCAGGACGCTTTGTGCAAGAAGCGTGACCGATGACGCACACCAAACGCCGGATGGTGACGATGGTCGAACAGTTCGTGGACTTTGGGCGGCAAGACCGCGAAATCAGGAGATCGGAACGGGTTGAATCTTTGCACTCCGCGGCGCGTGGTGGGGCGGGCATTTCGCCCGGGGGTGATGCGTTTTGCTCGGGTGATCACGCGGAGGCCGAATGTAGGACGGTGCAACCCCGAGCCTCGCTGGGATTCGACTGACCTGCCCGCAACGTTTATGGCGCAACTGTTTCGACGTGATCCGTTCCGAGATTTGCCGCAGTACGGTTGCGAAAATGCTGTGGGATGGATTAGGTGAAGCCATGATCGGAAGCGCTGGCACGACGCGTGCCTGAGGCTCGGAGCGGAAACACGATGTCGCCGAGGCGAATCGATATGAACTCGCGAGTCGATATCAGCGAAAGCTGCCTGACGGTCGCCGGGATTGCCGAGCGTCTGAAGGTAAACCATGAAATCGGCCGCACTGTTCACGGGCAAGCTCGCGCAGAGACCGCCTTGCCGCACACCGAGCGGCGCGATCCGGAATATCCCATGACCGTTCGCGAGGCCGCACGGTTCCTTGGCGTCAGCCCGCAGACCGTGTATCTTTGGGTCGAGCGAAAGCAGATTCCCCATCTCCGCGTAATGGGTCGAAACATCCGGTTTCTGAAATCGGATCTCGAGCCATTCCGCACCAGCTTCAAGCAGGAGGTGGAGAATGGCAAGACCGCGTAAGCATGATGGCGTCGTGTACCGGCGAAGTGGCAGCCAGTTTTGGTGGATGCGCTACCGAGACAACGCGGGGCGGCGCCACGAGGAACCCACGAAAACGACCGACTGGAAGGAGGCGCAAAAGAAACTACGCGATAGGCTCCAGGCTCGAGATGACAAGGTCCTGGAGATCGTCCACAAGGGCGAACACACGACCGTTCGGGAATGGACTGAGCTGTTCTTGGAGAACTACTCCAAGCCTCCGTTGCGCTCACGCAAGACTCACGAGGCCCATGGGCGAGCCGTCAAACACCTCACCCAAGCGTTCGGAGCTCAAAAGTTGACCGATCTTTCAGCGGACCTGATTGAAGGCTACTTGCGAAGTCGACTGCGAGCGCGCGTTCGCAGGAAAACGAGAGCGGGCGTGATCGAAAAGGGTGTTGTCAAACCGTCGACGGTTCATCAGGAGTTTCGGGTCCTTCGGAGGATGCTGAATGTGGCTGTCCGAAAGAAGCTTCTCCCGTCGAATCCGTGTTGGGGTGTCGAATTCCCGGTCGCGGTCAGGGGCCTGTTCCGGCCGCATTACATCTCGTGGTCGGAACAGAAAAAGATCGAGGCCGAGGCGCCGGCCCCTTTGCGGAATGCCATCCGGATCATCACGGAAACGGGGCTGAGGGTCTACAAGGAGCTCACGCCCATGAAGAAGGACCAGGTGGATGTTCAAAATGCCTTCGTCTGGATTCCCGATTCGAAGACGCCCAACGGAGTCGCGGAAGTGCCGTTGACGGAACTCGCGGTGACCGCGTTCGAAGATCAGATGCAGATCGCCGGCCAGGAACCGTATTTGTTTCCCAGCGAGAAAAACCCGCTGGGCCACCAGACCACGTTCAAGACGGCGTGGGCAGCGACATTGCGACGAGCCAAAGTTCCGTACTTTCGGATCTACGACCTGCGTTCCACCTACGCCACGCGTTTGAGCGCAGGCGGCGTCGCCGACGAATGGGTGACCCAGCTGTTGCGGCAAGGCGATGCGAAGGTGTTCAAGAAGTACTCGCAGATGAAGCTGCAGATGAAGCGAGAAGCGCTTCAGAAGATGAATCGGGCCGCCAACGAGAGCGGCGTTTTGCGACAGGCCGGATGATGTGCCGGGTTTTGCGGCAGTTTTGCGACAGTTTCGAACGAGGCAATTAGGATGCCGTTGGAAAAGGCAGTAAAATCAAGCTGATTCGATGTCGGGGCGTAGCGCAGCCTGGTAGCGCACCTGCCTTGGGCGCAGGGGGTCGCTGGTTCGAATCCAGTCGCCCCGACCAAATCTCCTTCAAATCCTCATAAACAACACGAAACGCAAGGCTTCAAGGCGCAAGCCTTGCGCGACGTCGTTCGCCACGAATCGCCCTCAACAGCCATTTTTTGCATCGGACTGGGCCCAAATTTGGGCCCACAAGAATCGCAGCTAAGTGATGCAAATCAAGGCGGTTGCTGGAAAGCAGCCGTCAGAAGTGGTCACACACGGCTGCTTGCGGTGATTCACGGCCATTCTCTGCGCGCTCTCACACGAGCTTTTCCAATCGGAGGTGTCTATCCACGCGCCAAAAGGCATGCGCTGCTAGTCCTAACCTAGAACTGGCGTCGTCCAATATTTCACGCGGGTACGCGCATTCGCGAAGTATCCACCGCAAGGCTGGTTCATCTAATCCGAAATAGCTGGCGGCCACGGCGTCAATCACGCACCGAAGCCGCAAATATTCAGCGTACCGAAGCGCGCGCCGCCGAAAATTCTTCGCGACAAACTCAGTCGGCATCACCGCGGCCAATTTCAGCCAGTCTGGCGAGAATATCGGATGCACCCACACCAACTTTGCAATGCTCGCAACCCAATGGCGAGAGGCGAGCAAGCCTTCTATCCTCGACTTCGTTGGACACGGTGATTCGTTCAGTACGCTGGCTGTGACGTTTACTCCAGCGCATTTTTGTCTGACGACGTAGTCAAAAACAAAGGAATTGAGAATACCAGTCAGTGCGATGTTGCCGATACCGCTCGCATCTGAAGCAATGCCGGTGAACAGGGAGTGCTGCGATGGAAACCTCGGAACGATCGTTGCGATCGTCGTTCGAGAGTTTGTCGCCGAGGACACTCGCATAATTGCAATTTTTGTCCACTTCCGAATCTGACTGTTTGCGTGGACATCGTCAAACGGACATCAGGAATTGTGGGCCGAAGTCCTTCTGGTCTAAAGGCAAATCTTCCCACACGGCAGATCTGCCTTTGCCGCGAATCCAACGCGCCGCACAGCAATCAAACTGCCCGATCATTCTTCCTTCGAGGAGAGGCTCGGCTTCGTGAGAGTCGCTATTGATCCACGTTCCGTAAACCGACCGAACGTATCCGCGCGATTGCCACCGTTCCAAAGGCGGAAAGAGCTTTGAATCCGATGTCATCTCCAACTCGCGTCCATAATTGAAGCTCCAGCCATCTGAGCTGCTGTCGCTAAGGAGGACATCCGATGCACGTCGCTGTCGGGAAGCAACAGGTCCTGCTCGAAGCAGGCGGTCTCGAACACCGAAAGCGCGCGGACGAGGCCGTCCTTCGAACTCGAATTGCCGGGCTCGAACAATTCGCCGCCGTATTCAGGCACCGGAAGATCCGGGTGATGCGAACCGTCGAAGATTAGTCTGAACAGCGCCAGGACACGTGGCCATGCACTCGAGGACCGCTTCAACCGCGAGCCAGCGCGCGCGGCCACCTTGTCCAGCTCCTCACGGAGTCCCGTGAGGCCGTACGCGCCGTGATAAAACGCGTTGTCGCGTGGCAGCAGCTTTTCGCGCGACTCGGCGAACAGCACCACGACCAGGCGCATGACGATGCGAACGGCCGCACGATAAATGTCGGGACGATCCACGTCAGCGCAATCGCGCTTCAGGACGTCGCCGTGAGCCTGGACGAGCACCTCCACCGCCTCGCGGACCCGCTCGCCGAGAACCGACGATAATTCGGCCTGTCCCTTGCGGCTGTCGAGGACGGCCTGTAGCAGTGCGGGTGTCGCGCCCTTCTTCTCCGGCGTCCACAGTGCGGGCTGCAGCAGCGTGCGCAACGCCGCGACTTGCGGGGCGACGGGCCGCGTGCGACAGGATCGCTCAGTGATGATTCCCTTTTGGTTCGGGTACAACCTCATCATGCAGCTGTCGAACTTCGATGATAGCGTTCATATCCGAGCACAGTGACGCGTGAGTTCCGACATGCGAACATTTCGATTCATCGCCAGGCTCGGTTGCGCTCGTGCGTATCTCTTCGCATGGCTCGCTCTGGCCGGGCTTCTCGCTGCTTGCAGCGAACCGCCCACGAGCCCCTCGCCGTCTTCGCCGGACCGTCAGGGATCCCCAGCACCACAACCGAACCCCCAGACGGGTCCTGCGCTAACAGGCGTCGTTTTCGAGATCACGGAACAGGGGCGACGCCCGGTTTCAGCCGCCCGTGTCTTCGTTGTCGACCTGATCGACGGGCCGTACGGTGATTTCGGTTGGTCCGAGCTGTTGAGCGATCCGAACGGGCGATTCAGCATCGCGAACCTATTTCCTGGGCGTCCCGTCAAGGTCACCGCGTATGCTGGCGCCTATGGCGGACTGTGGAATCAGTCCGGCCTGAATCAGGTGTGCGCGGTTCATCCCACGATCAACGGAGACACGGCGGCGGACATCGAGCTTGTCCAAGCTGGCATTCTGCCCACGACGTACGGCTCACCAACGTTGTCGGGCGTCGTCTTTGAAACGTCGAAAGGGCGGCGACCGGTTGCGGGAACGCCAGTTCTGTACAGCAGCAACGGCCACGACGGAGCCGACGTGTATACGCGAACGGACGCCAACGGCCGTTACAACTTCTGCCGCCTTCCACTCGGTACGGGGTACGTGCTTGCCGGATGCCCCGGCGCCCCGACGCCGTTCCCGGAATTCCACTTCACCAAGGTCTCGATCGAGATACATGGTGACACCGTTCTCGACGTCGACATCACCACATCGTTCCGTAGTTGCCCGTAGGGGTAACGCCGAAGCGTATTGGGAACGGCCGATTATCGGCGACTTGGCGAGGAACCGCTCAACATCGAAGAACCGGTCCGTTGCGATCTCCAGCCGGCGAAAGCCTAAAACCATGAGGATACTCGGCGTGCTTGACCCTCAGTACTTCTTAGCCCGCACCGTCCTGCTGAATGCGCTGAAAGCCCTGAGTGAGCAGCGAGTGGCGGTGATCGTCGTCTCCGCACAGGTGATCTACCTGCACACTTGCGTCCTTACGCAGAGTGCGTAATACTTTACGCAGTATGCGTAAGCCAGCCGCGCTCGCGGCTCTCTTCCCGACCGTCCGCGGCGACGTTCTCGGCGCCACGCATACACACCCGGACAAGTGGTGGTACCTCTCTGAGCTGGCGGAATTCCTGGGAACGACCCCGTCGAGCCTGCAACGGGAAATGAAGGCCCTCGTTGGTGGTGGCATTCTCCAAACGCACCGTGAGGGGACCCGGACCTACTTCAAAGCTAACGCGGAATCGCCGCTGTTTCCCGAGCTACGCAGCCTCATCGAAAAGACCGCCGGCGTAGTGCCGACGCTCCGTGACGCGCTGGTGCCGTTTCAGCCACAGATCGCGTGTGCCTTCGTCTACGGGTCGGTGGCCCGCGGCCAGGAACATGCGCTCAGCGACGTCGACGTTCTCGTGGTCGGTGACGTCGCCCTGGCGGACCTGGCCCCCGCCCTTCGGAAGGCTGAAGCCAGGCTGGGACGAGAGGTCAATGTCACGAGCTACTCGACACCCGAATTCCAGAAGAAGATGGCTGCAAAGGATCACTTCCTCTCGGAAGTTCTCCGCCATCCCAAACAATTTGTAAAGGGCGACCAGCGTGACGTGGACGCAATTATTGGCAAGCCGCGACGTCCAGCGCCATCGGACATCGAAAAAAGAGCTCGATGAGATGCGTGCTGTGGTGGCACGCGATCTGGCCGACGCGAACGTCGAGGGCCTCTCAACCGATCGCCGGTTCGCAACCGCCTACAACGCAGCCCTCCAGGCCGCAAGCATAGCGATCGCGTGCGCCGGCTACCGCGTGACTGCCA
>Ga0184623_10001048_pt1 | contig 12006 bp, 9 predicted proteins | sample PLM1_100_b1_FD_133138 | JGI IMG/M metagenome (GOLD analysis project Ga0184623, IMG submission 133138) | Groundwater sediment microbial communities from an aquifer in East River, Colorado, USA - PLM1_100_b1 | ecosystem: Environmental > Terrestrial > Soil > Riparian zone | place: USA: East River...
CGATCGCAGAGCTGGTCGAGCTGGCCGCCGATCTGGAGGTCGACGGGATCAACGTCGACGTCGAGCTGCTGGCCGCCGAGCATGTCCGGGCGTACGGCGAGTTCGTCGGGCGCCTGAGGTCCGCGATCCGGGCCGTCGACGGCGACGCCCAGGTCTCGGTGGCAACACAGGCCAACCTCAATGGAACATCGATGGCGGTCGCCGCTGAGGCGGCCGGCGCCGATCGGATCTTCATGATGGGCTACGACTACCACTGGTCCGGCTCCGAGCCCGGTGCGTCGGCCCCGCTCGACCGGCGTGACGGCAGCGAGAAGGACCTCGCCTGGTCGCTCGATCTCTACCGGGATGCCGGCGTCCCGGCAGAACGGACGATCCTCGGCCTCCCGCTCTACGGGATGAGCTGGCCGGTCGTTGGACCGGAGCTGGGAGCCGCGAGGAGCGGTCGCGGGTCTGTGTGGGTTCCCGGTGACAATCTCGGGACCCTGCGCGATCGGACCCTCGTGCCCGTCGTCGACCCGCTGGAGATGGTCGAGCACCTGGCGCTGCCCGACGGAGACGGCTGGCGGGCGATCTATTTCGACTCGCCAGTGAGCCTGACCCCGAAGCTCGCCCTGGCGGACGCCCGCGGGCTGGCCGGTGCGGGACTGTGGGCCGTCGGCTACGAGCGAGGGCTGGTCGACTACACGCGGCTCATCGCCACCTTCCGGGCCGGCGAGGTGTCGACCTCGGCGGGTCCGACGAGCCCGTAGAGGTGCGACGAACGCGGCACGAGGTCCTTTCCAGGGACCGGCTCAATCGCGCCACGCTCGCGCGGCAGCTCCTCCTCGAACGAGCCGCGATCCGTCCGACCACCGCGATCAAGCGGATCGGCGGTCTGCAGGCCCAGGAGCCGGCGTCGCCTTACGTCGCGCTCTGGTCGCGCCTCGCCGCGTTCGACGCCGCCGCGCTGGACCGCGCGTTCCAGGGGCGCCGCGTGGTCAAGGCGACACTCATGCGCTCGACGTTGCATGTCGTGACGCGGGACGACTACATCCACCTGCTCCCGGCGACGTTGCCCATGCTGCGCGGGCTGAACCGCCGTGGTCAGGGTCCGGAGCCCGCACCGGAGCGGATCCATGCCCTCGCCGAAGCCGCCCTTGCGTTTGCCAGCCGGCCGCGTGCCAACACCGAGCTCCGCGATCATCTGGCCGGCCTCGCTGACGACATGTCGGGAGACGACGCGCTGTGGTTCGTCCGACGCTACGCGGCGTGGATTCACGCTCCGTCGACGGTCCCATGGTCCTTCGGGCGACGACCGATCCTGACGGGGGCGTCGGCCTGGCTGGGCGAGACCTCGTTCGCGGAAGAAGCCGCCGCCCTGGAGTACCTGGCCCGACGCTATCTCGCGGCCTTCGGCCCGGCGACGGCGGCCGATTTGGCCGCGTGGTCGGGTCTGGCGATCGCGCGGCTCCGGCCCGCCATCGCCGCGATCGATGCCGCCGGGGGACTGCGTCGCTACTCGGACGAGCATGGCCGGGAGCTGTTCGACCTCGCGGGAGCCTCCGTCCCGGCCGCCGACGTGGACGCGCCTGCACGATTCCTGCCGATGTGGGACAGCGTCCTCCTCGCCTACGCCGATCGGAGCCGGATGATCAGCGACGAGCACCGCAAGGTCGTCACCGCGAGGAATGGCGACACGCTGCCGACGTTCCTCGTGAACGGCCGTGTCGCGGGCCTGTGGTGGGCCGAAGCGGACGGCGCGCGTATCGCCCTCGAGCCGTTCGTCAGGCTGGGTCGCGAGGAGCGGCGCGATCTCGAGTGGGAAGGGGAGCGACTCGCCGAATTCCTCGGCCCGATCGAGCCCGCCGTCTACCGCCGCTATCGGACGACGCGCGCCCGCGCATCGGTCCCGGCGATCCCACGCCGGGCCAGTTCGGCGGCCAGGCCCTCGAGGTCGTCGACGCCGACGTAGATCGCCGGCACGCGCAGGAAACCCCACGGCACACGTTCCTTGAAGTCGATCCGCACGCCGCCGTGGGGACTGCCGGCGAAACTCACGTCTCTGTGCCGAACGCTCATTCGCACCCCGATCGCGGTGATCCAGCGGAATGGCCCTTCTATCCGCCACGAGGCGATGTTTGCGAACCGCGTCCGGAGCCGGAACCGGCCGAAATGGACGTCGAGCTCGTCGTCCAGCTCGACGTACGCCGACTCGGGCCTGGCCGTCCAGAGTCGGATGAAGCCGCGCGATCGGGTACCGATCCGGATGGGAAAGCGGAGCTGTGCCACGTCGCCAGGCCTCGCCGTCCGCGACGGCTAGCGGTCCTCCTCGATCCAGCCCTGGCGGGCCGCCAGCCGGACGAGCGCGGTGCGGCTCGTGACGTCATATCGATCGAACAGCCGGCGGAGCTGGCTCTCGACGGTCTTGACCCGGAGGGCGAGCCGGTCCGCGATGTCGGCGTTCGCCAGGCCTTCCGCGACGAGGGCCAGGATCTCCAGCTCGCGTGGGGTCGGGACACGGAGGGCGTCGCTGGCAGCCTGCCGGGCAGCGACCGGGAACGCGCTGCCGCCCGCAGCCACGGTCTCGACGGCGCGCACGATCTGATTGACCGTGGCCATCTTGGACAGGTAGCCCTTCGCGCCGAGCTCGACGGCCCTGACGTGATAGCTGGGATACCAGTAAGAACTCAGGATGATGAAGGCGGGCCCAGGCGTGTGACGCCGGACGACCTCGAACCCATCGCCGGCTTCCGAGAGCTTGACGTCGCAGAGGACGACGTCCGGCGCCTCGCGCTGGATCAGCGCACTCGCTGCCGCGACGTCCCGCGCGGTGCCGACGACCGTCACGCCGGACGATTTCTGGATCAGCGCGGCGAGCCCGTCGGCGATCGCCGGGTGATCCTCCACGATGGCCAGTCTGATCATCCTCGTCGCCCTCAGATGATCGCCAGTCTAACCGGCCGCTCGGCCCGCGAAAGGAAGTTGTACCGTCAGAACGGTGCCCGTTCCGACAACCGAGGTCGCCTCGATCTCACCGCCGTGGGCATTGACGATCTCGCGCGCGACGTACAGGCCGAGGCCCAGGCCCGACCCACGGTGCGGCTGCCCGAGCCGCGTGTATGCCTCGAACATCGTCCGCAGATCCTCGCTTGCAATGCCGGGGCCGTGGTCGCGAATCTCGATCTCGGCACGTCGGCGCGACCGCCTGACCTCGACCTCGATCGTCTGCGAGGCGGGCGCATGCTCGATCGCGTTCGCCAGGAGATTCAAGAACACCTGCTCGAGGCGGCCGGGGTCGGCCTCAACGAAGACGCCCCTGGGGGGAGCCTTCAGCTGGATGGTCGGGGCCCTGGGCAGCACCTGGACGACCTCGACAGCCGTCCGGACGACCGCTGACACGTCGATCCGGTCCAGCCGAAGCTCGAGCTGGCCGGTCTGGATTCGGCTGACGTCCAGGAGCCGCTCGATGAGTATCGCCAGCCGCCTCGTCTGGACGAGCGCGCGCGCGGCGTATGTCGCCGCCTCCTCCTCATCGCCGTCGGTGAGGTTCCGGTCGACGAGCTGGAGATAGTTATGGATGGCGGCCGTCGGTGTCTTGAGCTCGTGGCCGGCGGCGGCCATCAGCCGCTCGAGGCTCAGTCGCATCGTGCGCTCCGACACATCCCGGATCGCGACGACGCCACCCCACGTCCGGTCCTCGACCGTGAGCGGCTCGGTCACTGCCTCGAACCACCGTCGCGCGCCCTCCGGTTCGCTCACGGCGAACTCCATCCGGAAGCGCTCTCCTCGGGCGGCCCGCTGCTGCGGCCAGTCGGCGCGGGGTAACGGCAGCCCGGCCAGGTCCTCCGGTCGAATCTCCGCGTCCGGGCCGCCGAACAGGCGGTCGTACGCCGGGTTGGTCGCGACCGTTCGTCCCGCGTGGTCGACGGCGACAACCGCGTCGCCCAGGCTGGTGAGGACCGATTGGAGCCGGTCGTGCTCCTCCTCGCTGTGCCGCTTCTGGTCCTCGAGCGCCACCGTCTGGAGCCGCAACTCCTCGGTACGGGCGGCGAGATCGTCATTCGCGATCCGGAGCTCCTCGACGCTGGCGGTCAGCTCCTCGTTGAGCGTCTCGAGCTCCTCGTTGGTTGCCTGGAACTCCTCGTTGAGCGTCTCGACCTCTTCGCGTCCGGACTCGGCCTCCTCACTTGCCTGGAGCATGACCTGGTTGGCCGTCGCGAGCTGGGCGACGTGATTGGTGAGCTCCTCGTTCGCTCGGAGGAGCCGCTGATTGACCGAGGCGGCCCGTTCGAGGCGATGCTGCGCCCTGGCGTAGGTCAGCCGATCGCGTTCCGACTTGGTGACGTCGGTCAGTTCGATGACCGCACCCTCGATAGCGCCGGCCTGGCTCAGGTTCGGTCGGACGATGGCCTCGATGTGGCGAGCCGCGTCGGGCGTGATGTCGGCTGCCTCGACCTGGTAGACCGTGGTGGTGCTCTTGCCGTTCAGCGCGGCATCGATGGCGGCCCGGACATCCGTTGACGGAAGGGATTCCGCGAGATGGATGAAGTCCTGGCCGAAGGCCGTGCCATGGATACCCAGCATCCGCCTCGCCGCGGCGTTGATCCTGGCGATGTAGTAGCGACGATCGACGACCACGAGCCCCAGGCCGAGCGTGAGAATCAGGGCCTCGGCGGCCTCCGTCGAGTCCACGACCATCCGGATATCCCGGCGCGTCGACCGGATTGCCGTGTCGAGGGACAGGTCGGGATCGCGTGGGATTCGGAGCGACTTCGGCGGCGAGAGCGGGGGCACGGCCCGTCCCGGGACACGGCGATACACGCGAAGGCGAGGCTGTTCCTCGGTGAACGGCGCGGGGAGAGCGGCGACTGTCTCCGAAGGACCCAGGACCAGGCGGCCGTCGGCACGGAGCGAAAACCCGAAGGTCTCCAGCGCCGCCTGCTGCATCGGAGGCGTGAAGTAGATGAGCACATTGCGGCAGAGGACGAGATCGATCCGGGGAAACGGGGCCCGAGCGCCCAGGTCGTGTTCGCCGAAGATCATCAGCGACCGCAATATCTTGGCCACCTCGAACCCGCCATCCGACTTCACGAAGAAGCGCTTCCGGAGCGCCGGCGGCACCTTCTGCAATGCGGCCGGCGGGTACAGGCCTCGGCGGGCGAACGCGATGGCCGCGCTGTCGATGTCGGTCGCGAACACCCGCACGTCCAGCGGGTTCGGCGCGTCACCCATCGCTTCTGCGATGGTCATAGCCAGGGAATAGGCCTCCTCGCCGGTCGAGCAGCCGGCCGACCAGACGCGAAGCTCGCGTCCGTGCCGCCGTGCCTCGCTGATCAGCTCCGGCAGGATCGCGTCGCGGAGGTACTGGAAGACCTTCGGATCCCTGAAAAACTCGGTCACCTTGATCAGCAGGCTGCTGATGAGCCGAGCGTATTCCTCCGGATCGTGATCGAGGTGGTCGGCATACGCGGCCAGCGTCGGCTGGCCGGTTGCACCCATCCGGCCCCGGAGCCGGCGGATGATCGTCGCGTTCCGGTAGGTGCTGAAGTCGATTCCGCTGCGCTCGCGGACGCGCGCGAGCAGTGCCGAGAACTCCTTGCCGTCACGACCGTTGACCGGCACCCCGTCCGTCGCGAGGAGATCGCGCAGGACCGACCCGATCGAGTCGAGATCCGCCGTCGCGTCCACCAGCGACGGGGAGATCGAGCGGGGCATCGATGGAAACATGGCAGTCGCCGGGTTCTCGATGACGACGGACCCGCCGGCCTGCTTGACATGCCAGGCGCCGGCGGAACCGTCGCTGCCGCTACCGGTCAGGATCACCGCCGTCAGGCCGGGACCGAAGGCTGACGCCGCCGTCTCCAGGAGCAGGTCGACCGACGGTGCGATCCGACCCGGCCTGGCCGGCCGCAGGTGGAGCTTCCCCCGGACGATCTCGACGAGCCGATTGGACGGGACGACAAAGATCACGCCGTCCTCGAGCGACGCCGTGTCCTCGACGACCGTGATCGGCAGGGTGGCGTGGCGGGAGAGGATTTCGCCCAGATGACTGGGACGGCGGGGATCGAGGTGCTGGGCGATGACGATCGGCGCCGGGAAGTCCGCCGGCAGGCTGGCGACGACGCGGGACAGGGCCTCGATGCCCCCCGCCGAGGAGCCGATCACAACGAGTTGTGCGTCCGCCGCCTTCGTGGGCACGGCGCTCATTCTAGAACCACGGCGTCTGCTGCTGTGTTGGGCACGGTCACGGGACGTGCGTGTTTCCATCCTCGCACACGCCTGTACAGTGACGTACGTTCGCCGGGACGAGGGCTGGGGCCACGAGACCTCCTTCTCGCGTGGCCGCCCGCCAGGCGACTCTGGGACCGCCCTGGCCGGTCGCGCCGACCCTCGCCACTGACCGTTGACGAACGATCCGGCCTCCCCCGGGTCGTTCGTCACTTCTGACTTTTCGGACCATCGTGGCAACCAGGAAGCGACAGCTCCTGGTGCCATGGTCAATTGCGCAATTTCATCCTCACGGCTCCGTGGCGCGCGGCGTGATCATCCGTCCTGCAGGGCTCATGTGGGTCGACCCAGTGCCCCTTCCCTCTCGGGGAGTTGGTGTCTCCATCGGTTCTGCAAGCCCCTCGCCCCGGAACATGACCAACCGGAAAGCGAGGGGCTTCAATTTGCCCGAATCGCGCCCGGATTGCGCCCGAGGGCGGCGGCATCCCACACTTCCGCAGAGTCCCCGCGGTGATGGGCCGTCCCAAGTGTGCTGGAGGCGTGGCGCGATGAAGTTCTGGAGCGAGGTCCCTTCCGCTCGGGCGCGGGAGGTGCTCGCCGATGTCGCAACGTGGATCTGGGTCAGCCTCTGGGCGGTCATCGCGTACCGGCTCTATTCGACGCTGGCCGGATTCGCCGAGGTCGGTCGGGCGATCGGGCGGGGTGGTTCGAACATCCAGGCGGCTGGATTCTCGGTGGGGGATGCCCTGAAAAACCTGCCCCTCGTCGGCGAACAGGTCCAGGGACTGACCGAATCCGCGTTCGGGTTGGCCGGCGAGCCGTTCGTGTTCGTCGGCAACGAGCTGGAGCAGCTGTTGCTGATCATCGCGGCGCTGCTCGGTCTGCTCGTCCTCGGCGTGACGCTCGTTCCCTGGCTCAGCCGGTACCTGCCGTGGCGCGCCCGCCGCCTGTTCGAGCTGAGGACGGCGCACCGCGCCATCCGTGTTGCTCACCGCGACGTTCCGGACGCCGCCGTTGAACGCCTCCTCGCGTCGCGGGCGCTCCATCGCCTGACGTACGGCGAGCTGCTGCAGCACACGCCGGATCCAATGGGCGACTTCGTCCGGGGTCGGTACAAGCGTCTCGCCCAGGCGGAGCTGGAGAGCGTCGGCCTCCGGCCCTGACCGTCGGCCTCCGGCCGAGAGCCGGCTGGCCGCATAATTCATGCGGTCGGCGACAATGGACCGGATGCCCCGCCTCGACACCCCGCCCGACCCAGCGCCGGAGTTGCCCGCCGGCGAGGCGGCGACCGCCGACGGGTTCACGGCGCTCGACCTGGATCCGCGGCTCCTCGGGACGCTCGGCGAACTGGGCTACGAGGAGCCAACGCCGATCCAGCGCGAGGCGATCCCGCTGCTCCTCGCCGGTCGCGACCTCCTGGCCGAGGCGCCGACGGGGACCGGCAAGACGGCCGCCTTCGCCCTGCCGACGCTGCAACAAATCACGATCGGCCGGGCCGGGCCGGGAAGCGCCTCGGCACTCGTCGTCGTCCCGACGCGCGAGCTGGCAATGCAGGTGGCCGAGGCACTCCACCGCTACGGTCGTGAGCTGGGGGCTCGCGTGCTGCCGGTGTACGGCGGCCAGCCGATCGGTCAACAGCTGCGCGGCCTGCGTCGCGGCGTTGACGTCGTCGTCGCGACGCCGGGCCGGGCCGTGGACCACCTCAAGCGGGGCAGCCTTCGTTTCGACGAGGTTCAGGTCGTCGTGCTCGACGAGGCCGACGAGATGCTCGACATGGGCTTCGCCGAGGACCTCGAGACGATCCTTTCGGCGACGCCCAAGGAACGCCAGACCGCGCTCTTTTCGGCCACGATCTCGCCGACCATCACCCGGATCGCCAAGCGCCACCTCCGGGATCCCGCTCGGATCACCGTCCACGCGGAGAAGGCGACCGGCGATGGCGTCCCGCGGGTGCGCCAGACCGCATACGTCGTCCGCCGCGCCGACAAGCTCGCGGCGCTCTGCCGCATCCTCGACGTCGAGGATCCGGCCTCGACGCTCGTCTTCGCCCGGACCCGGGGCGAGGTCGATGACCTTGCCGAGGCGCTGAGCAGCCGCGGACACGACGCGGGTGCCCTCCACGGCGGGCTGACCCAGGAGCAACGGGACAGGATGCTGGGGCGGTTCCGGGACGGCAGCCTCGACGTCCTCGTCGCCACCGACGTCGCGGCACGCGGCCTCGACATCGAGCATGTCTCGCACGTCGTGAACTTCGACGTCCCGTCGAACCCCGATGCCTACGTCCATCGGATCGGACGAACCGGCCGGGCGGGTCGCGAGGGAGTGGCGATCACCCTCGTCGAGCCGCGCGAGCATCGGCTGCTGCGCAACATCGAGGCGGCGACGCATTCCCGGCTGCAGATCGCCCGGCTGCCCACCGTTGCCGACCTCCGCGAGCGGCGAGTCGAGATCCTGCGGGGCAACCTGCGCGAGGCACTCGTCGCCGGGGGCCACGACCGCCTCCGCGGAGTCGTCGAGCCCCTGTCCGAGGAGTTCGACCTCGTCGACATCGCCCTCGCCGCTGTGAGCCTGATAGAAGGGGCCGCAACACGAGACGACGACGAGATCGAGCTCGCACCCGCGGCGCTGCAGCAGAGCGGTCCGCCGCCACGCCGCGCCGGCGGGCCGATCCAGCGCCGCCCCGGTCCTCTTTCCCGCGGACCCGTGGGCCCACGCCCCGTCGGGCGCGCGCCACGGGCAGCTGTCCGCGACGGCGACGGGGCGGGCGGCGGCGAGTGGGTTCAGCTCTTCGTCGGCGGCGGCCGGCGGGTAGGGATCCGGCCCGGTGACCTCGTCGGCGCGATCACCAACGAGGCCGGCGTGCCCGGATCCGTCGTCGGTGCGATCCAGATCGCCGATGACTTCGCGCTCGTCGACGTCCGCACGTCGGTCGCCGAGGCGGTTGCCCACGCGCTCCGCGGAGCGACGATCAGGGGCCGGAAGCTGCCGATCCGTCGCGAGCGCGGCTGAGCCGGCTGGGGCGAGGTTTGGGCCAGGCTCGTTCGAGCCTCGGGGATGCGCGATCCGGCAAATCCGGGCAGGATGACCGCATGGCCCGCCCAAATCGGCTTCCGGGGCCGCTCCTCGCATTCATCGTCGCGCTCAGCCTGGGCGCAGGCTGGATGGCCGGTCCGGGGACCTCGCCTGTCGCTGCGGCCGATCCGAAGCTGCCGGCCTGGGACGGTGGCGTCAGCCTCTATCGCGCGGGGACGTTCACCACGCAGAAGTCATGGCTCTGGTGCACGGCGGCCGACGTCCAGATCATCCACAACATCGTCGAAGGTGCGAGCGACCACACGACGAGCGGCCAGCGACGCTACTTCGACTGGATGCGCGACCACAACAAGTACGCGCTGCCGGAGTCGGCCGGCGTCGATCCCCAGGGTTGGACGGCCGGGCTGCGGCACTTCGTCGACGACCGCTACCGGCTCGTGGCCAGCAAGTCGTTCGACCTGGCGCTCGCCTCGGCCGTCACCAACCTGCGCCGGACGAACCTGCCGGTTGCGGTCGCAGTTGCGCACGGCGGACACGGCTGGGTGCTGACCGGGTTCACCGCCACCGCCGACCCGCTTCGGACGAGCTCGTTCAAGGTGACGAGCGTCCGCGTGGTCGGGCCGCTCTACGGCCTCCAGAGCAAGAACGGCTACGACATGCGACCGAACACGAAGCTGACGACGGCCCAGTTCCGGGGCTTCTTCACTGCCTGGCATTACGATCCCAAGCCGATGATCTGGGACGGGCTCTACGTGTCGATTCAGCCGATCCCGGCGAAGGCCGTTGCCGTCCCGTCCCCCACGCCTCGCGCTGCGCTGGCGACACCGGTCCCGACGCGGACGCCGACTTTCGCCCCGAGCCCATCTCCCAGCCCGAGCCCGGCTCTCACCTCGATGCTGAGCCCGTCACCGGCGCCGATCGCCGTGGCGGCGGCCAGCCAGGGCCCAGCCCGGCCGGCCGCTCCGGACAACCCAGCCGCGGCGGCAGAACCCGGGACGCCGATCCTCGTGGCGACCCTGGCGGCTCTTGCCGTCATCGCGATGCTGGCCTTGCGCAACGCGGGCGCGCTAAGGGGCGGCCCGCGGAGGCCGGACGAATGACCGCGACCGATGCCCTCGGGCGGCTGCTCGAGCCGCTCCCGCCGATCGACCTCCCGAGCGACGAGGTGGCGACTGCCGCTGCGAGTCTCAACGTGAGCGCATCGCCGGACTACCTTGCCAACCACTCGTTCCGCTCGTTCGCCTGGGGCGCATGGTTCGGCCGCCGCGATTCGATCGAGTTCGACGCCGGAACTCTGTGGGTAGCGAGCGTTCTTCATGACATCGGCCTGACCGAGGTCGCCCGCGCCTCCGCCTGCTTCGAGGTGGACGGCGCCGAGGCGGCCGCTGCGTTCCTCCGGCGGCACCACGCACCCGAGGAAACGATCGAGACCGTCAAGGGGGCGATCGTGCTCCACATGCAGCCGGCCGTTTCGCCAGATGAGGGCCCGATCGCCTTCCTCCTCGACGCCGGCGTGTCGTGCGACGTCTCGGGACGCCGTTACGAGGAGCTCGAGGCGGGATTCCGGGATGCGGTCCTCGAGCGCTTTCCCCGGCTCGACTTCAAGCGCAAGTTCACCGCGCTGATCGCCGCGGAGGCCGACCGCAAACCCGACTGCCTGGCCGCGACATACATGACGGAGTACGGGCTGCCCCAGCGGGTCGCGGCGGCCCCGTTCGCCGAATAGTCCGGCATGGGTCCGCGGCGTCGGTCCAAGACGGCGATGAGACGAGCGTCGCCGACGATCGGCCGGATGACATCCCTCCACGCCCGCGGATCAAACTCGGCGGCGCGATGAAACATTCGGGTTCGTCGAACGTTTCCTCGGACGTGGAGCCTCCTCCGACTGCGATCCACGATGTCGACGCGTCCCCGGTTCGCGCGCGCGCCGGCGCTGGTGCGGAGGCCTTCGTCGTGTCCGCCTACGAGGCGCACCACGCGGAGGTTTTTGCCTTCCTCGCGCGGGCGACTCGCGACATGTCCGTCGCGGAGGACCTGCTCCAGGACACGTACCTGCGGTTGACGAAAGAGGCCCGTGAGGGCCGCGCCCCGCTCCAGGTTCGGGCCTGGCTCTATCGCGTGGCGTCGAACCTCGCCATCAGCCGCGCCCGACGGCAGACCACGGCGCTCCGCTGGTTCGGCCGCCACGGGCGCAACCAGCGCGAAGAACTGACCACGCCATCACCGGAAGCAGGAGTGGTGAGCCGGGAGGGCGCGGCCGAGATGGAGCGGGTCCTCGCGGGACTCAGCGCCGACGCGCGACTCGCGCTGCTGCTGTCCGGCGAGGGGTTTGCGGGCGAGGAGATCGCGGCGACGATCGGTCGATCCGCGGCAGCGACGCGAACGCTCCTGTGTCGCGCTCGAGCTCGAGTGCGCGTGAGGCGCGAACTCTTCGGGGAGGAGGCTCGATGACGATCCACGAGGGCTTCCTCGAGCTCGCTGCCACCGCGATCGACTTCGAGCTCGAGCCGGAGGAGCGGGCGGAACTCGACCGCCATCTCGCCGGGTGCGATTCCTGCCGGCGAACCGCCGCGGCGTACCGCGAGGACGCGGCCACCGTCGCCTACGGGCCCGGGCCGCGCCTGGAGTCCGGGCAATCGGTGGCGATCCTCGCCGCCGCCCTCCGGCCCGCGAAGAGCAGGCCCCCGGTTCGCCTCCTTGCCATCGCCGCGTTGCTCGCGGTCCTGGGCACGGGACTCCTGGTCGCCGGCATGGCGATCCTCCGCC
>Ga0184623_10001049_pt1 | contig 12002 bp, 9 predicted proteins | sample PLM1_100_b1_FD_133138 | JGI IMG/M metagenome (GOLD analysis project Ga0184623, IMG submission 133138) | Groundwater sediment microbial communities from an aquifer in East River, Colorado, USA - PLM1_100_b1 | ecosystem: Environmental > Terrestrial > Soil > Riparian zone | place: USA: East River...
CGTCTCGGATGGGCTGCTTCGGAGGCACAGTCGGCTGCACAATCGGCTTCGACGAGGCGTAGTCGTCCGAGAGCGCAGTCCCGAACTCCCAGTCCCGCACGGGTACCTGGAAGAGCCCCAGCACCTTGCCGTGTTGTCGAAAGGCCTTGACCGTTTTCTCTCGCACCTGCCGTGACAATCCGCTTTCCGGTAATCTGTTTATTTCCCCTCGCAAGCGATGGAGTGCTGCAATGGCTGCAGGCGTGTTGAAGTCATCATCCATTGCTTGGTGGAAACTGTTCTCCAATTCCCCGATGGCTTGCTTCACCCTCACATCACTTGCCTTGGTCTCAACCGACGATTCGCGAAGCCGCTTAAATAAATCGTAGAACCCATTCAGTGCACTCCTTGCTTCCTGCAAACCGACATCTGAAAAATCCAACGGGCTTCTGTAATGGGTGGTCAACAGAAAATACCGAAGTGCTTCAGCAGTCAAGCGATCACGCTTACTCTTAACTTTAGTGCGCCACTGCATATTCCATTTCTCAAATACTTCCCGGATCGTAAAGAAGTTGCCTAGCGACTTCGACATCTTCTCCTGATTGACCTGTACGAACCCGTTGTGAATCCAATACCGGGCGAACTCTTTCCCTGTTGCGGCGCATGACTGGGCAATCTCGTTCTCGTGGTGGGGAAAGATGAGGTCCATCCCTCCACCGTGGATATCAAAGGTCTTGCCGAGATGCTTCATCGACATGGCAGAACACTCAATGTGCCAGCCTGGCCTGCCCCGTCCCCAGGGACTGTCCCAGGCTGGCTCACCGGCTTTGGACGACTTCCACAGAGCAAAGTCCATGGGATCTCGCTTACGCTCGTCCACCTCCACCCGCGCCCCAGCCAGGAGATCCTCCGCCTTCCGCTTCGACAGCCGTCCATAGGCTGGATAGGTCTTCACCTCATAATAGACATCACCATTCAATCGGTACGCATGCCCCTTCTCAATCAAAGTTTGGATCAACCGGATGATGCCAGGGATGTGCTCTGTGGCCTTTGGTTCAACATCTGCCTCAACAACTCCAAGGCGCTTCATGTCATCCTTGTAGGCAAGGAGATATTTTTTCGCAATCTCTTTCCAGGTTTTCCCTTCTTCCGATGCCCGTTTGATGATCTTGTCGTCGACGTCCGTAAAGTTTCTGACGTACTTGACGGCATATCCACTAAAGCACAAATAGTTCCGGATAACGTCAAAGACGAGCGCGCTCCGGGCATGGCCGAGATGCGAATAATCGTACACCGTCACCCCGCATGCATACATCCCCACTCTCTTCGGCTTCAGGGGTTCGAAGATCTCCTTCTGACCCGTCAGCGTGTTGAAGACCTTCAACATGCGTCGGCGCTCCATGCGAAGGTGCCGATGAACGGCACAAACACGCACTCGCCTAAAACGCTCACCGCCAGTTTCCCGCGCTCCTTGACCCCGAGCTGGAGCACCTGGGTATTCCGGTCTCCCACAGGAATAACCAGCCGGCCCCCTTCCCGCAATTGCTCCACCAACATGGACGGAATAGATGGAGACCCGGCCGCAACCAGGATGGCATCGAACGGCGCGGCGTCGCCCCATCCATATGTCCCGTCACTGTTCCGAATGGCCACGTTCCGGTAGCCGAAACGGTCGAGCCGCTCGCGGGCCTGCATGGCCAGCGACTTCACACGCTCGATGGAATAGACGCGCGAGGCCAGCTCCGCCAGGAGCGCGGTCTGATACCCTGACCCGGTGCCGATCTCCAAAACCTTGTCGGTCGCTTGAAGCGCGAGCGCCTGCGTCATCAGCGCCACGATGTAGGGCTGGGAAATGGTTTGTTTCTCGCCGATCGGCAGAGCCGAATCATCATAGGCCCGATCGCCCAGCGCCTCATCAAGAAACAGATGGCGCGGGACTTTCCGCATCGCGTCCAGGACCCTGGGATCGGTGATGCCGCGGGAAACGAGTTGCCCCTCGACCATGTTCAAGCGGGCCCGGTCTGGATTGGTCATCGGAGGAAAAGATTAAAGATCACTGGTGGTATTGAATATCCGGCCAGTTTTGATCGTTTCACCCGTTGCGGATAGGAGCAACGGGTACCCGGGCACGAGCAAGCTTGGTTTGGTCGGGGCGGCGGGATTTGAACCCACGACCACTCGCACCCCAAGCGAGTGCGCTACCGGTCTGCGCTACGCCCCGACCCATGTGTGCTGTTATGTATCAACGATCGTTGGCGTCTACTCTCCGAGAACCTTCAGCATCTCATGGACCTCGTGTTTCACGCGCCGCACGACATCGGCCATCGTGCGGGAGGGTCGCCGTTCCTGAACACCGACCCGCGTATGCCATCTGCGCTTGAGCCCCTCGATCGTGAACCCTTGCTCGTACCGCATGCGTTTAATTTGGAGGAGGGTCTCGATGTCCTTGGGCGTGTACTTCCGTTGACGGCCCCTGGTTTTCTGGGGACACAGGAACCCAAACTCGGATTCCCAGAATCGCAGCACATAGGCGGGAAGGCCGGTCAGCTTGCTCACTTCACCGATCTTGTAAAAGAGCTTCTCGCCGACCGCCCCGCTGGAGCCTTGGTTGGATGCTGCGGTTCCGGTAGCCATAGGAGCCACCGGGCTAGTTCACGTATTTTTTAAAGATTTGGCTGGGGCGGAAGGTCACCACGCGCCGTGGAGTGATTCCGATCTCTTCGCCGGTCCGAGGGTTTCTCCCCTTACGCGGCCCTTTGCTTCTGACGACGAAATTTCCGAACCCGGCGATCTTAAACGATTCGCCCTTCTGAAGAATCCCCTTGATCGTGTCAAGGACCAACTCGACGAGGTCAGCCGCTTCCTTTTTTGAAACGCCAACCTTTTCATAGATTTCGGTCGCGAGATCTGCCTTCCTCATCGTCAGCCCCCCAATCAGCCTAATCAGGCAAAAATCCCCTTAGAGTTCGGTACGATACGCAAGCCTGAGACAAGAAGTCAAGTGGAACCATGCTTGGAAGACCGCCGACCCTTCACCATCTTATATTCAATGCTATCGGCCAACGCCTGCCAGCTCGCCTCCATGATGTTCTCCGAGACCCCCACCGTGCCCCACTTTTCCTTATGATCCCCTGATTCGATCAGGACACGGACCTTGGAGGCGGTACCCTTGTTGGCCGCCAGGACGCGGACTTTATAATCCAGCAGCTTCACTTCCCGCAACTGCGGATAGAACTTTTCGAGGGCCTTGCGCAGCGCGTGGTCCAGGGCATTGACGGGTCCCGTCCCGACGGCCACCGTGTGTTCCACGGTGTGGTCAACCTTGACCATCACCGTGGCCTCGGAGATCGGCTCCTCATCCGCATGCCGCTTCTCCACAATAATCCGGAAGCCCATCAATTCGAAGGACGGTTTGTGCTTGCCGAGCATGCGACGCATCAAGAGCTCGAACGAACCCTCCGCTCCCTCAAATTGGTAGCCCTGGTTTTCAAGATCCTTGAGCGTCGCCAACAGTTCCTGCGCCTTGGGATCTTTCTTGCGTAGCTTGATGTGAAACTCCTCGGCCTTCGCGGCGAGGCTGCTTTTCCCGGCGTAGTCGGAAATGAGCATGCGCTGGCGATTGCCGACCGCCTCCGGACGGATGTGCTCATACGTCATCGGATTTTTGCGGACCGCGTCGATATGCACGCCTCCTTTGTGCGCGAACGCCGAGTCACCCACGTACGGCTGGTGCTTGCTCGGAACCAGATTGGCGATCTCGGCCACGAAATGGGAGACCTCCCGGAGGTTGCGCAATTGGTCCGCCGTCACCGTCGGTCGTTTCATCTTAAAGCTCAGGTTCGGGATAATCGACGACAGGTTGGCGTTGCCGCACCGTTCGCCGATGCCGTTGATCGTGCCCTGCACCTGCAGCACCCCTTCTTGTACCGCCACCAATGAATTGGCCACCGCCATCTCGGCATCGTTGTGGGCATGGATGCCGAGCGGCACGCCGACCGCGCGCACGACCTCCGTGACGATCCGTCTGACCTCCCAGGGCATCGTCCCGCCGTTCGTATCGCAGAGAATGATGCGCTCCGCGCCGGCCTCCTGGGCCTTCAGGAGAGTCTGCAACGCATATTCCGGATCGGCCTTATAGCCGTCGAAGAAGTGCTCGGCGTCGTAGAACACCTGGCGGCCCTTGTCCTTGAGAAAGGCGATCGAATCCTCGATCAGCTCGAGATTTTTCTTCAGCGAAATCCCCAAGGCATCCGTCACATGCAGAGTCCAGCTCTTCCCGAACAGGGTCACGTAGCGGGTGTCCGCGGCGAGCAACGACTTTAAGACGGGATCGGCCTGGACGGAATTGGTGGCCCGCCGCGTCGAGCCGAAAGCCACGACCTTGGCATGCTTGAGGGGCACCGTCTTGATCATACGGAAAAAATCGATGTCCTTCGGGTTGGCGCCGGGCCAGCCGCCTTCGATGAAGTGCGCTCCCAGTTCGTCCAGCTTCTGCGCCACGCGGACCTTGTCCTCGGCCGAGAACGAAACGTCCTCCGCCTGGGCGCCGTCGCGCAGCGTCGTGTCGTAGATCTCGATGGGCTTCATCGTCGACAACGCCGGTCAGCCTTTCTCCAATCCGAACGCCTGATGCAGGGCGCGGATGGCCGACTCCATGGACTTTTCCTCAATAACGCAGGAGATCTTGATCTCGGAGGTGCTGATCATCATGATGTTGATCTCCTCGTGCGCCAAGGTCTCGAACATCCGCGCCGCCACGCCGGAGTGGGACCGCATGCCCACGCCGACCAGCGACACCTTGGCGATCTGCTCCTTGACCTCGACGCTCTTCGCGCCGATGTCTTTGGCGATGCGGTTCGCGAGGTCCACCGCTTTGGGCAGGTCGGCGCGCTGGATGGTGAACGACAGGTCGGTCAGATCGCCCTGGCTCACGTTCTGGATGATCATATCGACAAGGATATTGGCGGCCCCGATCGCGCTGAAGATACGAGCGGCAATTCCAGGCCGGTCCGGCACGCCGATAAACGTCACCTTGGCCTGGTTACGGTCCCCCGTCACACCGGAGACCATCACTTGCTCCATGCCCCGATCCTCCTTGGTGACCAGCGTCCCGCTCCCTTCAGCGAACGTCGACTTCACCGCCACCGGCACGCCGTATTTGGCGGCGAACTCGACCGAGCGACTTTGGAGCACTTTCGCCCCCAGGCTCGCGAGCTCCAGCATCTCCTCGTACGAGACCTTATCCAGCTTGCGCGCCACGGGGACCAGGTTCGGGTCGGCCGTGTAGACGCCGTCAACGTCGGTGTAAATCAGGCAGTGGTCGGCCTTGAGGGCCGCGGCCAGCGCCACCGCCGTGAGGTCCGATCCTCCTCGTCCGAGCGTCGTCACGTCGTTCTGCTCATTGATCCCCTGAAAGCCCGCCACGATCGGGATGATCCCCTTGTCCAGAGCTGCTTGGATCCGGTCGGCCGCAATCCGTTCGATCCTGGCCTTCGTGTGTGCGCTGTCGGTAATGATCCCGACCTGCCGCCCTGTGAACGAGCGGGCATCGAAGCCCATCGTGCGCAAGGCCATCGCGAGCAGGGCGATCGTCACGCGCTCCCCGGTGGAGAGCAGCATGTCCATCTCCCGCCCATCCGGGAAGTCGGCGACCTCGTGCGCGAGCTTCATCAGACGATCCGTCTCCCCGCTCATGGCGGAGAGCACCACAACGACGGTATCGCCCGCCTTCCGGCTGTTGGCGACCAGGCCCGCTACATGCTTGATCCGGTCGATGCTCGCGACCGAGGTCCCGCCGAATTTCTGAATCACCAAAGACATACGGCCCCATCCATATCCCGTAGGGGCGACCCGCTGGGTCGCCCGTCACAGAGGGCGAGGCAGCGCCTCGCCCCTACAAAATCTCCGGTTCATTTCCCAAGCAGTTTTCCGATCAGCTTGGTCGCATCGGCCAGCACCGTCTTTGTGGCCTGAGCGTCCACTTCGTTGAAGCCCCGCCCCTTATCGGCCCGATCGCGGGCCGCCGGCCCTTCATAGATGGCGAACGGCACAGGATCATTGGTATGGGCCCGGAGCGCGACCGGCGTGGCATGGTTGCACACCGCCAGCACGCGATGGGCGCCCAACTTCGGCAGTCCCTTCAGCAACGTTCCCACAGTGTGCTCATCGAACGATTCGATGGCCTTCATCTTGGCCTGGACATCTCCCTGATGGCTCGCATCATCCGCCGCCCCCAGATGAATATACACCAGGTCCCGCTTTTCCAATTCCTTGAGGGCGCACTCGGCTTTCCCGAGATAATCGGTATCGACGGACCCGGTGGCGCCCGCGACCTTTGCCACCTCGAAACCGCAGGAGAGGCCCAGCCCGCGCGGCAAGTCCAGCGCCGAGATCATGACTGCGGAGAGGCCGTAGCGCTCCGTCAACTTCGGCAGCTTCGGCGCCTTGCCGTGCCCCCACAACCAGATGCCGTTCGCCGGCGGCTTGCCCGCTTCGATCCGGTCCTTATTGATCTGATGCCCGCGCAGGATCGCCAGGGCCTCATCCATCAACGCACGCAGGACCTTGTCGCCGTCCCCTTTCGGGAGAAACTCGCCGACCGGCTTACCCGCAATATCATGAGGAGGCGTCAACGTCACGCGGTGCTTGCCCTCCGCCCAGACCATGAGATTCCGATACGACACGCCGGGATAGAACTGCACGACTTCGGTTCCGAGCTGTTCGTTCACGTCGTAGATCAGTTCCTTCGCTTCGAGCGAGTCGATCTGCCCAGCGCTGTAGTCCTCCATCACGGCGTGAGGCCCCAGCTTCTTCACATCATAGCCCCCGGAATCCGCCCGCAGGGTCACCAGGTTACAGCGAAACGCCACGTCGTCAGGATTCAGCGCCACGCCGAGACCGGCCGCCTCCAACGGAGCCAGGCCGGTATAGTGCTTCTTGGGGTCATAGCCCAGAATCGCCAACTGCGTCACATCACCTCCGGGATAAAATCCATCCGGGGTGGTCTTGACCAGACCGAGTTCGCCATTGCGGGCCAGAAAATCCAAATTGGGGGTTTTGGCCGCCTGCAGCGGCGTGCGGCCCCCGAGTTCCGCCACAGGACGGTCGCCCATCCCATCCCCCAGCAGGATCACGTATTTCATGCGAACCGGATGCGCCCTCCTCGCGCCAGGAAAAGTTAGTAGCCTAGTAGCCCAACACTCTCACGACCTCTTCCATGTTGGCCTGGATCGTGGTCGGTTTCTGCGAGACCGAAATCGCGATGTCCACGTCCTTGAGCCCATGCCCGGTCAGCGTGCACACGACCGACTCTCCCTCCTTGAACAGCCCGGCCTTCTGCATCTTGATGACGCGGGCGACGGACGCGGCGGAGGCCGGTTCACAGAAGATCCCTTCGAGGGCCGCCACCATGCGATAGGCTTCGACGATTTCCTCGTCCGTCACCAAGTCGATCTTCCCGTTCGAATCCTGCATGGCCTTCACCGCCGGCACCCAACTGGCCGGGTTGCCGATGCGGATGGCCGTTGCGATCGTCTTAGGCTTCTCGACGACGTGCCCCAGGACGATGGGCGCGGCGCCCGCCGCCTGAAACCCCATCATACGCGGCCGCCTGGTGCATTTGCCGTCCCGGTGATATTCCCCATAGCCCCTCCAGTACGCGGTGATGTTGCCGGCATTCCCGACGGGAAGGAAATGGTACATCGGCGCGTCTCCCAGTTGATCGCAGACCTCGAAGGCCGCCGTCTTCTGACCCTCCAGTCGGAACGGGTTGACCGAGTTCACCAGAATAATCCCGTACTTGGTCGAAATCTCCTTCACGATCGTCAGGGCTTGATCGAAATTCCCTTGAACCTGGAGGACCGTTGCCCGGTGCATCATCGCCTGTGCGAGCTTGCCCAACGCGATCTTCCCCTCAGGGATCAACACGAACACCTGGAGCCCCGCCCGGCCGCCATACGCGGCTGCCGATGCCGACGTGTTGCCGGTAGACGCGCAGATGACCGCCCGTGCGCCCTCCTCCACCGCCTTGGAGATGGCCAACGTCATGCCGCGGTCTTTAAACGAACCGGTCGGGTTGGCCCCTTCGAACTTGAGATAGAGATCAAGCCCCGGCGCGATCGCTTCGGCCAGACGAAGCGCCCGCACCAGCGGCGTATTCCCTTCCTGCAGCGTCACCACCGGTGTGGACGCGGTGACAGGCAGATAGGCCCGGTACTCTTCGATGACTCCACGCCAGGCGCCCATGCTACCGGTCCTCTCCCTCGATGCGCACCAGCGTGGTCCGGCCCGACACGAATGGGAAAGCCGCGATCTCTTTGAGGGCCGCCTGCATGTTGCGCTCGACCGCCGTATGCGTCGTCATGACCACCGGCACGGTCTGCCCGTCCTGGCGCCCACGCTGCAGGACGGACGAGATGCTGATATCGTGCTTCCCGAGGACGCCGGATAACTGCGAGAGGACCCCGGGCCGGTCCAGCACCATGAACCGCAAGTAATAGAGGCTGCTGACCTCTTCAATCGGACGGATGCGCAGCGGTCGCCGCTGGTCCGCCTGAAACGCGCACGAGGGGACACGTCCCACGGCACCTGTGAGGATGTTCCGCGCCATGTCGATGACGTCGCTTGCCACGGCACTGGCGGTCGGCAAGGATCCAGCTCCACGGCCGTAGAGCATGATGTCGCCCACCGCGTCCCCCGTGACTTGGATCGCGTTGTATACACCGCCTACCCGCGCGATCGGCGCGTCGTTCGCGATCATGGTCGGGTGCACCCGCGCTTCCAATTCAGCGGGGGCCTCGCGGCTGTCCCGACCCTCATGCCGCTTGGCGATCGCCAGAAGCTTGATCGTATAGCCGAACTCGGTCGCGTAAGCGATGTCCAACGGCGCGATCCCCGTGATGCCCTCGACGTAGATATCCTTGAAGTTGATCGGGGTCCCGAACGCCAGGTTCATCAGGATCGCCAGCTTGTGGGCCGCGTCGGTCCCGGCGATGTCGAACGTCGGATCAGCTTCCGCGTACCCTGCCTTTTGTGCCTCGGCAAGGACTTCTTCGAACGAGCGGCCGGCCTCCGTCATCTTGGTCAGAATGTAGTTCGACGTCCCGTTGACGATGCCGTACAGCGAGAGGATGCGGTTCGCCGCAAGCCCCTCGGTCAACGCGCGCAGGATCGGGATGCCGCCGCCGACGCTTGCCTCAAAGCCGATGTCCACCTTGGCGCGCGCGGCCGCCTGGAAGAGCTCCTCCCCATGGACGGCCAGCAACGCCTTGTTGGCGGTGACGACGGATTTCCCCTTGGCGATCGCGTCGAGCAGAAACCGTTTGGCCGGATCGTACCCGCCGATCAACTCGATGACGATATCGATCTTGGGATCGTCGATGACTTCGCGGGCATTGGACGTCAGCACCCCGGACGGGAGGGTGATGCCGCGGTCGGTCGTGAGATCGAGATCGGCGACCTTGACCAATTCAAGCGGAACGCCCAGACGCTGACGGATCAGACCCGCATTGGTAGAGAGAACCTTGGCGACACCGGTCCCCACGGTCCCAAACCCGATCAAGCCGACTGCGATGCGGTTTTTCACGAAGTCGCCCTATTCTTCCCCGCCGGAGAGCTTGAGCGCCTTCTTGATACCGCGAATCGCCTGTCGTGTGCGATGCTCATTCTCGACCAAGCCGAACCGCACGTGGTCGTCCCCACACTCACCGAACCCGATCCCCGGCGAGACCGCGACTTTGGCTTCATGCAGGAGCAATTTGGAAAATTCCAAGGATCCCATGGGGCGATACGCGTCCGGGATCGGGGCCCAGACGAACATGGTCGCCAGAGGCTTTTCGACCTTCCAGCCGATCCGGTTGAGCCCGTCGACCAACGCATCGCGCCGGTCCCGATACAGCTTGACGGTCTGCTGGACACAATCCTGCGGCCCGTTCAATGCAATGATGGCGGCGATCTGGATCGGCTGGAAGATTCCGTAGTCGAGATAGCTCTTGATCGTCTGCAGCGCCCCCACCATCTTAGGATTGCCCACGCAGAACCCTACCCGCCAGCCCGGCATATTGTAGCTCTTGGACAGGGTGAAGAATTCCACCCCCACGTCCTTGGCGCCGGGGACCTGGAGGAAGCTCGGCGCCTTGTATCCGTCGAACACGAGGTCCGCGTACGCCAGGTCGTGAATCACGTAGACACTGTTCTCTTTCGCGAACGCGACGATCTTCTTGAAGAACGTCACGTCCACAACGGCAGTCGTCGGATTGTGCGGGAAGTTGATGATCAGCATTTTAGGCCGCGGCAATGTCCGGCGGTAGGCCTCCGTCAGGTCTTCGAAGAAATCGCTATTCTGCCGCAGAGGAATCCCGCGCACCTCGCCGCCGGCGATGATGACGCTATAGGGATGGATCGGATAGGTGGGCGTGGGGGTCAGCACCACGTCACCCGGCGACACCATCGCCAGCGCCAAATGCGCCAATCCCTCCTTGGAGCCGATGGTGACGATCGCTTCCGACTCAGGATCAAGCTCCACGTCATAGTGGCGCTGATACCACGCGGTGATGGCATGGCGAAGCTTGGTAATCCCCCTTGAGGCGGAATACCGGTGGTTCCTCGGGTTCTTGGCGGCTTCGATGAGCTTGTCCACAATGTGCGGCGGCGTGGGTTCATCCGGATTGCCCATGCCGAAGTCAATAATGTCTTCCCCGCGCCGACGTGCCTGAAGCTTGAGGGCTTGCACCTCGTTAAACACGTAGGGCGGTAACCGATTGATTCGAAAGAAGCTCTCGTCCAACTTCGCCTCCTCGACCACACGAACTGGGGAAATCCGCACAACCCGGGGAAACTTGGATTCTAAGTCACGTGACCGATTTTGTCAAATAATCTCAAGCGTTCGGCGAGGTGACCGGAGACGAGCGGGACTGCTCTGGCAGAACTTATCTTTTTTGGCGAAGATCTTCACCCGCCGCCCATAAGAGTTCGTCGGCAGTCTCGGGCGGTTCCTGGCTGCTGGTGATACCGATCGTGCATTGGATCTCCCGAGGAAGCCCGCGTCGGGCAGCCAAGTCCGCAATCTTTTCGTACAAGCGGGTCACGGCCAGCTCAACTTGGACCGGTCCGGAGTCCACCAGGAGCGCGACGAATTCGTCGCCTCCGTAGCGGGCCACGAGATCGCTAGTGCGGGTGGTTTCCTTGAGCGCATCGGCCACGGCCCGCAGGACTTCGTCTCCAACCATATACCCAAAACGATCATTGATCGCCTTCAGGTGCAGGATGTCCACAACCAGCAGAGTCACGCCGCTGCGGCGGCGGCGAGGTCCGGCCGCCAGACGCTGGTAATGGTCATAGAACGCCCGCCTGCCGAGAAGCCCCGTCAGCGGGTCCGGGGCATAGCGCGCAAGCAGGCGGTCCCCGTTGTATAGCCGCAAGGCGATCATCCGCAGCACGCCGATCGCCAGCTCCGGCGATTGCCGAATCACCTGCATGAAGCGCTCCGGAGAGAGGGCCAGGCAGCGGGTATGCTCCACTGCCACGACCGTCGCTGAGCGCGGCTGCTCTATCAGCGTCCCCAGTTCGCCGAATATCTCTCCATAGCCGAACTCGGCGAGCCCCTGACCAGCGAACTGGCTCTCACACGTCGCCTGAACGATGCGCACCTGCCCCGAGAGCACCACGTACGGGGAGGCAGAAGGCTCGCCTTGATGGATGACGATGTGCCCAGCCGTGAAGACCTCTTCGGTCGCCTGCGTCACCAAGTGCAGAATCAGTTGCCGATCGAGCGCCCGGAACAAGGGCATCATCGCAAGCGTATCGGCGTGCGCGGCGGCCGCCACGTCCGCAGCATCCTTAGTGTCGGCGGCGCTCTCTCTATCGGCAGACCGCAAGCGGATTGCGTCGTGGCCGACCTTGCCGCCTGGATGGCTGCTGTTCGCCACGATCGTGCGGGTCAGCCAGGCCAAGACGCGCGTCCGCAGCATCGGCGCGCTGAATGGTTTGGGCAGGCAATCGGTTCCCGTCGTCTCGGTGATGCGCAA
>Ga0184623_10001051_pt1 | contig 11975 bp, 16 predicted proteins | sample PLM1_100_b1_FD_133138 | JGI IMG/M metagenome (GOLD analysis project Ga0184623, IMG submission 133138) | Groundwater sediment microbial communities from an aquifer in East River, Colorado, USA - PLM1_100_b1 | ecosystem: Environmental > Terrestrial > Soil > Riparian zone | place: USA: East River...
CGTGACGAAAAGTGATCCTTAATTCGACCGTAAGCCCTCGTGGGGCGGCACGTCGGCGAGCGACACTCACAGGCGTGGGATCACCGACCGTAGACAACGTGGGATCGCTCTGGCCGCGACTCCTCGAGTTCGCCGAAGCGCCCGAACACAAGGAGCCGTTCGAGGAAGCCGGGCTGATCACCGGCCCCCTCGACGTCACGCACCTGTACCAGGCGACGCCGATCAACACCGTGACGTTCGCGAGCACCGGGATCAACGGCGTGCACTTCGGCTTCCTCGCCGAGCCAGACCACGCCCTGGACACCAACCCGGTCGTCATGACCGTGCCGCTCGCCGCGCAGCCGAACTACATCGTCGGCGGCAACCTGCACGACTTCCTCTGCCTCGGCAGCCGGCAGGGCTGGGCGTTCCTGGAGCAGCTAGCGCACGACCCGGCGTGGACCGTCTCGTGGTACCAGGAGACGGACTCGGCGGTGTTCCGGCTCGCCGATCCGCTGTCCCGGCTGCTCAGCCTCACGCCGTGGCCGGACGTCGCCGGACGGCTCGAGGAGCTGTCGCGCCTGCATCTACAGCGGCTTATCGTCCGCGCGGTCGAACCGCCGCGCGAACCCGAGCCCGACCTGGATGCTGCTAACGACGGTGCGCCGGTCAGCGCCGAGAAGCCCCAGATCGGGAACCAACGGACAGGCCGGCAGGCTCGGGCAGAGTCGCGTTCCTGACCGGCATGCTTCCTGTGTAGGACATCAAGTCCTACAATCTTGATCATGGGACAGGTCGGGGTACGTGAACTCAACCAGAACACCAGCCAGGTTCTGGCGAGGGTGAGTCGCGGGGAGACCGTTGACGTCACCGACCGCGGGCGGCTGGTAGCAAGGCTCGTGCCGGTCGACAGTGGGCTCTCGGTACTAGACCGGCTTGTGGCGGAAGGACGTGCGGTGGCGCCAACGGCTGAGCGGCCGATCCCTGCGCCACCCGTCCTGGGCGATCCGGCTGTGGACGTCGCCGCTGAACTCGCCGCCGCCCGCGAGGACGAGCGCTGGTGATCTACCTCGACTCCGCGGCCATCGTGAAGCTCGTTCGTCACGAGACGGAGACCCCAGCATTGCTGAGCTGGCTCAACAGTCGGCCGCAGACACCGCTGGTCGCATCCGCTCTCGTCGAGGTGCAGGTACCACGGGCGCTCCGCCGGTACGCGCCGCAGGCTCTGGTTGGCGTGCCGTCCGTACTAGCCAGGATCTACCGGCTGGAGATCGACGCGACGATCCGCGCTACAGCGGCTACCTACGCCGAACCGACGCTGCGCAGCCTGGATGCGATCCACCTCGCGACAGCGCAGTTGGTCGCCGCAGAACTCGAAGCGTTCGTGACCTATGACAAGCGGCTGCTAGCCGCCGCAGCCGACGCAGGCCTGCCCACCGCGAGCCCCAGGTAGAGCGTTTCCAACTAGCCCGCGAGAAGGTCCGCGTCGGCCGTCCCCGCGATTGCGGCACACGAAGGAGGCGCCATGACCGGGACAGACCCCGACGAGATACTCCGGCAGGTGGCGGCCGAGTCCCTCGCCGCCGATGATCCGACCGGCTGGTTCGAGCGCGTGTACGCCGCTGGCGAGGTCGGCACGGTTGTCATTCCGTGGGACGTGTCAACGCCCCACAAGCTGTTGGCCGAGTGGGCGGAGGCGCGGGAGCTGAACGGAGCCGGGCGGCGCGCCCTGGTCGTCGGTTGCGGCCTCGGCAGGGACGCCGAGCACGTCGCGCGGCTCGGTTTCGACACGGTCGCCTTCGACATCGCCGAAACCGCCGTCCGGGTCGCGCGGCAGCGCTATCCCGACTCGCCTGTGCAGTACGTCACCGCGGATCTGCTCGCCCCGCCCAGCGAGTGGCGTGGCGCGTTCGATCTCGTCGTGGAGAGCCTCACCGTCCAGGCGTTGCCCGACCCGCCCCGGTGCGACGCCATCGCCAGCGTCGCGCAGCTGGTGGCGCCGGGCGGCACGCTCATCGTCATCGCGGCCGCGCGCGACGAGGAGGACGGCCCGGTCGAGGGACCGCCATGGCCACTCACCCGCGCCGAGATCGACGCCTTCGCGGCAGGGGACCTCCTGCCGGTACGCATCGAAGACCTCCGCGACGCCGTGGAGCCTGGCGACCGTCGCTGGCGCGCCGAGTTCCGCCGGCCCTAGGGCAGCTGGAGCTGGCCCGCCGCCACCGTGGCCGGGCCGAGATCACCCTCGCGGTAGTGGTGCCGGCACAGCACCTGGTAGCGGACGTCGATTTCGTCGGGTTCGGTATCGGCGACCACGACCTGGTCGCCCTCGCGCACGACCGCACCGCCGGCCACCCGCGCGTTGAGGCGGTTCGCAGCGGCGCGTTGAGCTTCAGATCACCGCCGGCGGGGTGTTGCCGGCCTGGATGATCGCCTTGCGGATAGGGACTGCCGCGAGCGCGACGAAACCGACGACGAAGAACACGACCAGTGAGATGATCGCCACGCGGTAGCTCGCGGTGGCCTGGAATGCCAGCCCGAACAGCAGCGGACCGAGCCAGCTCGTGCCCTTGTCGCTGATCTCGTAGATGCCGAAGTATTCGGCCTCCTTGCCCTTCGGGATGAGCTGGCTGAACAGCGACCGGGACAGCGCCTGGCTACCGCCTAGCACGAGGCCGATCAGCCCGCCGAGCGCGATGAACGGCACGGCTTCGCGCGCCGGCAGGAAGAACGCGATACCCAGCACGACGGTCCACAGGACAAGGCTGAGCAGCACGGTCTTCCAGGCGCCGATCCGCTTCGCGAGCGCACCCATGAGCAGCGCGCCGGCGAACGCCAGGAACTGCACCATGAGAATCGTCGGCACGAGCACGTCGTCCGGGAGCTGGAGCTCCTTCGTGCCGTAGACGCTGGCGAGCGTGATGACGGTCTGGATCCCGTCGTTGTAGACCAGGTACGCGATCAGGAAGAACAGCGTCAGCGGGTACGCCTTGAGCTCGCGCAACGTGTGCCACAGCTGCCGGAACCCGTCCGTCAGCGCATCGCCCCGGCGCGGCCCAGCGGCCGGCGGCCGGTTGCGGAGCGTCAGCAGCGGGATCGTGGTGAACGCCGCCCACCACACACCCGCCGACGCGATGCTGTACCGCGCCACCTCCGCGGTGTCGAGCCCGAGCGAGTCCTTGGCCAGCACGGCCACCACGTTGAACACCAACAGGAGGCCACCACCGAGATAGCCCATCGCCCAACCGATGCTGGATACCGAATCGCGCCGGTCCGGTTCGGCGATCTGGGGCAGGAACGAGTAGTAGACGACCACGCTCGCGCCGAAGGCGATATTGGCGACCAGGAACAGCATCCCGCCGAGCAGGTACCGCCCGCCGGTGGCGAACAGCAGCCCGACGGTGGCCGCCGCGCCGATGTACGCGAAGACGGCCATCAGTTGCTTCTTGCGTGCCGAGCGGTCGGCGATGGCACCCACCACGGGCAGCACGAAGACCGTGAGGAACACCGAGAGTGACACCAGGTACGGGAAGAACGAGCCGGCCGGGACCGGGATCCAGAGCGGGTAGACGCGGTCGTTGGCGTCGGCGGCGCGCTCCGCCACCGTAATCAGGTACGGCCCGAGGAACACCGTGATGACCGTGGTGGAGAACGCCGAGTTCGCCCAGTCGTAGAAGTACCAGCCGCGCCGCTCGCGCGCGGTGCCGTACTCCGTCACGTCCAGGCTGGACTCGGCCGGTGCACCGGTGGCCACGATTGCTGCCTCACTCGGGGGATTCAGGCGGCCCAGAGGCCACGGGCGGTGTAGATCTCACGCAACGTGTCGATCCGGTCCGTCATGATGCCATCCACACCAAGGTCCAGTAGCCGATTGATCTCCTTCGGCTCGTCGATGGTCCAGACGTGCACTTGCATGCCGAGCCGGTGGGCGTGGTCGATGAACCGCTGGTCGACGACCGTGATGCCGAACCGCGCCGGGACCTGCGCCAGCGGCACGCCGGGCATCCCACCTGCGCCGTTACGACCACGCCAGGCCGCGCTGCGCAGCCGCAGCACCCCGCGCGGCCCCAGCGAGCTGCACAGCCGGGGCCCGAGCGCGGCCCGCACCCGGACGAGACGCGCGTCGGAGAAGGAGCCGACGCTGACGCGGTCGATCGCGTTTGTGCGGCGGATCACCTCGACCAGCGGATCCACCGCCGCGTCGGCCTTGATGTCGATGTTCACCCGCAGCGACGGCCACGCGGCGAGCAGTTCCTCCAGCAGCGGTATCCGCTCGACCCCGCCGATCTTCGCTTTCCGGACCTGCTCCCACGGCAATGCCCCGATCCGGCCAGACCGATCAGTGAGCCGGTTCAGCCACGGATCGTGGAATGCCACGAGCGCGCCGTCGGCGGTGGCATGGACGTCCGTCTCGAGGTAGCGGTACCCGGCGGACACGGCGCGGGCGAACGCCGTCATGGTGTTCTCCAGCCCGTCCGCCGCACCGCCGCGGTGCGCAAACGCCAGCGGGATGGGGGAGTCGAGGTAGGCGAACTCGCGCGCAGCCGGGGAGACGGTCACCCGCGAAGTATGCCTGCGTCATCGGAGCCCGGCCGAGGCGGCGCAGTAGGGTGTCTCCGATACAGGGGGCCTTCAACCGTTCGACGGCGTCCCGCAGCAGCTCGCGATCGGCCGGGGTGTCGTCGCGTGACGCGATCCGTCCTTGTCGGAGGTCCGGGCCGCGGCCGCACCACCGCGCTGCGCGCCCTCGCCGCCACCGTCACCGGACCCGTGACCGTCGGCGGCAGGCTCGCGACACTGCGCCACGTGCCCAAGGAACGGCTGCGCAAATATGCAACCGCGTGGACACCCGTACCGGCGCTGACCGAGGCTGGCGAAGGCACACTCGTACGCCGGACGGCACCGGGCCTCGGCGCCGCCGACCGCGACATCGTCCGCCGCGTCGGCGGGACACCGCTCGCGCTGCGGACGCTCGCCAGCGGGGGAGAGAAGGGAAGCGGCGACCTGTCTCTTGACCACGCGGTCGCGCCAGCGCTCGCCGCCCTGCCCTGGCCGGCCCGCACCGCCATCGCCGCCCTCGGCCTGCTCGATCGTCCGGCGCCCGCCGCGCTGCTCGGCCCCGACCTCACCGACACCGGCGCGCTCGAGACCGTCGAGACTCATGTCCGCGCTGGGATGCGCACACTCGGCGCCCGTACCCGCACCGAAGCAGCCGCGTTGGTGCTGGCATGACGCCCTGCTACGTACTCACGTCGATCAGCCAGTCCGCCGCGCTGGCCCGACGCCTCGGCCGCGACGGCTGGGACGTCCACGAAGGGTTCGCCCTGCCCGACGAGCCGTGGGACGTGTCCCGCAACCGCATGCTGCTGGTTGGCCTTGTCGACGACGCCACGGCGGCGGCCGACGCGGTGCTCGCCGCAGCTCGTGGCGCCGCCGTGATCGCCACCGTCGAGGACGGCTCCGAGGTGGCGGCCCTGTTCGTCGCCGACCTGAGCCGCATCGGCACGGTCACCCGTACCGCCGAACCCGAGCCCGACACCGGTGGTTTCGCGGCGCTCACCGCCGAGCAGTGCGCGCTGCTGGAGCGGCTCGCCACTGGCGACTCCATCGCCGCCGCTGCCGACGCCGAGTTTCTCTCCCTGCGCACCGCCAACCGCCGGATCGCCCAGGCCCGCGCGATCCTCGGCGTACGGACGACCCGTCAGGCCGTCGTGGAGTATGTGCGGTTGCGGCGCGGGTAACTGCGCGCGGTGGTCACCGGCCGTACCGGGTCGATGTAGTGGGGAAGGCCCGGCTCGGCCGCCCGCAACGACTCCAGTGCAGCGATCACCGCCTCGGTGATCCGGTCCGAGGCGCTCTGGGCGGCGCCCGGTGTACCGGCGCTCAACCCGCTGAGGTCGACCGGGGGACCGAAGTGCACCCGGACCACCGGACGCCGCCACAGCGCGCTCACCGCCGACCGCGCCATCGTGCCGGCGCCGTCCCAGGCCAGCACCTCGTGCGCCCCCCATTGCGCCACCGGCACCACCACCGCACCCGTCGCCAGCGCCACGCGCGCCAGCCCGGTGCGGCCCCGCTCTGGCCACATCCCCGGATCGAGCGTCACCCGACCCTCCGGGTACCCGGCCACGACCGACCCCGCCCGCATCGCCGCCAGCGCGGCACCGAGCGCCTCGCCCCCGTTACCGTTGCGCCGATCCACCGGGATGTGCCCGCAGCTCCGCAGCGTCCGGCCGGCCACGGGGATCCGGAACACGCCGGCCGTCGCCATGATCCGCGGCGCCACCCGCCGGGTCCGGCATGCGGCCACCAGGGCGAGCGGATCGAAGATCCCGATGTGGTTCCCGGCCAGCAGCAGCGGCCCGCGCCGCAACTCCTCCGGTACGTCCCCGGTGACCCGCAACCGGCAGAACATCGGCACCGCCAAGCGGGCGAGAGCGAGCAGCGCCCGCCACAACAGCGGCGGGCGCCACGGGGCAGGCAGCTCGTATGCGGCCTCGGCGGCCTCCGTAGCCGGGGTGTCAGTCGAGGTCACCCGGGCATGGTGCCACGACACGAGGCTCTCAGGCCCAGGCTGCTATGTGACCTGTGGGCGAGGGTTGTGCGTTGTCCCGCAAATTGGCTCGACGTGTACTTGAGGGTTTCCCTCTACGGCCGCTGCACGATGGACGGAACCCCGTCGACGTTCGCGCTCCGGTGCGCCGAACTCCTCGCGTGATCAGACCCGGCGGCGCACCAGCGGCTCGGCCCCGTTCACCACGTTCACGACCGGCCGTCCCTCGATCGCCGCGGTGACGTTCGCCAACGTCGCCTGCAACAACCGGAGCTGCGCCTGCGGCGTCACCGCGGCTGCGTGCGGCGACAGCAGCACCTTCGGGTTAGACCGGATCGGATCGTCCGGCTCCGGCGGCTCGGTGTCGTACACGTCCAGCGCGGCACCGGCGAGCTGCCCGGCGTCCAGCAACGACAGCAGCGCCGCCTGGTCGACGATCCCGCCTCGGGCGGCGTTCACCACGTACGCGCCGTGGGGGAGATGGGCCATCCGCTCGGCACTGAGCAACCCCAACGTCTCCGGCGTACGGGCCACCACGACGACCAGCACGTCGGACGTGGCCACCAGGTCGTCAAGGTCCCGATAAGTCGCGCCGTGCTCCTCGTCAGGGGAGCGGCGCCGGCGCGTCCAGTACGAGACGTCACAGCCGAGGGCGGCGAACCGGGTAGCGCAGGCGACGCCGATTGCCCCGAACCCGACCAGACCGACGCGCCTGGCCGCCAGCTCGCCCGTACGGCCACCCATCTCCAGCTGCGGCCAGTTGCCGGCGCGGACCTGCTGGTCCGACCACACGACCTGGCGCAGCAGCGCGAACGTGGCGGCGAGGCACCACTCGGCGACGCTGATCGTGTTGGCGCCCGCCGTATTCGCCAGCGGCACCCCCGCATCGGCCAGCGCGGCCAGATCGTGCCCGTCCACCCCGACCGCCACCTGCTGCACGAATGCCAGCCGGGGCGCCACCGCGACCGCGTCAGCGTCGAGCGGCAACTGACCGGTGAAGTCGCCCAGGACGATCTCGGCATCGGCCAAGGCGGCGTGCAGCCCGTCGCGGTCCCGGGTGGCCGGCAGGCTGAGCGTTACCCGGTCACCAAGAGGGGCGAGGAACGCGGCGAGGAGATCCGGATGCAGCGGCGGCAGCGCGAGCACGTTCCACGGCTGGTCAGGCACCGGCACTCCTTCGATCGCGGCCGGCCTGGTGTGGCGGCTTTCCCCGCTATCTTGCCCGCCGGTCCTGGCGTGCTCTCCGGCAACCCGCTAAGGTCATAGGAAGACGGACGTACGGTTTGGAGACCAACTCATGTGGGACCCGACCACCTACCTCACCTACGCCGACGAGCGTGGGCGGCCCTTCTACGACCTCGTCGGCCGGATCGCCACCGAGAAACCCCGCGCGGTCATCGACCTCGGCTGCGGCCCCGGCACGCTGACGGCCACCCTGACCACCCGCTGGCCCGACGCCACCATCACCGGCATCGACTCGTCGGCCGAGATGATCGCCCAGGCGCGGACGCTCGACATACCGGTCACCTTCTGGACCGGCACCGTCCAGGACTGGCAACCTGGGCCGGACACCGACGTGGTGACCTGCAACGCCACCCTCCAATGGGTACCCGGCCACGAAGCGCTGCTCAGCCGCTGGGCCGGCGAACTCCCGTCCAGCGCGTGGCTCGCCTTCCAGGTGCCCGGCAATTTCACCGCACCCTCGCACCAGACCCTCCGCGTACTCGCCGCCGAAACAGCGTGGCGCGACCAGCTCGCTGGCGTACTTCGCCACGAGCGACCCGTGCTCGACCCGACCGGTTACGCCGAACTCCTGCACGCGGCGGGTTGCAGTGTCGACGCGTGGGAGACGACCTACCTGCACGTTCTACCCACGACGCCCGACGGCGACCACCCCGTCCTGCGCTGGATGGAAGGCACCGCGCTCCGGCCAGTACAGGCGGCGCTCACCGACGCCGACTGGGCCGAGTTCCGCGCCGAACTGGGCGCCCGGCTCGCGGGGGAGTACCCCGTGAAGGACGGGCAGGCGCTCTTCCCGTTCCGCCGGATCTTCGTCGTCGCGCAGACCAGCTAGTCGAGGATCGCACGGAACCGCTCCTCGGCGAGATCGAGTTGGTCGGCGATGTGCCGCTTCACATCCGGAGCAAGCGGTGTGTCCGGGCGCCCCATCAGCTCGCGCAACAGCGGCACCATCGGCCGGTACTTCGTCGCGGCCCGTACCACCTTCGGCCCCGTCGTGTGGATCACGCCGACGCCGTTGTCGGTGAAGTCCGACATCTTGATGACCCGAGCCCACGGCTGCCGGTCGAGGCTCGCAGCGACGTGCTCGCGGTATTGCTCGTCGGGATCGCGAGCCGGGTCGTACGCCGGATTCGTCACCGCCCGCACCAGCTCGGCCACCCGCGGACCGAACCGCGCCGCCAGCACGTCGAACGCTGCCTCCACAGGGTCGGGCACCGCACCGGCCAACTCCAGCGGATGGTCCTCGACCGCGTCGTGCAACACCGCCGCGACGATCACGTCCACGTCGTCGACCTCGTAGTGGCTCATCAGCCGGATAGCGACCCGCAGCAGGTGGTTCAGATACGGCTCACGTACGCGCCGGTCGTCGGCGTGCAGCTGGTCGGCCAGGTCCAGCGCGTCCTCAAGCCGCTGCCGGTCGGCCGGCGCGAAACCGGCGATCTGCAGCGCGAACCGCTCCCGTAGGCCGCTTTCCCCGTGGATCTCGGTGATCGCGTGTAATGGCATCGTGGACAGGTAACTGCGCGCGGTCGCCTCCATGTGTCATGTATATCGGTCTGGCGCACTTCGCCGTCGAGCTTGTCCACAGGCACCAGTTGTCCACAGGCGCTCAGGCGCAGGCCGCCACGATCCGCTCGCACAGCTCGTGGGTCTGCAGCGCGTCGCGGGCCGAGATCACTTCGCCCGACCGCACCGCCGCGAGGAACGCGTCGCACGCCTGCTCGATGCCGCGCTGCCGGTACACCGGCGTCCAGTCGCCACGGCGGGTCACGGCCGTCGCTGGTCCGTAGTCCACGAGCGCCGCCAGGTCGACGACGCGCCGCTTCCGGCCCCGACCCATCACCTCGACGCTCTCCTCGGCCGCCCCGCTGAGCCGGTTCATGATCCCGATCGCGGTGAAACCCGCCCCGGACATTTGCAACACCACATGGTGGAGCAACCCGTCCACGACCCGGACCTGGATATCTGTGTACTCAACCGTGCCCGGAGCGAGAAACCGCAGCGTGTCCACGACATGGATGAAGTCGTCGAACACCACGTCGCGTGGCGTATCCGGTAGATTCGCCCGATTCTTCTGCATGACGACCAGGTCACGGGGGAGTGCGCGCAGGTCCGCGTAGGACGGGGCGTACCGGCGGTTGAACCCGACCATCAGCGACCGTCCGCGCTGTTCCGCCAGCTGCACCAGATACTCGGACCCGGCCAGATCGGCGTCCAGCGGCTTGTCGACATACACATGGCGCCCGGCGTCGAGCAGCCGCTCCACCAGTGGCCGGTGTGCCGACGTCGCCGCATGCACGAACACGGCTGGTGCGCCGGCGTCCAGGAACGCGTCGAGATCGGTGTAGCGATGGGGGATCCGGTACGCATCGCCGATGCGGTCCAGCTTCCCGCGTTCCCGGGTGAACAGGTGCAACTCCAGATCGGACCGCGCGGCCAGCACCGGCAGGTACGCCTTCTGCGCGATGTCACCGAGGCCAATCACACCGATCCTCAACCGCTCCGCCACGTGCCGCCCTTCCCACAGTGAAAGCGCTCGCCGCGCCTGAGCCTAGGCCGGGGGAGTTGGGCCCCCGGCCCAGGGTTGGGTGGGATGGTTCGCCTGACGGGGGGACTTCGCCACCAACGCCTGGACCCACGCCGCAACGATCTGGGCGGCCGGCGCCCGGGTGGTCGTTTTCCGGAGCTCTCGCTGTCCGGGCTCGTCCTCATTCATCCGGGCGTCCACCGCGCTCTCAGGACGCCGTCCGGGTCTGGTAGTACGGCCGTCAGCAGCGGGCGCCGGTCGTCTTCATAGATCGAGTGGACTGCTGCGCCCCGAGCATCGACCAGTTCAGCCCGCAGCGCCGGGTAGTCGTCTTCCTCGGCGTAGCGGCTGGTGATCCGCCCGGTCGAGTCTTCCCAGACGACTTCGCTCGTGCCGCCGTCGTCTGGCAGAAGGGCAAGCGCTGCCGGTATGTCAGCGGACAGATCGGGCCAGAGCAGCAGCCGTGATCGCGGCGTCAGCCTGGTCCGCACGTCCTCGAGACGATCGGCGGTGACCCGATGCCAGCGAGCGGCGTTTCCGACGAAGCCCTCCTCGAGCAGAACGGCGCCTCGCTCGGAGATGAGGTCAGCGGCCTCACGCCAGAACGCTTCGTCGGCAGCACGAGCGGGCGGAGTGTCCAGCTCTGGCGTGAAGGGCGACTGAGAAATCCGCTCGGCGAACAGACCATGCTCGTGCGTGAGGGCGACTGCGCGGTGACACAGCAGCGCACTGCTGACGTAGACGTATTGGTCCCAGCCGACATGAACTGAGAAACGGTCGTCTGCCTCCAGACGGCACCATGCACCGTTGTCCCTAAGCATCGCGCGCACGAGTTCCAAGGCGACCGTCAGCGGAACCTGCGCGCCGTCGTGGTAGCCGCTGAGGTCCGGCGGGAAGAGCCCCGCCAGGCCGTGCCCGTCGACGGTCGGCTCGATCCCGAAGTTGACGAAATCTGCAACGCAAGGTTCCCGGATCGACAGGGCGGTCACGCCGCTGTCGTGGGCGAAGTCAGCCACGGCCGCCAGGTAGGCGGCCTCCACGGGTCCGTGATCGCTGTAAATGTCCTCGGCGCCGACGTAGCGGCCGCGCTCGTCGCGATCCGCCGGGTCGTACTTGGTTACTCGGTAGCAATAGGCAGGTGAGACGGTCTCCACGCCTGGCAAGGATGCGAAGGAGCGGCTCACGCTGCCGGTCGTCGCTCTTCGGAGGGCTGCTGCATTTGTCGATCGTATGAACGACGGCAACTGATTCCCGCTCAGCTACCCCATGACCGTACGGCGGGGCGAAGAGCGACGGTCGACAGGCCAGTAACGGCAGGTCGTCGAGGGCGGTGAGAGGGCTCGATGTAGGGCGGTAGGCAGTCGTATGTGGCACGATCTTGCAGGTGACCAGCAGACCCGCCGCGGCGCAGCGCCTGAGCGACCTCGCACGGCTGCGCCGCGTCCGCGACCGGATCGACCGGGAGTACGCGCAGCCTCTGGACGTCGAGGCGCTCGCCCGCGGCGCGCACATGTCGGCCGGGCACCTCAGCCGCGAGTTCCGGCTCGCCTACGGCGAGTCGCCGTACGGCTACCTGATGACGCGGCGCATCGAGCGCGCGATGGCGCTGCTGCGTCGTGGCGACCTCAGCGTCACCGAGGTCTGTTTCGCGGTCGGCTGCTCGTCGCTGGGCAC